>Ga0056128_1000781_pt1 | contig 31651 bp, 13 predicted proteins | sample WorMetLIZISLAND2_FD_71113 | JGI IMG/M metagenome (GOLD analysis project Ga0056128, IMG submission 71113) | Marine gutless worms symbiont microbial communities from Max Planck institute for Marine Microbiology, Germany - Olavius geniculatus... ...
GCCGTTCAACTGAACGGGATCAGCTGATCCAAGTTCAACTTGGTGCAACATAATTCAGCGTGAACTCGGTTCAACTCTTGATCTAGGTTCAGCTGAACCAAGATCATGAACCACGTTGGTACAACTCGCCCTAAGTGGCAATAAGTGCAGCAGGAAGTTATATTGTAAAAATCCAGATTTGCCAACTGAGGCTTACTTATTTTTGCTAACTTACGATTTTAATTTGAACGACATGCAAAGTACGGCAATTTTAATAACGTGCCAGTCACAAAGCATGGCACCCAAACGTCCGGCGCCCAAAGGCCCCAAATTAATACAGGGTTATACACCACTTATTGGTCCAGAGGCGTGGCTGAGTACGATAGGTAAAAGGCAGATGTCCTCTGCATCCACATCCGTCTTTTACCCACATCCGCAGATCTGCACATCCGCTTTTTACCATCGTCTGGAGGAAAACAGTCGTTTCTTGAATTTTTCAGAGAATGAATACTTCCTCTTCTGGCATTCAACTTGTAAGTTAATTGTGATCTGCAACACATTACAGTGATGTTTAGTAGATTAGTTGCTGAATATTTAGTATTGTAGTCATTTTGTATATGCGGATATTGCATTTCAGGGTGAATTGTTCCTTTTTCTTCAAGATCGGTGCATGCCGGCATGGAGAACGGTGTTCACGTCTGCACAACAAGCCGACGTTTAGTCAGACCATTCTGCTGCAGAATCTTTATCTGAATCCACAGAATGCTGCACAGACTGTTGACAAGTCGATCAGTAAGTAAATTTGTAAATTAATTATCTCTGGGCATACTGGATTTACATCGTAGCGTTCACTGTTATTACTGTTATTATTGCACCTATTCTAAAAGGAATGGCCACTGCCAGGCTAAGTTGAGCTGGACATGCTGGCCGCAGTGAATAATCAGTCATTAGAAGCTGCTTTGGTTGAAAGCTCGTTTTGCTGTTAGTAAGGCAAGCAGTTATTTATCACAAAAATGGAGTTGCTAGCACACCTTGTCACAATTGGTTGTCTGTGATCAGGGGCATTGCCAGGTGCGATGGAAAACATGGCGAGCACAGAGCAGTAGCCTACATCAGAGGTCTCAGTCCGAGCGAGCCCTCAGGGAGGTCAAGGGCAGAGTTCCTGGTCAGTGATCACTGTTCAGATGGGCAAAGCCCCCTTAAGCGGGAAACCTTTTAGTTTTTGGATGCCCAATGGAAGCAGCACATGTGCCTCATTCTCTGTATTGTGGAAATTCCAAGCATGACCGACCCCTAGCTCCCCACATGTTTTGCTTCTCTCATAAAAAAATTTACCGGATTTGCATTAGGAGCAGCCTCTGGCAAAAGTGGCGTGGAATGAATGAGTATATGATTAGAATTATGCTATCTGACGATTGTTTTGTGTTTGTGACTTCAGTGATTATCACAGACGAACAGGTTCAGGAGCATTACGATGACTTCTTTGAAGAAATCTTTGTTGAACTTGAAGACAAGGTAAAACTTGCACTCATTTTGCAGTTATTTTTTAAGGCTAAAAGCATTCCTGCTTACCTGTTAGTTTAATAAACTGCATTTTTTCAATGCTGTTGTCTTTTTATCAATATTGCAGTTAAAGGGAAACTATCATGAAAAATCATAATTTGGGTAAACCCAGAAACTAAAACAATAGCATGTCTTTTTTCATGTGTAGCAAAATTCGCACATGTAATGTACATAAAAATGACGTAAATTGCTTTTATTTGTGAGCGAAATTACCAGATCTGAAGTGAACAAAAGAGTCGACACAGTTTGGCATCAATGGTGCACACGTTGCGTGCGAGTCCGCGTGTGGACCGGAATCCGCAGAATATTTCTGACGTATGAATCATTTTTATAAAGTTTTGTTTCAACATTTTATGCAGCTTTTGGTAACTGGGCCTATAGAAACTATTGGTCTGAGATGAACTGTCAATTCAAATAATACTAAACACTGTGGATGCAAACGGACTGTGCATAAAAGTTTGCATACTGCTACAAATGCGGGTCTCAAGTCAGAATCTGCGGATGGGCACGGACTCAAAAGTCGAAAATCTGCACATCTTTGCTGCTGAGCTATAGTGCGAGGCCGGTGAGCGTAATCGACTGTTTACGTGCAGGATTTCAATGAATAAATTATAACGGTACGTTTGACAAGCCATAACAATTCAAACGTATGCAAATCAGAATTGATTCATCTACAAGGCGACCAACTGTCTTGGCATAAAACGGACGTACAATGTTGGGATCAGCCGATTTATCGGCGCTTGTTCGGCGCGCATTATCCAACTCTGCAGACAGCCTGCAGCTTTTAATGTTTTGGCAGACGGTGCAGGATGATTTTCAGAGTGCCCTGGTAATTAGAAAATCCTGTTCCAAAGCACCGCGACATAGTATTCGATCAAAATCTCGTCGAAATTGATTAAAATCCTATTCGCTCCATGTTATTTTCGGCTGCGCTTTGTACCGATAATGTCATCGGTCAAGCGACCGCGCAAGTGTGTCATACAGTATGTTTTGTGTCGAATTGTAAAAATGATTAAAGTTCACTTTTTTGCGACAATTAGTCAAAATTTGTTCAATATTGGCTCGCCATAAGTTTTATCTCGTTTATATGTTCACGTATGTCATTTATTCCAAAAAGTGAAATTTTCATGATAGTTTCCCTTTAAGCAGAGTTCTTGCTGATTATTTTTACAGCAAGGTAAAATTTCTGTTATAGAATAACTAAGACAAACGCAGAAACAGTTTCATTTTAAAGGAATTTCTTAGGTCTTGTTGTGGGTTTCAGAGACTTGTTTGTGGGGAGAGTTTTTTCGTACCGTACTTCGATGAATTGTTTTAAATAACCATTATGTGTCAGAAAAAATTAACAGTAAGTAACTAGTTGAATAGTGGCCATTGAAAGTAACAATGAATGGCATTTAGCACTGGAAATTAAGTAGTGATTATGTTTTGAACTTCATTACATCATCAGTACTTATCAGTAAATTATCAACACAGTCTGTAAGTTTGTGCTTTAACTCTGAGATTATGTTGTACTGGTATCAGTACAAGCCTATTGTTATTTTTTTTAAATCTTGTCTCCATTTAGTTTTTTTCATTTAGGGCTTCGATGTTGTTTGTTGTCAAAAATGGCGTCTTGCCTATAGAAGTTCAGTTGCAGTTCTATTCTCAAAAGAGTTGAGTTTTGGGAACCAGTGCAACCTGGAGTAATATAACATGAAGTAATTCCAAAAATGTGCTGTATACACAAAAACTTTATCATGTACGTGTTTGGCCATTTTGCTGTAGTTCCATTTCTGTTCCTTTTATTTTAAATTGCTTATGTATTCCTTAACTATGACACATATTATTTCGTTTAACAGTCCACGTACCAGTGTGGAATATGCTTGAACAATGGGTGTGGTTTGTGGTCCAGGGAATATAGGTTAATTGCACTTGCGGCGAGCCTATCGAGCGCGGACCACGTAAAATGCCCGCCACGCTTTTTCTCCACCGGCACAGGATCGTCACAGTCATGCACGTGTGCTGTGAAAACGTCAAATTTGACGGGAATTGTCATATGTAGCATTTCTGGGTGTGTGTAATTCTTTGCCCTTGTAAAAAATGTTGTTCTTGGCACCTGTTAATGAAGATGGCTGCTACACAGGTTTAACAGTTAGGTGTATGAATGTGCTGCTTATTTGTGTTTTTATAGTGTGTCTAAAATAATTTCATACTGTCAGTTGGTCTACAGGATGGCATCTGGCCTAACATGAAGTAATTTTAGAAAATACAGGGTGGGCCAAAAAACGTGTCACTTTACTTTTGTTCATATCTTGTGAAATATCAATGAAATTTGCATGCATAACAATAATAACAAACAAACATTTTGGCAAAATTGAAAAAAATGCTTCAGACCAACATTGCAGTTAATGGTCTGTATGACACTAAACTGTGTGGGTCTAACACTGTCTAGTGTCATACGGATCATTCATCGCAATGTTGGTCTGAAGCGTTTTTTTATTCACTTAATTTTTTGTTACTATTGTTAATTTTTGCTTACATTTATATTTCACAAGGTAGTATAGAAACGCATTTACCGTGTGGTGGGATATATATTAATCACGTTATTGCAAATTGTCTGCAGAGTGTGCCAGTGAAAGAATTTTGAAAATTGGTCAATAATTGGCGAAGATATGGACAGAAGTAAAGTGGCATGTTTTTATGGCGCATGGTGTATAGGCCTACTAGCTACATGAAAAAACAACAGTAGTGGTAATAGTTCTGTTTGTTTGTGTATGAACGGAATTCTTTTCCGATCAAATGCTTGTTGTTGTCACTTGCACATTTTTATGTTCACGTTAGAACTTGTTTTTGTCAGGTAAATCGAAGGAAGAGGGTTATATTTTACTTGTCTTTGTTTATCTGCATGTTTGTTACCTATGAGGTTATTATACCCAAGAACTTTTCAACAGATCTTGAGGGAGTGGCCCAACTATAATACGAGTAAATTTTGGTGGTGGACAGATTTTGATCTGGAATTAGGATAATGATTTTGATCGAGGAATGTTTTTAGGGAATTTTTTTATCCACTGATAATATTGTGGTTCATATAGAAGTAAAAATCACAGGAGAGATTTGAACTGTTGGTGCTGCTTTTTAGTTCTTTTTCGAAGTCAGCCACGGCATTGTCAGTGTTGTGTACACAGCATTGGTAATGTTAAGGCCACATGAACTTTACCAGTGCTAGATTGTACTCTGTTGAATGACCTTACTCTGGTAAATGGCAGTGAGTATATGCCTCCTGTTGTAAAATGCTGTTTAATTGCTGTGTGCAGTATGGAAGGATAGAAGAGATGAACGTGTGTGATAATCTTGGAGATCACCTCGTCGGAAACGTCTATGTCAAGGTGAATATTTATCTAACGTAACATGGAGTTCTTTCCAAGCTGCAAGGCTGGCAGGTTTTGCTGTTTATTTAGCTCTCGGCCAGGCATTAGCTTGTACTGTGGGACCACGAATATGGGGCTAGTGCATTGCAGGATGTGCCTATTACATCGTGGGTGTCTTTGTTACTTTTTGTGCCTATTCATGAAGGGATGGCTAGGCTTGGTTGACTTGTGCGTCTATTTACACATCAGAACGATTCACACATTTGCTAATGGTCAGCTGTTCAAGTACTAGCTGGGCCTGGCGTTGATTAACTTGGTTGCACACAGCATGTTAACAACCAGTATTCCACACTCATACTGTATATGGCGAATAACATTCGGTCTAAGAAGTCTGCTGCACCAGTGCAATAAGTACACCGTGTCCCAAAATTTGCAATACCCCTGCTTTAAACACGCCTCATTCAGTTTGTAGTTCATGGATTTCAACAAAATTATCGTACACTGCACAATCTTGGCTTTACTTGTGGTCACACCCATTATGACGTGCACACTTTACCATGTGTGCTCAATGTAACATCATTATGACGTCAGAGTTTGTTTACATTAGAGTTACATTCAATATGTTCTTATTGACAAACCTGCCTTAGACTAAGAGCTTGCGTCGACGCCAAAAGTGGCCACTTTGAGCCCAAACTTTAAATGTGAGTTCAGAATGATTGTCTCCATAAATGTTTTAAATTTTGTAAAAAAAATCTGTCAGGTTTTAACGATTTTATACTAACTTATCTGTTCAGGGGGTTGCTAATTTTGGGACATGGTGTAGATTTGAGCTAAGTTCTGGGTACCGGTACTTTCTGCTTATGTTTATATTTGTTTTATAAGGCCATTATTTTCCGGCGAAGTAGGAAATTGTGTTAGAAAAGTTCAGATGGAACTTTTGGTCTGAGACAGTACTTGTTGATGCTGTAGTGTAGACTGAAGGTTGTGAAACGTATGCAGTTTGATCGTGAGGAGGATGCAGAGAAGGCTGTGGAAGAACTGAACAATCGTTGGTTCAACGGACGACCGATCCATGCTGAACTCTCTCCTGTCACGGACTTCCGTGAAGCCTGCTGCAGACAGTATGAGATGGGGTCAGTCGCTCGGCTTAGGCCTTTAAAAAATTATAAGCTTCCGGTTGTCTTTGATCCCTAAAAAATCCCTCTATTCTTAAAATTTTTATTGGATCTTTCAAACTATTTTGCAATTTTTAGTTTGTTTTCAAACTTTTACTGGAAAGAAACTGTTTGTATCTAGTCTGTAATGAAATGAAAACTTTATTTTGCCATGACGTCAGCAACACAAAACATACATATAAAAGCAAACAGAAAAAATACAACACAAGCACACAATGAAAATAGAAATTTAAAAAAAAAACGAGGAAAAAGGGAAAAAAGCAAATTAATAAAAAAAACTACAAATTAATCATAACGAAGAGTATGTTTAATTTAAATAGTTCTCACGTGTAGCATTTAATCTGTCAGTTAGTTGTTGTGCAGTTTTACATTACATGTCATTGTACAAAAATTAAAATTTTAAAAAAATCTGTGTTACATCTCTACTTTTTCTCTGGCTGCAACTGGAAGAACAATAATTTTCTTTTGATGCTAGCATTATTGTGTAACAATCACGGCTTAAAGCACCTTTTTTGAAACACCGTGTCGAGGTAGCAGTAATGGTGTAATGAAATATCTGAACATGCTTGTTCGGTTTATTTATTTGGGCTGCTGTGTGCCAGGGAGTGCACTCGCGGAGGTTTCTGTAACTTTATGCATCTGAAGCCGATATCTCGTGACCTGCGTCGGAAACTCTATGGCGGTAGAAAGAAGTATGTTGCATCGTTTTGCCATAGTGACACTAGAAGACTTTGTAAAGTCTGATTGTTGCTGTGTTTGTTGCTGAATGCATAGTGTCTTGTATTATGTGCTTATGATTTTATGACATTTATTTTATTTTATTTTGTGTTTTCATTGATCTTTTTAGAGCTGGTAATGACAAACGTTTCCTTACTTTAATTAATCGTTAATGTTGATAAAATTTAAAAGCTACCAGCGGTAACTACCAAAGAAAATACAGCTTCTTGATTAGCAGATTTTTCAGTTATTGTCCCACATACACAGAGATCCACAGTGTTTTATAACCCATTTATGTAGACTTGTAATAGACTGAAATGTTCACTTTTTCTCCAAAAAAAAATGCTTGATTGAGATAATTTCAGATGCTTGTCAATTTTGATGTTATTTTTATCAGATTGTAATGTTTTATTGATGTGTCTGTCACTTTTGTTGAAATTCGTTAATTATTATCAATTTTCATACTTACAATTGTGGAGCAAAGAAGTTGCAATTTTTCGTCAGATGGTGAAAATTTCTGATGGAATTTTGAGAGACTGCTGCACGCTTACCTCTAAATTTTCCAAAAAATGGAGATCTTCAGCTCCAAATAAGCAAAAGATTTCCAACAAGATTATCCGACAGCCCAAATTTTAGGCAACGTTTAGTAGTCTGCCTTTTCATCTTCAAGTGAGAAGTGTTTGTTTTCCTTCTCTTCCTGTCATCTAGAATGCCATTCCCTTATCTGTTCAAAGAGCTCTTAACATCAGTACTTTGAAATGCCACTTAAAATCATTTCAATTTTAATTCCAGCTCTACCTGAAGTGGATTGCCACCTAGCGACTCCCTGCACCTCTGATTCAAGATGGTGCAGTGGTAACGGGCTGAACTGGTGACTGAAAGGTTCCCGGTTTTTTGACTCCGACCCGGTGCACTACCAGGTAACGACTCTGGGCAAGTTGTTCACACACATGTGTCTCTGTCACCAAGCAGTATAATTTGGTACCGGTCAAAGAGCGGTGATGCTCTGCGGCTGGGAAGGTAACCGCGAGCCTGGTGGAAAGTAATGGCAGCCTACAATCGGGTTTATGACTACGTCGCCTGCGGGCTGACTGCTTAGAGACCGGGATCAGCTCCGACCCCTACGCTCGTATCGAGTATGGGGTACCTTTACCTTGACAGTATTGCGTGTTAAAATATCTGTACGTATGTATGTAGGTCAAGGTCGTCGAGGTCAAGATCACGCTCACCGCCGACCCGACGGAGTCGCAGCAGAGAGCGCTACGGTGGGGGAGGTCGCGGGGGTCGTGACAGACCTCGGGACCGCGACAGATCTGGACGTTTCTAGCTGCAACACAGCACTGTCAAATACACTGTCAAAAACTTAGCTAGAAACTGTTCTTAACGCACTGTGTCCAGGTCGTGATATAGCTGGCCAGTTTTAGTTCCAGATAAGAAGAAACAAAAACCCAATTATATACTCACTTAGAAGTATGCTGAGAAACTATTCTGGCATGGGTGGCGTCAGAGGGGTAGGTCAGCTGCCTCCTACAGGTGCTTCTGCCTTTGCCTCTCTCAGTTGCCTCTTTAGTTGAAATGTTCGCGATCTTAAAGTGCCCTCTGTTAATGGTTTTTGATGCACACAGTGACTAAAAAACACAGGTTAGCATTAAGTCCACAAATCGATTTCCATTTCCCTGTGTCTGCGCTTTCCCTTACATTCCCCTCCCTATTTCAGATTTCTAGCACTGCCCACCTGTTTCTGATAGCGCTGTGTGTGTCATGAGCATGGATGCATTTCTTCCTACTGTCAGTACCACAATCATCATTGACAAAACTTTCAAAGCATGCAACATAGTTCATGATATTGTAATGTCCAAGTTTTATTTGCACCACAGGTTTAGCATTTGTGATTTGTTCTTTCATACTAGTATTAACGAAGAAGAATTTTTACTATGTTAGTGCACCTTTAAAAGTTTGAATAGGATTCAGACAACTTTGCAATTTCTTTGCTTATGTGTATGTATGTATTTATGTATTGTAATTTGCCTTTAAACATACAATTACAAATACACAGATAACATAAAACAGTGAGGCTGGACAACCAGGCAGTGCACTTACGGTTGCCCATACTAAAAACTAATTAAAAAAACACCCACACACTAGGCCTACTAAAAGATATGTTCAGATTTTATTTGAAAGCTGATTTGTCTGTTTTATAATGCTAAGTGGGACTTGCATTTATCATGCTCGCTTTGTGTTGTCTTGTTTCGGTAGAAAGTTTTCTCACATATAAAGTCATCTTAATGTATTAGCTGAGCCAAAGAGTTATACCATGTTCAACTACTTCAGTATACGGCAAAACAGTAGATATTTATACTGTTCAAACAGTTTAATATATGCTATTGATTATTCACTGTTTAAATGTGCTGATTAAATGTGCCAGTGTTTTCCACATGCAGACTGTGAATCAAACAGTGTTCATCATTAGTTAATCCAACCACCGTGACAAAATTACAATTTGTTCGCATAAAACAGAACTTGTTCACATACACCGTGTCTCAGAAAAACAGTCAAAATTGTTTTTGTCATAACTTTGTCAAGTTTTTACTAACTTTAATAATGTTTGGCACATTGATGGCTAAGACGACGAAATTATGTAAAATGCATTAATTTTTTACCTCATCTAATTTATGTCAATGCACTACCATATGAAACATAGATGCTCCAAATTGTTGCATAATGCTGACTTGTTGTCTCAAGTAAACGCTGTTACGAGTTCATTAGATATAGAATACACTAAAATGTGATTTATTCAACAGATATATAAGTTTGTGTAACAACTCGCTTGCAAATTAGAATTTATGCCAAGGTGTGCTTTGCATACAAAGACACAATGGCTTAGATGCAACGCCACTGGATGATAACAGAATTAACGATCGACTGATCAAATTGCATTCACTCGTCAATTAAACATGTTCTAAGCTATCTCTGATTACCGGTCAGGGGGCGGGTCACCACCCGGATCCGCTCCAAGAAGTCTCAGAGGTGCTAGCAAGGCTTGGTCATTCTCTAGCGCGTGTAAAAATTTGGGGTGCAGCACTTCCTAAGAGCTGAAAAATTGGTTTTTCAAAAAACTCTTCTTTGGTGCCTATGATTAGGCCTACACATCTAGGCCTAAATCTGAGTTGTTAGTGGACCAAAATTCATCGGATTTTTTTCCGCCGAACGTGGGAGGAATCTCGGTATATAAAGTACTTGTCCGATTTTGAATATATTCATCCGTTCCGGAGATATTTGCCGTAAGTTTGAAGTCATCCGAAATCGGGCCAAATTTTGCATGTTTTTGGCCTCTAAATTTTTTTGCAGAGGGTCCCCGAAATTTTGGAGAAAGATTATAAAATCGAACAGACTTTCCGTCATAGTGCAAAATTTCGCAGGCCTGCCTTAATACAGTCGCAATGTCAGAGTGACCCAAAAGTAGGCCTACAGGATACGATAGGCCTATTGAGAAAGTTGTAATTTACGAAGTATCGGTAATGAAAAGGTCGATGAATTTTTCAATGATTGCAAAAAATTCTTATCTTTGTATGCCAAAATTTTAAAATGTTTCTAACATCTTTTTTTGTCGAGAAATTATATTTTGCTCAGTTGAGCATTGACTTTCTTAGCCGCCTTTAGTAAAACAGCATTAACAGCTTATACTTTTTAATTGTTGTTCAAAAAAGTGACAGAAAAAGACTATTTTATTGCGATAGGCCTATATAGTGTAACATAAATTAACAGTTAATATAGTGTCTTGTACTTGAACTGTCGGTTTGAAGGGTTATGCGACCAATGAGATTTTCTCTCATTTTTCAGCTCATCAATATTCATAGGAATAATCGAGAAACACGGCGCCTGGTAAGCACTAGGAACGACACAAGCCCCTAAGTAAGTAAGTAAGTAAGTAAGTAAAATGTAAATTTATATAGCGCATAGGGAAACCTAGCAATTGTGCTGCTCTGCAGATCATCGCCTTAGCTTGACCTGTAGGAGAACCCTTAGTCTTTAGCTCGATTAGATAGGCGAGACTAGCGAAGATAGAGCTGACTTTAACTCTTCTTGGTGACTGTTTGCTTTCTTTTGACCGCCAGTTTTCACCGCTTACAGTTCTTTCATCAGTCGATTCATATGTTCCTCAGTGAGTTGATTGAGCGATTCCCTTTCTTTCCTGTACAAACGTGCCACTTTTGCCGACTGCACTCAGAAATTTGGTATTTTCAGCATCAGCCTGTGCCACTGCAGCGCGAAAAAAAACGACGGGCTGAAAAAAGTTTTAAAGTTTAGTCGATTCGCGGCTAGCCATTTCCATGCATAGTGCTTCCACTATTTTACAGTTTGTCCCGAGCCTTTAAAATAGGCCTATTCCAACAATACATAAGAAAACCAGAATATTGTTAGGGCTTAGGCCTACTCTGAAAGTAGGACTTATTTAATAACAAACGCCCAGGTGCCCGTCGGTCTAGCGCAGTATAGCGCAATACGCTGTTCTAAGACGTTGTATACAGGCCAATACAGCCAGGCGGTAAGTTTTTTATGATGAGATAAGATAGGCTAAATATAGCTACATGTCTGTATGTACTTACATGTATGCGATCACTGAAGCATGTCCCATAAGTAGGCCTAAGGGTGTAAACTTTCCGCTGCACTCGCAATTTCCACGCACCAATTTTAGAATCACGACGCGAATCGGCGAATACCTCAAAGTATAAGTATTTTGGCACAAATCGGCTATAAAGCCAAAAATAGGCGCTATGAAACATCTACTACCGTTTTTCCACAGGTGTCTATAGACCTATATTTTATATAATTTAGTTATGTGACAGAAACCTAGGCGTTTTCTTTTTATCGAGCCACTTTTTACTTCATAGGACACCTTGTCTCGATTGTGGTCACCAACGTAGACATTGTCATCATCAGAGCATTATATAGTGAGTAATAATATTATTATCATGTGCGACGTCGACCACTGTAAATTATTCAGCTAATTTCGTCGTGATTTCATCGCCGGAAGTGGCGCCAATTAGGCTACTGGAAATCAATTATCTGTTTGAGCTGCAGTAGGCCTAAAAACGACGGTTACAACGGACGCATTTGTCACCGATCGAGCATAAAGCAGCAGGAATCGCAGATTTCAGCGTGCAAGTTAACACAATTACAAAGTAAGTTGCATTGTTGTATGATATCAGACTAAAATCCTGTCAAATATTGTCGCAACTTATGCCCGGTCATTACTGCTTTAGTCTGTAGGCTTATGTGGAATTACATAGATTGAGATTGCATTCACCGCGGCAGTAGCAACACGGTGTGCCAATTCTAACTTTAGAAAATCAAAAATTTTGCAAGATTAGGTTTGGGTTTTGCAGCTTTGTAGGCGGACGGCCGCTTGGTAAGTCAGCACAGGGCCGACATATTTTTTCAGTTTTTCAATTTTTGTGTGTGTGTAATTAATAGAAACTGTAGGCCTATTTGCGATACTTGTGTGAAATGGTACTGGATGAAAACGAGATTTAACTCTTGACTTTTCTGCATGCGGGTGTAGGTGTACAAAATGAACGCCGGTCGGTCGCTCGTGTCGCTTGTCGTCGTTCTGTCGGTGACGTCATCGTGGTCGTACGTCATCCGTCGAGATCATCAGCAGTACTGCGACGTTGTACACTTTCCGGCGCCCAACCAGCACATCTACTGCTGCCGCTGGGTTGACAACTGTCAGTGTCCACGCCCCCGGATGGGCCTCTGCGCTCCCGACATTGATGTTGCTCCGGATGCTAATGTTCCAGCTGCTGAGGCTGATGCTGCACAATCATCCTCATCAGCAGTGTCATCATTGCAGCTGCTAAGAAGATTCTTCTGTTGTTAAACTACAGGGTTGTCGCTGCCAGCACGCGTGCCGTAGAACGGAAATCCAACAGAAGCTAAACGGTTTTTGTTTTTTACTGTTTCAGATACTCGCACATAGTGAAATAAGTCAGAAATATTAACCTAACTCTGAAAGAACATTGATTTGTTTTCGATTTGTATCAGGAGCAGTGGTATAATAATGTCATAAAAGGGCATTCTTGCCATGCCCCCTCGGCGCTAAAAATTTGCATAGTTTTCTTTCGTTCTTTAGACTTTTGCCCTCTTTTTATATTACGTCATTGTCACCATTTTCGCGGTGAGATATGCAAATGTTAAAACAATCGCCAAATTTCAGCCAACCAGAGATCAGGATGGCATATTGCACTTTTTCGACGACGTAAGCTTAAAGGCTCCAGAGTTTTGTTTCGCATGTTAGGACGTTCAGAACAGATATCAAACAAAATTGTTTTGATTCTATCCTCACACGTGCCACTGTCAAAGTCGTCTTCCAACTGCTATCAGATTGGATAGCGATGATCACCAGTTTTCACTAAGTAGGCCTATATGGCTTAGCCTGCACTGCAGTAGCTTTCACTGCCTGTACTTGAGAACCTGTATTTTCAGCAGTTTTGTTTCATTCTTTTTCTATCCCTGTGATTTGATGTCGAGCCTAATTATATGCCTAAGAAATGGACCCTTGTTGCATTCAACATCAACATTTTGTAATGTGCGATTGTAATTGCACATTTATTAAGATAGCTATATGGCTATATGCTTCTGTGGTTATGATTAGTCTGATGTCCGCTCTAAGCTTAATTACTGTACTGCGTGATGGTGCTTTCCGTGGTTGTCTGAATTTGTAATTTTTTGTATTTTCTGCGAAAAGTGTGGGCCTATCTAAATAACGTAAACAGTTACATCACTTTTCAATTATTTCCTATAAGTGTGTAGCCTATACGCTGTACCTGTGTATGTGATTAACACGCGCTGAAAACAACACATCGTGCAAATTATTATGCACGAAACATGTTACTTGCACATGAACATAGACACACGAAGTACATGTAGTAAAAAATTGAGCAATCAGTATGGCAAATACAAAAACCGACGGCAAAAATATACACACGAAAACTAGCTCAATCGCTCTGTCCACAGTTTCGTTTATCAGCATTCAGAGTTCACGCGTCCAAAATACGTTTATCTGTTACTAAGGCACAAATACCGATCGGCAGTCAATATGCCGTGGATATTGTTGTTTTTCTTAAACCCATTCGCGAAAAAAGACAAAATCCACATTTTCGGATTCGAACGTGCATGAAAACATGAATTCGCAAAAATAGCAACTTTCTGACAAATTTGTTAGCATCATGCCCTTGGCCTCCCGCACACAGAAAAAATGGACTCCTAAACCGCCGCAATCAGCTGAATTGTCAAAAGTAGTAAAAAACGATTCCAGATATCTAAACCGCTCCAAACTTGATTAACAATTCCAGTGCTTTCAGTTGCCGTCCGTCACTAAAAACGTTCGATCGCAAAAATTGTTATTGATTTCTGAAAAGTGTTAGATAGTGCAGTTTTTTTGTTTGCTTTAAAAAATTTTATTGCTTGCATCGCTTTTTTTACTTTTGTTCTCATGAGAGCTATTCAGTGTGTCACTCCGATTATTAACCAGTTTAATGAATTTCATTATTTGACGATTAACTGCATGTTAATTTATGCTCTGGAACGTCGCACGATAGAAATTAAAACAAAAAAAATATTTTCCGTCCTTACTTTTTCGCATCAGACTACAAGTGAAAGCAGAAGAATTTTAGGTCTTAAGCCTTGTTCATAGCAACCGACTCAACTCAACTGTCCCAATGTCGTCGAGAGCCACAGCGGAGCCCTGGGGAAACATTCTCGCAGGGCTCGTCTGGGAAGGAAATTTTTTTGAATTTTTCTTTTCAAATGGCGCATTTCCAGATTCTTGTGTACTTTATATTTTTGAGTGACGGCGGGGCCCCCAAACGTCGCGGGGCTCAGGGTAACTTACCCCTTTATCCCTCCCCATTTCGACGGGCCTGAACTGGCCAGCTGAGTTCGGTTGAGTCAGTCACTGTGAACGAGGCTTTAGTCGATCAGCGGTAACTTATACAACCGTGACTGCGGCGGCACTCATAGAATGGTCGCCGACGTGTCGGCAGAGCTAGCAGAGAGCTGGGCCTCGGACAGGGGTGTCACCCCGCACGCGGCGAACAACTGTGGCGGGGTACACCCCAGCACGTCCTCAAGGTTGCAGACGAACCGGTAGACATAGCGCCTCCCTGCGGTCTTGTGGATGATGTTTTTGTCGTAGTAGTAGCGGAGGCCTCGGCTCAGCTTCTCGTAATTCATCTTGGGTTTCTTCTTCCGAGCGCCCCAGCGCCGGGCGATCTCGTCTGGATCGGTCAGCCGGAACTCCCAGCCGTTGCCCGTCCACGAGATGACGTGCTGACTGTGCGCGTCCGTCAACTGTTCCAGCAGGAACTGCCACAGCTGGATCGGTCCGCTGCCTGCGACCAGAATTTACACAATACGATGCTGTACAATGGTTAAAATGTTTAAGTGGTAGAGCTCTTCACGCATAGGAAACTCATCTCAAAGCTGTGGAGCGACACCTGCCATATGCAATGAGATCACACCTGCCACTCGACACGACCGGGAGTCGAACCAACGACCTCGCGATCGCAAGTCCAACGTCCTAATTAACCATTATACTAGCAAGCCACTCCACTGCACTGCCTGTAGAATTGATGGGGCACCGCAAAACTTGATCAACACTAGCGCTGCCACCTGGTGAATAAAAATGAATACAGTAAGAAATACTACAGATGTATCGGACCGCTGCCTGCAAGCAAAATTCACAGCCACAGTTAAACTAGAAACGACGGGATCTCGCGCAAATCCGCACTGAGACTGTAGCGCTGGCACCTGGCGAATAAAACAAATTTAATAGCAACAGTTATAATAATACTCAATAAGAACTGCCACAGGGGTACGTGGGACCGCTGCTTGCAATCAGTTCACACAATGCAGGTCAACTCAGCCTCCTACCCTTAGCGGAATGGGAAATGAGTAGTAGTTTACGAGCTACGGGGTGAAGGCTTAGTGTAGCTGATTGGGGCGGTGGCATGTCTGCTGGTTGCAAAGCAACCCACGGGTCCAATAATTGTTTGCTGATGCGGGCAGTGAATGGCTACATAGCGCGCTATTTCACTTCAATTTCAGTTCGTTGCATTTCTGTCGCTTTGAAAACACCTTAAACTGCCGCGGTTACAGATTATTAATAATACGACACAGAAATGAACTGACCGGCGTAAGCGACCATGCCGGTCTGGACGCTGGTTGTTAACCTGTCGTCCTTGACGACAACGTCGGTGACGTCAGCGGAACTGGTCACGTGGTGGTAGCAGCGTGATGACGTCACGGGAAGCGTGGACGACGAGTAGGCCGACCAATAGTCGTCCGGCCAGTGCGGAGGGGGGCACCTGGCTGCCTGGTGATGGTGTGCTGCCTGCAGTGAAGGGCCATGGTTGGTGAATGAGTCCAGCTGAGAGCGACGAGGATCGTACCCGCGTGTGACGTCATTCGGACGTGACGTCACCGGAAGTGACATCAGCGACTGCGGGGAACTGTACGCCTCAGCTAAACAGAACACATATTCACACAAAATGTAACAATACGTGTCAAACCACTCTATTATAATTCGTCCAAGATAGTGTGGGACCAGTGTTAAGGCGAGGTGAAAGATATTGCATAGGTTTTATTGAAAAATTTAACTCCGTTTCCTATGGCGCAAAAATTGCGAAAATCATTAACATTTGATAAAGCTATCACCGATAATGCAGGCATACTGTCCTGTTTTCATGAACCACGGTTTAGAACGTAGGCCTAACAGTGCAGACATGAACGAAGTACTGGAATCGTCACACTACCATCATATACGAACCGTTGTCATCGGTGTCGACTTTGAGGGCGTGCAGAGGTGTGATCGACGGCTGACCGACGACTCCGAAGGACGAGACCGGGGCGGACGCAGCCGACGCAAGCGACGCAACGGCCGCTTGCGTCAGCTGCGCGGAAGAGCTGTCTGTTGCCGGCGAGGGAATCGAGCTGATGCCGCCGTCACGGTACGACCTCGGCGGCACCGGGGACTGTGACCGACGTTCAGCCACACACCGCCCATACACACCACCAGTACCAGTACCAGCCTGTAGGTCGGCGCGGCCTGTATGCCACCGAGAACCAGCGTGCAGTGACGTCATAGGCCTGCTGGTGATGTACTGCGCGGGAAACTGATCGGCCACCGACAACATGGCGACACCTTGCGGCCCTGCAGTCAGACATTACACGCATTATACACTCTGTCTAACTGTTTTTTTGTCAAATCATCATCATCATCATCATCAAAATTCTAAAGTTATACTTGTAGTTACGTTAAACAACAAGCGGCTTATTGCTTTATTATAGGTCTACATGCGTAAAACGTAAAGTAAAGTTCTTCCTAAGCCATTGGGCGGCGCTGATCTCCGTTTCCTTAGTGACTTAGTCCTCAGCCAGACACCAGTTTTTACACTGCGAGACCACGGATATGGGGCTAGTGCATCGCGCAGTGTGCCTGTTTATTATACATGCAGGCTGCAGCCATGCAAAACTTTGCTAGATATTATTGAAGGCCGCTTCTATTGTTCTACGTGTACGCTAACCACGACTCAACTTCTAACCAGCTACTAAAATAACGTGATTACGTGAGTGAAACTTACTATATAGAGCGCACTAATTTACCCTTTCGTTAACTTAACATGCCGTTTCGTCTCAGCGCCGTAACGGTGAGCGCCGTATCGGTGACGCCGAAACGGCGGCGCCGTAATGTCCTGCTCCGATTCCTTGCACGAAAAAACACCGAGCAAGACATCTTAGAAGATTCCGACGAAGGTAAATTCACCACATTTCACCTGACTGCGAGTAAGCTGTGGCTGGCACTCGGGGGGCACTGAGCGCGGCCGGCGTCTGGCTGCAGAAGCTGGGAGCAGCAGCAGCAGCAGCAGTTGTTACGTCACTGCATCGGTTGCTGCCGCTAGTCACTGAAGTCAGTAGTTGATGACGTCGGTAAGCTGCCGTAGCGTGCAGATCAGTAAAGACACGATCAGAATGTGGGGAGGGCTCCACACCGGGCTCACGCTTTAACTCTATCACTCCGCTCGCCTTTCGCGTCTCCGCTTCTAGACACGTCACCGTCATCATTCGTTTAATAAAACGCTGACAAGCGCAACCTCTGATGACACGAGCATAAAATTAATATATTTACAAATTGCCTTTACGAGCATTTACGAAAAACGTTTCATCATCGTCGTTTTATTGTCAAACGCAACCGTACGTAGTTAGTGTGAATAGTAATGTAGACCTACAGCATATACGGAAAGAATTTTTACTATCACTTAGAGGTTTAATTTTATTAATTAGAGTTATAGAGTTAGCGCAAATACAATATATTCGCCATCATTAGACCTAATAAATAAGAAAGTAAACAAGAAATTTGAGCTAATGCTCACGAGACGCGCGAAAGCGTATAGCAGTTCCTGTTCACAAACTCTCAGTCTATCTCCAACCATTTCGTCACAGTTCATTTTTGGAGTGTGCGCTGCAGCCGAAGATCGCAAACATCAATAAAAACCGCTTATTTTGGATGTTCAGGGTCTTTCAAAGTCATCGATGTTGATACAACCAAAAAGCTCGTCACTGGTGCGTGTTGTGATAGGCAGCATGCCCATGTCTATCTGCAACCGTTTTCACGAAAGACTGGCCAACAACGGCAAAATAACGACTTTTACGGTGGTACCGTTCTTTGCTGCTCTCTTGCGCAAGTTTCCTTGAACCTAGAAAATCGATCTTGGACCGTTGAAATCTACGTTCAATGCTGAAATTTTCATACGCAGCTTCTCCATGTCTATCTCAATTAGTTTCGATGCAATTTGCTCTTAAAATGTGTCCCACAGCCCGAAATCGCCAAAAAATTCATAAAAACCGCTATTTTAACGTTCAAGGTCATCCAAGGTCATTGAATTCGGAGGCAATCGAGAGCCAGTGTACGACTTTCTATTAATGATCAATAACAACCTAGGCGCTATCTCGCGACTTATTAGCTAAAAATCGCAAATTTGTCCCACCCCCTCTTTTTTAACGCCATTGTTCTGGGTGACCCCTTTCGAATTTGTGGAAAAGCTTTACGGTTCCTAAAATAAATTTGTTGATCCTAGCATGCACCGTTTTTGACTGATCCACCTGTGTGACAGACGGACAGACGGACAGACAGACGGACGGACAAAGTTGCGATTTGGTGATCCTAAGCAGTAGCTGCTTTCGCGCGTAATAACAAAAAATTTGACCTAATAGTCACGAGACGTGCGAAAGTCTATAGCAGTTCCTGTTCGCAAACTATCAGTTTATCTCCAGCCATTTTGTCGCGACTTTTACGGGGGTACCGCTTTTTGATGCCCTCGTGCGCAGGTTTCCTTGAACCTAGAAAATCGAGACTTGGACCGTCGAAATCTACGTTCAATTCCGAAAATTTCATACGCAGCTTGTCATTGAATTCGGTGGCAATCGAGAGCCAGTGCAAGACTTCCTATTAGTGATTAATCGTAACCTAGGCCCTATCTCCCACCGTTGTTGAGATACAGCGACTTATTGGCTAAAAATCGCAAATTTTTCCACCCCCTCTCATTTAGCGCCCTCGTTCGGAATGACCCCCTTCGAGTTTATAGAAAAGCTTTATGATTCCTGAAACTAGAGTCTTCCAGGCAGCCGAAGGTAAAGATTTGGTGATCCTAGCTTGCACCGTTTTGACTGATCCACCCGTGTGACGGACGGACGGACGGACAGAATTGCGATGGCTAAGATGCGCTGAAAGCAGTAGCTGCTTTCGCGCGTAAAAAGGGACCACAGCTTCTAAACTTCCGCCGAAAAATTGACGCTGCCAGCTGGCGAGCACAGCCGAGTCTCGGTTCATTGTTAAAGAATCTTGTGGATCCAAATAACGCAAAATAATCTAGATCACCACCAGAAAACTTGATTCTCGCCAAAAATTGGTATGGTCGCCTCTTTGCTAGTTAACTGGCTTCTAATTCGAAAAAAGGTGTAGAAAAGGAAACAAAATTGGTGTAAACGTTCCCTGGAGCAGAAGCAACCAATATTCCAATTTTCAACTTAAAATATGTCGTGGCTGGGCCGACACAGTTTTCTATAGTAGCTATTCGGAAACTGCGTTGCAGTCTGACCTTTCTGGAGTATGTCGAGGTGTTCCCATAGAATGTCTCCGACGTAGGGCGGCGCACGCAGCAGAAACCTGTCACGTCCCTGTCGCAGCAGATCGAGTCCAGTGTACTGGAACTGTGACGTGTCGATGCCTTCCAGGTTGAAATTATCCACCGCCCACTGCAGCCACTGATGCACGTCAGCCACCAACCATTGCGACGGATCTGTAGAAAACACGATCCAGATAAATTTTTTTTAAATGTTGAGAAGTTTTCAAAACGTGGCAAGAACAGAAAAAAACGTTTAAAACGTTAAATAAAAAACGTTATTTAAATATATAGCCCTAATGTTTTCGACCTCTTGCCTAATGCGTAATAATTACATTACGTGCAGTCTAGCTGAAACTGAAAAAAAGAAAATTTTATTCAATTTTAAGTCAAGCGCGTCGTCGTTTCAAAAGCGCTTCTTGAAGTTCTTGACGCAATTGTGATGAACTGTAAAAACGTCAAAGAAACAAAAAAGTTATAAACGTAAAAATATGGCAGGAGTAAAAAAACCCATAAAAACGTTTATTAAATCTATCAATTTACGAGGTATATACACGTAGCACAACTAACACATTGTGAAAATCCTCAGCAAATACTACACTTCGAGGTCCAGAACAGCCTGGCAAAACATCGTAACCTATCTACAGTTGTCTACTGCAAAGCGAAGACGACGATATGGAAACTCTGACGAAAATTGGAGAACAACAAAAATACCTTTTGCAAAATAGTCAAGTCCGTTTGCGGTAGGCCACATATCATGCACGCAAGACACGCACAAAAACCCACCTGACCTTGACCTTTGACCTATGACCTTGACTAGGCTTTTACATGTTGTGAAATATATGCTCACGCAAAATTGCATCAAGCTAAGTGTAGACGTTTATGAGTTATCGTGTTAACAACAGAGAAAAAACTTAGCGTCGTCGCAGCTAGCCTACCGCGGACAGTAATAAGAACGATGATGATGATGATGATGATAGTGGTATATAGGCTTACCGCGTGGAATGCCGAGTCGGCGTTGTACTTGTCCGAAGCTAAGGAAGATGTCGAAAATTGCTTGTGAGAGTTTCTGATGTGTGCTCGGGGTGAGAGGTGCTGACACTGATGATGTAGATGATGATGACGACGATGAAGATGAATCTAGTACGAACAAAACAGATAGTTAGCTACACACATCGTCATCGTGGCTTGGTAGTGTAACGGTTAGGAGGTTGGACTAGCGATCGCAAGGTCCTCGGTTCGACTCCCGGCATGCACTAGCGTGATTGGAGGGGACACTGGTGACACGTGCCTCTTAGGACTCTACTATAGTTTCTCAAAATTGTGCCACAAATGCACCAGACACTATAAAAGCGAAAATGTTTCTGCAGACCCCAGTCCCCACCCTCAAGTGCCCTCTACATCCTGATACTGGCTAAATCACTGACTCCCGGTCGAGTTGCTATCAAATACTGAGTACTTGTGGATGGGTGACACTGTCTAAGGAGGGGTAAACCATCTCAGTAGGCTATATAATCAGCACCAAGATCAACACAGCCCTTTATCCTTCCGGGGTAGATAAATCAAGTACCGCTGCCTGTCTGGTTAAAATTGGGATGATGCGCCTTCACCTATGTCGAGTGGCAGGTAACATTGTGTGATCCCACATAGCAGGTGACGCTCTGTAAATTAGAGATGGGTTATCTATGAAAAGCTATACACACTGGCATGCGCTATCGATTTCATCGCTGTGTATAGGGCACTGAAACATTTACGATTATGGTTATGATTGTAGGTTATCTTTTAGCATTTTCTACAACTTACTGGACAAGAAAACGGCGACAAGTTATTTAAATACCGGTAGTGGAGTTTGGGGCTTAAGCTTTTGATCGTTTGTTTTCACCCTGGAGAAGACGACGCCCAGAGAACAGCTGGATCACAGACGTACGTGCAAAACAAACATAATGTGTGTACATGTTTGCAATAAACTCATAAAGAGGAGAGACAGAAGCGATATCAGAGAAATACAATAGTCGGCTTTGTGAGATTGACAGCGAGGCCCCAAGACGCTAGTATGGGCCACTGGAAGCAATACGCCCGGCAGGTAAATACGGATGAGAAGAAAACAAAAGCATCCACTGTCGTTGTGAATGTTTTCACCCCGCCGGGGAGGCAAGAGAAGACTTCGCCCATTCTCTGTGCACTCGCTAATCACCGACTAGTACCGAACTACAGCTAGAGCTCGTAAACACAGATGTGATGAGCGTGATGACCGGTAAAACGGTCGATCAAATACGCCCGTCGTTTTATTGACGTGATTTGCTCGCACTAAAACCGTGTGATCAATGGGAAGAGAGTCGCCCTGGTCAAGCAGACGAAAGAAAGCTTGCTGCTGAAACAAGTCAATCGCATACTTGCGGATGAAGGAGGGTATAATTGTCCTACTTTAACCACGAAGCTATCTTCGATTTCTTGGTATTCAGAATTTAAGCTTCTGCAGCTTTGTCGTTTTTGTCACGTATAATTTAGCAATAAAAGTATAGTTAATATGTTCTTGCACTTAAACCGTAGTACCACAAACTATTTTATATTATAGTATACGAAGTGTTCTATCTCTCGATGTGGCGAAGCTGCTGTATCTTAGTATTAATTGCTCGTGTTGGTTATTGCAAACCGTGTTTTATGTTCTTCACGTAAATCTAAAATTCAGTGGCGGTTTTAGGCCTCCCCACAGTTTTGCTCTAGGCTCCCCAGTTTCGTGGCTACCCGTGTTTTTTTGCACAGGTAACACACGTTTGATTTCTTTGCGTTTCCAAATTTTAGAAAAGTGTCAAATTTGCGGCTTCTATTGAACGTCCTTCCTAAATTGTGCCAATTTTGTGACGTAATGTTCAGTCAATTTCTACATTTTGTTTTCCATCAATATTATTATTATTTTAGCGTACAACTGGGACTCCGGGCAAGCTAGTCTCACTCCAAATCTTCATTTGCTTTCTCCAGTAACTTTGGCATGGCGACGAACCCCTACACCTGTAATAGAAACTGTTATTTAGAGTCACACTCAGCTCGCTTTGGTACTGTTTTCAAAACTTTTGGCAGCAGTCGTGCGCCATCAAGCAAACATCAAGCAAACATACGGTACGTTATGCGAACTGAGCGTGGTATGATCCTACTGCACTGTCTAGAGTCGTATAAGCTCGTACTGCGTACTCGCTTACCCACTTCACCAGTGCGGTATCTGGTACAGAGCGGCTTATCGTACATAGAGCCTGTACGCAACCGCGAGCGAAATCGCGGCGCAGATCGTTGCGGTCTTTCGGCGTTTGCGCATTCAAATTCGCGCTGAACTGTTTCGAATTAACTGACATCTACTCTCAGTCTCAGTGCACGTAGCGCCGCGACCTCCTAGTAGCAGGCTCGAGTATATCAGCCTTAACACTCACACACAACGGTCAACATCGTCATCTGGTCGCTGATGAGTGACGACAGATCGACAGATCAGGCTGGGACCAGACCAGACCAGACCTCGAAGTTATGCGTGGAACCGTAGACCGACCACATCCGCTCACTGGGCGGACTGAACGCGTGTCGGGTTCACACAATTGGATCGGACTCTTCACGGGGTGAACGCGTTTAGTACGGGGGGAACGGTTAAGGGTATTGAGACGATTCATACACTTAAAAAGGTAAAAGGTAAAGGTGGCGTATAGTTCTTAAGGAGATTAAACCCTTCATAGAGCTACGTAGCGTTACCTGTCATATGGGATCACACAGTGTTAGCTGTCACCCGGCACAGGTGAACGCGCCCTGCCTTAACCCCAGCGGTACTGATTTTACGTCTGCAGCGTTACGTTTCCATGTACACGGTGTTTCATAAAAATGGCACCCTTTTTTATTTTTTTTAAATTTACTCAAATGATGATCAATTTACACGAATTTTTTTACCAGGTGTAGCCGAAAAAATATTAATTCAAATTATTTGAACAAAATATGGCTGCCATATTAATGGGTGCCATATTTAGTTGAATATTCTTTGCTACAATAATGGCATTTCGTTTACGTTTTTGCGAGAAAAAACGATTAACTGAAGTATTATAGCAATCAAAACCAGCAGTATTTTATTACGGCTAAATTACCACGATGCTTATTTGTTGCATTGTTAAACCAATCCCGATTCACTGTTCTACCTTCTCCGGCAGCGGCTATCCACTCCTCGCTATGAGTATAATTTATTTTTCGTGCTAATTCAGTTAAGGTTCTTGTATAACGTTCCGGACTTTCTGCTGATATTTTGCAGTAATGTTTATTTATATGTTTTTTCCTGATTTTATTCATTATGTGCTATCTAAAGTATAATGGGTAAATAAAGTGTAGCAAATATTCAACCGAGGCATTAACTCTTTCGTTGCGAATGCCCAATTTCCCTACAAAGTGTTTACTTTTGAAAAAAAACAGACATAGGGGCCTAAAACTCCGACAATCTATACGTCGACTACTGTCACCAGTGGCACTGATAGCATCTTGTCGACTACAGTCGCCAGTGACGGTGAAGAAGTTAAAGACCGCCTGGCGAGCGACAGAAACGGTCACACAATCGATATTGAAACCGACAGTCCGACACCCGTTCTAGGACGCGCGTTGCTATAGGCACGGATCGCCGTCGACTCATATACACGTCATCACGTCATCAACGCTACGTAGCATCAGCAGCAGCAGCAGCTTGTCTCGTCTGTCTCCTCACGAGGTTCCCATCATGCACCGCGGCCGCACGGACCGACTGACGTTCCCTGGACCAACGAACGAGGTTCCCGCGGACGACGTCCTGTATGGTAGATCAGATGTCTCAAAGCCAACACACACGGCAGGCAAGCAGACGCCGGACTTACCCGGATCCCGATGAAAACTAATTGCATGCACGTCAAAGACAAACAGATCATGGACCGCTAATGAGCTCCATGGATTAGAGTAGGCCCTACGGATTAACAACCGCACGACGGGGCCACTGACGTGTGGTATATAGTGTCGTGAGTGAGTAAACATTGCCGACCAACTGTATAGCAACAGGGTGTCAACTCCATGACATGTTGTCGTTGCTCGTTGGCTTAAGAAAGCAATAAGCTCTAAGCCTCGCATTATAATGACGACATTGGATCGTGACGAGTGGGTACTGGGTATAAGTCTAGTTATCTACAATCGTTGACAGGTCGCCGATGTCAACACTTAACGACGACCACTGAACTGATGAATCTGTGAGCAAACATTCGTGCAAGTAAGACCGCGCGAACACTGTGCAACTATGAACATAAGTAGCCTAGGCCTATGACATTCACTGGTATGTATTGCACACTGCAGTTACAAGTATATGTCACAATCTGACAAACTATACTATACTGCAGTCGTTTGTCAATATCGGCTAAAATTCGAATTATAGGAAAGCAATCAAGTAGAATAAAATGACGAACGAGAGAGAGAGAAAAATAACGTTGTTTCGGCGCAGGTCTTTGCCAACGTTGACAACACGCTAGCGAGTTTGTGGGCGTTCAGAGAACTGAACAACGACCTAATGCCGAGAGTGGCCGGCGAGAATTGTCTGTTTTCTAAATCCGTCGCGATCGACCGGGACCGCATTGTTGCTCCTGTGGGATGGCAGCAGACAGCGAGGTGCCGCCACGAAACAACGGGTGGAGACATCGTCAAGTGAATGAAGGCATCAAGACATTTGCCTGTGCATGCATTGAGATGAATGAATATGCCTCTGGCCGCCGTCTGGTGTCAAACCGGCAAACCCGTCTCACTGACATACAGTAGGGCTATGCGAAAGACTCTAATGTCGTTATAATTCGGCGCAATGTTCAACGCTGCTGCTGCTGTGAATGGCGATCGACACGCCTCCAGCTTCTCTTCTGTCTCGTGTTCGGGACAAATCGATGCTTTTCCGCCCACCGGGCCGCCCACAGCTCTTAACCTGCCTCGGAAGAGTCCGTCCCGCGAATCCACCCACGGTACGGGGCTACACAACGGGAAATGACCTTTCTCAGTGCGTGCACGACAGCTGTGTGCACGCACGATTGTGCCACCAGTGCACGATGCAGAGTGTGTACGCTCCAATGAATCCCAGAACTTAAACTGCTACCACTTTCGTAACTTTCGACTGTGGAGTCACGAGCGCGTCATAATCATAGTAAATTGCAAACGAATGTGTAGACTATGCGATGCCGCACTGTCTGGAGTTGTATAATCTCGTACTGCGTACTCGCTTAGCCACCCCAGCAGTGCGATATCTAATAGGCTAGGCTACTGGCGAGATTATAGGAAAACGTGCTATAATGGCTGAGGCAAAATACTGCTGTAATATATTACGGTGTTCGGCGAACTTTGTATACTTATACTCGACTTTTGTGTTTTTGTATTAATTCATTACTGCACGATTCTATTCGACAAAGCGTGTACTAAACTCAACAGTTTTATAGCGTAAATTAAACTTCTCTCATCGTACGGCATCGTATGCTAAGCCTTCGATCGCCAAACAAAATCGTTTTGATAAAAGTCTGAATAGTGAATTTCCTTTCTAGTTTCGGCGGTCCAAACAGAAATCTTTTCATCTTCAGTTCCCCGAACGTGCAACATAAAGCCGAAACACACCACAATTTTGCTTCAATTTTACACTCGGTTTTGCTTTAATTCGCATGCTCAGTTCATTAAACTATAACATAACTTATGTCACATTGTTGCGATACCTGCGTACATAGCGTCGGGCGGCAGCTATCAACACTGTGTGACCCCATATGGCAGGTGACGCTCCGTACCTCTGTGATGGGTTTCCGAACTATACACCACCTTATAGCTTACTTTTCCTCTTTACCCATTTGACGTTTGCTTCGCCGGATGCGATGCGTGTGGTCGAAACTTTTCTTCTTCATTTTCACGCACAGATGGGATCACGTTACGACTGAAGACTTTTTGCTGCAACCTTTAAAAGCGGTGGTGGTCGTGTGCCCAGAGTAATAACAACTGTCTACCGTGCGGCAGAGGCGGCGAAAATGATGCTACCGCTACTGCTGCGGCGTACGTACAAAACTCCTCACGCTAACCGCCTCCCTCTTTGACAAAACTCCCTCTTCTTTGTCGTACTCTACTGCATGCAATTCTTGTAATCAATTTTTGCATTTCTTCCGTTTTAGCTCTAGCTGTGTCGCATAACGAGCTTAAGCATAAAATAAGAACCAATCGGGTTTAAAAGGATTGTGTGTCTATAACCCAAAGGTTCGATAATCCGAAGATGTATATCGCAATATGCATTTTCAATAACTTTGATCCTCACTTTAACCCTAACCCTACTCTCAGTTCAGAGGAAATGTGGAGATTGAGTCAACGTCTGTAAAAATGTATAGGAAAGAACCCTACAACTTTCAGACTATCGAACCTTTGGATTATCGAGCTGCCACATCAACAATAGCTGGTAATACTGATCTGCTCGGTTTTGCACGTGGAGGGGCTTTGTTGCGGAAGGGGAAGAAGAGGTTGTGGTACATCCTCCGCTGCCGCTGTTGCTGCTGCTAATGCTGCTACGGCTGGCACACGCCATCGGTCGGTCCGCATCTGCCTCGGTGACGGTTACTAGTGTAAATAACGGCTCGGCGCCGTGCTGACCCCACTTCTGTGAGGCTGTGACCTAGTCTTTCCCACGCAATAACCATGCATGTGGCTCGCATGTGTCAGAACGATCGCCTTGCTGCCGTCGGCGTACTACTTTTGACTGTTGGCGTCGTCTTGACTTGACGAACGCGTGTGTATTATCTGTATTATGTATATATCTGCCCACCCGATATATTCGATACGCTAACGCACATGCATATTTCTATATCGGTTACAATAATCGGACGGGCCGCTAATGCAACGATACGTCGCAAGTTTAGTTCGTGTGTGTTAAACTACTGTCTGGAGTGAGATAAGCGAGTGATAACTACAAACTTCATATAGTGGTTTAACCGACACCTATTCCACGCTGGCCGACGGCTGATCATGTGGCGTACACTGTCGTTCGTTCGGTCACACTTGACTGAACCCGGCGAATTATCGGCCCGCTACAGACATAGCATAGCTCAAACAGACGCATATATGATCTGTAAAAAAGTCTGAGCGCAATGCATTGAACACAAAATTTGCAGATAAGCTATCCCACCCGAGGACGAATTTCATTATGACTTATGGCAGAATGTGGGCGACACATAATGTATTAGTCACACTCTTCAGCATTGCAGCTATTTGAGGCCATTCATTTGAGAGTCTAATTAAGATTAACAAAAAATTTGAGCTAATGCTCACGAGACGCGCGAAAGCCTACAGCAGTTCCGGTTCAGGAGTTTAGCTGAAAATTGGAGTGTTCACGCTAAGTTAATATACAAATACCAAATTCTTTATCTGGATCGCATAACGATAGTTCCGTGGCGCCACCTTGTGAATGATATAGACTTGTGTCGCAAAAAGAAATCGCCAAAAAATCCATAAAACCCCTTATTTTGGCGTTCAAGGTCATTAAATTCGGCGCCAATCGAGAGCCAGTGTACGACTTCGTATTAGTGATTAATAGTAAACATAGGCCATATCTCGCACCGTTACTGAGATACAATGACATATTGGCCAAAAATCGCAAATTTTGCCCACCGCCTCTCATTTAGCGCCCTCGTTCCGGGTGACCCCCTTTGAATTTATGGAAAAGCTTTACAATTTCTGAAACTAGAGCCAACGGTGAAGATTTGGTGATTCTAGCTTGCACCGCTTTTGACTGATCCACCCGTGTGACAGACAGACGAACAGACGGACGGACGGACGGACAGAATTGCAATGGTTAAGACGCGCTGAAAGCAGTAGCTGCTTTCGCGCGTAAAAAGTCGTACGAAAAAATCTATGAAACAGATATAAAGCATTACAATGAAACGAGACATTTAGTATACAAAACTTGGAAAAACGGTTGTGAAAACTAGAAAACAAACAGTAATCGTCCAATATGAAAAAAAAAACATTCAATTTTTCTAAAATCTAACAAATTTAAGCATTTAAGCTAGTTTAAACTAAATTACCCTTTTTCGTTTAGTGTGTAAAAAGGCAAATCTTCGTAAGCTTTAAAATATTTACTGTGCACTCAGAGAATGTGATTCGATAAAGAACTAAGCATATTCCAACGATTCTTAGAAAGTTCTGCGTGTCATTTGTAGTTCCTGGCATGTATCCGTGTCTTGTATGGTAATCCATGCGTTTATGTAAAATCTGTTTTGCGAAATAAACGCGTCGAGTCCGCGAGTCTGACAAACGATCGAATCCGTCGTCAAATGTTAATTGACGGCGACAAATCACCCCCGACTACGTTCGCTTTATCAATGCGGGCTGAGAGTGTAAGACAACCCTCCCCCACAACAAAATCCCCTCCGCGTGGAAAACAGATCGCAGCAATATTAGCAGCTTCTGTGCTAACCCGCTTTCGTACATATCACCCGTTACACATTTTTGTATGAAATCGAATCGATTTGCATGTCGCGGCGTCCTCAATTTCACATTTGTTTATACGGGGAATTTGTTGAAACTTTTCACCTGTACGCATTTTGCTAAAACCTATGTTTTTGTTTTGTCATTTTTCAGAGCGGCAAAATTAAACCATCCGAAGTTGATTTGAAATTACTCAGCAAAAACATTCGACTCGCACGCCGAAGTTGGGAGGCAACTTATAGGGCGTTTACACGATGAAGCAAACATGAAGCAAGCATGCAGCAAATGTAGGCTATTGAATATACACGTGCACGACGTGTGCTCTAAGTTTGCTTCATGTTTTGCTTCATGTAGAGTCTTATGTTTGCTTGATGTTTGCTTCATCGTGTAAACACCCCCATTACTTTCAAGCGACATTACGAGAATCCTTTTAAAATAAATGTGAGCTACTATTTATGCGCAAATTTAGTACTAATTGCAAACCTAGTTTTTGTTAAACACGGTTAACGCGGAAAAAAGGAAGAAATACGGCAAAAACTGTTTACGAGAATTCAACCCGATGTAAAGGCGCGTACAGATTGAACGAATTAAACCGAAATCAACTGAAACGAAATGAAATACAATGAACTGAAACAACCGAACTATGCCATTGTTTTCATTTGAGTCTATTTCGTTATAGTTCATCAGTTCAGAAAACATCGTTCGCTCTGTACGCGCCGTAAAGTTTGACAAAGAAAAGGGGGTTTTGTCTTAAGGGGTATTTTGTCGAGAAAAAGGAGGTTTGTGTACCCCGCGGACTGCCCGCCCTTCGTATAGTTCCGTGCATGACGGGTGCCAGGAATCAGATCTTCCCATGCAGGCTTATCTCCATGGATCCCGGACAGGCACTCGTCTGTCTGGCTTGGGTCGATGCGTTAATTAGATCAATCACCAGTTCGACACTATAACGCATAGGATAGGCTGCCACCCCGCTGTGAGACAGTAGTACGGACAGTTTCGCGCGGTCTGCACGGCATGACTGCTAGACTGCGGCGCGCATGTACAAATTGGTTCCGCGTTTACCGCTCGTCAACAGCGAGTCCATAGCGATGCGCGTTTAACCTCGCTATCCATCACGTAACTCCCTTGTACACTACCCACATGTCTTCACATCCAGACTACACCTGCTTCGATTTCTCGGAGATTTGCTGCACAGCACGCAGATCCCAGGTTCACTAGCTGAATAAAAATGAGGTAAAAAGAGAAATTTAAAAAGTCCAAGAAAAGCACAACACGTTAAAAGAGGAAGATGCACAATTTCAATTCTACGCACAAATTTTCCCTAAATGGAATGATTTTCAGCTTCACATTTTGCATTTTCGGACGAAAATTCAGTGGCGGTTTTAGGCCCGGGCCGGAGGGACACAACACCTCAGTTTTGCTCCAATCCCTACCCCTTAGTTCTATGGCCACCCACGATTTTTTGGCAAGGATAGCACAAATATTTGATTTTTTGGGGTTTCTAAATTTTAGAAAAGTGGGCAAATTTGCGGCTTCCATTGAACGTCTAAAAACCAAAAATGCTTTAGCTACAGGGGGCTTCGCCTCCTGACCCCCTGACCAGGGGGACCCCGCTAGGGGCTACCGCTCTTGTCATGGGGCCGTGCCCCCCAGATGTTGCGGGCTAGAGCCGCCACTGCGAAAATCTTCCGACGAAGAGAAAATTTTTCCAACAAATTTCCGGCGGCTTAAAATTGATAGCCGGGGGCACGACGATCCTGCAATGACGCCACTGACCACGACATGATGAATCACGGCATCACCTTTTTTGTAAAATAGCTTCATCAAACATAGACCAATTTTTTACAAGATGATGTAGCGACGCGTTGCATATAATGACTACATTTAGATCTGTCTTTGCCGACACTCCGACAATGCACGTTTTTCGTACTTTGGTAAAGTGTGCGTGCACCAATGAGTGCGTTCTGAAAATCATCATAGCGGCCGGTCAGTCTTACAGGGTTGAAATTAATGAACATTATTTTGTGTGCGTGAAGTTACGGCAAAATACAGAGTGCGGGGTGTGCTTTTCAATCAATCAATCAATCAATCCAGTTTAATTCAAACGTATAAGGTCCATAGAACTACACAACTACAAATGTATAATAAAAAGTGATAAAAGAGAAAAATAAAACACTAATACACATGTATGGTTAAGAACCACTGAACAATCTTATTACTCGAC
>Ga0056128_1000782_pt1 | contig 31648 bp, 18 predicted proteins | sample WorMetLIZISLAND2_FD_71113 | JGI IMG/M metagenome (GOLD analysis project Ga0056128, IMG submission 71113) | Marine gutless worms symbiont microbial communities from Max Planck institute for Marine Microbiology, Germany - Olavius geniculatus... ...
AACCTCGTTCCCTAGAACGGTGACTGTCGATGGTTCGTCCTTCCTGCTACCCAGGGCTTGGACTTTCGTCTTTAGCCAGTTCACCTCGAGCCCAAGGGAAGCGGCCTCGGATGCCATTGTTTCGAGTACAGGAACGAGAAGTTCGAGCAGCTCGGCAAGAAAACAGACGTCATCTGCAAAGTCCAAATCCGTGAAGGAGTGCTGACCAAATGACACTCCGTGCGTGGCTGCAACAGTTCTTTCTAGCACCCAGTCCATGCCTGTGGCAAACGAGTCGGCTGCCAACACACAGCCTTGGCGAACACCGGACTCGATTGGGAACCAAGCACTCTCGGATCCTGACATACGAATGCAACTTACAGAGTTGTCGTACAGAGCTATGATTAACCTGACTATTTTATCTGGTAACCCCAACCTCGTCAACAGTAACCATAGCAGAAATCATAAAAATAGAAAACACTAGAAAAAATGCAGTAATGAACTTTTGTTTCGCAAAATGCTAATACCAGAAAAATGATTAATTATGAGAACCACATCAAAGTAATTATATAACCAAATGCCGAGTTTAGAAGGCAACTACACAAACGGTTGATTTCATAGACAAGATCGCTCAAGTAAGAAAAAAATGCCTTTTTAATGCGACTACTAGACAACACGGTGGAATGTGCCCATGACTGGTTGAAAAAGTGATGGAAATTATTGGATTGACCGACCTTCTGAATGTACTTTTCTATGCGGTGCTGCAGGCCCCACCACTTGAACTCGACTGTGACGAGCTTGTAGCAGCACATCACCGGGTTGACGGCCTGTTCCCATCCAGGTCCTACCAACGGACCTCGACCAGTCTTACTGGACTTGAACTGGGTTGGGTCCTCATCGGGCTTGTAGTCCTGCTCACATAACGACGTAATATAGTTGGCATCATTGTACAGAAAAACAAGCTGGTAGGCAATGTAGCTCGCGACTACTACAAAAAATATACAAGAAAAGCCCTGCTAATACAAATGGGAACACGCAACAGCGGTTCATGTTTGAAAGCCCAGTAAAACAATATCAGTCACCAGAGGGCGCCAGACGACCGGCAGCTAAATTATCTATAGTGTTTTACTCGTACTCACCAGAGGGAGCGATTTGTCAAAAGTTCCAATATTCCGTTAAACTGCGGTTATTTGACAATTGAATGAATTCAAGTAACTAAATTGTAGTTGCCGTTCAATCATTAGTGTAAATATATAATTATTTTGACGACAGGCTATAGGCTATACACTAGCTATGACGGCAGTTTAAAATGTGTTTTTAACTTTCTATATTCTACAGGCAAGACCGCCGAACATCGCGGGACTCCAGTTAACTTACTCCCCTACTCTCCCTCTCAATGGGCCTGGGTGCGTTAATAACGCATTGATTAATGCATTGAAAAAATTAATGCTTTGACAGCTCTAGTTTTTTAATCACTCACTTAGCCATGGTTAGAATGCAAAGTCAGAATATACTAACACTTTGTCTGACGGGATCGTTAGCAATGTCGATCCTTACAACCTCGCGTTTGGCCAACGTCTCCGCATCAAGACCATGAGCCTGTCATCAAATCATGCACAATCAGAAATATACACTGTGGGCCATAAAAACGTGCCACTTTACTTTTGTCCATATCTTAGCCAATTATTGACTGATTTTCAAAATCCATTCACTGGCACACTCTGCGCACAATGTGCAATAAAACAATTAATTACTGAATATGTTACCACCGCACCTTGACTGCATCGCTACACTACAGTGTAAAATATAAATGTAAGTACAACTAACAACAGGCAAGGAGCACGTTAGTAAACAAACAAGACACTTAAGACAACTGTGCTAGACTGTGTTAAAACCTTCTCTTTGAATATCTGGCATGTTAAATGATGTGTTCGTTTCTGGTGATGCAGGCCTGGCAGTTCATTCATAGTGGTTCTGTTCTCTTCAGATTATAACTCTGTAGTCTGCAATTAATACATATTTCTAACTCCACAGGGCACTAATAACTGCATCTGCAGCTAGCCATGGCCTTCTGACAACAAATTAATAAAATACAAGTGCATCAGATAACAGTATGCGGTAACACAAAACAATTCACCTTAATTATCTCCATTTAGGATGAGATTGACAGCAGAGTAAAAATGTATTCATCTCGTATCATCGGTTCACAAAATTGTTAGCCAAAAAAAATCACTTATGCAAAGATACAAAATCAACGTACGTTTTCCGTTTCTCCCCTGTCGCCGATGTGCATACTCTCGATTTTTATTACAAAATTCTCCTTCATGTAATCGGGATTCTGTAATACAGAAAAATCACTCCAAATCATAAGCCACAGTGATTGTCGGAAGAACTTATGAAACAAAAAATCAGTCTTAAATATCAACTTTCATGCTACAGTAAATAAAAAACCATCTCAAAAATATAGCGCATCTACACTTTCATTACAAATTCGAGTTTAATTTTAACAAAAAAAACACACACAAATAACTAAACTGTTATGTCTCAATTTGATTAAGCATACTGTTAACATGACTTCTTTAGCATATGACCTTTTAACCCCAAAAACTAAGCAATACATCTTTGTCTCACAGTGCGCTACTGACAGCATTTGAGTGGAATTACATCAATACATGATAAAATTTAACCAATTATGAAAACAAAAAGTCGGCACATGTATGGAGATAATATGGACGAAATAAAAAAACATAATTCCACCATATTATATTTTTTGTTATGAAATGCAGCAACGCAAAACATTCTATACTAAAATGATGGGTACGACGTGAGCCTATAAGCAACGTAACACAAGTATCCAAAACCTATAGTCATCATTGACTGCTAAAGTCTGCGTAATCAAAAATGAAGCTTGCTAAACTAAGGAAACTGTTATCGGAGTTATAACAACACTTAACTAAACTTGCCAAAACAACTTAAGTTGAATTAGAACAACGATTACAAAGAGTTAAGAAACCAAAAATTACCAACAAAATGAAATATTCTGAGCACTATACACCCAATATTCTAAAATTTAAACAAACATGAATGAGCTATTATGGATCCACACTATCTCAAAATCATCCAGAGCATTCAGAAACTTCAAATCAGGTGAAAAAAGCATTTTGTTCACAGACAGGCAGGCTGGCAATGGTGCATTATTCCATATTTAGCAGATCTCGCTCTCTTACCGTAACTATAGTTCGACAATATGGATAAGCATTCCAAGCCTCCTCGTGCATTTCCAGTGACCCTGCGGGAGCTAGCCAGAGTATGAATGCCGGTACTTTACTACGCACAAACAAATGATTAGCAAAATAATGACAACAGAGTTCGAAAATGATTCACTAATGATTAATCAACATTCGATGAAAATGTCAAACATAACATCACAATGCATCTGCAAAAGTTTTGCCACATTTCCAGAATTTTGAAAGAAAAAAAGCCAGCTAAAACGTGTGTGCATGTTAGAGTAAAACAATAAATATAACTAGGGCCCACAGTTTTCCATGGGTCGAGGAATTTCAAGCCAAGCTGTGGAATTTGCCATTTTCTGCGGAATTCAGATATTTCAGCGGAATTTCACAGAATTTTGCAGAAATTCAGAAATGACCGATGATCAGTACGATCGTCAACTTCACAAAGTAACTAAATAGACTAACTATATCACAAAAAATATCAAACTAACCTGCCAAAAAACTGTGAGCCCTACTTGTAGCCATCACAATATGGCACACAATAATAAATAAACACAATTTGACTGGACAGATTGCACTTTTGAAAAGAAAACGAAATTGATAACTTTCTTCAAATGTTGCTAGCATAACTGAGCACAACGCCAGCTGAACTGTGCATAAACTGAAGTTTATGCACAGAATAGAGCTCAGTTTATTCACATATGAACGGCCTCGGTAAGCCGCAGAATTCAAACAATTTTGACGTGGTGAGGTGTGGAATTTTGCAAATTGGCCCGCGGAATTTGGCAAAATTTGCTGCAAAAGTCCTAAACATAACCCAACATTTGAAACTGCACTTGTTAGCAAAAATGTCTATCGTTAAAGCAAAGTAAACACAAAACAAATGAATACTGATGCTACACAAAATTATGAAACGTGGGTTCCACTTTCAACAGTAGTCAGAAATTTCATTTCACAAAATACAACATTTCATTACTGTTATGTTAATTTTTGACTTTCTGCATATGCCACTGGAGTGGGTTTAGTATAAGCATACAGCACTGAATTTTAAACTAGTGAGTACCGGTATATACTAATATTCAGACCGTTTTTTGCAAATTTTGTCTTAGTATTATTTACATTTTTCAACAGCAATTTCAATATTTCACTATTGCCAGCTTTATTTTCATCGTTATTGCTCCAAAAGTAAGCGTTCATATTTTTCGTGAGCAATACATAATATAAAAATATCATCAAAAAGTCCTACTAATGACTTCACATAACCCAAGGTAAGTGTTGGAAACCATGTCATAATCAAAACTGAATATCTGTTATATATATACAGATAACCGGCACCACAGTGCTTCTTACCGATACGACCGTTCGACAGTACGGGAAAGCATTCCATGCCTCTTCATGCATGACCAGTGCCCCTTTAGGCGCTAGAACACGTGCAAAAACCGGCACTTTGCTGTGTGCCGCATAATGCCAACGTAAGTCTTTTTTGATGTAATGATGATACAGTAAAAAAGACTACTTTAAACACTGGTGCTCAAAAATGTGACAGTTACCTTACCTTACCTTACCTCCAGGGCGGGCAGGCTCTTACACCTGCCCAGCGCTGAGACCATATAAATGTGATAGTTACAGCAGACAAAAAAATTAAAACTTGCTGAGAAAAACAGAAAGTGGAAAAACAATCATCACAAAAGAAATCTAGCAAAACAACTGACTTCCCTAAAAGCAGTAAAGACTATTAGTACTACTTCAGAAGTGTGGCTTGGCGATGTAATGATAGCATGACGAACTGGTGACCCCATGGTCCCCGGTTCAATTCCAGCCCAGTGCATTGCCAGGTAATGACCTTGAGCAAGTTGTTCGCATACATGTGCCTCTGTCATCATAATTTGGTACCGGTCAGAGTGGTGATGCTCTGGGGCTGGGAAGGTAACCGTGAGCCTGGTGGAAACTACTGGCAGCCTACCACCAGGTGTATGACTATTGTCACCTGCGGGCTGACTGCCTAGAGCAGTGTTTTTCAACCTTTTTGCTGCAGCGGAACCATACGTAAGTGTGACGATCACTCACAGAACCCCATGCATTTATGCAATGATCCGTAAGTCCAGCGACGTAGGCGAGGCTAAATTTTCAGGATGTTTAGGGACCGATGTCCTTAGTGGAGTCAAGAGGCAGAAAACCTGTGGGAGCCTGGGGCAAAACCCTCAAATGCTAACGATAAGGCAGCAGGCAAAAGACTTGTTTAATTTGACTGTATTAGTGTAATATTATTTAGCAATTTCATTTCACCTGTAACCAAAAACACCTTACGATGCGCGCGTTTACCAATAGTGCAAAAAAAGTGTCATTGGATTTTTTTTCGTTTTTACGTCCACAGACAGTTCAGGGAGTCTGGACCCCGGCCCAACCCCCAGTCAAAGTTTTTATTATTCCTTAAGCAGAATTTTTCAAGAAATGAAAGTCTTTCAACAAATGGACATACAATTTATTAACACTAGCACTAATACATTAGTGTTTATTGTTCAATGCAAATATTCTAACATTGTTATCAACAAGAAAAATATTCAACACTGTATGCAAAAAAAGACGGCTAGAAGCACTAATGTGTAATTACGCATTCGGTGCATAGTACTTCTATGGCTTGGTCTGTTGTAATTTCGCACGCTGGGTTTTTTAAAATTTTTTTATTGACCAGCTGCGGAACCCTTAGCAGATCCGCGGAACCCCGGTGGAAAATCATTGGCCTAGAGAGCAGGATTAGCTCTGGCCCCTACGCTCGTTATTGTGTATGGGACAACTTTACCTTAAATTACCTTTACTACATCAGATGTTTACTTGTCATAAGTTAAGGTCCAGCTTTTTCTGCAATAATGAACCCCTGGCCACTGTTACAGCACTTATTATAGCACAGATGCCCTTCAGTTGCTCAATCAACAGCATCAAGAAAGTTCTGCAGGAAAGTAAAACACTGCTCCAAGCATTTCTGGAAAAAAGACATTACTTACACAGTACTGGTATACGAGTACACAATATGCATGCTTCAGCAGTGAGTAAAAGGTAAAGGTAAAGATGGTGTATAGCTCATATTTAGGAAACCCTTCACAGAGCTACGCAGCATTGCCTGCCATATGGGATCACATGACGACTCATCTAACCAGGCACCTTTACTGTTACCCCTGATGGCGGCCGCCAGCATGACAACTGAGTGTGGCGCATGGCGGGCGTTGCGGTACGACATCACCGGCATCAACTAACATCGTGACCAATCAAGCGAGCGTGCACATCCAGATGTCACGAGCATCACTGGATAAGCACTGATCCGATCCGATCCGATCACTCAGCGTTAGCTGCCACCCAACACAGATGAACGCACCCCACCTTAACTCCAGCCAGACAGGATAGTACTCAATTTACCTACCCCAAAGGGATGAAAGGCTGAGTTGACCTTGGTGTTGGTTATATACCAGGATGGTTTACCGGTCCGCAGACAGTCACCAGTCCAAGTAGTAACCACTTGATAGTGTCCCAACCTGGAATCAAACCCAAGACCATTCGATCGTAAGTTCAACACCCTACCACTACACCACCAAGCCACCGGTATTCACAGTGACAAAATGTAACAATGACATTCCAGACAATATATTAGCACAGATCCGTAATCTATTATACAGCACTGTAAAATACCTTGCCAGGTGGTATATTTTATGCGTGAACTGGCCATCCTTGTATTTGCCATTGAGCAGCGGTGACGTTGGCTGTATGCCATTCGTTGCTGAGAAAGGCTCATTTCTGAGAACCTCGATACCCTCGCCACCTCCTGTCTCGGCTTTGCTGGCGATTGCCACAGAGTATAACTGTGCAACTTGGTACTATGATGCAACACAAAAACCACAAGTTACTGCAAAATTATCATTATAAAATGCGACTCCACATAACCCAAGGTAAGTGTTGGAAACCCTGTCATAATCGAAACAAAACATATGCCACAGACAACGAGCACCGTGGTGCAACTTACTTATTAATCCCTATCACACGTTCACACCTCGCGTCGATATACACAGGGTCGGCCAAAAGACGGACCTATTTAAATGTTGGTAACTTAGCAGCAGTTAGTGGTAGAAAAGAAATGCTTGTGATAACAAATATATAAAAAGTTTTAAAATGTTACACAGAAATAGTGCATTCAATCACTACTGTGGCACAGTAGACTGGGCACGGATTTCAACCCAGTCTTTCACTACTAACTTGTCACCTTAATTTTCTGGTTATGCTTACTCATGACAGGACATCTGATAATTCCACTTAAGGGATGAGAGGGAGGCTTCACACAGCTACAGACTGATTACTTGACAGATATTATTTTTGCAGCACTCAGCAGCACAGTAGAAATTTTTAAACAGTATGTGCTGTACATATCTATGTACAATTTACATGTTTACTCACTCACTAAACAAACCTGTACCTGACAATAATTTTTGCCACTTCAAGCAACTCAAAAATACATCAATGCAATAAAGAATATGAGCTAATAAACAAATTTTGGCATAAATACACACTGTACTAGAACCATAAGCAAGCAGAAAAGTTAACTACACACAAAAATGCATTTGATGCTTACTTGCCAATCAAGTAAACTAAAAATCCTACCAACTTATTCTACATTTTCTTACTAATTTCACACTGCATTATTTAACTTAACATGGTTAATCACAATTTTACAAAAAAAGTCGTTGTAGTGATCAATCAAAAAATACAAAAATTGTTACCTCTTGCACTGTCATGGGCAGAACAACTCGGCTGAAACAAACAAAATAAATAAATAATAATTATAACAAGTACAATTTCATATACACAGTACAGTACATGCAGTGTTAACACAAAAATTACTGGATGTATCACAGTTGCCAATGTACCAGTGCTAATGCTAGTTTGATCCCCTACTTTATTAGTTAAAACAGACATTTAAAAGGTACTGCAGCCTTGTTGAGAATCTAGACATATCTATACACACAGCAGTTCAAGACTGTGTTGTGGGACAAACCGACTGAACAAAGCCTATCGACTACACTGATAAAACACCTAAAAAAACTACAGTCAAGTAAAGTGATATCCAATAACCGATCGTAACAACAGCAGACATGACCGATGACCGTGGTCTCCATACGAGAACGCCCACACAATCATATACGTGCAAATTAAATAAAATTGACAAAACAAACACTAAAACTTCAGTTATGAGAATAGTACCAAGATGAAAATAAAACCGTAAAACACTTACAACTCTTTTATGATCATCTTTTCCGTATTTATTGACAACTCCTATACCAGACCGGATGTTGTCAAAAAAATAAAGACCGCAGAGTCACTGCAATAAATAAGTAACGAGCAAGCACGCAACAGCGACGTCGTCGAATCGATTTGTGGCGTCTGCCGTAAGCTGGTACAAATACCGCGCAGCCTGTGAGGCTGTGAGTGCGAATGCTTTAAATCATTTCGTTGTAAAAAATACCTGTAAGCGTTTCAGCTTGTTTTCTTGTCTTTTTGATGGCGTAACAATTAAAATCATTTAGGCAGTGAGTTTCGACTCGCTGCGACCTGCGTTCGTTTCCTATCACTATCACCATCAAGTGATTGAATAAGCTTACCAATACTGCGAAAATGGATGATTTCTGGAAACAAGTAAAACATCTCGGTATTATTATAATCAGCCACCGAGATCAACTGAGCCTTCTATCCCTCTGGGTAGGTAGGTAAATGTTCTCCAAAAATAAGTGCCCAATCCCAAAATTTGCATACCGCATTTTGGCCAAACTGTATCAGCACAATGATTACTGAAAGCTACAGTCATTTGCAAACGCCATATATAATGCTTCTCTTGCTGAATTTTCTCATTCATCCAAGCAGGGCTATACTGAACTAGCCTCTCATTCACATTGCTGGCCTTCAGTTCGGACACCGGTGTACGACGGTACGGTCGGCGTTCCATACTGACAGCTGGGCTTCTTGCTTTTCTAGCCAGTATACAACTCTGTAGCGTCGCGGGTTGTTGCAATTTTCCGACAGACACTACAAATTTCTGACAGAAAAAAATTACGGGTGCCCAAATTTCAGTTAGGCCTATGCTTTTAAATTTTCCCCAAATAGGGGTTCAGTCCAAAATTGTGCATTATTGAACGGCAAGAACATTTTCCGACAACCCAAAATTTGGGGAGATTGCTTTTTTTCTCCTACCACGACTCCACTAAGTGATATAGTGCTTGCATATGTATGTCAAGTATAGCGAGTAGCACTCAGGTGCTTTTAGAGCGCGCCGTGCTTTGCGGAAATCAAGTGACGCTCGAACATGTCACAGGTATGCAGGACAAATTTCGCGTGCCTTATAAATTAGGCCTATATTCCGTCCGAGTAATCGATCCTGCTACGAGAGAAATAGCTGAAGGATCACCTTCAGAACACTGAGAATTCAAGTATCTAGGTTAAACCACACTCAGCTTGCGCTGTAAGTTAGTAAGTAAGTAGGCCTAAGTAAAACGTGAATTTTTATGGCGCAACGTTAAAATCAGGCCTAACCTATAATGCACTGTTGATGTTTGTGCAACTTTTAACTGCAGTCGTGCGTCACTGCAAACGGCGGCGTGGTCTCTCTATGCGATTCGAGCGTAGTAAAAGTAAGATACCCCACTGTCTGGAGTAATATAAGCCTCGTACTGCGTGCGTGTTTACCCACTCTAGCAGTGCGAACAGGGGCGCCCGCTTTTTTTCGCTGTTCGAGCTGTTCCTGGTATCTGGAATAGCAAGATTGGCTTGATCTGAAAAATTCGCTCGTTTTTTTCTTGTCAGTATTTTTGATGAATAGATAGGTCTACCTACCATTCTGGCTATCCTCTTATGTCATCAACTATCATGGTACTGTTATAGTGTGGTGGTTTTGTAAAATAAATTCTCTCTCTCATTGTCTCTGTACAAACACTTTTAGACGCAGTATTCTGTGTGCTCTTCGCTATAGCCGCTGCGCTAGTGTGCATTAGAAACTATTTGCACATCTGTGCCATTTTTGCGCGCAGATGACAGAATTTTGTTTTAGTTTCGCATATTCTGAACATCGTCTGCAGTAGGCCTAGCGCGTCTTACTGCGTCGACATCGATACGCCTACGATTTTTTTTTGCTTCTAGATCGCAACATTGGAAATTTAGTATAGCCTAATAAGCCTATTGCTGTCTTATCAAGTGCTTCATCATCATTGTCCTCACTGTCGTCATTTTTACTTTTTTAAAATGCAATTAGGCATAGGCCTATATGATAAAAACTTTGAAGCAGCTGGCAAAGTCGCAATACACACTCGTGCATATACAATGGTAAACATGTAGCCTAAAATGTTTACAAACGTTTTTACATGCATGCCTCGAATATCATTATATTCTAGGCTAGACCTATTACAACTTTCTCGTCTTCTGTTAGATTGGGAGAGCGGGACAAGATTGGCATCACCTGGGTGTTACACTTGCCCCCAGTGTGAACTGACCATTGCTACTTTTTCTCGACTTTAACATGTTGAACGTAGTGAATGCTTTGTTTTGCTATGCCTTATTTGTCGACTTGATTTTCAAGTAACTGTGTTTTATGTCAGTTGTTTCATCTCAGGCTAAAAAGCCAAAACTGCATAAAACATTATACTTGCGTAGCTTATTAATAATAGTCTGCATACTTTTACCATTTGGTATGATACTTTACATGGGAGGCATGTTCAACAGTAAACATGCTATAGTCATACAGGATAGAGAGCCTTATGCAAAAAACAGTTGACTTAATTTATTTAATGTGGTGCGGAATGAGGCAAGTATGACCTAGAGTGCCACTCTTGCCCCAACCAGTGAGGCAAGAGTGACACGCGTATGCAGGCAGGCAGTAGCCTATGCAGTATGCAGGCAAAATAGCAGAGCCCATGCTGCTTTTTATACTACAACCGAATAGCTTAGTATTTGTTCAGTGTTAATAGCTCACATCTGTCATCAGTTTCACATACTGCTTCTGAGTGCAACAGTTCAAAGAAAAAGTGCTACTCTTGTCCCACTCTCCACTACTATAGTCTATATTTGTAGCATCCATCGGAGTCTTCACAAACGCTAGCGGCTTGACTTCGTGTACAAAGCACCCATACAGCTGTAGCAGGAGCTTTCGTCTTTCTTCATTATAACCAGGGCTGACGGCAGGAGCTAAACAGAGAAGCGATCGATTAAAAATTAATCTTTTCTCGCAGTCGCAGGCAGCACCAGATGCGACAGTGTTGCGAACGGCGCACGGGGCTATTGCCGTGCAGTTATTGCGAGCAGATGCTTCGTACATTGAATACATGCATTCAGCAAACGCTTCATGACGATTCGCTGTGAGTCATGGCCAACTCGCATGTCATACCGTTTTTGGAGTAGCGTGCATCACGGACAAGATACGGAAGGATCATAAAATTTGGGCATCTACTCGTGGTCCATAATACGAGCAACGACGCCAATTGATTTAAATTGTTGAAAATTTCGTGTATTAACATTTCATTGCAAGTAAACCAGATGATAAAATTTGTTAATTGGTGCAATTTATTACATTAAAAATTTTGTTTACTCTTATAATTACTAACCGCCACAGCGTTTCTGACATTTATTATTCACCAGTGCAAAAAGGTCATGGAAAGTTTGCGGAGAGACCAAGTATGCAAAAACTGGGATCTAACAGCTGGGTCTGCGACGTCGTTCAGCGAATTAGGGAGCATCTATAGAGCCGCAGTGCAGTAAGGTATTCTGGGAGCGAAGTCGGTCAGCAGTAGCCTATATAGCCAAACAAATTGTAACGAATACTGACAAATAGAGGAACGCCGACCGGTGCATTTTTCAAAATTTACCACGAAAGACTCGTCGAAATCAGCCGATAATCTGTGTCTTTATCGGCGCTTCCGGTAACCAAGTGTATACGGTAGACGATGAAAAATAACCGCTAGGCTTAAATGGCTTTAAAAGAGAAAATGTCTGCGTCAGGTGTCGACAATTTATGCGACCATCCGTCCAATTGTCGAGCGTCTCAGACACTGACAGTATAAAGTTAATAGCCAGCAAATTTACCAATTATAAACGCACACTCAAAGACATAACATGATAATGAATAAAAAAGCAGCATATTATGTGACGGGGGCATTTTAGCGCATTGGAAGTTTTTAAAGTTACGCGCTAAATAATTTTGCGTTTTATTTACTTAAACATTGACTAGCATTTAAAAAAAAAACTATAGAACAGAGTATGCTTTGCCACCGTAGTACGTCGCTGCAACACAAAGACGTGATTACGCCAGTTAGGCGTCATTTTCACGAGCTTTTTTGACCTGCAATGATCTTGACCTTTGACCTCTTGGACCGAAAATCGGTACACCGGCTAATCTCGCAGAGAGGAACGTCTGTACCAATTATGGCTAACTAGGTTATACGTCGTTTTCTTTCTCAGTTATGACTTCGTGCTTGAGAGACGGACAGACGGACGGACGGAGGGACAGACAAGACAAGTAATGCGGCCTATTAGGACGGTCGCCTAACACGTACAGTACGCTGTAAGATGTGCAGTGGCTTATATCCCCCCATATCTAGAATTAAAATCGGGCGCAACTTCCCCAGTTTTGGGTTAAAGTTTCCCCAATTTGTGACTCAAATTTTCCCCCTCCATGGGCTTTTCCGCTCTAGGAAGAAAGTTTTGTTAAGGGTGTAGTGAAGAATAGGAAGAAGTAAAAAATAGGGGGTTGGGGAATTTTTGTTAAACGTGCAGCTTAAAAAATAAGGGAAAATAAAAAATATGGGAAATGTTTTGTTAAGGGTGTAGATTGCCCTGTGAAAAATAGGGGAAAGTAAAAATAGGGGAGGAGTATTTTTGTTAAAGGTGCAAATTGAAAAATAGGGGGAAATAAAAAATAAAAAAGGGATTCTTGTAAATAATGCAGATTTAAAAAATAGAGGGGGAAGTTTTGTTAAGAGTGTATATTGCCCAGTGAAAAATAGAGAAAAGTAAAAAATAGGGGAAAGCTTTTTGTTAAAAGTGCAGATTTAAAAAAATAGGAGAAATAAAAAATATTGAGGGAAAGTTTTGTTAAGAGTGTAGATTGCCCAGTGTAAAATAGGAGGATGTAAAAAATAGGGGGAAGTTTTGATTTACAACCTTATCAACCCTTGTATTTCTCACTGGGCGCAAGCTGCACCCACCGTGTCTCTAAAAAACAGTCAAAATCGTTTTTGGCATAACTTTGTCAAATTTTCACTAACTTAGATAATTTTTGGCGTGAAAATGGCCAAGACAATATTATTATGTACCGTGCACTCAATTACCACCTCAGCTAATTTATGTCAATGCACTACCGTGTGAAACACAGACGCTTCAAATTGTTCCATTACGCAGCAATTATTTGTATCAGATGGCTCACCTTCCATCATCATTTCGACAGAGGGTCGACGTGGTTTGATAATTTTGAGGTATTAAATATTTTATGCTGAAACAGCAGACAACAAAATAGCTGGTTAATGAGCTTAAAATACGTCTAATCGATGAGTGAATGCATTTGATCAGTCGATCGTTGATTCTGCTATTAGCCATTGGCGTTGCATCTAAGCCATTGCGTCTTTGTATGCGGAGCACACTTTCGCATAAATTTTAATTTGCAACTGAGTTGCTATACAAACTTACAGTTCTGTTAAGTAGTTAACATTTTAATGTATTTTGTGCCTAATTAACTCGTTACAGCGTTTACTTGAGACAACAACTAAGCAATATGCAACAATTTGGAGCATCTATGTTTCACATGGTAGTGTATTGACATAAATTGGGTGAGGTGAAATTGAGTGTGTCTTACATAATTTCGTTAAAGTTAGTAAAAATTTGACAAAGTTATGAACTTATGACAAAAACAATTTTGACTGTTGTTTTTCTGCGACACAGTTTATAGGGATAGAAGCCACTGAAGATGTGTGGCAGCTGTTGAGGACGATCACAGGTAGCCCTACGCAGGTCTTTAGAACTGATGTTTTGCATCGCTGCTGCCTCTGCGCATGCGCAGAGACAGAACGGGTGAAAATAACATTGTCGGTCGTTCGCTTTAGCGACGGTGACGTAGACAGCGTGCAGCGTTGGGTACGATATTTGAAGTAAAGTCTTCTGCAGCGATATATTTCGAGCGAAAATTTTGCACTTGCTTTTTTCTCGGAATCATGCGGATTTTAAATAACTAAATAAACAATGATTTGAGTGAGACTTGCTCGAACGCGTAGACTCAATCGGGTTATCTAAAAAGCCCCTGCACCCTCTTGATTTACTTCTCGTGTAAAATGACATCTGGGGCATCGGGACAAACATTTTGACACAAAACGAGTTAGCTCCACTGCATATTTATTTTATTTTACGTGAGACGAGGGAACGGTTTGTTCCCGAGTGCGAAGGTAAGGGATTAGAACCAACTGCGTTCCTGGCGTCCCGGCATTGGCTTACTCTCACCGTTGGGATACGCAGTGCATTAGCGCCATATCTCAGCGCCGGTATGCATTCGGACCCAAGTTCCACACATCACTGTGGGGCCCACAGTTTTCCGCGGGCAGCGGAATTTCCATAGGGCCTATTTCCGCGGAATTTCGCAAAATTTCGCACAAGGTAAGAAACGACTGACAACTAGTACGATCGTTGGCTTGATGACGTAATTTTGTCGCGGAATGTGACGGAAAAAACCAAGCTTAACTGCTTAAAGCTGTAGGCCCTACTAATACTAATACTACAATACGGCAAAATCGCATGAAGCAAACACAACGCAACTTGATGGATTGACATTTTTTTTTGTTTTTTTTGACATTGATGCTTTGGTGAGCCGCGGAATTTGGACGATTTTGCCGCGGTAAGCGCGAAATTTTGCAAACTGGCCCGCGGAATTTGGCAAAATTTTCCGCGGATCTGCCTTTGTTGGAGACCTTCAATTTGATACGGCTTGTGCTGATTGTGTAAATTTGTGGTATAGACTCGTCGTACGGTACACAGCGTACGTATTATGCGGACGTTCTAATAGGCCGCATTACGCATCCTGTCCCTCCGTCCGTCCGTCTGTCCGTCTGTCCGTCTGTCCTGTAAGTGGTTCCAACTCGGAAAAAATAAACAGATGTAGTTAACAACAACTCGTACAAAAGATCCTCGAAAAAGTCGACGCAAATGAAGTTTAGACCAAAACGAAAGCCATCAACGTGTCAAGGTCTTGCACAGCTTAGCCGTAAAAATCCACAGCAAAATCAAGTAGTGGAGTTCGGACTTAATTAGGTAGCCGATCGCCGACTTACGATTTGTCGCGGAAAGATTATAACTACTCGTATGGCAGCAGCTGCTGCTGCAGCTGTAGAGCGCCTGTAGAACACGGCGTAGGCTCGTAGGCTTATTTTACTCGCCGATTCAGCGGTTTCTGGTGGTCGCTGAACGGATTAATTCAGTGCGGTCTCGCGATCGTCATGGAATTCGCCTACGGACCCGAGCACACCATCGTGACGTCACTGTTGCTAAGACTGGTTACCTTGGTGATGAATACCGCAACGGTTACATGTCGTCACGATCGGTAAACTTACTCAAATGCACGAGCGTTTGATTTTTGCCGGCCACAAAACTGGGATGAAAACGTTACATGCCGTCTCGTGGTGGGGGAGGGGCACCTGTCGATGGCGTCACTGTTGCTGGGGCTGGTCACCATGACAACGATCGTCGGCAACGTGTTCGTGATGGTGGCGATCGGCGTCGAGCGTCATCTGCGCGTCAACGTCGCCAACTAGGCCTATTTGCCAATACATTACTTCGCAACAGTCTAACTAATAAGCTGTATGAATTCGCAGTTGAGATTAGACAATAAAGGACTGTCGTAATTTGATGCTTTGACGTCGCCAACTATCTGATAGCGTCGCTGGCGGTCGCCGATCTGCTGGTCGCGGCGCTCGTCATGCCGTTGGCCGCCGTCAATGACATCAGTCGCGGATGGCCGCTCGGTCGTCAGCTCTGTGACGCCTGGGTGTCTTTCGACGTGCTCTGCTGTACTTCGTCGATCTTCCATCTGGTCGCCATTTCGCTCGACCGCTACTGGGCCGTCACTCGTGTCGACTACATTCACAACAGGTGACCGCGTGCTCTTTCGTCACACGGCTAGGTGGCGTAGTTTTTAGGACGTCGGACTTGCGATCGACAGCTCGTGGGTTCGAGTCCCAGTCGGGTCGCTATTAATCGGTTACTATTCGGATGAATAATTGTCTACATACAGGTAAACCATCTCGGTATATAACCGACCAACAGAATCAACTCAGCCTTTCATCCCTTCGGGGTAGGTAAATCGAGCACCAGGCCTGTATAACTAGAGCAGGCGCGTTCACCTGTGTCGGTTGGCAAGTAGCATTGCGTGATAATGGCAGGTGACGCTCCGTAGCTCTGCGGTGGATTTTCCATGAATAACTTCACACATTTTAACCTTTGGCGTTAGAGGTGCAGCGAACAGGGCGCCGGTTCAATTCCCGGTCACGTCGCCGTCAGGCAACGACTCTGGGCAAATTCGTTAAAGTCTGTTACCGAGCAGTCTGGTGTCAGCGTAAAAACAGAGAACTAACAGCAGATTATGGCCGAGTTCAAGAGATGTGGTTTGTCGTCAATAATACCAAAGACAAGCTAACTGCGGGCTCGAAACCTGAGAAAACGGCGATGAGCGATAAGTCACCGAGCCTTCGGCGGGTGATGTATTGGCCATTGTAAATTATTGGACTGACCATAATCTTTTCAAGTAGCTGACTAGAATCGGTATGATGTAAATACTATCGGTTAAAACTAAATACCGCACACTTCTGCAGAGAGGGTACATTCTACGAGAAGGCACTCTAGGCCTACTATTTTATTTGCTGACATACCAAAATCTGGAAAAAATGCTGAAATGAATGAAGTTTACGTTTATTACGTCACTAAACCAAATACGTTTGACTTTCTACGTGCAATGTTACGCGCAAGCCGCTTTTCGATCCACAGTAAGTCTACCGAATAAAAATACTACGCCGCAGCTCTTTTCTTCCCAAGAGACGGGTAACCAGGAATGTTGTCTGCACCCAGCGCTTATAAATTATCCGACTTAATAATATTGTCATCGCTGTGGTGTCATCGTAACACGAGTGCGAGCCAATAACGTCGTTGACCGTGGCGCGACCTACAGGGACTTCCGAAACACTCAATCTTTCCACGGCGACGACTCATACAGTGGTTGGGTACGATGAAGGCGATCGTACCTTTCTCCAAAAATTCGTCGGACGGCATATTTACAGATGGTTTGTTTAAATACTCTGACCAACGCTGTGTTTGCCGAAAAATATTTTGAACAGTCAAATTGGTTAAATTATCAACGCATATCATTTTAGCCGACTGTGTTTAAGTAACGGTTGAACCATTGGCATGGTTGTCGTCTGTCTGTCCGTCCGTCTGTGACGGTTGTATTGTGGCTAAGCTTTAGGTCGTAAAGGAAAACTTTTTACACGAATAATTAGCTGTGTGTGTTAAACTTGGGGGTGCAAAATTTCAGCTATCTGGTGCAAAGGTAACATTTTTGAAAAAAGAGTTGAATGAGAAAGGGAGGAATAAAATGTGTGCTTTCAACGGAAAACTGACCATATCTCGTGAGAGATACGGTTAAGGCTACTACTAATCACTAATAACAAGTGGCATACGCCCTGTCAGACAAAATAAAAATCATCGACCTTAGATGACCTTAAAAGCCACAGACAACCAGTACGGTCGACTATCCTAGCGACAGCTGGGCTTCTTGTTATGGCCTAGCTTTTAAACCGTCTTATTGCTTCATAGTTCATACACCCCAACCTTTGCGTCATAAACTGTATTTGATAACAATTTTTATAAACTATATTTTACATAGCATTCCTTCTCACTCGCCAATTATGTTGCGCGTAGGTTTTCGAGAAAGGGGAAATTGAGTTGAAAAATGAAAAAAACAACAACAAAAAACAGGAAACAATACAGTGGGTTTGTGGCAGGAGGACGGGCGTCGGGGGAAAGGGGCACTCCCCCCTCTTGGTATTGCCACTTTAAATGTCGGAAAGTCTTTGTTGTCCGAAAATTGCAGTTTGTAGCTAACAGTTTTTTTTACTTCGCGGAAAATTTACGGCAAAATAAAAATTTTGAGCACATCTGTCGAACATTTGTAGCTGTTTGTCGGAATTTTCAGTGTCAATCACAAAATGGCAACTTTTTGCCTTGCCCAATTTTTAACCTATGACGCCGCTGAGAAAAGGAATTGAGAAGGGAAAAAATGTACATGGCAACATCGCCCCAGATTAGTTTTTATGAAGTCGCCCACACGGGCTACAATGCATGTATGTACTAGGTCTATACAGAACCTATATATACATCGACGAACAGTGACCGTGGGCCTCGAAAGCACTTAATCGTGCTAATACGCCGATCTCTTGCTATGTACAGTCATTGAGGTTACCCGGACGACAGCGACGATGATGGTATACGGTAACGGTAATATATCATAACATTTTTGTGTGCTTCAAGCTTTGTTGTACGAGTATCGGCCAGCTTTTAAGCTCCATTTCGATACAAAAGCTGCTGATGGTATCTTTTGAAAATTAGTAGTCATCGCGGCGGCATTATGCGGTATAAGCAAAGTCCGTGCAGGCATTATCTATTTAATTAATAATCGATTTACATAAATCGGGTTAAGCCGTGTTGCCACAACAGTGGCGTAGACAAGGAGCAGGGGTCCAGCCCTCCATGTTCTCTCAGACAAGACATAAGTGTGCTTTTTTACTGCACTAAATTTGGTTATTGGGTTATCAGGAATATAATTAAAATAGTTGCCACCAGATGTCATATTTTGAAGCCATAATGCATCTAATTCGATTTTACGGCGCTTTCCGTACTCTTAGCTAGATTTTAAGAGTCCTACCTTTAAGGACAAAAAAGAAATAAAAAAACGGCAAAAAAAGAAGTAAGGGAAAAGTAGAAAAGAAAAAGGGAGTAAAGAAGGGCAGGACAAAATCTGGAATGAAAGGGAAAAGAAAAAAGGAGCAAGGGACATAGAAAATAAAAAGAGAAAAGCCCTTATTCCATACGAATTTACAATTTTGGTTACGCCACTGTACCACATGCATGATGCGACTAGCGCCGACGCAGCTACGACGCACTTACGACGATGCTACGATTTCCAGTCATAACGACGTTTCCCTGTGCAGTTTCTAAAATTTAGTTAAAAATTTGTTTTAATTGTATAAAAAATTTTTTATAAATTTATTACATATTTTTCTTTGTCGGCAACTGACTGAACATTGTGCGAGAAACACTTTCGTCTGACATCTTATGGCTGCAGATGTACCCGGACGGTCGTTCTATAAATTTTTCAACGCGACTAATGCAAACGGATTTTTTTATCAATGAAAGAGTGAAAATGACGTCATTCACTGCAGCAGCTGTTCTAACCGAGCAGCTGAGTCTTGCATAATGGATCGCTTCGATCAGATCATCGTAAAAGGGTGCCTACATGTACGACAAAATATCGCATACGACAAAAACTGCTGGGCGCGGCTACCTACAGTGCAACTGTCAATCAAGTCAAGTTTGGCAGCGCCATCGCGATGGCGCGATGGCGCTGCCAAACCCGAGTTAATCGACAGCTGCTCTGTACGAAGCCCCGCTCTGTCATATGCGATGTTTTGTCACACCTGTAAGCACCCTCTGAGCGGGTATTTAAAACCCGATTGCGCGGTGAAAAAAATAATCCGCATAACATCAGACCTTGCAGCTGATGGTATGGTGATGAATGATGAATTATTTGTAGCTGTAGGTCTCCTTAGCTTACTACCGTCGCGTCTACCGCAGCCATAGATTTGATTATTCGTGACTTTCAATCTTAATACGCGTAAATATTCGTTGTACGTTTTTGGAGCTAAGTCAAATTTACCGTGTGGTAGCTATCGTACTTAGGATCGCGTGCAGCTGCCATAGATTCTGAGTTCAACGTGTAGTTCAATTTTTATTATAAAACGATAATTAACTAGCAATGACTGATTTTGTACAAAAGTAATCTGGCCGCCGACCTCTCCGTTCTGCTGTCACCAACCGTCTGGCAGTGCTTTCGATTAAACTGACAATCGTCGTCAACCAACTGGGCTCCGTCGGCTGTCGGCCCACGGACATGGAACGACTTGCCGGTCGACGTGACATCTGCCGAGTCGTTATCTAGCTTTCGTCAGCGATTAAAAACTCACATGTTCATCAATTTTTACCTCCGCCAAGGAGGTTATGTTTTTGCCAGAGTTTGTTTGCCTGTCTGTGTGTTAGCAAGATAACTCAAAAAGTTATGGAAGGATCTTTCTGAAATTTTCAGGGAATGTCGGATATGGCAAAAACTACAAGTGATTCAATTTTGGGAGTGATCCGGAACGAATCCTGGATTCTGGATTACTTTGAAATTTTCGTTAACATTGCTTTAATAGGGACTACAATGTTGTGTCGAATCAATATGCTTAACGGAGGTCTGCGCTCTCCGAGTGCTTTTCTAGTTTATGACTATTTTTGAACTGACTTTACTTAAGTTGTCTCTGGTCCTACCAATAGTTTGTATTGCTTAGCCACATCCCGGATTGATTGATTGATTATTAGCTTATAGTGTCTAAAATACATTTTCTGGTTATCTCAGATATCCCACTTTCTTACTGTTGACAATTTTGGGTGCTGTTCAAACGGTTTGTACAAATTATTAGAAATTTTTGTGCCTCTGGGATACATAAATTTGTTGCGTATTATTGCGTAGGTAATTTATTAGCCGACCGTACTTAAGAAGTTAAGTAACAGCCGAGCTATTGGCGTGGTTGTCGTCAGTCTGTTGTCTGTCACGGATGTATTGTGGCTACGCCTTAAATTGTAAAAAAAACTTTTTACACGAGTAATTAGCCATGTGTCACAAATCTAAGCATGCAAAATTTCAGCGATTTAATGCGAAGAAAATATCTTTAAATTTGGGGTTAAATGCCGGAGAGGGTAGGAAATTTAATGAACAACTAACCATATTTTGGAAACGGTGAGAGATAGGGCCTAAGTTACTATTAATCACTAACAGAAAGTGGCTTACGGCGTTTTAGATAAAATAAAAATTATCGATCTTGGATAACCATAAAGGTCACTGACAGCCAGTACAGTCGGCTATCCTAGCGACAGCTGGGATTCTTGTTGTGTATCGTATATTATTGTGTTATGCATTATATAGGTCGGCTCGTCTGATAATTGGAATGATCGTTGCCAGCTGGGTCATGTCGACGATCATTTCGCTTCCTCCTCTGTTCGGTCTTAAGGATCCCTCAGACTATGTGCTCCAAGCTCTCCCGATAAACAACGCTAGTCTCGATAGCAACCAATACGACGCACCATCGACATCCGTGGCGCTGGAACTTCAGCCGTACGAATACTATGATCACCATGACGCGGTAAATTATCGCGACTGGTATGACGCTGAAGCGTATAATTATCCGATGTATTATGACGAATTTGCTACAAACGAGACTATATCGTCCGATTTCGAAGCGACGGACGTTATGATCTGCATAATCAGCCAGAACCTTGTCTATACAGTTTTTCCACTGGCAAAAAAAACCACTTGAGTTATACCTCTTAGATTGGCATGAAACATGGGTGATGCCTGGAATAGGAAAACAATGGCGCTAGAGGAAATAAATTTTATGGTTAGTCAGAACCTTGGCTATACGGTGTTCTCGACGGTCGGCGCGTTTTACCTGCCGCTAGCGTTCATTGTCGCCGTCTATCTTAACGTCTGGACTGCCTATGTTCGTATAACCTATTACATGTGCGTCCATGCAAAACACGCCGTCGAACACGGCCATGAAATAAGTACATTTCAGCACGCCGTCTATCTGAACGTTTACCGCGTGGCGAGATCGCGCATTCACCGGCGACAGTTTAACAACAATCGGCGACGAGGAGCAGGAGGAGAAGAAGACGACCGACCAGGTCCTCTGCGTGACCCGACGACCATCGACCCAGATATAACCTAAAACCAAGTCCCATCGACCCAAATTCTGTCGTTTCAGGTTACAGGTCCAAGGACTCAGTCCCAAGTCCATTGCTTGACCCGCGGGTTTCATCGATCCAGGTGCCAGGTTTTTCTTGCTAGACCCGGTCCTATCGTCCAAGATCCAAGTCCCATCGACCAGGTTCTAGGTCCCATCAACCCACGGCTGGACCCACGTTTCGTTTACCCTGACTCAGGTCTACTGTTAGACCAGACCAGTTCAGGTCCTCCGCGTGACGCGACGACCATCGATCCAGACATTGACACGACGACCCAGTCGCCGGGTGTCGTCTGGCAGGCACTCAGATCCCGCCTCAACGCCATCTTTCTACTTTGATGCCTTCCGAGTCTGGTCCGTGAATGACTTGTACTATTACTTGTACTTGGACGATAAAGACTTAATACAAGTTGCTTACAGGGATGGCTTTGAAACTTTTTTTGCAACACTGTCTTTTTTCGATCTTGACGAATTGTTCTGTTATCAGGATTATAATGTACTTGTAGGCCTACTTGAGCCAGCACTTGTACTTGATACAAGTTGTACGGAGTTTTCTGAGTTTTTCCTTCAACGCCATGTTTGTCGTGATTATTTTTTTCTTTTTATGATTTTCCTGGTTTACCAAACGTAGATTTCTTGTGCGTGAGCCACGAAAACTTGGTTTGTCTGGATGGCTTTCGAGTCACGCCTCAACGCCATCTCACTTGGTCTACCGTCCAGCACCGGGGCGGTGGGATCTCTGCCGGCTAGTCGGACCTCATCGGTGGACGACGGGAATCTGCGTCGCACTGGATCCACATCCACAGACCGCAAGGTCTCCAGCAGTCAACCGTCACAACAGCAGCAGCAGTAACTTTAGAACATCGTTATGAAACATGGGACGCTGGCTGCTGGACTGTTCAGCCCTAACAGAAGATCGAACTGACATTTCTGGACGTCACGATCTGTACTGGACGTCCTCTGTACATCTCGGCGGGGAGCAGGAGGTCAACACGCTGGCAGGGCGATGCACTCTGCTCTGTGGTCCGCTCTGGCGTGCGCGTCATAGTTGACAACAACAGCAGCAGCAGCAGCAGCCGATCCGGCATTCCGTCATCCGCTCCGCTGTGCCAGGTGATCCTGTACGCCGTACGGGCATGAGAGAGACCGTTGTTCTCTGGTGACACACGACACATATGCGCTTAGCAGCAGCAGCAGCAGCAGTTGTTGCAGCCGCCGACTTCGCGCCAGTTTCTGTCCGTCGACAACGGACCGCGACTGAGTGAGTCCAGTAGCGCTCCTTCCAGTGCTTCGTCGTCGCGTGGAGGTAGCTGGGTCTACTTTACCAGGTGAGCGCGATGAAAAACTGACAGTAATATCTAATAAGTAAAAAGAGAGAAAGTAAATATACAAAGATAATGAACAGTTTAGAGGTTCTTTTTAGAACGTAACGCTATACAAGCTTACGTTTTTATGAACTTGCTTGCTTATTTTGCGCACTGTTATTCTCGGCCTCACAAACAATGGGCGACCGCGGGCGCGTATACAGTATTTGATATTAATAAGAACAAGATAGTTCGGGCTCATAATCTGCCGGCTTCTTTTATTTTTCAACAATCTACTTCTATAAAGCACTGCAGTTAAAACGGCAATATTTTACTATTATATAATTGTTGGATACGCCGTATACATAAACAAGCTAAACCTATTTCGGCGAAGTCGTCACTTTTCGCCTAACCTTTCGGCTCGATTCCTGTGAAGATCGAACAAAAATTCTCTGGTCTACGCAGATCATCTGACAGATTATTTTCGGACTCTAAGCAGCCTATAGACCTATTATAGGCCTACCACGGAACATGCAGGCTCTAATGCGCTGCGCTATATCAGCGCGCCGTCGCAGTGTCGAGGCAACATGAAAGGCAGTGGGGCAGGTGCTACGCCCGCCACAGCGTTAATTACATTTAGCACAAGATCGATAGAAAGAGTGCGCCGAGATTTACCAATTGAGTTTACATGATACTATATTTTCGGATTTCACCATTTCGTTTTAATTCTGTTGTACAGCCCGGCGTAAAATTTGCTTTTCCTGAAAGCTGAACGTTGAAACGTTCAAAAAGTTATCGAAAGAGTACGCCGAGGTTTGCCCGGTAAGTTACTACCTGTTCTTAACCCATTCCTGGCTAAGCTCTATTAGTATACAGACCATTCCTGGCGCATGCAATATGCATCAACGGCGGTTTATTATGATATACCGACCGACTATGGAGCAATGATCTGGGAAACGGAAACATTGAGTACACGGGCGTTAATGGTGACCACAAAATTACTTCGCCGGTTGCTGTCCGAATCCGAAATTAAATTAACAAAAGTGCACTCGGACGTAAAAATGCAACGAATGGTTGTCGCCGGTAAAAGGGCGTAAGCCGAACGCGGAATTAGGATGCCGAAAATACTCGTAAGCATAAAATGCGATATGCCTACTAAACGGCAACTTAGCGTGCGCTATATATAGGCAACAATAACTGTCCTATAACTCGTAGGGGAAAATGAGTTGTTGAAGGTAGAGGTAAAGTTTATGTGTAGAAACCCATCGCATAGCTACGGAGCGTCATCCGCTATGCGGAATGACACAATGTTGGTTGCCACCCGACACAGGGTGAATACGTAAAATTAGCTAATATTGTTATTTGCAGTGGCCTGGTATAAGCACCATTTTGCCAGATGCACATTAGTTTCTTGCTTGCGTAATACAGTACGTCATGGGTAAAGAATAAGCCGTCAAGTTTTTATTACTCAGACGCATGACTTCTTTTGCCGTTTCAGTTAGCAGTGAATTTTCAACGAACGAGTCATTGGCGAGATTGATTTTTAATGACGAGAGTCGCTACAATATCTTGTAAAATTTGGACGTCAGAAAACCGGCGGGCCCTATACGCCAAAGACTTGAGGCACGCTTATGACAGGCAGCGACTGGACCTGCATGGTGACAGAAACATGACATTGTCTCGATAATTGACCATATTGACTTTGACTTTGGGCTCTCCAGGGTAGTCCATTTTCACACCCGTCTGCATGACATTTTTAACGTCTGGCTGAACGTCATCTAAGCGTGCAATGACATTTCGTCACGACGGTTTTCTATTTCGTCGCAGCAGGTGTCCGTATTCGGCTGTTCTGTGAATCATTCGGAGTAGATGCCTTGAATACGTTTTCATTAACGAGCTAAATGAAGCTAACATCCAAGGCCGAAATAGGTGTTGTCGTAGGAAGGAAACAGTTGGGGAAATTGCCGAATTTTAGCATCTCTTGTAATTAATATTTGCTTGCCGACATTTCTTGCAATGTTTTGGCTATAAATTTCATATTTTGCAAAAATCAAAACAAAATTTAGAACACCTTTAGATCCTGTCGTCAAAACTTTGCCGCCGTCTGTACGAAAAATTGCAAATTCTTTTTTTCCTCATTTTTAACCGACTACGGTACGCCGCACCGCTGGACCAAAATATTATTCTTAACGGCTGTGTCTTGCTTGACGCCTTTCTTCAGTGTAGCTTTTAGAGCCATAAAATTTCTTCTACTTAACACCACTTTTTTGAAAACATGTCTAAGGCCCAAACAACAGAAAAATAGAACGATGGCCGCTAAGAACAGACACTGACAGAAAAACATCACACAAGATGTTTGCGCTTATTAACAAGGGAAAGGTGGAAGAACATAAAAACGATCAAAAATTTATTAAATTGCAAAGACTGGCGTTTTATACAAAGTTGGACAAACATATCGAACGCAGCGTCGAAAATAATAATTCGAGTAATAATTGCGAACGCCGACAGCAGTTAAAGTAATCACACGATGTTGCACAAATAAAAGAACCGTTAATTACTGGCTGTCTCTGTGCCATGCGGGCATTTTCAGCTGTAGCCGAGAGGCATTATTAGAAGCAACATGTTGACGACGGATAGATTTTTAACGGTTAATATATCGGAGCTAACCGTCTGCAAATCGGGCGCCAAAAACAACGAATAGCATAACTTTAGTGGCGATTCAAAACACTTTAAACCTCGTCTTATGGCAGTAAGTCTTCTGTAAAATGTTCTGGTTGAATGACAGAGCTCTTTATCAACAGAACGTTACATGTCATACGGGATCACACAGTGATACTTGTCAGCCGACACAGGTAAACGCACCCCGCTTCGACTCCAGCCAAAATGGTTGATACTCAGTTTACTTACTCCGGAGGAATAGAAGGCTGGGCTGGCCTTGGTGTTGGCTGTATACCGAGATGGTTTACCTGTTCGCAGACCCATTTTAGTACTATTAACCACTTGATAGCGACCGACCGAGAGTCGAACCCGCGACCTGGCGATCGCAAGTTGGACTTTCTAACCGTTGCACTACCAAGCAAAATGTCTAAAATGTTGTGACTGTTTGTGACTTTTTTTGGTTTAATACCTTATTAGGCTTTTTAAAACGAGCTACTTAGAGACAAACGCAGCCTGGCCGTTCATCTGTACGAGTGCACATAGACATTATACAGTATTGGGAAAAGAAGCGGAAAGTTCTATATACCAGTAAAGCCTGTTAGCAGGACTGACGACATGCTGCTGTATGGTCGGTCGATCAGCGAAGCCGAATCGGATGCCATATACGACCGTCTTGAGTCGTATGTTGCATGGCTTAATTGGGTTTAACCCTTGCCGGTATCTCCCGGCCGCGAAGCGCAGCAAATGCAAAATGTATTTCTTCGGGCAGCATATACGAAGTGGAACTCTCTATCCTAGAGTGGTCTAAATATAGGCCTTCGAGCTTTTTTATTGCTTTGTTGCACCGGTAAGCTAAAAATTATTAGAATCGGAGATTGGTCGACGAAATATGAAGTTTTGAAACTAACAGAAACGTTCTTCCAGAACGATAGGACATATAAAATGGCGCTAATCTCCGTTTCTTCAGCCCTCGGTCGGTTACGGGTTTACACTGCGAAAGCACGGATACGGAGTTCGTGCCTCGCGTGTAGTGCCTGTTTGTTTACCCATTGCACCTACCCGCGTAGGGATGGCCAGGCTGAGTTGACCTGGGTGGCTGGTTACATATCGAAATAATTTACCCGTCTGCAGACGGTCACTCATCCAAGTACTAATCTCGCCCGGCGTCGATTAACTTCGTTGATGCGACCGATGACGTTACCAACTTAGCCAAATCCACGCACTATAAAACTAGTATGGACAGATAGTTTAATTTTCGTGGACCACTCGCTATAATGTTGCATGTGCATCAGATAAGTGACTAGAGGACTGGTGGTCTATTTGTGTAATCTACAGGCAGTGCAATGAAATTTCTTACGATCGGGTTGATAACGCTGAATGAAGCCGCTATAAAACAGCCTGCATCTAGCGGTCCTAGTGTCTGATATTGGCCAAATCGATAGGCTTCTACAGAGAACGCACCATGCATGCACATTGAGAATAAAGGCTATATTACTACTTCATTGAGTTTGCAATAATTATTTTTCCAGTGCACCTGAACACGGTAGATCTACACGTATTTCTTTGCCTACTGCGTCACGCGTGCTATTTCGTCTTTCAACTGAAAATGACGGACTAAACTGAAGACATTTGAAGTAGCCTGCCTGAAAAGTAAAAATGGCTAACCACTTTGGGGGATGGGGTTAAAACTGCATATGATAAAACGATGGATCAAAATGTTATTTAATTCGCCAAAGAACTGAAAAAAATGTTAAAAGCGACGAAATATGTCAAAATAAGCATAAACAGACTGAACACTAATGTAGCTCATGCGTGGGAAGGGTGCTTCGTTTTTAGTTTAGTGAATTTTAACAAAAGAAAAAATATTGCTGCCATTTCACTCGTATCTGTTTTATAAATTTTTTTCTTGATTCGAACGTGGTCTAGTCTGCCACAAAATACCAGTTTCTTGGACCATCCTCCATTCCACTCACAAAGGTCTCAGTTTATTTATGGCCAATTTTGCGTAATCTTGCGACCGACAAAGACAAGAAATTTGAGCTAATTCTCACGAGACGCGCGAAAGCCTATAGCAGTTCCGGTTCAGTAGTTTAGCTAAAAATTGGGGTGTTCACGCTAAGTTAATATACAAATACCAAATTCTTTATCTGGATCGCATAACGACTGTAGCGTGGCGCCACCTTGTGAATAATATAGATTTGTGTCGCAGCCCGAAATCGCCAAAAAAATCAATAAAACGGCGTTCAAGGTCATTCAAAGTCATTAAATTCGACGCCAATCGAGAGGCAGTGTATACGACTTTCTGTTAGTGATTAATAGTAACCTAGGCCCTATCTCGCACCGTTACTGAGATACAGCGACTTATTTGCCAAAAATCGCAAATTTTGCCCACCCCTCTCATTCAGCGTTCTCGTTCGGGGTGACCCCTTTCGAATTTGCGGAAACGCTTTACGGTTCCTGAAACTAAAGTCTTCCAGGCAGCCGATGGTGAGGATTTGATGATTCTAGCTTGCACCGTTCTTGACTGATTCACCCGTGGGTCAGACAGACAGACAGACTGAATTGCGATGGCTAAGACGCGCTGAAAGCAGTAGCTGCTTTCGCGCGTAAAAAACGGACAGAATAGAAATGTAGCACTGTCTCCTTATTTGGCAGAAATAACAACAGTAATAACGATAATTGCCGGGACTGGAACGGGAGTATGGTCAATTAGGCAGCGAACAGGAAGTACGTGAATTACACAACCACAATGCGCGTGATTTATCATGTTGACTTTGTTTTGCATCACGCCACATAGGCCTATTCTAGCGTGTCACGGCCTGAAAAACACTAGCTGAATAGTGTTATCGTTAAGGGAAAAACTGCACCCTATCTGGCGACAAGAAAAAGCTGTTCTTTTTTCGCTAGAAAGCAGCATGCAGGTTTTTCGTGCACGATTAGTTCAGGTTTTTCTTGCTATGTTATATTTTGGTGATATAAACTGTTAGTTAATACCCCGTTTACACGATCAAGCAAACATCAAGCAAACATCAAGCAAATGTATTCATAATACACTTGCATGACATGTGCTTTAATTGCTTAATGTTTGCTTGACGTTTGCTTGACGTTTGCTGGATATTTGCTCGATGTTTGCTTGATGATTGCTTGGTGTAGGCTATGCTTTATGCATGCTTCATATTTGCTTGATGTTTGCTTTCTTCGTGTAAACGGCATATAAAGTTACTGTAAGCGCTGCTATGAACCTGTGTCTCTTGCCAGCTGTGTGTTATATGTTTTTTATAAATGTTTTTTTTGCATTTTTGTAAAACTAATAATGATGACATTTTGATTCTTATTTTTTGGCATTTTGTCTGTTTTTTGGCACTTTGTTACAAATGACGGGATTTAATTCCATAGTGTCTGTTTGTCGTTGCGACAGAGAGTATTTCATGGACGTGCTGTCAAGTGTCATTCGAGGTTATTCAAGGTCATCGAAGGTCATCTAGCATAGAATGGACGTGCTGTCACGGCGCGGTCCACCACCAGGCAGTGACCCGGAGGAACTCAGACGCTACCGGGAACGACGAGCGCGTGGCCGACGAGAGCGGAAGGCAGCGCGGACGTTGGTCTCCGCAGAGTACGCAACGGTCGCAGCTGACGCAAGAAAATACGCAACAAACGTGACCCAAGACAATATTGCAACAAACGCGACTTAGGCCTATGCGGTGAACGCAGAAACAACCCGTAACAAATGCAACAAATGCGAGTAAGTACGCAGGGGCCATAGCGTACGCAGCTGACGCAAGAGAAGCATTCAGACAAGTATAGACTGTAAGCAACCAACGCATTAGGCCTTAACGCAGAGAACGCGAGAAAGTACGCAACAGACACAGCGATCCAAACGCAAAGCGACACATTGAGTCCATTCTTGCGTTGCGTCCGTTGCGCTGCGTTGCTTAAGAAGAACAGGCAGCGCGGACGTTGGCGGTCATCACGGGTACGTTCGTCGTCTGTTGACTTTCGATTAAAATATATAACGAAAGTATTATCGTTCTGTTTGAAACCGTCATTATCTTTGCACTCAACCTTTATTACATTCTCACTCGCCAGGTGACAGCACTGTTCTGTGTCATCGGTACTTTCGTCGTCTGTTGGTTGCCGTTCTTCGTGCTGGCGACGGTGCGACCGTTCTGCGGTGAGCCGTGTCGTCAGGCCATTCCGCCGCCAGTCGTCAGTCTCATCGGCTGGCTCGGGTACGTCAACAGCCTACTCAACCCGTGCATTTACACGGTGTTCAACCCGGACTTCCGGCGCGCCTTCCGACGTATCCTTCGACTGGACTCGGCACGTACGGACGCCGCGCCCAGTGCTGGCAATCGAGGTGCCGCCGCGGGCAGTGGACATGCGGCGGCCGCCCGCAGTAGAGGAGGCATTGACCGTAGTGAACGCAGCCACTGTGAGAGTCGACCGGCTACCAACCAACCCGTTCGATCATCTGCCGTCGACCAATCAGCAGCCTCAGCACCGTCTCAGTTCCTCAACACCTGATAATTATTTATCTTTATTTAGGCCTACCACAAGATAGCAAACTATAAACAAAGTTACTTAATTAACTCTAGTAACCTTGTCAAAGTATAGAGAAAAAGAAAGAAGAAGAAATAAAGCAAGCAACTCAATGCCGTCGTATCCATCGTACGATGATAAAAACAAACCGACTTTTGATTTAGTAGTAAGTAAGTAAGTAAGTAAGTAAGTAAAGTGTGCATTTGTTTAACGCATACATAAAAAAAATAAAAATTTACAACGACTTTAGTACGTTCTGTCGTCAATATCGTGTAAAAAGTTATGTCTTCCGCTAACGTTTGAAAGTGCAAAATTAAAGTAATAGCAAAAGTTAGCTACCAAATGCCACGGGCTTCACACTTGGGCTGCAAAAGCAAATGAGTCATCGACTTATTATGATTAATTGATTACTCGATTAAATACGCTGTCAATCATAAAAACACCAAACTTTTGTACAATGATTGAATCACTGTTATGCTGAAATATTAAATAGCCAAAAGCCTGACGTGTGGCGGCAGCAATAGTTGTGACAATGACAAACGCCTGTTAGTTTCAATCGATTTTGACTTCAGGATGGACAAAATGTAGGCGCAGCACAATTTCGGCACGAGGTTTTGTGTCGTTTCCGGAAATAATAAACTGATCAGATACGGATTTTTGTGGCTCCAGGATCACTATCCAGATTATTTCCCAGTAAGAGATAGTAGATTACCAGGGTCTTTGTATGAGCCAGATGGCAGCACCGTTTTCTCTAATCGCTTCTATAGTTTCAAAGGTATTATGATATACAGTTATATTAGTCTAATAGTACAGGGTGGGCCAAAAA
>Ga0056128_1000783_pt1 | contig 31611 bp, 23 predicted proteins | sample WorMetLIZISLAND2_FD_71113 | JGI IMG/M metagenome (GOLD analysis project Ga0056128, IMG submission 71113) | Marine gutless worms symbiont microbial communities from Max Planck institute for Marine Microbiology, Germany - Olavius geniculatus... ...
GGGGGGGGGGGCTAGAGCAAAACTGGGGAGCAGTTGCCGCCCGTCGCCGGATATACTTCAGAAAATGACTTTGTGTCAGTAGGCCAGCAAAGGCAAATGTTCCAGTATTTATGTGCCACGTGATATATTAGTCCTATAGTATAATCTAATCGTATATAGTCCAACCGTGCAAGCTGTTGACGGCGTACTTGGAGTCGTAACAACAGCGAGTCGCGGCTTCCGCAAGTGATCGGGTGAAATGCTGATCCACGCTGGAGGCAACGTCACCGTCGAAGTACGTCAGCAGGACACACCGACTGCTAAGCCGCACGACACTGACTGGCGCCGGGGCCGCACGCACGCCGACTTCTCTCTCATGCCGCTCGTCCAGCTGCTGGGAGGAACCTACGTCAGACATGACGTCACAGATGACGTCCATCATCATCAGCGAGGGCGGAGGGTGGTCGACGTCAGCGTCACAGCAGGACACTGCGGCACAGAGTTCGACGTTGAGCTTCTGATGACTCGCTGCAGTTGATTCCGCTTCCGTCGCGCTCCCACTCGACCACTGTGATATAGTCGACCGGTCAAGCAATCAGAGTTGTTTTAATACACGTTGCAGCGCTATTTCATGCAAAGCTGATAGAAAATTATTGTACAGCAGTTGTCCGGGTATGATATTCTAATTACGCAGCTCTGTAGAACCAGTTTTTGAAAAACATACGCTTTTAAAGGTTTTTAAAGCCACAATCCCCCAAAAGATATTGGGTTTTTTTCTAGATTCTTTTTAGTGTAATTTTACTACAAACTTAAACTGTGATCTGCTTCGTTTTCACAACATTTATCGCTTGGATTTGTATCTACACTGTGTTCAGAGAAAAACACCCACTCACGTTTTCTTTCATATCTCTCTGGAAAATGCCTAGATTTTCACAAAATTTTCAGGAAATGTTTAGTATTCCACCGGTGTAAAAGTTAGATATCCTTTGCTACCAATGACGTTATGCTGACCTCATATTTCCGCGTTTGTAAATTTTGGGTTTTACCGTTGAAGACAGATATTTGATGAAAATGATAAAACACATGAATTGATCATTGTGTTGACTGAACCCAAAAATATGCTAATCCGTCACGCAGTGTTCCACTGTGAACTGTTTCCGTGGTTTATCTTCTTGGCTGAGTGCAAGATCCACAACTTTGTTAATGTTGGCAGGCGTACGCGCATTGCGTCATTGCGTAGATGACCACTTGCCCGCTATCTGTCAAACGGCTTAATACTGCCGGTCATGTCATTTTCTACTTAAAAGTTTAATTTCATCAATATCCAATTGTCTTTTTATTGTCCAGTAACATCTTATACAAACTTGTGGCTCCATAATTCTTGCTGACTTGTAAACATTTTATCAAATGTCTGTCTTAACGGCAAAAGCCATAATTTACAAACACGGCTACGGTGTAGTGTTGCACGAATTTTAAACGTGGAGTTATTAGCGTGAATTCGTACAGAAAAATGTATAATGCCCAAAATAAAACTAAAAACTGGCAACACTCGAGAAAAATACCAGAAACCAAAACTTGTCAAAATCAAAGTTTTTCAGCTGTGAGACAATGCTACAAGCAACAGGCGCCATGCGGCCCATAGGCCTACTACAATGATGTATTCCAACAGTCCATAAACTTTCGCCGAAGAAACATAATGTAGATGTACATACTGACTTGAAACTCAGTGACGTTGCATGCCGCTGCAGAGACTTCACGATTCAGTCGTCACGATCAGTTGCTCACGTCATTGCTGATCAAGGCGCTTGTTTTCACTGATGTCAGAGCGTCACCCGCCGTTCTGTGGTCAGAGTCACTCGCGTCGCCGTGCCGAGTTCTTCGTTATCATATTCTGTATACTAAATTACAAAAATATGAATTTAACCAAGTTAACAATAGATGGCACGTGTAAAAAATAGCGTTGTGAATTGGGGGCAAAAAGGGCAGCTGGCAGCTCCAACCTTAAATTTTTGGCCGTCGAAAAATTGTTTGAACATTTTTTGTCCGAAAAAAATTGTTGTTCAAAAATACAAAATTTGGAGCTAAAACCTCCATTTTGAGAAAATTTTGTAGCAAAATTGTAATTTTGAGCAGCCGTGATCTGTTCTGTCGGAAATTTGTAGTGTGTGTTGGAAAATTGCTTACTTTTTCAGCCCACGTCGCCGCTGTGCGTACTGCGTAGGTATGCAGTGCCTGTGATCGCTGACAGCGTGTCAGCGACAACCGTCGTGAAAGACTGACCCTCTAGTCTCACTCTTCTGTGAAAGACTGCGGTCCGCTGGCCAAATGAGGGTATCTGCTACATGACGTCTATTCCGTCCAACGTCCAAATATGACCGACGGACAGACGGACGTACAGACCACACTACGGTAACAACTATTGCAATAGTTGGTATCGGTGATTTTTTTTCAAGAATATCGCCTGGTAGTAGTGGTAACAGTACTATGAGCCTGAGCCACTATTGTTGTATATAGTGAACGAAATGTAAAGTCTATGCCTACAACGTACAGATGGGAATTGACGCAGGGATGCTGATGCCATCGTTATCTGCTGTTTTTTTCTACATGACGGTGGATCGATAAGCTCGCGTATAGGCGTGGCCTGGCGTCTGCGAGCAGTTCTATTGGAGAAAGTCTTGGACCATTCAGCGAACGTTTCAAGCTCATCGGAACCATCGACTGCATCGACTAAATGGATGTAAATTCTAAAGAACAAACACAGGCGGCGACACTTAGATACATCCGAACAGCAATAGTTGCTGCGTTGACTACAAAGTCTGCGTGGACAGCAGCTGCAGCAATCAATGAATCAGGGATTTCCAAAGTAGTCTAAGTATTGTAAGTTACTGCTGGGGCCACTAGAGAGAAACAGTTAATCTAGAAAATAACCAAAAATGATTTTGTGAAAAGATGAGTCTTGGGACGCTGGCGGAAGATGGACAACGATTCGACAGATGTCACATCGTCTGGCAGGTAGTTTCAGGTCCGAGGACCGACAACGGGGAAAACCAGTAAACGGAGCCCCGAATTTCAGCAGGAAAAAAACTAAACGCATTGCAGTGTGAACATCATAAGCCCATCGTATTGTTATATCTGCAATTCTGCATGTTGATCGTAGGCTATTATTTGGTCCGTATTTAAGCAGACGGCAGGAGCCTGTACATATAAGCTATTCACTTACGGATGTGCATAAAATTGCCATCACTGGCGCTGAAAGGTGTGTTTGTGTTGCAATTTTCCTCCCCATCTGACGCTTTTGGCAACTCGCATCTACAAAAATATATGTAAAAAAATTTACCAGTTTATTACTGTGTGTAAGGACGATGTGATGATATCAATCCTCTAAAACAGCAAAAATCATTTGGGTAACCTTAGATGGGGCTATGCATATGCCAAATTCTGTCATTAATTTTGTTGCCATGGCCACGGTCGGGGTAAAATTCAGTAATTAGCAGCATTTGATGGCCCCCCTCCGAAAACTGCCCCACATATGCAAAAATCTCGCAGATATCTCTTACACAAACCGAGTTATAGCCAATTTTGTCCCAAATTTCGTTGCCATGGCAACGGGGGTCAGTCGGGGAAAATGCGATTGGCAGCATTCGATGGCCCGTCCCCGAAAACCCACTATAAGCGCAAAAATCTCGCAAAAATTTCTTACACAAGCCGAGTTATAGCCAATTTTGTCTCAAATTTCGTTGCCATGGCAACGGGGGTCGGTCGGGGAAAATGCGATTGGCGGCATTGATGGCCCATTCCTAAAAACCCTCTATAGGCGCAAAAATCTCTCAAAACGTCTTACGCAAGCCCTGATATGGCCTATTTTGTCCCAAATTTTGTTGCCATGGCAACGGGGTCGGTCGTGGAAAAATGCGATTGGCGGCATATGGCCCATCCCCGAAAACCCCCTACAGGCACAAAAATCTCGCAAAAATCTCTTTCGCAAGCCGAGTTATAGCCAATTTTGTCCCAAATTTAGTTGCTATGGCAACGTGGCTCGATGGGGGTCAACCGAGGGTAAATATAAATGTCACCATTAATTAGGCCGACCCCTAAAACCCTATTTTAAAACCAAAAAATTACCACTCTATTTTGCACACAACGGAAGTTATGACAGTTTAAAGAATTTTTAAATTTTTCCATAGGCGCCATTGTAATTTTTTTCGAATTTTTCGAATAACTAAATCAAAAATTAAATTTTTATTTTGTAACATCAAAAAGGCACTTCCTTGCGCAAAACCGCGTCATTTGACGTATTAAGCGTAAAAATCGGTCCAACGGACTCGCGCGTTGGCGAGTTGAAGAACCAAAAAAGTGTAGTAAATTTCGAACAGGAGGGGTGCATATTTCACCTATATGGAAAGCAAAAACCCCTGGGCGAATTGAGCCCAAATTTTGTTTGATGGTAGGGTTTACGACGTAATCACGCCATTCTAATTTGGTGACGATCGGTTTAGGGGTTTTTGGTTGGCTGATGGTCAAATTTTGCTTTTTTTTTCATAGATTTTGAAGGTCGTCTTTACAACGCTCACACTACCGTGTGAGGTGTGATTTGCTGCCTCAGTCTCACGATAGGGTGTCACCGTGTCGACACGACAGAGAGCAACTTTTAGATGGCGACGACGACGACTATGCAGAATAGCGCTGTGCCTGCAAGCATGCGTGACTTTACTGCCTTCACAGACCTGCATTCGCGACCGCGTGACGGGCTAATTTTAAGCACAATCATTCATAGAACTTATTCTGTATTAGGCCCCTATGTACAATAATAAATTTTGCATTATGCATTGTATCAGCAAACAGAGTAAATTGTGTGTACGGTAAGCCAAGTTCACTGTCAGGCAGACAGAATTGGGATGACTAAGACGCGCTAGTAGTGACAGGCTAGCAGCACAGCCTCATGTAACAGGAACAAGTGTACCGGTAGTCCCGTTCTGTACACTTTACTGCAGAAGTGATCGTTAATGACTTACATACTTACTGCAGCAATAGTGCTGCCATGACTACGGCTTATTTACTAGTGACGTCACACTACGTAATCAACGTTTAAAGGTAAAGTTTTGATCATCTGTTGTTTTGACTGTGATTGATATTTTTTCAACGTTGTATTTTGTCGTGTGTTGTTTGGTGTTGAGACTGTTCGTCCACACTCCAGCTTGTCTGTTTCTCTAGCGTCAATATTATCACGTATACATTCCTGTCACAGAATAACAGTTTTTCATTTTATGCGGGTATGCTTTATATCTTGCTGTACTCTTATACGTCTGTTTATTACTGATCGATTTGTTAATTGTTAACTTGTGACGATCAGAAAACTACGAACGTTTAAAGATCTTGTGTAGGCACTGGTTTCAGTCTGGTTTGATTCACTGTTACTGCCGTGGTACAGCCTCGAAGAGACTACGTAGTTTCTATCAGTGGCGTAAACAAGAGGAACGCAAGGGCCCGGGGGTCCAGGCCCCCAGTCCTCCAGACGAGACATAAGTGTACCTTCAAACTGCCCCAAATTTGCAAATTTGGTCTGTTTATTTTCAAAAAATAATTAAAATTGTTGCCACCAGATCTCATATCCACCAAATTCGATTTCAGCTGGGACTCCGCCCATGGTAGACCCCGCTGGGGGATCTCGCAGCGTTCCCTCGGACCCCTTTAGCTAGATTACAGAGATTCTACTTGAAAGAGAGAAAGGAGGGATAAAGGGGAAAGGGGGAGGCAAAGGAAGGGGTAAGGAAAGGAGGGAAAGTAAAGGGACAGAACGAAAGGGGGAGGAAAAGGGAGGGAAAAGGAGAGGGCTCCACCAATTCACATTTCTCGCTACGCCACTGGTTTCTGCCGTATGGGTGTTGCCGCGCGTAGTGAATGATGCATGAAGAGCCATCGCAAGTTTCATCATTGCTGGCGGTCAACAGCAGTAGCGATGGCGGGAGTTCTCCACACGGCGGAACGTCACAGCCGCGGCAGTCACTGCGTCGTCTGGTGGCCGGAGAGCGCGTCGAAGTACACGATCTGTTGAGTCGACGTCGTGAGCTGGCCGACCTGCTGGCAGAAGCACAGAGAGAGAACGAACTGCTGCGTGCACAGACCGAGCGCTCAGCCGCCGCGCTGGACTCCGGTCAAGACACGTCGGACGTCTCGAAAGCTCTGAGGAAACACGCGAACTGTGTGCGCAGACTGCACGAAGAAATGCGCGCCGTCAAGATACGCGAACGCAGCACTGAACGCAAGCTGAAGAAAAAGGTATGAAGTCTGTGACTTGTTAGCAGAAAATGTAAATTTTTACTGTCTGAGTTTCGACCTTCTGGCTCAAGTAGTCCTCCGTAAATTTGGGTACCCTTTCTAAACGCATTATTATCTGCACGTTGAACACTAGTTCTCAGGGGCCAGGTTGCAGCACGAATGCTGTCGCGCGTCACGTGAGCATTTTTTAAATTGCTTGTTTGAAAGTGTCATACGTTTGTATGGTGTGTATTACTACTGTAAATTATTAATATTTTAATTGCGCTTCGACATGCTCGTGCTGTGTCTCGCAGGAAGCGAAGTTGGATAAAGTGAGCCAGGAAGTGAAGAAGACGAAAGAGCTCCTAGACAAAGGCGACGATCTTCCGCAAGAGGACGAGTTATACAACAGAATGGCGAGAGCTGCAAACACTCTTACTGCCAAAGATAGCTTAATTCAGGTGAAAAGTCGGCACAAAATAAGCCATGTTTCATTGCAGAATAATATCTTGACTTCAGAAGTGTTGTTATTAGTAGGCTTAATCAGTTGCGCGTTAATTTACTCAGCGCCGTCGATAGCGCTGTCGACAGTAAGAAATTTAACGGCCAAATGCTTTGTTTGCTAGCAACAGAGCTGTCGTTTTTTGGCCGTTAAATTTTTTGGTGCCGACAGCAATACGCGCACCATTTTTTGGCCGCACATTGATTGGCGTGATAGTAACGTATCGAACTCGTGTCTAAGGGTCGCAGTTTTATTCTCGACCCCTATCATCCAACAGTCAACACGCTGCTAACCTATGCAGTTTGTCCTTGTCAACTCAGCCACCTGGCGTCTGCGGGAGAAGAAATGTGTGGTTCTCATGAGACAAACTTTTGCATTAAAACCTGGCAGTATAACAATTCTAGACCTGGGGGTTTACCTTTGTAATTTGTTAGAGACATTGGAATTTTTTGTCACTTTGGTGAAATGCAGCTAAGAATGAATTTGACTTGCGTTGTATGACGATTGTAGCAAGAGCACTGAACTGAACTGTGACTGACTGGATTGCGTGCGTTATCAGGAACTTCGTGATCAAATCGCGCGTCTAACAGCGTCTCACGCAGCCGCCCTCGACCAACAGCGACTTCTGCAGAAAGACAAGAAACGAGAAACGCAACGACTTTATGCACATACCGATCAGCTCCAGTCCCAGATAAAGGTGTGATAAGACACAGTTTATTTTACGAAACAGTTTTGTTTTTAATTTTACTTAAAATTCTGTTTTCAGTCTAAGTCTGCCCCAAGTCTGCTGAATAAAGTGAGAATACTTGTTTTTTGGTTTTTATACGAATTGCAAACGTGCGTACAGAGCGACAGAAATGATATGAAGTAAACTGAACTAAAAAGAAAAAAAAAATCGCGCGCTCCGGCTTTCATTTTATTTTGTCGCTTTGTAACTATAGCTTAATACTTCATTTCATCTTGTGTTGTTTATAAAAATAAAAATTGAGTGATGATTTAGTAGATCACATGGCCTTAGACATATGCTTTCAGTTCTTGGTTTCGGCCTTGTGACTTGCCACTATGTTCACGCGCGCAGCGTGAGTGAAGCATTAAACTGTTTGCTACAAATTTGTTGTGGTTGAGTGTCAAATACATATACCAAAAAATCTTTGTCGTCATTTAAATCTACTGATTAATTTACCGCTGCGTTCTTACGTTTAAATTTTGTTTAGCGACAAAGATTTTGAATTTGCCCACAATACATTACGATCTGACGGTGTTAATTTTTTGCATCGTGTGTAGCTGTTAGATAGGGAGCTAGCTAAAGGGCTGATCTACACGCAGAAAGCAATGCGACATGCTCAAGGCCGAGTAAACTTGTGGACCAACAACGATGTCGATAGCGTTAGTGCGTCGTCGTCAGCACAGTCGGCTCCCGAACACAGATCTACTGCACTCACCTTCCAGCAGAAGATCAAACAGTTTGATGCATCTCGGCGTGAACGCTGGCATGAGCAGATGCAGGTCTGATTAACAATTATTAACTTTTCTTGTTGGAACTCACGTGTTTGCTATCAACGTGTTTATCTTCGAAACAGATTTGCATTGGCTGCACTCGATGCAGCTTTAATTTTAGCGACATCATTATTTTAGCTAGTTTTGTAAATAAAATTATAAATAACGTCTAACACGCTGATAACGAACATGTACATAAGCAGCATAATATTATGGGACCCTACTTTTCACCAACATAGTTTTCAGCGCATTAGAGGTTTTTCTGGCGTTGCTGCGCTTTATAAATTAAATTCACGTTATACTTGGTTACTTACTAGTTATACTACTGCGTAAAGTCTTGCCAAACGTACTGTCGATTATAGAGTTTACTGAAAAGTAAAATAATTAGTTATCTCTGAGCAATGGCTATAGAACAGTCTGTATTTTCCGTGTTAGTAGTAAATGAAGAAGAGAGGGGGATAGAACTTTCGGTGTTAACGCTTAAGGTGTAAGAGTGGACTTTTACGAAACCTAGGGCTGACTCGCCTCCTCATCGCACTCCAACGGAGACCAGCGGGGAAAACGTTCTATTTTTCTCTCTCTTTGTCACACTACTCGTGCTGTTCTGTACGCAGAGAGAGTTGGCGCGGAAGCGTCTGGCGGAGGCGAGACGTCGACGTCACGAAGACGAGGCGGAACGACTGCGCCAGCTGGAGGCAGAGCGGGCGCTGGCGGAGCACCAGGAGCGCGAACGGATGAGGCAGGAAGCAGAGCAGATGGAAGAGATTGAACGAGAGAAGAGCCAGCGAGCGGACGAGCAGCGGCGCCGTCTGGCGGAGGCGATGCAAAGGACACGGGAAGAACGTGAGAGAAGACTACAGGAAGACGTCGACAGACTCGGACGAGAGGACGACGAGCGACGCAAGAAACGATGTCGTGAGATGATTGAAAGGGACACTGAAGCGGCGCTGAGGAGCCGCGGCCGCTGGTACTACGAGGGCAGCGGGGGTACAGACTGGCGTCCAAATCAACCGAGTGAAGTAGACCTACCATTGGTTGATGCCGCTGACGACGCGGACCGCACGGCGTGCCGCAGTCAGCGCGGCAAAGTTCCTCCGATCCACCCGGCTGACGACACGGACACCGTGAGTCACTGTGAGTTGGTTCAGTACAATAAATTGCCACCGCTCAGAAACGCGGAATGTCACAGTGAGTACAGTACAGCACCAGCGCTCAAGCCGGTGGCTGACGGCGCGGCTGGCAGCACGGCGTCTTCATGCAGTCTACTGCCCGAGGAGCGCTCGTCAAGCGCTCGACGCCAGACTGCAAGCAGCAACAGCGTCCAGCCGCAGCCGGCTGCAGCCACAAAGCTGGGCAGACTTGCCAGACGCCGACAGAATTGTCCTCCCACTAAGAAATCTCCGTCCAACACGAAAGCAGGTGCTTCCGCCGCCAGCGAGCCTGGGACTGAGTCTGCGGATTGTTTCTGTGCAGAGATTTCTCTTGACACGGGCGTTCCAGACGCGATGACAACTGCAGATGCTACTGAGAACCAGTGACGCGTTGTTGTGATAGAGATGTGTCGGATTGGTGCACTAGCAGAAGCAGCAAAATATGTCGCGTCTGTATAGAGCCCGCCGACCCCGCCGGTTGGTCTTGTAGTAACATTTGTTATACTACGTAGATGTTAGCCGTAGCCGTTTATTTGTTATTTCTGTTAGAAGTATTGCTCTCAACTATAAACGGATGAGCCAGTAATGCAGCACTGCCAAGTTAAATTTAACTTTTCTCTTGTCCAAGTTTGCCAAGTTATCTACTATAACAACATTTTGCATGCTCGTTACTGGACTTGGGGATTTCGGCTGACCTGCGTATAAAACAGGGCCCCGCTTTGTATTTTTTGCTACTCCGGCATCTGCTTAACCCGGCTTTGTGTCATGAAGACGTGTCGCCTGGGCAGGTTTGTATTGGTGTGCAGTTTATGCACTCGTCGAATTGAGTCAAAACTAGCGTCTGTGTGTAAGCTTCTACTGCAAATTTATTTACATGAAGTTATTCGTGGAAATTATAGGATGTCCACAAATTTGGCTCTTAAAACTATTTTTATCATGTTAATTTTAGCCTACTTGCCATTTTTACAAACTCGCAATCTGACATTTGAATTTTTGGAACTTTTGTTGCGGCATTGGCATGAGCCTAGCTAATGGAATTAAAATGTGCATTCATTTCATCAGTCATTGGCAAAAACAAGAAATAAGCATGGCAATCTGTTCTTGATGTCGTCGATATACGATTGGGTTATTCTCAAACGTTCAGTATTTGTGCATATATTGTTTAGTCGTCTCGTTCAGCTACGTTATAGGGTGTTTACACTATCGAGCGAACATTGAGCAAACGTCGAGCTGGCTCAAGCAGGCCTATTGGAACCCCGCCCCCTGGCTTAAATGTAGGCCTAGGCTTAGCTCTTAGCCCACAGCTGATCACGTGTTATATAAACCTTCCAATTGCAACCCGCCCGCTCTCCTAATTAGCATGCTAATTACCATAGAACGTCGAGCTAGCTGCTCGATGTTTGCTCGATCGTGTAAACACCCTATTACGATACGTTAGTTCAGCTTTCTGTAGGGTAGTCACAGTAGTTTCAGTCTCGTTTCATTTCTCATGATTTGATTGATTTTGATGACTTGGCGCGTTGAGTTTATGAAGTTATATTCCTTGTTTGGTGTATATGTTTGTTGTGTAGTTTAATACAAATAAGCCGCAGCCTTGAATAGCGTAAATCTCAACATTGCAGACATGGGCTTATTTGCTTTTCAGTTTGACAGATAAAAAATATAACAGTAGGCCTACAGAAACAAAGTTCATTGAAATTTTACACACAGTGGCTTAATGAGCGTCAAATAGCATATTGTGCGTGGTAGGTCTAGCCCTTTAGCGTTTTGTTAGGGTCGCATTTTCCGCACACAGTGTATGGGTTTATTTCACGCAGTGGTAGTGATAGGCCTATAGCATAGCAAAACGTTTTTAATAGCAAATGCAGAGTAAATGCAGTAAAATAATTTTGAAAATCTGCAGTGTGTGAAAACATGGTTAATGTTGTGAAACTGGTTAGCTTATTTTTTCCACCGTCATCCGGCAATACTGTATGAAACTGTTGTCTCAGGTGGGAAGAACGTTGATGAATATAAGCCTACGAAGATGAATAGGTCTAATAGAAGTAACATGTTGTCCAGCATTGCAGTGAATGCAGAACGGATGACAAGAAGCGATTCATGCAGTTTCACAATTAAATATATGCCGGTATGCGGACGATTTTGGACAACATCTGTGTCGGTGCGGAGAGCCGATGACGCTGTACGTGGTCATCCGGCCGCGTAAGCTGCAGCCGACATCGCTGTGCAGCGGTAGCCCTATACGTAGGCTGATTGGCGAATACCTGGTGTCAGATATAGGGGGCTCATTACATACCGGATTCACCAATTTTTAAGACGAAAAAGGTTAAACACTGTTACAATAGACACATTTTCCTGTTCGTCAAAATTTTAACCAGCTATAGAGATAAAGCGTGGACCCCAAAATGGCACCATTTTTATACGCCTTAACTTTGTCAAATATTAACCGATTTTTAGAATTTTTTCACTGCCAGAGTCAAAAGAAAATATGTAATAGCAGTATTACTAACGATCTAACCACACCTCAAGTGTGTCGCTACACTGCCTTGTGTCTTATAAAAGCACTACAATGCGGCGTTTCATTGATCGCGCCATTGGTAAGGCGTCGCCGGGTTGAGTGCGTCGTCCAGCAGCAATACGGACACTGAACATTTAATGTGAAAACTGCATGATGTGACAGTTACTTTTGACACAAAAAGACGGGTTGTTTTCTGTTGTTAACTACTTAAAATATGTTGCTGCAAAAGTCTTGTTTTTAATTGTTGCTTTTAAAACACATATTTTACAAGGTAGTTTAGCAACACACTTGAGATGTGATGAGCCTTCTAGTGATAATTTTTTCTTGATTTTGACGGTAAGAAAAATTTAATTTTGAAAATCGGTTAATATTTGATGAAGTTAAGGCGTATAAAAATAGTGTCATTTCTGGCCCACCCTGTGTGTAGGCCTACGTGCGCATCCATGAAATATTGAAAAATAGCCTACATGACCAATGTGTTAAGATGGTTAAGATTTGCTCATTTTGTACAAAATCCGTCAGAGAGTTCAACGCGAAAATGTGACACGAGTACGGTCTACATTGGTTTCTTTTACACTCCTTAGCTCTTCCGTGATCTGAACGTCTGGACTACCGCAGTCTACCAGAGGTGAAGTAGTCTTAAAATAGGAAGTGAACTTAATGCCTCTAAACCGCCATCGGCTGATACAGTAAGTTATGTAAATTCTGGGTTCAAGACACTGGGGATGAGTGGTCTGCGCCTTTAAAAATTAGGAGACCCGCTACTCGATATGTCATAACCGCTACGGTTTGATTATTACGTGAACGATAGCCGAATGCAATGAATGATGCATGGGCTCAGACATAACCACTACAGGGACGGCGTTAGAACGCAGTATTTATTCAAACAGGCGCTCGTGCAGTCATTGCACGTTGTCAATCACAGCTTGGTTGACTGACTGTCTGATGACACCAGCTGGTCGCTCAGTCGCCACTCGGCGATATTGGTCACTCAGCAGCTTTGCAATTAGCCACTGCAGCCGATGTGCGAACTGTACACCATACTAACTGTCAACACTGTCTCACTGTCTATGTACAACTAGCCTAGTACTAGTCCTACGCTGTTGCTGATGTCATGACTAATCTATCGGTTCAGCGGCTGATCGTATTCTGCTTCACTGCTCTGAAGACTTGTTCGTACTTGTCCACGCCGGTAGCAGGCGAACCGCTACAGACGTCACACTATCACGGTATGACTTAGATTTTCTTAGTAGATTTCTAAGATGCGTACAGGGTGACAGAAAACCTGAACTGAACTGAAATAAAATAGAAGCCGCAGCGCGCGGCTTTCATTTAATTTCTGTTCATTTCAATTTTGTTTGTTTCATTTTATTTCTGTCGTTATGTGCGCATTTTTACGGTGCAAAACGGACGCTTGGTAGCATTTGATAAACAATTTAAACATGCCAAAAAATAAAAAAAATAAATCAAATTCACCAGCACGCATTTGCTTGTGTTGAACAGATTTGTTGTCACGTGGTAAACCACAAAAGACAAAACAATTTTGCAACATAAATATGCACTCATATACTCGTGTAACCAAGTTTTTCTCATTCTCACGCCAAAAAAAGACGGTTTCGGTTATATCGTCGTTGAAATGAAAGATGTGGGCTACGGAAGACATCTGAGGCGGCTGTGCCGTCTAGAAAATTTTCTGTGGTTCTGTGGCTTGCGAACTTGAATTAAGCATTGCAAGAATAACTGCAGAAATGCATGCGCATGCTTTATGTTGCTATTTATAGCCGACGACGTATCCCTGACGTCATCTGACGCCGGTTCAGCGGTCGTGTACGTCGGCAGTCAGTGTTTCCGCGTGCCCGGAGTGCCGACGTTTCGACTCTGGTGTCCTCCTGGACCGGACGGCGGCCCGCAGCTAGTCCGGGTGGTCCAGGTGTTCTACGGGGTGCCTCCGTCTAACACGACTTGTGGGTATCGGTCGTCGGCCGGTCACTGTGTCCAGCTGGCGGACCTGCCGGCTGGTGTTCAATGCAGTGGACGCTATCACTGTACGATACACGTCAGCAACCCGTACTTGATGAGCTGTCGCGCGTACGCCGTCTACATGCAGATCAACTACACCTGCGTGCCCAGTAAGCACTGCTCTGTCATACGAACCTCTGCATGGGATAGACATACCACACTGTACATGTAGTGCCGAATTCTTATCCAAAGAAAGGCGCTTGAAGTCCCATCGGCATTCGCCATAAAAGGAGTAACCCACTAGACTCATGCGTTCAGTGATTTATTTATTCTACGACCATAATGTGCAGTTTGTTAATTATTTAAATGGCACGTCGTTCTATGTTAGACTATAACAATTTTTTTTGTTTACGTGTTAAATTTGCACAAGATGAACGCATACCACGACAGAGTCTCGACAGCGGAGAGACATTGCAAGAGACACAGCAAGCGTGGGAGCGTATCTGCCGTGGATTCGTGATCTCTTGGATGCAATGCAAATTCCCGGCGTGGCGCCTGATTTTAAGTATTCAGTCGTTGAACGTGACTGTGTGTGTGTGTGTGCACAGAGTCGCTGTCGGTGGACGTCTGTTCGAAGACGTCGGTCTCGTCGACTCAGGGTTACATCCGGTCACCCAACTACCCTGAGTCCGACTACACCGCTCGTCGTCAGCTGTGCCGGTGCAGGCTGCGTGCGTCCAGTCGCATCATCGTGCGTCTACTCGATCTGTCCACCGCCACTGACCACGCCGTCGCCGCCGGCGCTGACGCAGACAGCTGCCCGGCGTCCTCGGCGGACCTGGTACGTGTAGCGGCGGCAGAGGGTTCGCTCAGTCGTCGCTACTGCGGACGGCTGGAGTCGGACCGTCTGCCGGAGGCGTTCGACACTCGACGAGCTGATGCTGTGGTCGAGTTCCTGACTCACGGCCGACGACGAGCTCGTGGCTTCTGGCTCGCCTACACCAGTACGTCATGTCGCCGCTCTTCTTGCTTTAACTTCTAACTCTAACTTCTTGATAGATGTTATGATGACGCTGCTATATCGGACTCAGCTACGATCAACGCTATAGGATACGATACGGTAATTCGGCGCACGTAGGTGATGGCTGCGGGCAGCCGGGATACGTTGGGTAGGTTACCGTAGGTAATTTATATAGCGCGTTAGATGTAAAACAATAAACCCCGCTGTCGCTAGGGCGGGCTGACCGTACCGCCTATATCCGAAGGCCAGCGTTTGACTTTTGGTCGCGGAAGAAAAGCGATTTGCCAGCGTGTTTACAGTCCCATACACGCTATGATAAAGCTGCTCTATCAAACGCTACAATCAACGCTAAAATACAATATGATAACTTGGCGCACGTGATACTGCAGGCAGCAATTTTGCATTTAAAATTGAGGCCAAACCGCTACAGATAGAAACATGATTATATTGACAGCCTGCAAGAACTCGTCATCGCCCCTATCCAACAGTACCATAAATGATCTTTTACGTCGTACGGTTTAGCCACAATACACTCATTACAAACAGACTTATACAAATCGTGCCCAAGGCCAGTGACGTTGCAGCGTTGCAATAATGCTGTACATGCAGGCGCTGACGGTGGCAAGGTGAGTGTGAGCTGCGATCGTCATTGGTCGGGAGAGCCTCGTCACCGGAACCACATGATGTCGACCATGCCCACTCCCATGACGTCATCACGTCGGTCCAGTGACGTCACTGTGACGTCATCGTTCGCACTGCGACGACCAATCAACGACGACAACGTACGTTACGTGACCGCCGGCGAGGACGGTGATTGGTCGAGACGGCGGACCCTCGACAGACCGCCAGTACTGCCGCCGGTGGAAGGAAACGAAAAGCGAGAAATGGACGATGATCAAAAAACGACGTTCTCGATGACAAAAGAGTCGGCGGAAGATCTGAAGACAGTAAGGCACTGGGTGAAGTACAGTGACGACAACGCAGGACCGTCCGTGTACCGCGAGCTAGCCGACGACGTCGACGAGGAAGATTTCGACGACGATCTACACCACGACGACGACGTCGACAGTAACTTACCGGTCATCTCACATCACCTGGACGGAGAGTCTGATAGAGTAGTGCACGTTCACCATGGTCACCAAGTGCACGATGACGGCGTGTCCATGGTGGACCTGGGCGGTGGCTTGATCTATGATGGAGATGATAACGATGATGATGATAACGCTGTGTCGAGCTCCTCGGTGACAGAGAGGACGTCGAGCGTCGACGAGCAACCACACGGCAGCAAGGATAACGACAACGACCAGCAGAGTCCAGCACGCACCGGACTCAACTACAACGTCGAAGAAGGTCTGCAGTTTTATTATACATGTTGTTCGTAGTTATTAAATGAGATTTTTCATTTCGCGTTTTTACACAGTGCAACTGCGGTCTCGTCATCATCATACTCAAAGCCTGTTTTTAACGTAGGCCATTTACGTTAAAAACAGGTTTTAAGTATGATGTTTTTTAAACATCGGGGGCCTATGTAAAATTTGAGTCGAAGATACCGCGAAACTTGATTGATTGTCCTTCCTCTGAGAAAGTTGTAACGACCTTTTAAGACGCGCAAAGAGCGACGCAACTGAAATCAACTAAACTGACGTGGCTTAGTTTTTGACAAACTGACCAATGGGCAAGCAGAAATGCATTACAGTAAGCAACGTCTAACGTCGTCGGTGGCCTATACGTAACTACGTTTAAGTACGCATCAACTAATGACCAATAGGCTCGCCCTGTTTGCCCACTGGTCAGTTCGTCGAAAACTTAACCGTGTCAGTTCAGTTCAGTCTAGTCGCTCTGTACTCGCCTTTGGTTTTATTAGTGATAGTAATTTTATTGTGGTTGTAACTTTTGAATGAGTCTTGTAAAATAACTGTTTTGTCTTGTTTTTGAGACTTTGTTCTTGCACCCATCGCTTCTTGTTACAACGCAGTCCCTTAATATAATTTCGTTACTTGTTAGTTCGTCGTTTTAGAATGTGCTGTCCCGCTAAGTTTATCGTTAAAGTTATTATTACAAATCCTATTTATGCGATGTGACATATGGCGCCTACAGGTGCAATAAAAAAACTGAAGCAAAATCACACGCGTATTTTTTTGCAATTTTTGTTTTGGTTTGTGTTGTACACGTAGCCAATGCTAGTTCCATAATTTAGATTTTTACGCGCAACAGCAGCTAATGCGCAACAGCAGCTACTGCTGTAGCGCGTTTTAGGCATAGCAATTCTGTCTGTCCGTCCGTCCGTCTGTCCGTCTGTCCGTCACACGGACAAACAGTCAAAAAGCTGTGCAAGCTAGGATCGCCAGATCTTCACCATCGAGTGCCTGGAAGACTCTACACTGTGTTCCAAAAACATCCTTGACATTTTCGACTGTAACTTGAAAACCAATTATCAGATTTGGATAATTTTTGGTACGAATATTCCTGACACAACTTGCCATCGAACGACCATTTAGTTTTCCACTTCAGCCAATGTATGCTTTTGCACTACCTTGGGAAAGCAGATCAAGCGAAATATGTGTTAAAATAAACAAAAAACCTTAAAAAAAACATCCCCGACATTAACGATTGTAACTTGAACATATATTAGCGGATTATAATAATATTTGGCGCAAATATTTCTGACACAACTAGCTATTAAATAAATGTTTTAGTTTTTATCTCACTCAACGTCTGCGTTTGCACTACCTGGGGAAAGCAGACCAAGCATAATACGTGTTAAAATGAATGAAAAAACGTCAATAAATTCGATCTATCCTAATCTGTGGGCCCAACAGCAAGTCTATTACAAAGTTTGACTGTCATGCAGCAGTATGTCTACCAGATAAAGTTTAGGAATGTTTGTGAAGTCAAGCAGCGACTGGTACAGCCTGGATTGGTCTGGAACAGAACATTATCGATACTGCTGTCAATGAATGGAGAAAGCATCTCCATGCCTGTGTTTGCATAGTGGGCCAACACTTCGAGCAGTTTTACTGCAAGCAGTTGAAAAATGGACAACTGGATGAATTGTCAGCCACAGTGTCAGAAATGTAAACAAAACTTGTTTTTACGCTTTATGTTAGCATTGGATAAAAAAGTAATATTTCGCTGGTTGTGTTTTCCCCAAGTAGTGCAGCAACAATCGATGGGTGAGGTAGGAAACTGAATGGACGTTTGATGGCAAGTTGTGTCAGGAATATTCATACCAAAATTTATCACAATCTGATAATTGGTTTTCAAGTTACAGTCAAAAATGTCGGGGATGCTTTTTGGCACACAGTGTAGTTTCAGGAACCGTAAAGCTTTTCCATAAATTCGAAGGGGTTATCCCGAACGAAGGCGCTAAATGAAAAGGGGTAGGAAAGATTTGCGACTTCCAGCCGATACGGCGTTGGCAGAGTACAAGTAAAACACTACAATTAGCTGCCGGTCGTCTGGCGCCCTCTGGCGACTGATTTTCTTTTACTGGGCTTTCAAACATGCACCGCTGTTGCGCGTTCCCTTTTGCGTTAGCTGGGCTTTTCCTGTACATCAAGTGCACCGAGTTGGCCCGTATAGGCCTAGCTGCTTGTGATCAGAAGTCGCTCAGAATCACAATATTGTGATTTTATTGATGAATGATGTTGAATGCTGAGTGCAGTTCAAATAGTGACTGGAGTTGTGGTAGGCGCTCTACTACTCGTTGCTACAGTCATTGTCATCATTGTCGTCTACAGAAAGTCAGGGTAAGCTAAGTAATATTTGGTTTCGCTGAAGAGATAAAACGTGCAACTCTTTATAACCAATAGACCTACAAGACACATTGCTAGCACAATTAAATTTAGGCCCTAAGCCTACCGCCAAGTTGGTGCAACAATTTTAAGACAGAACGCCCGGACAGAAACAAGATCAGCTGAAAATAAGAAAGAATTAACGATAAATCGACATGATGCAAAAGTTATCAAGATGTGCACTGCCGACACCGAGAACAATCCCAATGATTTTTGGAGGCCCAGCAAATTTATGACAAGCACAAAAATTAGGTTGGTTGAGCACAAGCTAAGAGAGACAACGTAGCCCATTGTGGGTTAAATTCATTAGGCTATACATAAAGCCAAATGCTGCATCGAGTTGAAGACTGTAAGAATTTATTAACGGTACTTTAGCACTTAAAAGGCCATTTAGTATCATGACAAAATTAACATTTTGGCTTAGGCCTAAGTTTCAATAAAACTGGAGTGCAAAATCTTGGCTAGCCTATTTAGCTACAGTGTTCCGTGCGACTCCAAAACGACGAAGAAATTTTCAGTCGATAACAACACCTAAACGCAAACTAATTTTGCGACTGTCAACGCTTTAAAACAAGTTTTTCAGCGATTCAACCGAGAAATATTTTTGACGAACATGGCACAGATTTTGACGACTTATTCCGTACGCCTAAATATTGTTTCTGTAGAATCTGTGCAAATTGTACCACTGTCGACAATCTGCTTTACTGTTTAAACTGCAGAGGTAATCAGCGACAATGAGCGATCATCGGAGTGGAAGTGATGAAGAATGCAGAATGATGATCCGCCGCTGCTACCATCGTATTAGCCAGTTGTCATGCTGAATGACGATATGTACAGACTTTCAACGCGGCGGCGACTTGACTGCAAAAACTGAGGAACTGTACAATTTTTAACCGTTGTTGAATTATGCACAGGCGACATTGGTGTAGACTTTTTTATGAGGACGGCTTAAAAATTCCAACATCTTTTTTAGTCTCTTTTGTCATAATCCTAACACATAAGAGTTCTGTTGTTTTAAGTTGCAATAATCGCACCCTCCAAAATGTCACGAAATTTGGCAACATTTGCAGTTCTCTAAAGCTGTCCGCACAAGTTTGTGAAACAAACAGCCCTACTCATTACTCAACGTCATACTGACTGTTATTGCGGATAAAACATTTTGATTAGGCTAATTATTTGTTACAGGAATAAATATGCAAATAAGCTTAAAACAAATCCTAAACACTGAGCAGTTGTTTCAGTGTTTATTTCAGTTTTATTTTACACAAGCAGACATCTGCTAAGGACACATTCCTCAAATGTGGAAGGCGTAGACCCTTATCCTTCATAAGCGCCGCCTGTGACTTTCTTTTACATTGTCATAATGCATACATCTAAAGGCAGATGTCGTTGTGGTTAATAAAAATTATGGCTATTGTTACTACATGTGTGTGCATAAATATCTCACATAATTTTGTCTAAATATCAGCTCCGTGTTTTCTCTACAGGTTTTTTTGTTCTACTGGCAAAGTTTTTCAATGAGAATTCGGCATATGGCAGTGAAAGGTTGACAAATGTGACCGTTTAATGCTGCTGTTCTTACTTCCTGAAACAACCAAAAGTAGCTTTACAAAAAAGTGTAAAGAACAAACTCCATACTACTCAAAATTGCTGCTAATAGAAATTTTTATGACAATTTCATAACAACCACACATGTATGCTACTTACAGACAAAAATAAGATTATGACAATAATAATACAGTACGTGTAAGCAATAGTACACTGTGCTCAGAAAAAACACCCACTCACGTTTTCTTTTATATCTCCGTGTAAAATGCTTAGATTTCCACAACATTTTCAGGGAATGTTTGTTAGGAAACAGGTATTCCACCAGTGAAAAAGTTATTCTTTGCTACTGGTGACGTCATGATGACGTCATATTTGTGTTTGTAAATTGTAGGTTTTACCAGGGAAGACAGGCATTTGATGAAATGTTAAAACATATCAATTGGTCATTGTGTTAACTGAACCCAAAAATATGCTAATCCGTCACACGTTTTTCCATTGTGAACTGTTTTCGTGGTATATTTTCTTGGCTGAGTGTGAGATCCTCAACTTAGTTGACGTTGGCATCTTTTCGCGCACTGCACACTGCGTGGATGACCATTTGCTCACCATCAGTCGTGTTAATATTATTTTATTTAAAAGTTTCATTCCATCAATATTCAATTGTCTGTCTATTGTCCAAAAACATCTTGCACAAACTTGTGGTTCCATAACCTTTGCTGACTTGCAAACATTTTATCAAACGCCAGTCTTCAACAGTAAAACCCATAATTTACAAATGCGGAAATATGATGTCAGCATGACGTCACTAGCAGCAAATAATATTTAACGTTCTCACTAATGGAGTACCTGTTTCCTCCTAAACATTCCCTGAAAATTTTGTGAAAATCTGAATATTTTCCACAGAGATATACAAGGATACGTGAGTGGGTGTTTTTTCTGAATACAGCGTAACATAAGTTCACAAATACAATCGTAAACAAAGGTAAAGTCCGTCAGCATTCAAGACACCTGAGAGACTAACTTCATATCCACACTGGCTAAAAGCAGTGTCAGACTGGGTAACTGTAATGATCGTCCATCAAGTGGCTTGGAGGGGGGAATGACAGCAAAATTGCCCCAAAACGACTCCACTGAATTGTACATTAATATGAACAATTAAAATAACTGTGACTAACATTACACCATAGTATCATTAGCATTTGTCCCTGTTTATCTAGGAATGTTGGTTTATAGCAAAGAATTTTTTTAAATATGCGGAACTTTTCAAGGCAAAATATGCGGGATTTGGCATATGCAGCATGCAATTCTGAAAATGCCATTATATGCAGAAAAATATGCAAAATATGCGATTGCATATTTGCATATAACCAGCATCCCTATTTATCATTTTCAATTTCTACTGAGCCTCAAACCTTTGAGTCTAAAGAACCTTAACAGCGAGCAATAAGAGTTGGTAACATATGGTCAATGAATGCATAGGTAATGGTTAACTAAAAGAAACACATAACATGACAGAAACTAAACTACAAAACTTAAAAAACATTCTGTAACTTCATACTAACTGCAAACCATAATTCATTGAACGCCAACATGCACTGCAGTTGTTCAAAGCTACATGAATGACAAAATACACAGGAAAGCTAAGATGACGCTTGACTGAAGTCTTCAAAGACTGAGCTGGATAAACGTTCTGATATAAAGCAGAGCTTAATTTGATTGTACAAACAGCAGTAACAATACTGTCAGTTAAGGCACCGAGACCCATGCGCTGAGGAGATGGAAATGGGTATCCCCCTTTACAACCAGAGCTTGGCCAAAACAAGTTTTAGTGCACTTTTAGTTTGAAAATGCATCTTATACACATAAAATTGGTTTAGGCTGTACAACATACTACCGCTGCGAGAACAATAATTGCCAGTACTTATTGCAAGTACTGGTGTGCCATGTTGGACAATACCACCACAAATTAAGCACTAGTTCATAGTCAGTAAGGCCATAAATTGAGGTTATGTGGTATCTGCATCTCCTGACCCTCTGCAATAAAGACGGCCACAGACAAGACCATGTTAACAACAGAAACATAAAACCCGACAGCCGACAAGAAGTGTGATCTATCAGAACCTAGATGCAATCCTATTCTGTGGGTGTTTAAGATTAACTAGATGTATATCGTGGCAGCAGTATCGTTCAGTGTGGGTCAGCGCTGAGATGAAACGTGTCCGGTGGTTAGTTCTCGTGTGGAAAATGTGAAAACCGGCGTTTTTCAGCTCAATCAACGTCCGCATCATGAATGCGATGGTGTCCAGGGTCGACCACGTGCAGACGTGATGTGGATTGTCATGGATGTCCATCTCTGGCGTGTGCACCTCCAGCGCCATCTGGCGAATGCTGTTTATGAGTCCCGATGTTACAAGGTCGTACAGTGCTGGCCATTCTGAAAACTCAATGTCCATCTTGACAAAGTCCAATGTTCGCTGCAGCACATGAGCAGCGTATATTGCATGAGCTATAAAGTGGTATAAAGCTACATACACTGTGTCTCAAAAAAACTTCCCAATCTATCATTATGCATATCTTCACTTCTCACCGATACTGACCGATTTTTACAAATTTTCACTCGCACATTCTGTGGACATTATTTGAAACAAGACGATTATTAAATATCCCACCACACCAGAACTGTGAGATACACTACCTTGTGAAATGTAAATTTTCAAAAATCACCATGATCAAAAGACATTCTGAAACAATTTTCAACGAATTTTCAAGTAAGTTTCATGCTCAGATTAAATTACGTTCAGTTCTTTTCAACTAAGACAGGGCATCTGCATAGCATAACATACTGACGCCGTGTAAAAACTTAATCTATTCTCACTGACATAATCACATCAAAGCTTCTTTGGTCATCCTCTTCATCTAGTTCACTTAATCACATTATCATCAAGTAGCGATAAAAATTTGCCAATCTTAGTCTACTATCAACATTTCCAGTTCTAAAATCAAAAACCATCACTTGCATTCTTACAATACAGATCTATTCACCAACGCAAGAGCACTGTAGTCAAATAATTTAAAGAAACTCTTACTTCAATTTCATAATGTACCAATTTCATAATGTACCCAGTATGTCAAGAATTTTCACCATCATTAACGTTCATCTCATAAATCAAAAGATAATGTCACAACAGTGCTTTGTGTTACTATCGTTTTTGGCTGTACACAACTACAACTTTGTGCAGCACTGTATCCAAATCTCATTAAAATGAATTTAAAATACGGCTACAAAACCACAATAAGACATTAACAATCCTAAGTGGCTGAAAGCTATAACAAAAATCAAATTAGACAGTAAGTTTCAGACCCCAGTGTGACCAAGTTGAGCCATAATGGTTGAGAGACGACGCAGTTTCCAGCGACCATGATTAGCAGATGTATCAGCACTGTCAATGCCAATATCATAGAAAAATCCTTTCTCAGAATATTGATGTGACTTCACCTCCATGCTGATGAACAAGCAACAGCAACGCCAAACATCACACATTTATGAATGGCATCTATCTCAAAATGCATAGTTAACTTTAAGAATTGATCAATAATGAGGTTCTATTAACATATTACAATATCTCATAGATCAAAATGACAAAAACCCATTTCATCACTAAATGTTTTTCCATTAATAGCCAAACTGCACTGAACAAAAATGTACTTCTAACCTGAGCATGCGAATAATTAGTTGCACATTTAATAGTTGCAATTTGAAGAGTATGAAGAATTGTCAAAATTAGCAACTTAGCTATGAGAATCCATTAGATGATCTACGAAAATGCATAGTAAACAAGCTGCCATGTTGACAGACTGATGACGTCACTGAATGTACCCATCATCAACGTAAATTATGCATAGAAACATAATTATTATAAAATCACATTTTCTACCTATGTACTGCTGCAGTTGTCATGCGACATGGTATTTTATTTTATTAAAAATATTAAAATTAATTGGTAAACACTGACTGGGTACAACTGGTGATGTCATTTCCAGCCACTTGCCAAGATTAGGATTTTTAGCATAATGTAATGTAACCATTACAAACTTCAAGTCAAAAATATATTCAGACATTAATTTCATACATTTATAAAGCTTAAATCAACATATTGTATATGTAAGGTGAAATGTCTAATTGAGTTCTACATAAATTTCACAAGTGAGTTTGACCAAAGCCATGGACCTTTAAGCAACGAAAGAAACTTCTTACAATAAGCTGTAAAATAATAACTAATAACCTTGGATCAAATGCATGTACTTCACATTTCAGCGCCTCCTCGATACCTTTTTCAAACCGGAAGTCATGACCTATACTAAACAAAATCAAGCTCAGTGTGAAGTTTTACTATGTATACCACACACTACACAACAGTATCAAATGGGCAGAAAAAATGTCAACCACAGTAGTAGCAATATAATGATAACAAAAAAATCATACATAATAAATTTTGACTTTTGGTAATTAAAAAAACAGCAAAAAAAACTGAAAGACTACAGAATGGTTATTTTCAGGCAGTAAGTTGATCTCTGATTCTTTGATACAATAAACAGGTACTTGCAAATGATACAGATTGTTGATATTCATTACCAGATAAAACTTAACATATTAACTACAAAAAAAACAGTCATGCAAAATAATGCATCGTAATACTTCTTGTTGTAAAATGTCAATTATCTGAAAGAGTGTTACCCAAATGAGTAGACCAAACATGGTGTAGATATATCGAACCGGTCTTCAAGGCACACGTCCCAACCACCATCATCCGCTGGACCAATATGAACCTGATTCTTACAACTGTGCGTAACAGTTGTCACATAGCTGTTGCAAACAACAACAGTCAACTGCACCACAACAAACAGGCATTTTTCGTAGAATTATGGTTTTTTCGCCCCTTTGCCGTTTTGCCCCCTGTCTGATTCACTCCCTGGCTCGTTCACCCCCTGGCTGATTCGCCCCCACATCTTGGATGATTCGCCCTCTGGCTAGTTCGCCCCTGGTTCGTTTGCCTCCTGGCTTGTTCGCCCCTGGCTGATTTGCCCTCTCAGTTTGAGTGATTTGCCCCCCCCATTGAGTAACATATTGGCAGGCCATCAAGAGCCACAGCGGGGTCGGGGACAAAATTTTCTAATTTTTAATGGCGCATTCTGGTGTACTTTATATTTTTGTCACAAGGCCGGGGTAACTTACCCCCATATCCACTTCTTGACGGCCTGTATATTCGTCTAATGCATCAATTTCAATTTTCATGTTTTCTCCACAAATGGATGATTTTTGTCGCAAATATCTCATTTTTGATGACAAAGATACCTAAAATGCTAAGAAAAAATGTCAGTTTACTGCATGGGCGCTGCATGTGTGTCAAGTCGGCCTTCCTTTAAAATGAAGTCTTACAGGTATACTTAGCTCTAGGCCTAATAACCGCTACTGCGTGTTGACGAAGATCTACACCGTGTCTGGAAAAAAAGAGCCTACACTTTTTCTTAAATAACTTCAACAAATTTAAACTTATTTTTATAATTTTTGGCTGACATTATCACAATGATACGCTTTACTAAAAGCATCTAAAACTTGTCTTCATAATTTACTTATCACTAAATATAGCTAATTTAATCGTGACGTCATTGAAAATGCCATTTTTGCAGACAGATAACACCTAAATGAGCCTCTGCAATATGAAAACAGGAAAACTAATAAAAGAAAATTGCAGTAAAAACTTCAGTGATTGTTGGCATAGAAATAAATTACTCTTTATCAAATTTTTTTTACCTACTCTTGCTTTTCGCCATGTTAACATGTGGCCATCGTGTGCAGTATGGGAACATCGTTGTGCAGCAGCCGTTATCAGCAAACCACATCATTTCTGCAGCCTGCATTAGCGTCGTGGTAGTGCACATTTGTAATAAAGTTGTTGACTCAGTATACTTTCAGCTGCATGTTGCTTTTATAATTTTGCTTACAAAAAACTATGAACATATTTTTAATTTTGTCAGAGTTAGTAACCATAACAGTGTTATCTTTTTCACCTCGGATACAATAAAAACGGCTTTTTTGATGACGTCATAATTATGTCAGCTCTATGTAGTGACGTGGCAATGTAAAAAAAATATTTTTAAGGTTTAATAAAGTGAACACTCAGGACGACTCATGCCCAAAGTTATAAAAATAGGTTAAGGTTTGACAAAGATATGTTGAAAAAACCATAAGCTCTTTTTTCCAAACACGGTGTAGATCTATATTGACAGCGTCCTACAGCAGAGTAGTTGACAATGTGCTGTAAAAAGCAAATGGACAATCGTTTATTCTCAACATCATGCTACAAACTGTCTATACATTATATTACATATTTTAGCATGTACATATTGCAGTTTATCGACCTTGTACTAATCGATATTGAATTACCAGTATTCAACAAGGTTGAATCGTCCAAGCTAAGGGGGCAAATCAGCCAAGGGGTGAACGAGCCAGGGGCGAACAAACCAGAAGACAAATCAGCCAGGCACGGAGGCGATTCAGCCAGGGGGCAAAAAAGACAGGAGGTGAACAAGCCAGGGGGTGAATCAACCAGGGAGCGAAAGAGCCAAGGGGCAAAAAAACCAGGGGGCAAAACGGCAAAAGGGCGAAAAGCCAGACACCTTCTCTTATACCAAAAGACACGTTACTGATACTTGGTACTCACTGCATGGTCAACATTAATTTAACCAAAGTACACAATAAATTATTTAGTCTGAATGCTATGATATGCTAGCTCCAAACATGAATAAAACACCTTTATTACGTGTTGCAGCCACAAGATGGATTACAGTACAACAGATATAAGAAATTTGAGTTAATGCTCACGAGATGCGCGAAAGCCTATAGCAGTTCCGGTTCAGTAGTTTAGCTGAAAATTGGGGTGTTCACGCTAAGTTAATATACAAATACCAAATTCTCTATCTGGATCACATAACGATATGTCTGTACGTGGCGCCACATTGTGAATGATATAGACTTGTGTCGCAGCCCGAAATTGCCAAAAAATCCACAAAACACGCTATTTTGCCATTCAAGGTCATTCACGATCATTGAATTTGGCGCCAATCGAAAGCCAATGTATGACTTCCTATTAGTGATTAATAGTAACCTAGGCCCTATCTTGCACCGTTACTGAGATTCAGCAACTTATTGACCAAAAATCACAGATTTTGCCCACCCCCTCGTTTAGCACCCTCGTTCAGAGTGACCCCTTGGAATTTATGGAAAAGCTTTACGGTTCCTGGAACTAGAGTCTTTAAGCGAAGGTGAAGATTTCGTAATCCTAGCTTGCACTGTTTTTGACTGATCCACCCGTGTGACAGACAAACAGACGGACAGACTGACGGACAGAATTGCGATGGCTAAGATGCGCTGAAAGCAGTAGCTGCTTTCGTGCGTAAAAATATGTAACAAACAAAATAAAACAAAAAATGCCTAAGTAAAATTAACCAAAAAGTATGGTAGAAAAGATTTTACATATTAGAGTGTTCTTGTCTTTGAACAAAATTTGTAACATACACAACTGTAACTTCTATTAAAAACAGATAAAAATGAATAAACACAAAACATGACCAGTTGCAACAATGCATCACAAACATGCATAATTAGGATCATAACAGTTTTTGAATATGTACTAACTAAAAAAAGTCATTCTCCAGTTGTCTGTAGTTCATCCCCATTGGATCAAGATACGACCTCCTTTTCTCGGGTGATGTGATTGACACCTGCACGTGAAGACATTTACGTAAAAATGCTACTATACAACAATACTTCTAAAAACCTGCAGCTATCACATAAATTGCTATAACCACATAATACCAACACAATAACTGTAACCATCATAATAATAATTTAATAAATATTTATTCGGAAAATCAAGCAGCAGACGGTATCACACACCACTAGCATGCCATGCAGTAAACTCAACAATTCACACTCTCAACTGCAAAATGTATTACAGTACTACGACAAAAATGCATCTACAAACAATACTGTGACCTGTGCAATTTTACTTTTGCAGCCAACAGCTGACACGGTAGGTTTTTGATACTGCAGACGTGAGTAGATGAATGCGCCCAATAAAAATACAACTAATACTGCCATGCCTTTGCGAACCCTTCTAACCGCCAAGTACTGAACAGCTAGACGTCTGGTACGGAAAATATACAGTTCTATCATTTTCCAAGAGTTGGCCATTATCACATACAGCTTTCATAAACGCAACCAGAACTGCATTAACACATGACAACTTTCACAGGTAACATAAACAACTAAACTAATCAAAACAAACTACCTGTGCACTATCTAATCACCATTATAGACCCAATGTAAAAAATGTAAAAACTGTCCTGCGTTGTAAGCATAACAATAATACTAAATTATTAATAAAATTTGATACAACAAAATAATATTATTTATTACGTATCCGAAAACCGGCGTAAAAGGCCGAAAAAATTGAACAAGTCTGCGTTTATTTAACCGTTATTTAAGGTACCAGTAATTAGCTAGACCGCGTTTGTGGGTGTGTCTCTTTGAAATTCGGGTTAGGTTTTTGTTATAAAGGTGGTTATTTGCAGGTAATTCATTAACATTTCAACTAGTACTTTGTTGTTTGTGATACTCTATAAGTCAGTAAACCAGACGATTTTATGTGATGTAAATTTTTGTTATATCCTGGGCAATCTCTGGCTCGTATAGTTGCCACGTCGCCGCATGTCTGCGGGCCTGACTGCTGCGAACAGATTGCACAGTTTGTTGTTTTAAAGTCAGTAATTACACCGCTAAGTCCCATTGACGGCACTACTTTAGTTCTACCAGCAGAGTTTTTTGAGATACGTTTCTGGCGCTTTAACCGAACATGCATGGAAAAGGGTTTGGGATGTGCCAGAGAATCTATGGTACCAGTAGAAATCTTAAGTTATAACTTCTTAACCCAATCTCTGTAAGTTGAAATGAGCTTTGCAAAAAGTTTTGAATGTAAAAGAACTTGTGATGCGATAGTCTTATATTACACAATACAAAGGTATGCAATCACTGGCATATCAGATTTTCTGGCGTGTCCACATTTTATAGATCGAAGTAGCTACACTGCCGTTAAGATGGTACTCGATCGCCGGTGCTGACAAGACGTAGGCTCTGCAGAGGACGTCAATATAGTAGTCTTGGTGCCATCTGAAGTCAACGCTGTTTAGGCTATTTGCAGCTTAAGTTTGCTGGCCTAGGTAGCCTATTGATAATGGTTACTGATAGTTGTTTGTACGGTCTTATTCTACCTATCGTTGCACAGTTTTGGGTGAAGCCTACCTATGAAGCTTGGCTGCAATATAGCTGATCCATGGCATACTGAGCTATAAATGCCTTAGAGCAGGGATATGGCTGATCTGACAGTATGACTGATTAGACCCCTAAGCCGCTAACTTAGCCACTGCCGCTGCACCGTGATTTTGCTAAGCCACCACTGCTGCGAAAGTCGTGGCTAAGCCGGGACCCAGCTGCGAAATTTTAAGCCACTGCTGCTGAGAAAATCACGGCTAGCTGAGAAAACTAAAAACTACAAAGCGTCGTAGAAATAACGTTTTGTAACATAACTCCCTACAGTCATTCGCACAGTATTACAAATTACAATGTACAGAACACTTACTGGCCTACACACTGCATAATGCATTGCAAAATATGCCAGTTATGCATTGCATAGATGTAAAAACAACGTTCCAGAAAAAATATTTTTAAAATGTTAAAAGTCCTTAAAACGTGGCAGGAAAAACTGTTCATAAACGTTGAATAAAAAACGTTAGCCTTAATTTGTACAACCTCATGTCTAATATCTAATTCTGTAGATGCAGTACAGCCAGAACTGGGGAGATAGAGAGAGAGAAAAGAGTGAATTTTATTCAATTTCAATTCAATCGTGTGATCATATCACACTAAACTAACTAAGCAAACTACCACAAAGCCAAAATCAGCAGGTGGCCTATAAATTCGTTTTTGTGATGGTTTTAAAAGTGCTTCTCAAAGTTCTTGATAGTATTTTCCGTAGACCCTGAACATTTTTTAATACAGAAAATGTTCACGAAAAGAAAAAAACATTAAAAACACAAAAATGTAGCAAAAATTGTAAAAACTGCAGGAATGTAGCAAAAATGCTAAGCCGCCGTCACTGTAAAAATCATGGCTAAGCCGGGATTTTAGCTGCGAAAATGCTAAGCCAGCTGTGAAATTCATGGTTAGCCAGTTTAGAGGTCTGTGACTGATTGCAGTTGCTGCATGCTAATCTGTATTGCAGTATGCTTATTTATCAATCACAACTACAGTTTTATATAGTAATAGACCTAGTTTATGTTGATCTTTCTTGTAGTTTGTATTATTTTGGCCATTTTAAAAATTGTGGATTGAATTATTGATATACAGACTACAGAGGCCTATGGTGATGTGGTCCACTTATGTCCTCCGTAATAGCAAAAGCTCTCAAGGTATTCAATAAAGTTTTTAATGAATCTACTAGTTTATTATTATTATGATCCTGATTATGAGTAGATAGCACTAGAGCAGACGATGCTTGAGTGCAGTCTTGACGGTACTTGAGTGTTGTCTGCTTCGGTGCCGTCAGTACCGTAGCGATTGCGTTTATAGATTTCATGTAAGTGTTTTTGTGTGTTGCAAATAAAACACTTATTGCAATGATAAATATAAGTATTTTGTTACAAACATGCACTTGCGTGTGGATATGTCATCAGATGTCAATGGACGTGTGCAATGGTGAGGGAGAAGACACTCATGGCTATATATTGGTCACTGGAGGTGCTGGTTACATAGGAAGCCATACTGTTGTTGAAGTCATCTCAGCTGGATACTTAGCTGTGATTGTTGATAATCTCTGCAATTCCAGTTATGGTGTGTTTTTCCAGCCAGTGTGTTTTCTTGGTTTGTGTATAGTTTATCACTGGGGTTTGACTTTGCCATGCTTCTTCTGTGTTTGATTTGTGTAATTTGTCTGATAATACACGATGTTTCATAAAAAAGAACCCCTTTTTTATCATAACTTACTCAAATTATGAGCAATTTACATGAAATTTTTACCAGTTGTAGCTGAGAAAATACTAATTCGAAATATTTAAACAAAATATGGCAGTTGATTAAATATTTTTTGCTAGTCGTAATGTAACACTGACATTATAATGTGTCACAGGTACAAACTTGCTTGTCTCAACTAGTGCTGTCAGTTGCTACCCTGCTTCGATGGTGAACTTAATCTGGTTCGCTAATGAAAAATGCTTATCGTGTCAGCACTGAGCAACATGGAAACATGAAATCGGGCGTCTTGTGATTCAAA
>Ga0056128_1000785_pt1 | contig 31600 bp, 29 predicted proteins | sample WorMetLIZISLAND2_FD_71113 | JGI IMG/M metagenome (GOLD analysis project Ga0056128, IMG submission 71113) | Marine gutless worms symbiont microbial communities from Max Planck institute for Marine Microbiology, Germany - Olavius geniculatus... ...
AATCGGTTTAATCCCGGGCCCCTTTGCATGTTGTAGTTGTAGGTTGGGTTGAGCCACATCCAGGAATTGTTGGATTTCGTTACACTCAATCCAACCTACATTTTACCGATGATATTTTGAGATGCGAAACCCAACAAAGGCTGATTTTGAGGACGAGGTCAGAAGTTTTTTTTCTTGGACCAGACTGGGTGCCCGCGGTCATCGGCGTCACTTATTTCAAAGTGGATCTGATTTCAGATACGTTGATTCCACACAACATATCGGATTCGTGTGGACCTTTATACACTATATATAGTGGTTTGAAAAAATCAACCACCATGTATAGATATTTTTTCAATTTATTGAACGCATGTTGAATTAATCTAAATATGAAAAGCTGGTTCCCTGAACTTGGTTAAAGAGAATTTGCTGTGCCGTAGTACCGCCAGGCGGAATTATGGAATACTGGAATGTTGGAATACTGGGTTCAAAAGCTGGGATTAACCGAAGCCGGATCCGTTGATTACGAAGCTTTGATGCATTCAGCTTGAACTATCAACCATCAAACTGCGGCGGCAGAACTCCACCGCCTCCTGCCGCAAATTCGCCCCCGGATCCAGGTCGATGTTGGGTCCACTATAGCGCACGATGCCGTTGATCAGTGAAAGAATCAGGACGGCGGTCTCCTGCACTGCAATCGGCTTAAATTCACCGGACTCGATACCCGCCGAAATGTTGTTAGTCAAATAACCCATCAATCGTCGACGGTATTTCTGTACATTGCCGGCACAGATGTCATCGGAGTCGTTGAGTCTGGCCGGGCAGGCACTGGCAATGAGCTGGACTTCGTCGGGCATTTCTTGCGAGATGTCGTACTGGAGTTCTATCAGCTTTTGAATTTGCTCAAAAGGGGAGGCTGGATTATTTTCGAGAGCATCTATGCGTGAGAAATACTCTGAAAAGGTGCTGTGGATGATACGGGTGAACAAGTCGGCTTTGCCTTCGAAATGGTAGTATATCAAAGGTTCCGTGACACCGGCCTCGCGGGCTAACTGGATGGTCGTAGTCGCATCAAAGCCCTGGTTGGCAAAGAGCCGGGCTGCTGTTTTTAGAATCGATTCTTTTTTAGACATGGATAATCTCACCACCGTGAACTAAGGATTTGCCAGGTTTAAGAATGATATCTAAGCTTTCCTTGAATAAGCGATCATTCTCGAGATGTTTTCCGGTAAAAATTAATACGAACCCGATGCATATGTGAAATCTTAATTGTTTGCAATCAAGCGAACTTTTCGGAATCCGGGACGAATAGCAGGCAAGCATCATCAATGGCAGATATAACACCGGCACTATAGCAGATGATTGCTCTTAAGTAAATACTTGAAGATAGTCAGCGCCGTTTGAGATCAGCGGTCACTCGGCGGGCGGCATTGTGACCCGGGGCACCGGACACCCCACCGCCGGGATGGGCACCGGATCCGCACAGGTAAAGATTCTCGACGGGGGTGCGGTATTGGGCTGCTTTGGGGTGGGGGCGCAGACTGAAGAGCTGGTCCAGGTCGTGGCGCCCGTGGAAGATGTCGGACTCTGTCAGGCCGTATTCCGTCTCCAGGTCCAGCGGGCTGATCAGGTGGCGGCCGACGATGATATCGGGCAGGTTGGGCATGGTGCGGGCCATATAATTAATGACGCCGTCTGCCGCGTTCTCTTTGTTGTCATCCCAGCTCATCCCATCGGCCAGCCGATAAGGGTAATATTTGGCCAGGATGCTCATGACATGCTGTCCGGCCGGGGCGAGGCTGTCATCAACCGTGGATGGAATCGTAATTTCCAGACGCGGCTCCCGGGGTAAACGACCGGCGGCAGCGGCAAAAAAATTGGCCTCCATGCCCGCGATGTCCGGGAAAATGCTGATATCGGAGCGATGCCACGGCCCTTCTTCACCCGGCGTAAAAAACCGGATGTCCGGCAATCCGTTGAGGGCCAGATTTATGCGCCAGGAACTGTGTCCCATCCGGATTTGCCGGATGTCACCGGCAAATTCCGGATCCAGTTGATCCGGATCCAACAGCTTTAAAAAAGTACGTTTGGGATCGGTATTGGCCAATACGCAACGGCTGGGGACGATTTCACCGCCTTTGAGCCGCACCCCGACGGCCTTTCCATATTCAACCAGTATCTTTTCAACGGCTGCTTCGGTTCGAATGTCCGCCCCTTTTGAGCGGGCGAACTTCGCCATGGCCCGGGTGATGCCGCCCATACCGCCTTTGACCAGGCGCCAGGCGCCCTGTTCGCCGTCCAGTTCGCCGACGGCCATGTGAAAAAAGGGAATCGCCGAACCCGGCTGGTGCAGACTGGCAAAATTTCCCGAAAAACAGGCCGAAGCATACATGCTTTTGACCATGGAGCTGTCGAACCAGCGTTCGATCAGATCATAGGCACTGCTGGTCAGCATTTGGAGCAGTCGGTGGCGCAGCTCGGGCGACAGTTTGCGAATATCCAGGCCCATGCGGGCCAAGGAGGCCAGATCCCAAAAACCGGCGTCCAATTTCGGCGGCTCGCGCAGCATTTGATTGCGGATGACATTGCCGACGGCCTGAACCATCGCATCGAATCGAGTGATGTTATCAAAGTCGACGCTGGAATACCGCTCCACTTCCTTGCGATCCTGCTCGGCATCACCGCGCAAAAACAAGTAGTCGTCGCCGCAGACAGCCAGGGTGCCGTCCAGGGGGATCATCTCAAATCCGTGGCGTTTCAGTTCGAGATCCCGGATGACCTCCGATCTTAACAGGCTGACCACATAAGAAACACTCGAAATCCGGTATCCCGGTTGAATTTCCTCGGTCACCACCGCTCCGCCGACCACCGGGCGCTTTTCCAGGACAAGGGTCTTGAGACCGGCTTTGGCCAGGTACCCGGCGGCTGTCAATCCGTTGTGGCCGGCTCCTACTATAATTGCATCGTATTTGTCGTTCATCGTGATTACCAGATCCCTATTGGAAAATTCTTGGTATTTTCGAGATCTGAAATACCCCCTCAAACTTGGAGGGATGGAGTGATGGAGTGATGGAATAATGGCTTTTTTATGAGAATATTATCGATTTCTTTTTTTCGTTCTACCTTCGAACGGATCTTTTTACCAATACTCCGATCCTCCATTACTCCAATACTCCAGCACTCCATTCCGGAGGCTCTCGACAAGTCGAGGCGCAGTCTCTATCCTTCCCAAGTTAGTTCAAAAACTTCGCCAGCTTATCAATCGTATCCTGAGGTGTTTCACCGAAAAAATCCGCTCCGATGCGTTTGGCCCAATGGTCGGTGGCCACCGCGCCCCCGACCATGGTTTTGACCTTGTCCCGCAGACCGGCTTCTTTCAGCGCTTCTTCCAGCTTTTTCTGCCCGATTTGGGTGGTGGTCATCATGGCCGAGGAGCCGACCACGTCGGCATTGAGCTCCCGGGCTTTGGTCACGAATTCGGCGATCGGGATATCCCGTCCCAGGTCGTGCACTTCATAGCCGTGAACCCGCAGCATGGTGACGATGATGCCCTTGCCGATGTCGTGGATATCGCCTTCCACGGTGCCGATCACGATAACGCCCAGTTTCTCCTGCTGCTTATCCTCGGGCAACGCAGCTTCCAGAATCTTAACCGCCTCCGTCATGGCTTCGGAGGCGATCAGCAGCCCCGGCAGAAACACTTCCCCGCGGTCAAACAGGTCACCCATTTTGCGGATGCCCTCGGTAAATCCCTCATTGATCATCTCCAACGGGTCCATGCCTTCTTCCAGGGATTTGTGGGCGATTTCTTTGGCGCCCTCATCATCCGTGTCCAAAATCGATTGGGCGGCTTTTTTAAACCATTCAGCTTTTTCCATTCTATTAACCTCTTCTTCTTATTTAGCTTCTATTACTCCTCGTGCGGGCCCACCGCAGACGGAGAATGATTTGCCACCAAGACACTAAGACACCAAGTAAAACCTCGGGTTAAAATTTTTCTTCGTGTCTTTGTGCATTCGTGGCGAATATCATAATTTAGTCATCACTCCGCACTTTTCACGATCCGCTTTAGCTCTTTGATGAGATCTTCGGACAAGGGCATTGGTTCGTGGGTTTTCAGCAATGCGGCCGCTTTTTCATTGGCTGACTGAATCAGGCTTTTCGATCCTCTTTTCTCCCATGCGCCTCGCATGCGGCGATCGATGATCGTTGCCTGAACCTGCTCGGTCTCGATATTATTGAGCGTGTGCCGTTGCGTTAAAAAATTATTGCCGATGCCGACTTTCTTGATCAGATCGACACCCATCAGCTCATCTTCCAGGGAAACCCCGTGTACGATTCTTTTCACCATGGCGGCAATCTCATCGTCGATAACCAATTGTCCGAAGCTGAATGTCATGCCCGCCTCGAGCATGCCCGCTCCGTATATGAGATTGGCGCCGGCCAGGGCAGAGAGCAACGCGCTGATCGTCTTCTCGTGTCCTGCCTGGGCGTCGGATATCTTGGCGTCAGCCTACCCACCGGCGACATAGCTGGGGATGCCATAGAAGTTCGACAGATCGGCCGCCCCGGCACTGATCATGGCCATCTCCGGCACCCCCACCACCGCGGTTGCCTGCTGCATGTCAAGGGTGGTCGAAGAACTGCCATAGATGACCGGGGCTCCCGGATTGGTCAACTGGGCCAGAACAATGCCGGCCAACACCTCGGCGTTGTGCGTGACCAGGGCCCCGGAAATGGAAATCGGGCTCGACGCACCGGCCATCACCATGCTGAGCACGTTGACCGGCAGCCAGTGCCGGGCGGCTTCGATAATCACTTCGGCACTGGATTCGATTATCTGCAGCGGACTGGTCGGACAGACACCGAAAGATACGATGGGCCGTTCCTTTAACTTGTCGACCCCGCCGGCCACGGCCGCGGCCATTTCGATCAACAACTTGGTGCGCGCGCCGTCCTCCGCATCCGAGGCATAGTGTTTGGAGCTGTTGACTAAAGCGGCTTCGAGCATGTGAAGGTCGTAGGATTCATCCGGTTTGTCGCGGGCGGCCACCGGTGCCGTCAGGATATCCATATGGGTCAAAGCATCCGTCAGGCGCGCAATCTGGGCAACATCTGCTTTGGTGGACTCCCGGATTTGACCGGTTTCCAGGTCCTCTATCAGGACCCCGACGCCAAAGGTAGTAAATCCCACCTGTTTGCCGCCCATCATAAAGTCATTGGCCGGATCGCGCCCAGCCAGCAGAATATGGCTGGGGCAGGTAGCGATGGCCTGATTCACGATATGATCCGGGAACCGGACCACTCGGGTTTTTTTGTTGGTCCAGCAGCCGCCGTCAGCCAAAATATCCAGGGCTTCATCGCAATCGATGCTGACACCGGTGGTCCGCAGTATATCCAGAGTAGCGGCATGCAGTTTGTCAATCGCATCCTGAGTGAATGTCTTCAGGCCCCAGCCGGTCGTCATTTCAGTCCCGGCTACCGTGCTTTTTCGCATGTTTCCCTCCTTTCTTTTTAATTATCACGAAACTTGAAACCCAAATTTTGTAAGCAAAACAATGAAAAACGCGTACATCCTGACAATCCGGAAATAACAAATTTCAAGCATCAAATTTCAAATAAATTCCAAATCCCAAATTCAAAATAATCCCCCTAACCCCGTTCAAAAAGGGGGAACAGGTCTGGGACCCTTTCAAAAAGGGGGAACAAGTTTGGGATTTTGAATTTGGGTCATTGTGATTTGTTTGGTATTTGTATTTTGTAATTTGAAATTTTTTAATACTAAAACCGCCAGCAACTTGCTATTTATTTCGGATAAACAGCCTCAAGCGACTAATGCGACTTGGCAATATCAGTTAAGGTCAACAGATTTTCCAACGGCGTGCCGGGGGGGGGGCACGGCGCAGCCGGGAGCCAGGATCTGAATTCCGTCGGCAATCATGGGCTCGCATTCGGCCCTAATGTCGGCCGGGCGCTTGAAATACAGGGTTGTGGCGGTATCGGCGCCGCCCATTAAAACAACGTTCGGTCCGCATTTTTCGCGTGCCGTGCGGACGTTGGCCTTGGGTTCGAGGCTGAGAACATCGGCGCCGGTCTGCCCCATCCACTCGACGATGGAATCCACTTTGCCGCAAATGTGGAGTATTTTGGGCACCGCGAGGGCGGCGAACTGACGCCGTTGAGATCCCAGAACGAGCTCCTGATAGGATTGGGGTGTCAACAGGGCCGGTGACGAGCTCATGTCCTCGCAGGAGATAATGTCGGCTCCGGCATCGATCAGGGCCAGGCCCAGCATGGTTCCGGCCTTCTCGCCGACGTCAACAAAGGCCGGGAGCTTCTCGGGCGCCCTGAGGGTGGCTTTCAAAAGTAAAACCATATCCAGAAGATGGGCGGTGATTGAGAAGGCGCCCTGGATGCCGCCGATGACCGGCACTTCGTTTCCGACCTCTTTTTTCAGGATACGTACGGCTTTGAGCAGCTCCGGGATTCTGCCGCGGGTGAGGAAGTCATCCGGAAATTCCGGTGAATCATCGATGGTATACGGCGGCCGCGGCTCAATCCCCGGAATTCCCTCGCTGCCGCCGGGCTTTATCTCGCAGCCGAGCGCTTCGGCTTCGAAAGTTTGGCAAAATGGAACGCGGACGGCGTCAAACCCCAGCACGGAGTTGGCCGCCAAGGCCTGCTTGGCCATCGCTTCGCCATTGAAATGGGCATCCGGCCAGAAGGCCTGAACTTTTTCCATTTGATCATAGGTCACGGTCGAATTGGCACCGAAACAGGGCATGCGGTCCGGTTGCTGACCGTTGAGAACATGCATTACTCGCTCTTTGGCGTTCATCTGACTATCTCCCTCTCATTGCCTTGCTAAAGTAGTTGTTAAATAAAAGACATTATGCACTGCCGATAGTTCAAAGTAGATTTTGGATTTTAGATTTTGGATTTTGGATTTGCGGTATCGCTTTGCTCTATCATTATAGTGATCCATCGATTTTGGGATCCGAATTTTGGATTGGCGGAATCGCTCCGCTTTATCCAATTTTAAAATGGACAGCATACCTTAAATCCAAAATCCGCAATCCAAAATCTAAAATTTGCTTTTTGAAGTTTCCTTCTCGATCAGACTGGACGCTTGCAGCCGGCGACTGGACAGAACCCTGACACCCGACACCTTCTGTAATAAGTTACTGAATCACATCCAGCAGCTTGAAGTAATTGTGGGCAATCGGCAAAAACCAGGGCTTACCCCAGTACAATGGAATCGGCGTGAATTTCTTATCCGCAAAAGCCGTATCAAGGCCTTTGCCCAACATCATGTCGGCCAGTTTGAAACCAAAATAGGTCGCCGTGGCAACCCCGTGCCCGCAATAGCCCATGCCATAGTAAATGCCTTCGCGTTCACCGATGATCGGAAACCGATCAACTGTAAAGCACACCTTGCCGAACCAGGCATATTCCATGGCATACTCTGCAAGCTGCGGATAAACCTTCAGCATGCCTTCGCGAATCTCATGGGCTTTATCGAGGGTCGGCTTCCAGGACACTTTGGGCCGGCCGCCGAAGAGCATTCGTTTGCCGTCCGGTGACAGGCGGAAGTAATACAGGAAGCGCTTGGTGTCGAAAATCATGCGGTCTTTCGGCACCAGAAGCTTGGCCACTTCCGGCGGCAGTTCTTCGGTGGCGATCATAAAACTTTCCACCGGTATAACCCGCCGCATCTGCCAGGGCGTCAGGTTGGTGGTATAGCCATTGGTGCCGACGACAATTCGCCCAGCCAGAATGGGGCCGCGGCTGGTGTACACTTTAAATTTGCCGCTGTTTCGCAATATTTTCTGGGCTTCGACGTATTCGTGAATATCGACACCCGTCTCATCCGCCATGCGGATCAGGCCCGCGATATACTTGGCCGGATGCACCCCCGCGCTTTGCGGTTCAACTAGTCCGCCGTGGTATAGATCGGACCCGATTTCCTCCCGCATTTGTTCCGGAGGCACCAGAAAGGTGGTATGGTCGAGGTGCTCGGCCAGAAACTGCTGCTCCTCCTTCAGGCCGTCGTAATGGGCCGGCTTGAACGCTGCCTCCAGAAAGCCATTGCGTCTGAAGTGGCAGTCGATGTTGCCTTCTGCGACCAGGCGCTCCACGCAGTCAATCGAATCCAAAGCTTCCTGGAAAAAGCGCACCATTTTGTCCCGGCCGAATTTTTTCTTGACCTTATACAGGGCGGTGCTCAATCCTGACAGGCACATGCCGCCATTTTTGGAACTGGCTTCGGAGCCAATCCGCCCTTTATCGATCAGAGTGACGTCTACTCCCGCTTTTTTGAGCTGCAAGCCGGTCACAACACCGGTATAACCGCTGCCGATGACCAGGGCATCCGTTTTCTGGGGCAGCTCTTTGTTCGAATAGTTTTTAGTCGTGGGATGGGGATCCGTCCAGTAGGTTGCTTCTTTAATTTGTGAAAATGTTGACAAGGTCGATTCCCCTGGCATGATATTAGTAATTAGTTATTGGTTATTCGCCGACAGCTTTAAAGAAAAATCGAATAAATGTCGATTGCCGTTTCATCTCTGCCGCCCACCCCGAGCTTCGGGCACATCCCAGCCGGTGGCGCTGTCCCTGTCGTTGTTTACCGGGATGGTTTTTCGTCACGGCTTCATGCTCAGCGTTGAGAGATGGGAAGTTGCTTTTTCAAATCGGACATTTCGAGAAAAGATCGGACGTTGTTTTCTCAAAACAGACAATTCGATAGTAGTCCCCAAAATCCGGTCAAGCGACAATTCTGTGCGCAGCAAAAAGGAACGGCATCCTCAAAACAGCAGGTTTGGCAAAAACGTCACCAAGGGCGGAACGAAGGTCAGCAGCAACAGTACGCTGAAAAGCGCAATAAAAAAGGGAATGAATTCTACCGTAAACTCTTCGATCGAACATCTTGTAATCGAACATACTGTATAGAGTACCGTTCCGACTGGCGGTGTAATGGATCCGATCGTCGTATTGAAGACCAATACCACGCCGAAATGTACCGCATCTACGCCGAGCTTTTGCATGATCTCGAGCAGGATCGGGACGAGAATAATCATCAATGCCAGCCCCTCAAGAACGGTTCCCAGTATCAACAGAAATAGGTTGATGATGATCAACACGAAATACTTGTTGTCCGAAAGCGACAGCAAGACGTTCACCATCTGCTGAGGTGCTTGTTCTAAAGCCAAAATCATGGAAAACACTGCCGCCGTGACGACGATGAAAAGCACATTCGCCGTCGTGCGGGCTGATTCGCGCATGATGTCAAAAACCCCGCTCCACCGGACGCCACGATAGATGAACAGCCCAACGACAAAGGCATAGATCGCTGCGATGGCGCCCAATTCGGTTGGTGTGAACCAGCCACCGCGCAAGCCTACGATAAGCAGCACCGGCATGGCCAACGCCCAAGATGCATCGCGCGCGCGGACAGCGGTCTCCCGCAGCGGCAAACGCACCGGGTGCGACGGTACGTAGCCGCGCCGCTTGGATGTCCATCGCACCGTAATCAGCAAAGCCGCCGTAATGATGATTCCGGGTATGATTCCGCCGATGAACAGCCGGCCAATGGAGGTGCCAGTCAGCAAACCGTAAATGATCAGTCCTATCGACGGCGGCATAATGGGCGTGATGGCGCCGGAGGCTGCGGCGACGACAGAAGCGAATCCATTGGAGTAGCCCCGCTCACGCATGATCGGAGCAATGGTGCGCGCATCAATTGCCGCATCGGCATTGGCGGATCCCGACATCGCGCCCAGGAAGAGCGAATTCAAGACAGCGACTTGCGCCAATCCGCCGTACCAATGACCAACAAGTCCGTCGGCCAAGTCGTAGATCTTTTTCGCTATGCCGCCGCTGGCCATGAAGGCGCCGGCAACGATAAAAAAAGGCACTGCCAGTAGCGGAAAGCTTTCAAGCGAGGAGGCCATGCGCTGCGCTAAAATGCTGGCCATGAGGGGATTGAACGCAAAATAAGCCACACTGGCGCCAAGAATGACATAAGCGATCGGGACGTTGAGTACGAGAAGCAAAATAAAGACGAGGGCGATGACAGTCATCTGTTGCTCCGCGTGCGCCACAATTCGAAGAGCTGCAAAATCTGGACGACAATGATCATCCCCATTGCCACACCAAGGGCAGCCGAGACGATCCATTTCGGCCAACCCAAAGATAGAAACGTCGTAAAGCGCGCCGTTTTAACCTGCGCGATCGCCGCACGGATGACAGTCAACGAGATACCAATGATCAGCAGATGAGTCAGCGCTTGCACCCACTGGCGCGGGCCCGGCGGAAGCTTGTCGATGAAGAACCGCACGCCGAAAAGCTGCCTGTTCAACGAGGCCCCGATGATGCCGAACCACACAACACCGGCGAATGCGAGACTGGCAATGTCGTGTGCGGTGTGGAATGATTCACGCAGTGCTGTGCGAATGAATACGTCGGCGCTCACGACAAGCAAAACGATCGTCAGCAAAACAGCGGGGAGATCCGAGCCAAACAGCTCCAGAATACGTCTGAAATATGACATCAGCACCCTTTCATGACCGGCACGGAGCCATCTCCGTGCCGGTCTTGTTATCACTGTCCAGTCGCTGCGGCCCGGATTTGATTGTAAAGGCCTTTTGGCCAATTCGGGAAACTGGTCCAAAAACCAGATGTCACTTCTCGATACGCTGCGAGATCCGGCTCGTGGAACTGCACGCCCTGCGCCTCTAAATCGGTCCGGATTTTATTTTGGAGCGCTTCTGATTTTGCCGTCAGTTCCTGACCGCCTTTGCGGAACTCCTCCATCAGGATCGCCTGGTCCCCCTCGCTGAGGCTTTTGAGGACCTTTTCGCTCATCACCCATCCGATAAAGAGATTAAAATGCCCGGTCAGCGTGATGTGCTTGGCCGGCTCATACCACTTCTTGTCGACAATTCCGGTCAATGGACTTTCGGCCGCCGTCACGACCCCCTGGGATAGCGCGGTGTAGGCTTCCGCTGCTTCAACCGTGGTCGCAACAACGCCCATCGGCTCAAAGGTCTTGAGCCAGGTTTCCACCGGCGGAACCCGCATCTTTACCCCTTTCAGATCGGCGGGTTTCGGATAGGGCGCCTTGCCGATCATGTGGCGAGCGCCGTCAAACCAGTTTAGCGCGACCACCCGTATGCCGGCTTTTTCGGCCAACCTGTCATAATAGCCCTGCATCAGGTCTGCAAATGCGAGACGTTCGGCTTCCTCGTTGTTCGCGACCACAAACGGACCGTCTACGGCCGCCAATTCGGGCACGCCAAATTGGGCCATAAACGACGACGATGTGAAAGCGATTACCGGTTGCCCCTGGCTGGCCTGTTCCAGTGAATCAGTTGTGGTGCCAAGCTGCGCAGACGGAAAGACCTGAAAGGTTAAGCGGCCGTCTGTGCGTGCGGTAATGCGTTTGCCAGCCTCTTCCGCGATTTGAACGGACAAATTCGCCGGCGGATTGACGGTAGCAATACGCAGCTTGGTTTGCGCCAGCGCTTCCAATCCACCAAACAGGAGTGCGGCGGACGCAATCAGCGCACAGACACCTCGACGACTAATGATGATAGAAAGTGTCATTTTCAGTTCCTCCTTTCTTGGGTTGATTGAGCATTCGAACATTGCGGCGCTATCCTGCCTCTTCGGCTGGAGATGCGCATGCCGGTGAGGTGTAAATTTCTTCCAATGTGCGGGCGTGGCTTTCGTCAATTTCGATCGGCGCCGGATAGCCGAATGCACCAATTCTGGCGCAGGTTTCTGCGGCCGCCTCTGATGCTGCGGAAAGCAGCCTCGCCGTCTCCTCGCCGTTTAGAAGGCCGACCAAGGTGCGTGCGATAAAAGTGTCGCCTGCGCCGAGTGTGTCCAACGGTTTAACGCGAGCAGCTGGAACTTCGGTAACGCCGTCCTTCCCGGCCAACACCGCGCCGGCCGGCCCGCGTGTTACCAGGCACCATCGAGCACCGGCGTAAACTGCTCTTTCGAACAACTCTTTGATGGCGGATCGAGGCAGATCCCCACCCGAAAAGCTGGCAAGAAAACAACGTGGCGTAATCCGCGCAACCTGCGCCGGATCCCGGACGTCCGCAAAATCAAATGACAGCCTCGTCCTTTCGGCGAAGGCTTCCACGTGGTCTTCGACCTGGCTGGACCGACCGGTATGGACGGCCTCGAAGCCGGCAATATGGTCCAGGTCACCCCTATCGGGCGCGATTATCGATACGCCCAAATCTGCCCTGAGGAACTCACGTTCACCGTTCCGGATTCCTACCACGCAGAAGGCAGTGCGCCCCTTCAGCATGCGCAGTCGCGAAATGTCCACCCGTTCACTGACGAGGGCGTCGCGAATAAGCCGTCCGGCCGCGTCTTCGCTGGCCGCGCCAACATAACTCGCTTTGGCACCAAACCGGCTCGCGAAAACGGATACATTCAAGGCATTCCCGCCCGGGAACATCAGGCCTCGGTCCTCGTAGCAATCCACTACGTTATCGCCGAAGGTGACCACGCTCGCCATGACTTGACATCTCCTCACCGCTATGTGATGATGCTCTCGAATGAAACCGATAACACTGTTTTCCTGCATGTGTCAAGGGTGGTCCAAGGGTTATCAATCTTTTGGCTTCAATCGAGGAGTACTACTTGCATGACCGATGCACCTAATCTCGATAGCGGGGTTGCCAATGCATTGGAGGTATTGGGTCAGGGATCTTTAGAGCATGTTTTTTTCGTCGCCTGCGGTGGATCCCTTTCGATCATGTATCCGGCGAAGTTCATGCTCGATCAGTATTCAGCTGCGTTTGCATCCGATGTGTATAATTCGGACGAGTTCCTTCATCGCGCTCCACGAATGCTGTCTAACAAATCCATGGTGATTCTCTGTTCGATGACCGGCACGACCAAAGAGACAGTGCGTGCTGCGGAATTTGCGCGTTCTGCGGGTGCGTCAACGATTGGATTGACTGCTGATGCCGGTTCGCCGCTTGCACAGGCATGCGATTGCGTAGTGGGTTATGAGGCTCATTACACGACGGGCGTGCCAACCGATGCGAAAGACAGCAATTATGCGCGAATTTATCAGATCGTACTCGGGCTTGTGAAACGTTATGATGGGGTCGACAAGCTCGAGGCGCTGCTGCGAAGTCTCGGCAATCTGCAGTCAGCCATCGATGAGGCACAAAGCACGTTCGCCCCGTTGTTCGACGATTACGCTCCGCGATTTGCTAAAGAGTCGGTCATTTACACCGTCGCCAGCGGTGCAAACTTCGGAGCAGCCTATTCTTTCGCTATCTGCGTGTTGATGGAAATGCAGTGGATCAATAGTCATGCGATACACGCCAACGAGTTCTTCCACGGCCCGTTTGAAGTGGTGGACAAGGAACGAGCATTCATACTCCTGAAGGGGCTCGACAGTACGCGTCCCCTGGAAAAAAGGGTGGACAGCTTCCTTCGCCGTTTTGGTTCGGACCAAAATATCCTCGTGCTTGATGCGAAAATACTGAACCTCGACGGGATTGTGCCGGAGTTCCGCGGCAATCTCGCACCTTTGATTTTTTTCGATACCCTCTGGCATTTTGCCTATATGATTGCGGATCTGCGCAACCACAAGATGCTGGAAGCTCGTCGCTACATGAAAAAGCTTTCAGATTACTGACCTGCGAAAAATTCGAGAGAAGCCATGCAGTTCGTCGATGCCCCAACGGTTCACCAATTGCTCGATTATCCGTACCTGATCGAGTCTTTGTACCAGGCCCATCTTGGCCCTCATCCTGAAACCCAACACATCGTTCAACAAGAACCCGGCAACGGCGAAAACCAGTTCGTGACGCTGGTGGCCTGGAAGCGGAGCGCCCCGATCACGGTCAAGATGGTTGGCGTGTTTCCTGGAAATCTTTCGCTGGATCCGCCCCAGGCCTCGGTCAAGGGACTGGTGGCGCTGTTCGATGCGAAGACCGGCGGACCGCGGCTTGTTGCCGACGGTGAAGCAATGACCTTTCGCAAAACTGCGGCTGACTCCGGCTTGGGCGCGCGCCTGCTGGCGCGAGAAGATGTTAGGACGCTGCTGGTTGTCGGGGCTGGGGGTCTTGCGCCGCACGTAATCCGGGCGCACTGTGCGGCGCGCCCCTCGATATCGCAAGTAACGATCTGGAACCGCACCCCGGAGCGGGCTCAAGCGCTTGCAGAGCGCATTGAACTTTCGAGCATCGCCATTGCTGCGACACGCGATCTCGATAAGGCCGTCTCGAATGCCGATATTATCTCTTGTGTGACCATGTCGGATAAGCCGCTGGTGAAGGGTTCCTTGATGAAACCGGGATCGCATCTGGATCTGGTTGGGGCATACCGACCCTCGCTGCGGGAGGCCGACGATCAAGCGTTAAATCGGGGTACGGTTTTTGTGGATACGTACGATGGTATGGATAGCGCAGGCGATCTTGCTCAGCCGGTCGCGGCCGGTATCATCGAGTGGAATGCGGTCGTGGCTGATTATTATGCCTTGGCGCAAGGCCGACATCCAGGCAGAACGTCAGAAGACGAAATCACCGTCTGCAAGAATGTGGGCGGTGGACATCTGGATCTGTTCGCCGCGGAAGCGCTCTTCTATAAGCTTTAATCATGTAAAAAGTATTCACCGCGCGAAACAATCGCCGCTTTCCACCGCTGTTGCATAATACTGATCTTCCCATCATAATACTGCGCCAAGCCCCGAATGTCAGATAGCGTCATTTTGGAGAATTTGTTTTTGTCATTGGAATTTATTAATTTGAATTTGTTTCGAGTTACGTGCTTCGAATTTCGGATTTAAATAGTCGTGCGAGTGGTCTTCGCCCCCTTCCAGGCGGTTTCCTGAGGCCTTCCGCTCAGCGGAAGCTGCGTTCACTTATTCTCCGTCATGATTTACCGCTTTTTGCGCAGAAGCCCCTGGGAGATAAACAACAGGGTTAGCGAAACGATCAACATCATCGTGGCGATCGCATTGATTTCGGGCGTGATGCCGCGCCGGATCGACGAGAAAACATAAATCGGAAGGGTCGTTCTTCCGCCGGCCACGAAAAACGCAATAATAAAGTCATCGAAGCTGAGCGTAAAGTTGAGGAGTGCGGCCGCCAGTATGCCGGGAAAAATCTGCGGCAGCGTCACCTGGCGAAAGGTTCCCCAGGGCGTTGCGTACAGATCCAGCGAAGCTTCAATCAGGCTTCTGTCCATACCCTGAACGCGAGCTCTGATAATGACCGTGGCGAGCGCTGTGGTCCAAAGGGTGTGCGCACCGGTGATCGAAATCAGCCCGAGCTTTAAGCGTGGTGCTTCTCCCAGGACAAGCGGCCACAGGGCCTTGATCAGCGGATTGACGAAATCCAACGCTGTTGCCAGAGCCACCAGGGTGGCGATACCGAACACAATTCCGGGAATCATGATCGCGATATAGATCAAGGAGTCAAATATCGTCCGCAGCCAGCCGCGCACGTTTTGAAGCCCGAGTGCGGCCATGGTTCCCATGATACTGGACAGAACCGCAGTCGCCCTGGCAACAATCAGGCTTGTCTTCAGCGCATCCATCACAAACGGGTTGGAAAGCGCGATTCCAAACCACTTGGTGGAAAATCCCTGAAATTCGCTGGCATGTCGTCCGGCATTGAAACTGAACAGCACAATGATCCCAATTGGGATGTAAAGAAACAGATAAACCAGCAATGCGTAAATCCGCATAACCACTCCTTAAATCATTGAGACTTCCCGAGTTCTGCCGGGCCTGAACATCAGGCGCATGTATATCGTTACGATAACCAGCATGATGAGCACGAGCGTAATCGCCACCGCCGAACCAAACGGCCAGTTTCTGGATTGAAGAAACAGGTCGACCAGGGCGTTGCCGATAAAAAATACTTTGCCGCCCCCCAGCAGAGCCGGAATCAGGAATTCACCCATCAGCAGGATGAAAACGACCATGCAGGCGGTCGCCACCCCCGGCAGTGACAGGGGCAGGGTCACCTGCAAAAACGTTCGTAAAGGTGACGCACCCAAGTCATCTGACGCTTCAAGCAGACTTGCATCCAGTTTTTCAAGGCTGACAAATATCGGAAATACCATCAGCGGCAAATAGCCATAAACAATGCCAATCAGAACCGCTGTCGGTGTGTTGAGAAGACGAACGCCCTCGATGCCGATAAAATCCAACAGCGCCGGAATGCCCCGCCCGCCGAGAATAAACATCCACGCATAAGTGCGAATCAAAAAACTGGTCCAAAACGGCACGATAACCAGCGTCAGCAATACCAATCTTCTGCGTGGCTTTACAGTCCTCGCCAGATAGTACGCCAGAGGGTAAGCGATGAGGAAGGCAGCCAGTGTCCCGGTCGGTGCCAGCATCAGCGTGTTTTTAAAGGCAGTCAGACGTGCCGGCAGGTTGGCATATTGAGCCAGCGTGAAGGCGGGCCGATAGCCACCCATCGCAGCGAGTTCGCCGAAACTGTAGACGAGAACAACCAGAATCGGCAGGATGAGAAGTACTACCATCCAGATCGCCATTGGCGCCAGCAATAATGTTGTTACATAAGATCTGGATTTTTGGGCCATTTATATTCCAATCTTGAAGATCTGGCTCTCGGAGCCCGTCGTTTTTCCCGCAATCGGGGTTCAGAGATTATTTAATAGAGGTTGGGCCGGTTTAGCCAGTTGGCCGGTTTAGCCCGTGTGAGTGATTCCAAATAGGTTAAGCCCCGCCTTGCGGGATTCTCCGGTTTAGCCCGTTCATCTGCTTCCATCGATCACGCCAAGGTACAAAAGTGCCATATCCAAGCAAGAGACAGACCCTGCCGGGGATAACAGACCTATGTAGTGGATGCATGAACGTTCACCTAACCGAGTTGTTGGGTTTCGCCCTTTGAAACTTTATCGTTATCAAAGCTTGATTGGCCGGGTTCGAGTTCAGACACGAAACCCAACCTCTCAGAATGGGCTCAACCCAACCTACATAAAACCGGACTTTTCCTGCAGGAACTATAAGTAAAAAATCAATTGCTACTATTCTTCAATATTTAGCCACCGGGACAAAACCGGCTAACTTCTCTAGGCGGGGCTCAATGGACCAACCGGCCAACCGATCCTATCCTAGGCTGACTTGAAGCGAGCCATGACTTCCGCCCGCAAGGGGCTTGTCAGCGTGGCTGCGGCCCCGAACTCCAGCGGATCAAGCAACTCTTTCGCCGGATACATGATCGGATCTTCCAACATTGCCTTTGGCAGGAGATCATTGGTCAGTTTGTCTGTGGCCGGATAGCCGTGGGCTTTTACTTCGGCGGCATTGACCGCCGGATCCAACAGGTAGTTAATGAGGGCGTAGGCTGCCTCGCGGTGCTCCGCACTTTTGGGTATGGCGTAAAAGTCCGTCCAGATTTCGCCGCCTTCCCGGCCCAACACGTATTGCATCTCCGGCATGTTACGATGCAGCTGGGAGGCGTCGCCCGTCCAGCATACCGTCATCCAGGCATCCCCATTGCGCATTGCCGGCTGGTAGTCGCTGGTAATCGCATATAGATGGGGTTTGGCCTTTATCAGGAGCTTTTCGGCCTCAGCCAGTTCCTTCGGGTCCACCGAATTAAATGAGTAGCCGAAATATTTCAGAGCATTTCCGATCGTGGTCAGCTGGTAGTCATGGACGATCGTACTGCCCGAGTATTTGGTCATCGTCAAATCCCAGAATTGCTTCCAGGTGCTCATCTTGTCTTTGATCCTCTTGGTGTTGACGATGTAGCCGGTGGTGCCCCAGTTCTTTGGCACTGCGTAAATTGTTCCGCCTATTTTGGCCTCACCGATGAAAACCTGATCGTGGTTGGCTTCGGTGAAATTCGCTATCCTGGACAGATCCAGCGGCTCGATCAGTCCGAGATTGACGTAGGTCGAGATCGTATAATTGGTAATTACCATGACATCAAAGGGGCTGCCGCCCGCCTGCACTTTAGCCAGCATCTCCTCGTTTGAACCAAATACGTTATGCTGGATGTGCACCCCGGTTTGCGCGGTGAAATTACTGAAATTTTCAGGGTCGTGGTAATTGGGCCAGGTCGCCAGCGACACCCGGTCGCCCAAGTCCGATGCGGCACGGGCCTGCCTCAACCCCATAAGACCCGGCATGTTCATGGCCATTACCGCGGTCGCCAAACCCAGACCGGTCGTCCCCAAAAATTCCCGGCGGGATATGGACCCCTTTTTGTAACTATAAAGAATATCCATAAATTTCTTTCTCGGATCCATGATTTTCCTCCTTTTGTCTTTTTGAAGCCGTTAAACTTCTCAATTGATCAGTTGATTGCCAATGATTTTATCACCCCCCCTTTAAATTGAAGATTTAAGATTTAAGATTGAAGATTTGTGGTATCGCTGCGCTCTGTCTTTACTAGAAAGTGATGAGTGCTGAGGACTGGCGCACGCCGTATCCGCCGCCTGAATTTAATTTGACTCAGTCCTCAGTCCCCGTTACTCAGTCCTCAGTGCCCGTTACTCAGTCCTCAGTCCTCGTTACTCAGTCCTCAGCCCTCAGTCCTGATCAGCACCTTATTTCGACACTCGACATTCGACATTCGCCATTCCCAATCAGCCGTCCAGCATGGCCAGCCCCAGGTTCCACTGCCAGCCCAGCAAAATTTGGTCTCCGGGTGAGAGATCCCGGGAAGCTGCTTCGGCGGTTTTCGGTATGCGCGCGAGTATCTCGCCCAGAGAATCGGTTACCACCCGAAATTCGGCCTGGTGGCCCAGATAGATGCGGTTGGTGATGCGTCCTTTGATGCTGAGGTCGACACCACCGGGTTGGTCGTGCTGCGGGGGCCATATCCGAACCATCTCCGGACGAACCGCGATAGCTCCGCGCTGTCCTGTTTTAAGGTGTTTGCCGCCCTCAGGATAGGGTGCTTTCAGCTGTATCCCGGTTTTCGTCTGAATCGTTGCCTGGGTGGAGTCGGCGGCGCTGACGGTACCTGAAAAAAAATTTGATTCCCCAACAAAATCTGCGACGTAGCGGTCCACGGGCGTATCATAAAGCTCGGACGGTGTCCCGGTCTGTACGATATCGCCGTCTCGCATGATGCTGATGGTATCGCTCATGGACAGCGCCTCCTCCTGGTCGTGGGTAACCAGAACAAATGTAATTCCCACTTCGCGCTGCAGGGACTGGAGTTCCATCTGCATTTCGCGGCGCAGCTTGCGATCGAGTGCGGCCAACGGCTCATCCAGCAAAAGCACTGCCGGCCGGTTGATCAGGGCCCGCGCCAGCACGATGCGCTGCAACTGGCCGCCGGACAGCTGCCAGATGCGCCGCTTTTGAAAGCCCGGCAGGCGAACCAATTCGAGCATTTCACCGACTTGCTTTTTGATCTCATCTTTGGGCAAGCGCGGGGACCGCTGCCGTGGTCCGTAGGAGATATTTTCTTCCACGTTCAAGTGCGGAAACGGAGCGTAGTGTTGAAACACCATGTTTACGGGCCGTTTATAGGCAGGCATGCCGACCAACGACTTGCCCTGGTGCTGCACATCACCGCTAGTCGGCTGCTCGAAGCCGGCGATCAGGCGCAGGGAGGTTGTTTTTCCGCAGCCGGACGGTCCCAGCAGCGAGTGGAAGGAACTGCGGGCGATTTTGAGGTTGGTGTTGTCCAATGCGATCACATCATCGTAGCGCTTTGTCACGTTGATGAACTCGATATCGCTGGGCTCGTCATGATGATCCGTCAACGAGATGCCGGCATCTTGTTGTTCCATTTTTTCCTTCAGCTTTTCTGATCGAATGTATTACGATATTGTGAGTATAAAAGGCTCAGCCAAGAATCAATAAAAAGAGATAGAATTCCTTCAATTCCCAACCCGGCAAAGCCGGAATTGAAGATTGAAGATTGAAAATTGAATATTTATGGTTCGCCTTCGGCGGTTCTATTATACTTGTCACCCATTGTCACAAATCCTGTGCAAAAATGATTTGATTTCAATATAGGCGCTAAATTCCTGAATTCCTGAATTCCTAAATTCCTTAATTCCTAAATCCCTGATCCCCTAAATGCAAGCCGTCAAGCCGTATCGCGCATAGCGGCTTGGATTTCAAATTTGCGCCGCCTCTCGACGCGGAACATCAAAATACCGGCTCCGACGGCACACAGAGAGACGAACAATACAACGATGGTTGCCAGGGCATTGATCTTGGGGCTGATTCCCAGGCGCACGCTGGAAAACACTTTCATGGGCAGCGTGGTCGCCCCGGGGCCGGCCACAAAACTCGATATGACCAGGTCGTCCAGGGACAGCGTGAAGGCCAGCAGCCAACCGGAGGCCACCGCCGGCATGATAATCGGCAGTGTGATGGCGGTGAATACTTTAAATGGTGGTGCGCCGAGATCCATGGCCGCCTCTTCCACGGATACATCCATTTCTCTCAGGCGTGATGTGATGACAACGGCCACAAAGGCGGCGCAGAATGTGACGTGGGCGATCCACAAAGTGGTCATCCCCCGGCCGGCCAGCCGATGGCTTTTTCCATGGAGACGAAGAGCAGCAGCATCGACAGACCCGTGATGACCTCCGGCATGACCAGGGGGGCGGTAATCATACTTGCGAAAATATTATGGCCCCGAAATCGCCCGAATCGGGCCATCACGATGCCGGCGAACACACCCAGGGCCACGGCGGCGGTGGCACTCATCAGGGCCAGACGCAGGCTGAGCCAGGCGGCCGACAACATCGCTTTATCCTGCAGCAGTTCGCCGTACCACTTGATGGAAAATCCGGCCCAAACCGTAACCAGCTTCGATTCATTAAACGAAAAAACGATCAAAATGACAATGGGCGCGTAAAGGAACGTATAGCCCAACAGCAGCCACACACTCAGCAATGGGGATCGTCTGGTCGTGCTCACGCTTCCTCCATCTCCTGGGTCTGGTGTTTATGAAACCACATCATCGGTATGATCAAAATCAGCAGCATGATAATGGCCACTGCCGATGCCACCGGCCAGTCGCGGTTGCTGAAAAATTCATCCCACAACACTTTGCCGATCATCAGCGTGTCGGGTCCGCCCAGCAAGGCGGGAATCACGAACTCGCCGACCGCGGGGATGAACACCAACATGGATCCGGCGATGATGCCCCCCTTGGACAGGGGCAAGGTGACGAAAATAAATGTTTTCCAGGGTTTCGCCCCCAGATCCGCGGCGGCTTCCAGATAGGCTTCATCGAGTTTCACCAGGTTGGTGTAGAGCGGCAGGACCATGAAGGGCAGGTAGGCATAGACGATGCCGATGTAAACGGCCAAATCGGTGTGCAGGATATGCAGCGGCGAATCGATCAAACCCAACTTCAGCAACAGGTTATTGATCAAACCGTTGGTCTTTAAAATGCCGATCCAGGCGTAGATCCGCAGCAAAAAAGAGGTCCAGCTGGGCAGTACGATGCCCAGCAGCAGCAGGTTGCGGATCCCCGGGTGGGCGCGGGCCATTCCGTAGGCAATGGGGTAGCCTACCAAAAGGGCCAGACAGGTGGCCCCGGCCGCGGTCTTGAGCGAACTCAGATAGGCAGAGACATATAGCTGATCCTGAAACAGAAACAGGTAGTTGCCCAGGTTCAAGATGACGGACAATTTTTCTTCGGCATAGGCAAAAAGCTCGGTAAACGGCGGTCGGGCGATCGCCATCTCGGCAAAGCTGATTTTGAAGACGATGGCAAACGGGAACACCAGAAACAGCAGCAGCCACACAAAAGGGATGCCGATGACCGTCGTGCGGCCCGAAGGCAGGAATCGTTTCCAGCGTGATTTTACCATGTCAACACCACGGCAGCGCTCGGCTGCCAGCTAAGGTGAACGTCATCATCCCAGGTGAGGCGGTCTTCGGCAGAGCGCTCCACATTGGCCAGGGTGGCGCGTACAACCACGCCGCTTTGAATCTTGACGTGATATACCGAAAGACCGCCGACATAGGCGATATCCTCTATTTTGCCCCGGGCATGGTTATATTCACCGGACGGCTGGGCTGTGCCGATGGTCATTTTTTCAGGCCTTACGGCCACCCACACCGTTGTGCCCGCTGCAACCGACATACCGTGGTCGACGTAGATTTTCCGATCGAAATCAGGGGCGTTGATAACAACATGGTTGGCCGAGTCTTCGACCACGGTGCCGGAAAAAAGATTGACGGTACCGATAAACTCCGCCGTCCGGCGGCAATTTGGGTATTCATAAATCTCGTGGGGGGTGCCGCTCTGCAGAATCTTGCCGTCATGCATCACACCGATTCGGGTCGCCATGGTCATGGCCTCTTCCTGATCGTGGGTCACCATAACACAGGTCACGCCGACGCGTTCGATGATATTGACCACCTCCAGCTGCATTTGTTCCCGCAGTTTTTTATCCAGCGCAGCCATGGGTTCGTCCAGCAGCAGCAATTTCGGCCGTTTGGCGAGGCTGCGCGCCAAGGCCACGCGTTGGCGCTGGCCGCCTGAAAGCTGGTGGGGAAAACGATTGTAGAGAGCTTTCATGTGCACCAGTTCCAGGAGTTCGTCCACCCGCTTGTTGATCTCCGCTCTGGGAAGCCGGTCCTGCTTGAGGCCAAAGGCGATGTTTTTGGCGACATTCATGTGGGGGAACAGGGCGTAGGATTGAAACATCATGTTGACCGGGCGGTTATACGGTTGAATCGCCTGCATGTCCTGCCCGTCGATGGTAATTTTTCCGTCGGTGGGTATCTCGAATCCGGCCAGCAGCCGAAGCAATGTGGTCTTGCCGCACCCGGAGGCGCCCAGCAGCGCAAAAATCTCGCCCTTGCGGATGTTAAGATCGACATTGTCCACGGCGGTGATTGCATCGAATTTTTTGGTGATCCCCCGGATCTGGATATAGGTCTCGGAAGCCTTTTCCGTCGCGGATTCGGCCAGGCTGTCTGGATGACTCATAAAAGTGCTCCCATGGCGGGGTTTTCTCCAACATCTAAAACAGAAACCGCCGGGCTATATCTGAAAATGTAGCTATTCCGATAGTTTAATAACGGAGTGATGGAGTACTGGAGTTTTGGAGTGATGGGTGAAAATTGGAACGTAAGGTATCATTCGCATTGCAAAGTCCATCGTAATTTAAGCATTTGCCTGGACTAAGGGATCGGACAAAAACAATTTCAGTTTGGGGTGCAAATTACCCTGACGACCCTAATATGTCCTGAATCGCTTTTTCCAAAACTCCATTACTCCATCACTCCAGTACTCCTGAGGTTCTCGCCAGAGTCAACATAAGAAACAGATCAAAGCGAACCCCAACATCCTGATTATGATTTATTGCCCGGTCTTTAATTTGGTCCAGACCCGATTCCTGACACGCGAAACCTTGGGCGGCATGACCTTCATGGTAAACAGGCCCTTCATGGTCTCTTCCGAGGGATAGATCGCCGGGTCGTTGCGGATTTCCTCATCGATGTATTGCATCGCATCCGCATTGCCGTTGGGAAACGATACGTAGTTGGTAATACCCGCGATGACCTTGGGATCCATGATAAAATCGAGAAATTTATGGGCGTTGTCAACATTGTCGGCATCGGCCGGGATCGCCATCATATCAAACCAGGTGGCCGCGCCTTCCTTGGGGATCGAATAGGCTATTTTTACCCCGGCTCCCGCTTCGTCCGCCCGGTCACGGGCCTGCAGAATATCGCCCGACCATCCGACTATGGCACAGATATCGCCGTTGGCCAGATCGTTGATGTACTGGGATGAATGAAAATACTTGATATAGGGGCGGATGCTCTTCAGCAAGGAGAGGGCTGCTTCGTTGTAGTCCTTCGGATTCATACTGTTGGGGTCCTTGCCCAGATAGTGGAGGGTTATCGAAAGGATTTCGCTGGGGTCGTCGAGCAGCGCCAAACCGCAATCTTTTAATTTGGCGGCGTTTTCAGGTTTGAAAATCAGATCCCAGCTGTCGACCGGCGCCTTGCCGCCAAAGGCGGCTTGGACTTTATCGATGTTGTAGCCGATGCCTGTCGTCCCCCCACATATAGGGGATGGAAAATTTATTGCCCGGATCCACACTTTCCAACACTCTCAAGATATCTTTGTCAAGATGATGGTAGTTTTGCAGCTTGGAGCGGTCGATTTCCTGGAACACCCCGGCCGTTATTTGGCGGCCGATGAAGTTGTTGGAGGGGAACACGACATCATAACCGGTTTTGCCTGCCAGCAGCTTGGCTTCCAGGACTTCGTTGCTGTCAAAAACATCGTAGGTAACATCGATGCCGGTCTGTTTTTCGAAAACGGAAACCGGACCACCGGGTCCTTCATCCATGTAGTCCGACCAGTTGTATACGTGGAGGACTTCCTTACCAATGGCCGCAGGTGCCCCTGATAATACCAGTGCAATTGTGACGGCAAGTAGAACGAATAGCGTGCGTTTCCTGAACATTTCATAACCTCCGTTTTTGAAATAGTTTTTGCCAAATTGTCCCGGGCGGGAATGCCGTCCGGGATTGCCTCGAAATTTCCGTGATTAGGAAATTACATAAAATAATATGAAATGTCTACCCAATTTAGATATTTTGGTTTTTCGATTTTGGATTTCGGATTGGCGGTTTCGCTTCAGGCTTCGCCTTCGGCTGCGACTCGACACGTCGCTCTATCTTTTATAAATAAATCTGTGGCATTCCTAAAATATTCAATCCGGCTATAGCATAAATCCTGCACAAACACGACGTGATTTCAATAAGTAGTCTAGCCCGGACCTGCCGAAGGTGGGGAACTGAAGATTGATCCGCATCTATAATAAAAACCAATTTTCAATTGAGAGGATTAATGCTAATACATAAAATCTATAACTTTAATCGGCGCTGCCAGTCAACCACGGCAACACCGTCTATCTCTTATTGCTGGTGTTTGCTTTATTTTCCTGCGCCAATTACTACCGTTTGTATAACAGCCACCATGTGTTCACCGTGGAGACCCCGACCAGCATGGTTTTGGAGGATCGTTTGAACATGCAGCGGTCCGCCTTGACCATGATGCTCGAACACCAACCGGCTGATCAATGACTGTATCTTGGATATGTCGTCATCCGTTCCCGAGTTAAAGCGTGTTTTAAAGCTGCCGACGGTGATTTTCATTGCCATTGGTTTTACGATCGGTGGGGGCGTTTTTGTTTTTACCGGAATTGTTTTCAAAATTACCGGCCCCGCACTTCCGCTGGCCTATGGTCTGGCCGTCATTCCCGTTTTCATCAGCATGATGCCCCTGGCCATGCTGGGATCGGCTATCCCCGCCACGGGCGCCAACTACCGGTATCCCAGCCGAATGGTATCCCCGGGACTGGCATTCGTGGGCGTCTGGGTCTATGCCTGGGCTGCTTTTTTCGGGCAGATACCTTTATATGCACTGGGATGCGCCGAGTACGCCCGGGCCTTGATGCCTTCCGTCCCGTCCGTCCCTCTGGCAATCGGCCTGGTCACGTTTTTCTATATTATCAATCTGCTGGGGATTAAACTGGCAGCGCGCATCCAAGGGATTTTGGTCATTGTTCTCGTATCAGCCTTGATATACTTCGCCTACTGCGGAACAATCGTCATCGACGCAGCCAATTTCGACTCTATGATGCAAAAAGGACCGTCCAACCTTATGCTCGGCACGGCCCTGCTCACGTTCACTTATTTTGGCGCCAATGATATTATCGAGTTGGGCGGAGAAATTGTCAATCCATCCCGGGTCATACCCCAGGCTTTTTTTATTGCTTTGCCGGCGGTGATGCTGCTCTACCTGGCCGTGGCAGCCTCGACGGTGGGCGCATTGCCCGGCAGCGTTCTAAATAATGCGGCCGAACCGCTATTGAGGGTGGCTCGGGAAACCACCAGCAACAGCGGCTTTGTCTTTTTTACGCTGGGCGGCGCGGTGCTGGCCCTGATCACCACCTTAAACGCCCTGTTTATCATCGGCACAAAATCCCTGCTGATGATTGCCCGGGACAAACTCGTTCCCGTGAAACTGGGGCAGCTGAATCAACGCTTCGGCACACCTCATGTGTTTTTAACCCTGGCCTGGCTGCTTGCGGTTCTCGGTATCGTTTCCGGTTTTTCACTGAACACTCTCGCGTCATATGCCGCCCTGGGCGGTATGATCATTTTTTTGCCCGTCATGGTGGCATCGATAAGGTTGCCGACCTTGTACCCGGAACACTACGAAAACGCCGGGTTCAGACTGAAAGGATTCTGGCTGTGGTTTTGTCCGATCGTGGGCACGCTCCTGATGGTTTTCTTCAGCCTCATCATTCTGACTGATTTAAAGTCGGCCTGGAAGATCGGCTGGTTTATGGCGTTTGTTGCATCGGGAATAATTTATTATCACTGGCGCAAACGATATCTGGCCCGCAAAGGTATCCATATCGCGGCCTTGATCGGAGAGCAGCTTTAAGGCAAATAATCCCATGAATCGTTCCGAGTATGCATTGGTCGTTGATCGTTTTACCCAACCGGGATAAACCGGAGATAGCCACAAAGCCGCGAAGACACAAAGAAAAAAAATTTTATAAAAAATCTTTGTACCTTTGTGTCTTGGTGGCGAAAAACATTCCATAACTTCCAACGTGTTGTCAGATGGACACCGTTAAGGACCTAAACCTCTAACGAAAGCCGGAGGAAATGCAGCAAATCCGAAAAGACTTAATTCTGCAACATAAATATCCGGAACTGAACCGGAAGCTGCCGGCTATCGAACTGGGCAATTTCCCGACCCCGATCCACCGCCTGCAGCAGCTCGAAATTGAAAATCTTTGGATCAAACGCGACGATCAAAGTTCCTCTGTATATGGTGGTAATAAAATCAGAAAATTGGAGTTCATTCTGGCTGCCGCGCGCCGGAAGGGCGCCCGGCATTTGGTAAGCCTGGGCGGCATCGGCACCAATCACGGTTTGGCAACCGCCATTTTCTGCGATCAATTGGGTATCCGCTGCACCCTGCTGCTGTTTCATCAGCCGGTCACCGAAAATGTAAAGGTGAACCTGCTTTTGCTCGGCAAATACAAGGCTAAGCTGGTTTACCGGAAGACACTGGCGCGTACCATGGTAAGCTATTTCCTGCTTTACCGTTTCAGATACCCTGCGTCTTATTTTGTATATCCGGGCGGCTCCAGCACCATCGGCACCATAGGCTATGTCAATGCCGCCTTTGAGCTGAAGGAACAGATCGAGCAGGGGATAATGCCAGAACCGGAAGTGATCTTCTGCCCCGTTGGCTCAGGAGGCAGTCAGGCAGGGTTGTATCTGGGGCTGAAGTTGGCCGGATTAAAAAACCCGGGTGGTCGGCGTGCGGGTGATGTCTTCTCATCTGGGTCCCTTTCAGGCCTGCACGCCGAACACGGTTGCCAAACAGATAAAGCGTACTTATGCATATTTAAAAAGAAGATGCCCGAATCTGCCGGTTATCGCCATCCGGGAGCCTATGATCGATGCGGATTATGTTGGAAACGGCTATGGGGTGCCCACCCGGGCCGGAAGTCAGGCCTATCATTTGATGCACACGAGGGAAGGCATCACGCTGGATCCAACATACAGCACCAAGACATTTGCCGCCGCGCTGGACTACTGCCGCCGTCATCAGGCCGATCGAGGCCCGGTTTTATTCTGGAATACCTACAATTCGGTTGACCTGTCCGGCCAGGCCAAGCAGGTCGATTATCGGATTTTACCTGAATCCCTGCAGGGTTTTATCAAACAAAAGTCGGTCGATTTTTAAATGGTCGCGAAATCAGTTATTAAAAATAGATAGAATACCACAAATCTTCAATCTTCAATCTTCAATCTTCAATCCCGGCCTGCCCGGGTTGGGTGAATGTCATGTTCAAAAAAATTGACCTGTCCGCCGACGTCATCGTGGTTGGTTCCGGCCCCGGTGGGGCCAGCGTCGCCCGTGAGCTCAGCCGCCAGGGAAAAGACGTCCTCATCTTAGAGCGAGGTTACGACTACCGCCAGAAATTTTACTATGGCACCTATCTCGGGGCCATGCGCTACTCGGACCGCATGAGCCTGCTGTTTACCCAGGAGGGTCTGAACATCATCGCTCCCATCATGGTTGGCGGCGCCACCAGCATGTACTGTGGCTGCGCCGCCGATCCGCCCGACTGGCTGAAGACGAAGTACGAGGTCAACATCACCGCCGAGGTTGAAGCGACCAAAGCGGAATTGAACATCCAGCCGCTGCCCGAAGATTTGCGCGGTGAGGCTTCGACTCGAATCGCCCGGGCCGGAAAGGCCCTGGGATATGATTGGTTTGCCCAACCCAAGTTCATGCAGCCGGCAAGAAGCAACCGCCCGGGCAACGGTTTTCGCTGCGGGGCCAACTGTATGTTGGGCTGCCGCTGCGGCGCCAAATGGAATGCCGCCGAATGGATCGATGAGGCGGTAGCCGCCGGAGCAAGAATAAAGGAAGGTGCGCGGATCCAGTCCGTCAACATCGAAAACGGCCGGGTCGGCCCCCTGGAAGGCAGAATTCGCAGGTCGCCGTTCAGAGCCCGCGCAAACCTGGTCATATTGTCTGCCGGGGGCCTTGGTACCCCCCCGTATATTGCAAAACTCCGGACTGAGCGCAGCCGGCATCGGAATGACCATGGACACGACCGTCATGGTCTACGGTGCCAGCCCTCATAGGGGCACCGGCAAAGAGCCCCCCATGACATGGTCCTGGGAAAACGAAGAGGCCGGATATTTACTGAGCACCCTGACCGATCCCTGGCTGATGTATCCTTTGGCAGCGGCGCGCAAAGGGGTCGGACCCGCCTTGAACTGGCTGCGTTGGAGCAAAATGCTGGGCGTTATGATTAAGCTCAAAGACGATATTTCAGGGGGAATCTATCCGGACGGCAAGATTCGTAAGCCCCTCACCACCGGCGATACGGCGAGGCTAAATGATGCCTATGAAGTCTGCCGGCGGATTTTGGTTGAAGCCGGCGCCAAAAAATCCAGCATCTTCATGCGGCCGCTGATCGGTACCCACCCCAGTGGGACGGTGCGAATCGGGGAATTGGTGGACACCAACCTGCAAACAGAGGTTGACGGCCTGTATGTCTGCGATGCCAGTGTTTTCCCCGAAGCTCTGGACCGTCCCACGGTGTTGACGATTATCGGCCTGGGCAAACGCCTGGCGAAGCATTTGATGGATAAATAGGACTAGACGCTAAGTTTTTTCCAAGACTAACCTCGGAAAAAATGTCCCCCTCGGGGGCAGCCAATGCGAAGTCAATCAGATTTTGGTTTCAGGTGTCAGGTTTATGGTGTCAGGGATAGGAGCTCTAAGTCCTGACACCTTAACACTGACACCTGAAACCATCAGCTTCTTACAACATGTTGTCAGAAAAAACCAGATAAGGGCCTACATGGGATTGAGAGAGAATTAGCTATGACCACGTTGATTACCGGTGCCAGCGGTTACATCGGATCGGCAGTGGTGCGCGAGCTTCTGAGTATGGGACACGACGTGCGCTGCCTGGTGCGGGATACAAGCGGAATGAAGAATTTCGATGGTCTGCGTCTGGAGCTTAGCTGCGGAGATATCGGCGATATCGAATCCCTGCGCCGGGCAGTAAATGGCTGCGACGCCGTCTTTCATCTGGCCGCGCTGTATGCCAACTGGCTGCCTGGTCCCGGACTGATGTACCGGATCAACGAGGAAGGCACCCGCAATGTCATGCAAGCCTGCCAGGATGCCGGTATTCGCAAAATCATCTATTGCAGCTCGGTCGCTGCGCTGGGCGCGCACGGCAATACTCCGGCGGATGAAACAGCCGAATTCAACTTGAATTCTACCAAGGATCATTACTATATCTCCAAATACCGTGCCGAACAGATCGTTTTGCAATACAGCCGCCAGGGACTGCCGGTTGTCATTATCAATCCGAGCAACCCGATCGGCCCGCGCGACATCGGTCCAACCCCAACCGGCGCGCTGATCGTCAACATTCTCAAAAAACGCATTCCGGCTTTCGTCGACGGCGGTATCAACCTGATCGATGTCACCGACTGTGCCCGGGGCATGGTAACTGCCCTGGAAAAGGGTCGGGTCGGCGAAAAATACATTCTCGGAAATACCAATATCAGCATCAAAGCCTATTTCGATCTGATTGTAAAAGTGGCCGGTAGAGGCCTGTCGCCCGCTATCAGGCTGCCGGCGTGGTTGGCGGTGTATTCGGGTTACGGCTATCAGTTGTTGGCCCGGATAACCGGCAAAGCCCCCGTCACCAGCGCATCCTGGGTGCGGGTCGGCAGCCACTATTCCTGGTGGGATTGCACCAAGGCCAGGACGGAACTGGATCTCGGGCAGCGGCCAATCGAAAAGAGCATCGAGGAGGCCGTCAGATGGTTTGAGAAAAACGGGTATATCGGATGAAGCGATGTTCCTTGACGCATGGAAAAAAGGGGACGCCCTTCTGTTTTTAAGTTTATTTTCCTTCTGACTTATGATATAAGCTAACCATGCCGCGAAAAGCTCGCATTGATGCCCCAGGGGCCTTGCACCATGTTATTGCCAGAGGAATCGAAAAACGCGATATCTTTTGGGATGACCACGATCGCAACAACTTTCTGGAAAGACTGGGCAGGATCATCGACGAAAGCGATACAGTTAGTTATGCGTGGGCGCTGCTTTCCAATCATTGTCACCTGCTTTTCAAAACAGGCCTCACTCCAATTGCCACGATCATGAGGCGCTTATTGACAGGTTACGCCGTCAGCTTTAATCGAAGACACCGGCGATATGGCCATTTGTTTCAAAACCGCTACAAATCGATTCTTTGTCAGGAAGATGTATATCTCAAGGAATTGATCCGTTACATACATCTCAACCCATTGTGTGCAAATATTGTTGATGACCTAAACCAGTTAGACACATATGCGTTCTGTGGGCATAGTGCGCTGATTGGCCGGTTAAAACGATCATGGCAGGAGGTGAATGAAGTCCTGGCTTGGTTTGCACCAAAACGCCGTCAAGCGATAAAACAATACCGATCTTTTGTAGGAAAAGGAATTCAGCAGGGCCGAAGAGAAGATCTGACCGGCGGCGGCTTGCTGCGCAGTGCCAGCGGCTGGGTGAATGTAAAGATGCTGCGAGAAGCCAAAATTTTTTACAAAAGTGATGAACGCATTCTGGGAGACAGCGATTTTGTCGAAAGCGTGCTGGCTGCTGCCGACGAGCAAATGGAGCGAAAATATGCCCTTCGCGCGGCGGGTCTGGATTTGGATGGTTTGGCGGAAATTGTTGCCGACCTAACCGGAGTTAAGGCCTGCAGAATTTTCAGTCCCGGTAAAGACCGCAGCAGAGTGCAAGCGCGAAGTCTATTGTGTTTTTGGGCAACCAGGGAGCTGGGTATATCCATGGCGGAGTTATCCCGCCGAATCCGTATTTCTCAATCCTCTATCAGTATGTCGGTTCGACGCGGGGAGCAAATTGCTGAAACAGAAGGGCACTCATTGTTGAATGAACTAAAAGTTAAAAACAGAAGGGCGTTATATATTAAAATAACTAGTGAATATACTTCTGCTAGTTACTATAAAAAAAGTAATAGGAGAATGATCTGCGACATGGAAAAAAAATAACCTCTTGATATCATAGTGGCAGCAAAG
>Ga0056128_1000788_pt1 | contig 31564 bp, 22 predicted proteins | sample WorMetLIZISLAND2_FD_71113 | JGI IMG/M metagenome (GOLD analysis project Ga0056128, IMG submission 71113) | Marine gutless worms symbiont microbial communities from Max Planck institute for Marine Microbiology, Germany - Olavius geniculatus... ...
GCACTTCAGTAATAAATTATTCAAAAAAAGCACAGCCCTAATGTGATGAACTACTTTAGTGCACACGATATTAACATTACACTTTGCTACAGTGAATGATGGTGGATTTTAACAATTTTCGATCTAAAACTTCACTCATTTAATCATTGTACGACAAATTTGATTGAAAAACGAACGAATATGTTTTTTGCAGTTTTGTTCATCACGGTGCCATATTCTGTCTAGCGTTCGCAATCACTGGATAAGCTTATCGGAAACTACCCATAGTAATGTATAGTTCCCGTCATCTTCACTCGTCCCTATATAGTGAACTGGGATATTCATTTAACAATAATTCTAGCCATAGATCAGCGATCTTGCTGTAAGCACTGAAAAATTGCTAGAGGTAGATCGGGTAGATACATTATTGGGAGGATGGTAGAACTTATATGCCTGGTAGACTTAGAAAGTCTATAAACCATGCCACAACACTGTCATGTATTTAAATCAAGCTTATTCAGTATTATATCAAAGCGCATCTCAAGCCAAAGCTGTTTTTTTTTGTAACTGAAAATGGAATTAGAACTATAGTGTTTTTGAATAAATTTTATTTAGTGCTTGGTAATGGATAACATTTCAGTTCCAACGACAGTCTTAGCAATGGAGTGAAGAAATGTGGCTGCATTTTTACATTAACAACGAGATAAATGTAATTAGATAAAGTGGCGATCTACCGCTAGTAATTTTCTGCTCTCTAGTGCAAGATCGCCGATCTACTGCTAGCACTGACCTTCATTTAATGTACAGTTTCTGTATTTATTGGTGCATTAGTTTGGATGGGTGTAGTGTTGTTGGTTTGCTCTGATGTTGACAGACAAGCAATCTTCTGAGGAACCAGGACAACGCTGATGCAATGATTGAGCGCAAGGCAGCTGTCAAGCAGGTGACAGCGCGGCCGAGAAATGCCCTCAGCAATATATCAAATAAAGGTGCACTTGCTGGAAAAAATGCGGGCACAAAGGTGTGTTAGTGTTTGTGTGTAAACGCTTGTAGACAGTGCTGATAGTTGATAAACCTAAAAATTATAATTTAGAAAGTTGTGATTCTGAAGTAAATAAACTATTGCTACTTGTTGAAACAGTGTAATATTTTACTAAAACAGTCTGAACTTTTGCTTGATACAATAGGTCAGTAATGAGTTGTTGGATCCATATACAGTATTTAAAGTTTCGGTACCAGGTACATACCATTTAGGTACATAAAATTTTGTGTACAGACATCATGTACCTATTTTGGATCACAATAGGACAGTTTTTGTGCATGACTGCTTTATTACATACAATTAAAGTGCATGTGAAATGGCATGTCCTTGTAAAAAATGACTTTTGTTAATTGATAACGGTACATGATGTTTTTAGTACTATAAGGCTGCATTCACATAAACACGAGTACGAGTCCGGCACTGAACGGGTTTCTGTATATAAGTTCCGGCAAACATGAGTTTGCGTGTATTTCAATGGCAGCCGTTCACATACATACAAGTATGGGTTACCTGTAAATTTCACTTGTACGAGTAGTTTCTGTGCAGGTCATGTTTTTGTCCAACTTGTAGAAAGTAAACTACTCGTAAATAGCATTAATATAGTATATAAAAGCTGTGGCGCATATTTGATGTCAGAACTGACGTCATCGTAAAATTGTTCATCGTTAGACATGTGCGGTTTGTAAAAATAGTAACTTTGTAGTAGAATATTGTTGTTTTAATGGCAAAGCATTTCTTCAATTCGATTTTATTCAATATGGCCGACACGCGTTTAGTTATGTGCTTGTACGAGTGACCGTGAACGTTCCATCCGTACGTATCTGTATGAATGCAGCCTAAGAATTGGACATTTTGAAGTTTTCAACATCTGATAGGCTACTTGCCTTAGAGATATTGCGAACAGTTACTCACTGGCTGTGCATTATGACATTGTAACAGTATCAGAAGGCGAAGCAAGATGTCGGGAAAGGCCAGCAGCCAGCTAAGACGGTTGCATTGAAAAGCACACAAGCTTCTGCTCAGGATAAAGCTAAGAATGATGACAAGAAGATTGGTCATAAGAAGACTGCTGCTGAGACAATTATTACTGAGGTCGATTCTAACTATTTTTGGTATTTTCGCTCTGCTTTCTGTTTGTGTGATTTCAAATATGTGTTATTCAGATCACTACAGCATGAGTGTTTCGATATATTTTATTGTAGTTTGCTTCTGGCTCGTCAAATGATATTTTTATCTAGAACTATCCAAAACAAATGAGTGAGTGAATGAGTAGAGGCTTAGTGTTCCGTTAAACACATGATAGATTATTGCAGGTTCCAGAACAAACAGTACATGTTACTGTTAGTGGCCTTTATTTAGTGTACACTTTCTGCATGTGGGGTTTAAACAAAAACTTGTATGATATTTATTATCATATTGGAATTTTTGTTAAAATTTAATGAATTGGTTGCTGTAACTTAATAGCTGTTATCTCGTTAGACTTGCTGTGCAGGTAATTTTTAAATTTTGCTCAATTTGTATTACGTACTTTTGAGTGCAATTTGTATTATGTACTTTGAGTGCAGTGCTGTAGAGTAATATTTTCTGCTGTTTTTTTCCGTGTTCATCATAATTTTTGATGGAACTTTGCATCTTATTTCATTTTGATCCATAGCAACGTTGCAGTTTGTGCACATAGTGTGCATGCTTACTGCTCAGTCATTCTCCTGTTTTCGCTAGTGGTTTTTTTGAGGAAGCGTTATGTGGATACAGCAAGCGATGTTTTTCTTTTTCATGGATCAGATGCTAAAATGGTGGCTAGTAATTTTACTTATTGTGTATGGGCTGTTGGTTTAATTTAGTATGCTTGATGTGGCTGTGTTTAGCCATCTGATGTGAAGACGACCATTGCTAATCCGGTCAGCAGTGACACTTCGTCCAGTGCCATGGTGGTATCTCCGGGGTCGGCCGTTATGGATCTGAGCACAAACTCACAGGGAGAGGAGGCCTTCAGCAAACAGCTGCTTAAAGAGAATGTGAACGACATTGATAAGGATGACCACGACAATCCGCAGCTTGTCAGCGAGTACGTCAACGACATATACACATATCTTCGCCACCTGGAAGTGCGCTATCCTATCCGTGCACAGCATCTAGTCAGTCAGACCGAAATCACGGGTCGCATGAGGGCTATCTTGATAGACTGGCTGGTTCAGGTGCATCAAAGATTCCATCTGCTTCAAGAGACACTCTACCTTACAGTGGCCATTATCGACCGTTATCTGCAGGTAATGACTTGCTTTACAAGCATGCAATAGCTTGCAAGATTATTACAGGGTTCTTGCTGCTAAAGCATAGTCTAGGAATGTTACTATTGCAAGCCTGTAAACTATCATGATAATAGGTAGAAAACTACAATTTCTGATTGACTTTTGACTTTTTATTTGCCATTGTCACAAGAAATATGCATGCGGCATTGCGGCTGTTTCAGATTAGTTTTAAGTAAGTGTATTGACAACATCCATGTGGCAATCATTATAATACTCTAGAAGCTAATCTTTTGTGCATATTCAAATTATGCTATTTTTGTCAGATTTCAGTTTAGTACCGGTAAGTATTATAACAGTATGAACTAAGGCTGGCAACAAAGTGGGATATAAGACCTAGTGAATTTTGATAAGAAAGTAAATAACTAGTGGTAGTTAGCAATATTATGATTGTTTTCTTTTCAGCTTTCTACCGAATGCCAGTTTTATGACATTATCTTTTGCCTACTGCTTCCGTCTTTTGCTCCTTTCTGTTCTGTATTTTGGTTTAGCAGCATTTGATCAAGCGATGTTTGTTCATTACCTTAGTTCTGATGTGCATAGTGTAATGTGAATTTTTGTCATTGTCTGAACTGTTAGTTGGAGAATGTGGTGAAAGCTCGCCTGCAGCTGGTTGGCGTGGCTTCCATGTGGATTGCGGCCAAGTACGAGGAGATGTATGCTCCGGAGGTTGCTGACTTTGTCTACATCACCGATAACGCGTACACCAAAGCTGAGATACGTCGCATGGAATGTCAGATACTGAAGGTGTTGGGCTTTGAGCTTGGCAGACCACTTCCGTTGCATTTCCTGCGCAGAAATTCCAAAGCAGGCGAGGTATGAATTAACTGTTTTTAATTAATGTGTGGATGAGTGTTTACATGGAGTTGTTAATGCTAACAGATTACTTTCACAGTTCTTTGCACATTTTATAGGGTAGAGAAAGGCCTAAAAAGTGCTTTGTGCAGATCGAGCAATAAAGCTGTTTTGTAAATGATTAGCCTTGAGCTGTCATTACAGTGAATATTGTTGTTGAACATTCTGTTCAGGTGTTTAATATCAGCAAACTTCACTGCAATGGTCAACTTAATTATTTCCAAAGCCATACATTACTTTAAACTGTATGTATGACATTATGCACCACCCAGTTAGTTAGTGTTACTATTTTCTTAGATTTACTGTACCTCTTTCTTTTTATGTTAGTTTGTACCAATGATAGTAATATTATAATTGTTGTAAGAGTTGGCCGGTTTATTTGTTGTAGAGATTTAAGCTTTCTTGTCTGCAGAACTAGTCAGCATTTTTTATTCGTAATTGCTGGTTGTAATGATGTTTGTCTAGTGAAGATGTCTGTGAGTGTATTCAGTGCTTTGCTGTTTCTCGGCTGCACTTTGACATCAGTTACAGTAATCTTGCAGATCATCTGAACTTTAGTGCTGTGTGAATTGTTTGCCCAGGTCGATGCAAATACTCACACACTTGCCAAGTACCTCATGGAATTGACGATCGTAGAGTACGACCTGGCGCGCCTGAATCCGTCAGAGATTGCTGCCGCTTCTCTCTGCCTTGCGATGAAGCTGAACTGTGATACTCCGGATTGGGTTGGTCTTGTTCATCAAGTGTTTGTTGTCTGATATACACTAATGAGATTTACTGAGTAAGTAAATGAGTTATTTTAAATGGGTTAATGAAAAAAGTATTTTATTAAGCACAGCGCCAGCTAGTGGTGGAATTTGGGCACTAATGTGAGCTGCTAGCTATATGTTGTTACACATTCATGACTATCCAGTCTGTGGGCTTAATACTCATGGTTTCCATTGCTTAGTAATATATGTTAAATATAAACGTTTGTAAGCAAATGTTTTTAGAAAATTCTGTAAATTTCGGTGATATCTGAAGGTGAGCTTTGGTTGTAACTTTTTTGTACTGTTCCTGCAGATGCTTGTGTTAGATTCAAATGAGATGTTTATTATATCATTATGTCAGCTGCTTATTATCACTGCTTGCATGTGGAGAATTTACTGTCAATATCTGATGATGACTATGCTGGATAACTCATCTGTTTTATGTACTGCTGAATACAGTGTAGTTTTGTTTGGCTTTGGTTACATAGTGGGCAGCGCTCTCAACCTGGGGCATCGCACCAACGGCTGTGGTGTGTGAACAACTTGCCCAGGGTTGTTACCCGATAGTGGACTGCCCTGGAGTTGAACCCCCCGACCTCGATCTTTTGGTCCGGCGCACTGACCACTAGACTAGACTATCCAGCCAAACATGGGACATTAACTGTAAGGTTGTCGTCACCTCACTAGCTGAATGAATATGCAATGTGTTGTGTTAGACACCAACACTGACGTATTACAGCGGCTACGCGGAGAAGCAATTGATGCCACTTGTCGGTCGTTTGTGTCAACTAGTCCTGCGTGCGGGCACCGGCAAGATCGTTGCCATCAAGAACAAATATCAGAGTTCGAAGTTCATGCGTATCAGCACACTGCCTGAGCTGGACTGTCAGATGGTTCGCGATCTGTCAGAGAACACTGCATTGTCGTCGCAGTGAGGACGGGTCAAGCTTACAGATTGTGATACGAGACTGCTTCTGTTGTGCCTGCATTTCATGTACTTTATATACTACTGTGGTTAGATGTGAATGTTAGAACCAGATGTTTCGATGTGTCTATTTGTATGAAGCATGTAGTGGTAGAGAGTTTTTACCCCAGTTGGTTTTAATTATTATAAACTGATATCTGTTGCACATGCAACTCCTACCTTGCGTATGGTTATTTTTTAGAACACGTGGCTTTTTATAGGATTATTTTATTGATTTTGCTATTAGCTGCGTCATTAATGATGAGAGATGCCAGATTGTTTGCATCGTATGGAGGCTTACGTCAATACAGATGTGTCGGTCGAGTTGTGGTAAATGCAATGATTTTATTTTGCAATAATATAGACGTCTGGTGTGGAAGTCTAACCGAACTTTTTGTTTTGTGTGAGGCTCTGTATTTGGAATAATTTTGTTCTCGGACAGTTGACATGTTAAATATGACCTGGAATAATCTGAATTGTTTGACCTTGCATGTTTTTGAAAAACCTGGAAGTAGTTAAGTTAACATTTTAACTATGCACCTTATGGCATAGTATAATTTAAATTGTCTGCTCTAGTTTGTTTCTGAAACAAGCCTAGAAATTAGTCATGTCTGAGATGTGCATTTTTATGATGGGACCAGATGGTAATTTGATAAGTAACGACATGTCATGCATGTAGTCAGAATGCTGTCTTGCCTAGGATGGCTGCGACCTGCTCGAGTTCACAGTACTTGCCGGACTACCGACTGCATTACTTAGTTTGCTGAACTATAACTATAACAGGCTCAAATGACTAGACAATTTATGATGATATTTAGTCTTTTTCAGCGTTGAAAGCATTTAGAAAAACACCGATCTGAAATGTTTCTGTAATTGTGAATAATTGAATAAGTAACAGCTGCCTGTTGAATACTTCGAATTCATATGGTTCAGCTTCTATTCTGTCATTGATAGGCTGCTTTAAATGGTGATAGTATGCATGGCAGCAACACTGAATTGATCTTTACGTAATGATCCTATGTGCTAATAAAACATACCATGTGAGCAGAGTATTGTTTAGTGGCATTTTAACTGCTTCAAAACTATACACGGTGTTTCATATATAATGGCACCCCTTATCTTTCTTTTTATCACTAAGTTGAAACTTGAAAGGTGATCAGTTTACATGAAATTTACACCATCTGTAGCTGAAGAAATGCTGATTCGAAATATTCAGTCAGAATATGGCTGTTAGTTAAATATTCTTATGTTAGTCTTGATGTAGCGCTGACTGCTCGAGTCAGGAGTACAAGCTTGCTTGTCTCGACTGGTGTTGTCAGTTGCTACCTTGCTTCGATGGTGAACGTTGTCTGGTTCACTGGTGAAAAATGTTCTGCACCAATCAACATGGTGGTATGAAATCAGGCGCCTCACAATACAAAAACTCTACCATCTCGTAAGCAGTGTGTGCTGGTGCACCATCTTGCTGGAAGGTGTAAAAGTCACGCTGTTTCCACGAGCATGTAAAAGTGATCATTTTGGGCATTTTTGTGGCTGCAATTGTAAAACTTCAACATTGTGTCAGCAGTGAACCAAATAAATTTCACCATCAAAGCAGGGTAGCTATTCAGCAACTGTCAGCACTGGCTGCAACATGCAAGTTTGTACTCAGTGTGTTATGACGTCAGCATTACATCATGACAAGCAAAGAATATTCAACTAACAGCTGCATTTTGTTGAAGTATTTTGAATTAGCATTTCTTCTGCTACATCTGGTAAAAATTTTGTGTAAATTGATCATCATTTGAATGAATTATGAAAGAAAGAAAACGGGTGCATTTTTAATGAAACGCCGTGTATAGCTCCCTGGGTGCATTATACAGGGTAGTGTACGAAAAGGTGGGAACGAGTATGCTTTGTGTGAAGTATGCAATCTCTATAGACTTATTTGTTTTAATATATGGTTATTCCCACTACAGAGACTATACACTGCCCTTTATAATAGTCAGGTATCTCTCATTGCTTGAGTTTTAATGTGGAATCATTCGTGTGTAAGGAAGTTAGGTGTTGTACAGCAATAATTTAAGCTAGCAAACCTAAACTTCTATGCTATGGGCTAATGCACCTCAGTGCAAAAATAATTGTTGGTTTTTACCACAGCAAAGTATTCACCGACCGTACATGACCTTGTGCCAGTTTCTCTAACTGATCCTTCTGCATGTAAATCGCAATCGTGATAAACTGAATAGCAGTTACAGCATGTATGCTGACCGTAACATTTTGATCTGTGCTATAATAGATGCAAGTTTCAGCTTTTTTCAAACTAAATTTGTGTCAAAAGTTTTGCTTTTTATGTGGCTTTGGAACATGAATGATTTTGTGGTACCTTATCAGTAACGAATGCCAATAATGAACTTGTGCAGCTGTTATCACTTCATTACAGCAGTGTGACCAACAACTTTCTAGCTAGTTAAAAACAATAGTACATGTGGCTATCAAAATACGAGGGTCGTTCAATAAATTCCAGGACTGACGTTCTTTTACCATGACAGTAAATCGCACAGTTCTGACAGTTAGGCCCTACGTTATTTTTCAACGTAATCTCCCTGCAGTTTGCTGCAACGTTTCCATTGTTCAAGCCGCCTGAAACCGTAGCATTAAGTTTTTGTTGGCATTGTGTAGAAATTTCTGAACGCATGCTGTTGAACGTCTTCATCGTTTTTAAACTCAATATCGCTGCAAAAAATGGGAATACTATTCAAATACTCTCGAGCTTGATAAAGTGTCACTGCTAAACATAACAGATAATCTGCAATAAATTTCAGCACTTTTTACACTTTCTGCGACTACAAAATTTCATGATTATTCTCTGACCATACCAAACGTCAATGCCCATCATTTATATCTTAATAATAATGACCTCACAGCATGACGTTATAAATGAAACCAGGGTAAGTAATGTACAATAGTGGCCCTACAACTTAATAGTTTTGGTTTTCAACTGTCACTGTGTGCTTACTGAGAAGATCAGTCCTGGAATTTATTGAATGACCCTTGTACTTCTTCACATGTCAAAACACACAGTGTTAACATCAGGACAAATGCAAAAAGAACAAGAAATCTGAGCTAGTGCTCATGAGACACGCGAGAGCCTATAGCAGTTCCTGTTCGCAAGTAATCTTGGTCTATCGCTATCCATTTCGTCGCAATTCACTCTTTTGCAGCAAAAGTCACCAAGAAATAACTAAAAACCAATATTTTAGCATTCAAGGTCATTTAAGGTCATCGACGTTAACATTTTATTTCTAAGAAGCTCATCGCTAGTGCTTGTTATGATAAGCAGCGTATCTGCATATCTGCAACTATTTTCATGCTAGACAAGCCAACAATGGATAAGTAACCACTTTTTCGAAAGGTAGACCTCTTTGATACCCGCCTGCGCAACCCTCCCTGAATGTACACTGTGTCTCAAAAAAAAGTCCCACTTTGTGATTGTCTATATCTTCGTCAAATATTGACCGATTTTCAAAATTTTTTCACTGACACATTTTGTGGACAAGCAGCAGTAGTGTTATTATTAAACATACCACCACACCTTAACTGCGTCTCTACACTACCATGTGAAACTCTTATTGTCAAAAATATCTAAAATGCTAGTAATACATATGCAAAAATTATTTTCTATAAACAATTTTCAACAATTTTTATATTAATATCTAATAATGTTTAGTTTTTGATACATTCCTTGTGTTTCTAAACAAAAGCAGATGATATTATTGTAAAAAAAATAATTTTTTTTTATGCAGTGACAATACACTGGTAATGTAACGTGCATTTAGCAATGGGGACAAGGCTTTAAACAAGAACATTTTTGAGTTCAAAAATGCAGTTTGCAAAGAATACTGGCAAAATTTCTTAAGATAAACAGAAACAGGGAAGGACCGGGAATACTAAAAAGATTTGGATAACAGGAAGCACTGAACAAAAGCATGAGAGTGGCAGATTGAAGAATGCACGTACTGAAGAGAACGTGACCACTGTGGATGAACTGGTAGCCTTACTAAACCACGAACGCCAGAAACAAACACTCTGTATAACACGCCAGATATCCACAAAGACGGGTCTATTACAGCATAGCATTGTACAGATCATTTGTTGCGATTTTGGTCTGAAGTGTCTTTCGTCTTCCAACATGCCTGTTGCTTAGTATTGCTAGTTTTTTCTTGCATTTATATTTCACAAGGTAATGTAGCGATGCAGTTATGGTGTGATGGGATATTCAATAACTGCTTTATTGCAAATTGTCCAAAGAGTGTGCGAGTGAAAGAATTTCAAAAATTGGCTAATATTTGTCAAAGATATGGACAGTTACAAAGTGGGACATTTTTTGACACAGTGTAGAGCTCTATTAAACTGAGAAATAGCAAATGGCAGATCATGGTATCTAATTTGATATGCTTGGAGGCTTGAATGTTTTCATTTTTTCTAAATTTTGCTGTGCTTTTTGTGTTTTGTTTTTTTTGCAGAAGAATGCGGTTTTGGTTTAGATTAGAATGTACAATAAGATGACAGTTAAGAAGTGATCGGTGTTTTGGTTGAATAATGAATATGATATATCATGTTCATTGTTCAAAGTGTCTTCCCATCAAAAGATCTAAAGTTGAAGCATTACATATAGGTAGACTGTCATGTTAAGTTATGTCCATTCTGTCATCAGGTATGCATATTTTAAACTACGTTGTCATAGAAAGGAAATTTGTTGCAGGACATCTGTGACAGCTTATAGCTCAATAACTGAAAAATTTGCTGAAGAATAAAGCGCATTTTTTGGTTTCATTCCTAGCTTTCAATCAAAATTGGTAATCAATTAATTGTGAATTTCTGGTAAAGTTAACTATTTTTCATTTTTAAATTAATTGTTACCACCTCTAGTTTTTCACAAACATGCTGGTGTTGTGTGCAGAGCGAATGGACGAGACATTGTTCATGTACCTGACTTGTGACTTGCCGGCCCCACCGCTCTACCCCGACGAGATGAGAGAGAACATCATTCCACAAGTCCCGCTGTTTAGCATTCTGAACAAGTTCAATGGACTTGTAGAGAAGGAATATAAGACCTACAAGGACTCAACACTGAAACGATTTGAGATCACGCAGCTGCCTCCATTTATCATTCTTTATATCAAGGTTAGCGCAGCACTCTGACATGTCTTCATTAAACAAACGAACAAATGAAACATTCAGTTATGTGCGACTGCATATGGCTGGATGAAATATGTGAACTAATGGCTAAAAGTAACAAAATGCACATTGCAGTTATGTCAAATTAGTTAAACAGTACAATAATATTATTTTGCATAACAAGCTGTTGGCTTTCCATTTATTGTTTTATTTCATCAAGGTTGATTAACACTTTCACACAACTTTCTCCATGTATTATCCTTTACACCAAGGTGGATACTGCATATATGCAGTGTATGAGTAATGATAGAATATAGAATATAGAGCTATTGTTCCATGAATGTGCTGTTAGTCATGTCAGATGACAGATGTTCTTATGCAGCTGGCTTAATAGACCACAGTAAGGCTGTTACCCATCCGTCCATGTCCCATGTGGGTTTCTACCTCAAAAGTGAAAAGACGTAGAACAAGAAAAGTCCAGCTAACGCAAAGGGGAACGCGCAACAGTGGTGTATGTTTGAAAGCCCAGGAAAACAAAATTCTTGTTTTTATTACAGTCGCCAGAGGGCGCCAGACGACCGGCGGCTAATTATCTATAGTGCTTTAGGTGTACTCGCCAGAGGGTGTGACCTGTCTCGCTCTGCCAATGCCGTATCAGCTGAAAATTGCAAATTTTCCCTACCCCCTCTGATTTACTGCCATCGATTGGGGTGACCCCCTTTGAATTTATGGAAAAGCTTTACGGTTGCTGAAACTAGAGTCTTCTAGGCAGCCGACGGTGAAGATTTGGTGATCCTAGCTTGCACTGTTTTTGACTGATCCACTCGTGTGTTGGACGTCGGGCAGACGGATGGACAGATAGAATTGCGATGGCTAAGGTGCGCTACAGCAGTAGCTGCTGTTGTGCATAAAAATGAATGCTATTGTGCACATTCCTTAGGGGAGAAAGTAATCAGTGTGCCAGTTTTGAGTTCGAAGCATCAGTAGTTTGGTTGCTCAGCTGTATGTGGTGGGTCACACTTATGTCGATGTTGGGCCAACATATTTCCCAGTCTTCTGCTTGAGTCACTGAAAACTGGCGTCTGGTTTATCGTGTGCTACTGAAACTGTTATTTGTGGTAGAGAGTTTCTTACTCTGATCTGTTTAGTTTGCTGAATTTATCTGTGTTGTGACGTGTGAAATGTGTGCAGAGGTTCAACAAGACAACGTTCATCCTTGAGAAGAATCCGACGATTGTCAACTTCCCAGTCAAGTGAGTTAACATAGCTCACTCACATGTTTACCTACAGTTAGACTTCGTGCCAATAGGGTGATAGATGTGAAATAATTACTTTAACTAACTTCCTTCTAGAGCTATAAACGACGTTTCTTGCTTTGCAAGAATGTTGGCTTTTCTTCTTGATATCTTTGCAAGCAGCACTGAGGAAGCTGCTAATTAAACCTACTGTTTAGTTATGCCAACTCAGCCTCCTAATCTCAGCAAGATGAAAAATGAGTAGTAGCTAACAAGCTATGAAGTTTAAGCTGAGAGTGGCTTATCGGGGCGTTGGTATGTCTGCTAGCTCCAACATAAAATAGGTCCAGTTGTTTGCTGGTACAGACAGTGGATTTTCACATAACGCACTTCACTGGGATTAGCTCATGCAAAGACAAGATTGTAATGTGCTGCTAGTTAGGAGTCTGATTCATGAGTGTAGCAGCAGCAGTAGCACTGTGACAAAGTATATAGACTTAAGTTGATGACACATTGGCCAGTTTCTGGTGCCTGTTTCCGGCGCCGGTTGTCTGGTGCCAGAAACTATGACACACTTTGCCAGCAAGTGATACCGAAAGAAAAAAAAACAAAGTATGATTCCGATTTTGAGAATTTTGGGGATGATAACGTTATAGCCGCTGTTTTTTTCGTACTGTTCTGTGAGTTGAAAAATGCTTTCATCATTCCACTTCATCTTTTGTCTTTGTTTACAAACGAGCAGTGCTATCATCTGCTCAGAATGACAAATCACAGTTCAGCCTTCCAGCTGGTTTCTGGCACGAAACTGAACATGCTCTGTCCGGCACCAGTTTCTGGTGCCAGAAAAGTATGACAGACTGACCAGTTTCTAGTACCAGTTGACTGGTACCAGAACTGTACCACCTGTAACTGGCTAGTGTGTCATCACTATTAGATTATCCTTTTCCAAGTGGCAATGCCTGTCTGTCAGTGTCAGTGTTTTCGTATAACTATAGATGGCTGTGTCTGACTGTCTGTGATTCCGTGTAAACTTGCAGAGCAATTGACTTTGGAGAGCTGTTGTCGGCGGATGTACGGAGTCAGCACAAGCACACAACGTACGATCTCATTGCAAACGTGGTGCACGACGGTGAGCCAGGCCCTGGCAAAGGCACTTACCGTGTTCACATACTGCACAAGGTAAACCACCCATGTACTGTTCAGCAGAATAGTCCAACTCTGCCAATACTGTAGATCGTACGGCTTTGAGAATTTATTCAATCATGTCTGCTTTGGGTACTCCGGAATTGAAACCTGGCTTGACCATTTGGTCAAATATGCACATTACTGACTATGATATTGAGAATTGCAGTAGTTGACTGGAATGCTGAATGAAAAGTACTAGATGGTTAAGAGAAGATTCTGCATAGTCACCTAACTTCATTGTGTGAGATCTCTTTCTCTTTTTGGCACTTTGAGACTTTAACCAGCAAGGGTTAGACCTGTCGTGTAGCAGCAGCAACAGCTGAGTGCTACTAGCGGTACTGTTGCTGCTACTGACCAATATAAGACCGTGGCTGCGCGGTAGCAGCGCACTGAGCGCAGTCGTGTAGAGTAGTCGATCAGTTGAGTAGCGCAGTTTGGTAGTGTGGTAGACAGTTCTGGGACAGTCAGTTAGCGACATTTAATACCTTAGCGATTTGTGGTTTGATTAGCGTTTAAACTGCGACGTCTGCTCAGAGTAATGTGGCATTAGGTAGCAGTAGGCCTACGAATATATTGATTGATGTTGTGTTGTGAAACAATCAAAATTCTAAAAAGTTGAACGAAAATATGAATGTGCAAATTGCAATAATATCTTTGGAATTTCATGAAACTGAATACGAACTTGTTAGCTCTCCTCTGAGAGAATTCCTCATGAGTAATCAGTAGTTAGCAGTAAGCTGTTAGCAACTCAACTTAGGCAAAGCAGTGAAGAAAACATAAATTGAAAGATGAATAGTTTAATAGCATAAAAACAATGCAGCTAGAATCTGACAGAATGAGGTGACAATGATGTTAACTTCCTAAATTATTAGAATTGGATTTAGACAATTATGAGATGCAAAGAAATGAACCTGGAAAAAATGTAGGAAATAAATGACAATAAACTAATTAATATATAGCTCAATTAACTAGAATCTATCCTAGCATGACAGACCCAACTACACTAGCATACAAGCCAAGGCGACCGCATCCGCATGTCCAGCTTTGTTTCAGCGCTTGGTCAGTATGCAGACAATCTCACTAACAGGGCCTTCTGTTGAGCATAACTTGCCATTATTGGTTATCTAGCATATGTGTTGTATATTTTGTAATCGTGGTGAATATGTTAAGCTGGCTTGCTGGGCTGTGTAGGGCAGTGGCAAATGGTTTGAGCTGCAGGATCTGCATACTGTCGATATCCTGCCACAGATGATCACACTGTCAGAGTCTTATGTTCAGGTGACTTAGTGCACTCAGTACTTATCTGCGACGCGTGTTACCAGTCTTAAGCTGTAGCAGGCTTATATGTACAGTTATTATACAGACAATTTTCTGTAAAAAAGGTACAAATGCTTAGTTAAGGTCAAAGTACATTTCTAGTGTCATTTGTGACTTTTCAGTTATATTTACATAGAGAGATGCTGGCTTTCATTTTTTGTATAGGTTGACTACTTGTGCATTGAGTAGCTGTGTTACGCTGCTGTTTCGCTGCATGGAAATCTTCATCTTGACAGAAGTCACTGGCTTAACAGTCATTATGCTGCGCTGAGAGTCCCCTATTTTTGGGAGCTGAACCCTCTTTTTTTGGAACAAAATGTATTGCTGGACAGTGGTTATTTTAATTCAAAAACTGGCTAGATATGTTTTAATGGCCAACTTTAAATCATCATGTTTTTTCGCACTTGCATGTAAGCACTTGAATGCAATGTTGCTAAAGCTGTGCACATAAATGGCTCTGGTGGTGACTGGCAGTTGTTAATGTGTGTGTAAATGTGAACGCTGCATGTGTTTTGTTTTCTGTTAGATCTACGAGCTTCACAAAGACGATGATGCCAGCTGAGCATTTGTCTATCTGCAGATGAAAACAGTTGCCGACTTAGGAAGAACTAACTCTGTTTGCCAGTCACTGTGCTGTTAGGAAACTACTCACTGATCGACTGAATCATTGACTGATTGACTGACTGACTGTGCTGCTCATTCAGAAGCTACATACACATGGCAGTCTGTTGCTAGCAGCATGCACATCAGTGAGTGAGGTCAAGTTCAAAATTAAATCAGCTGGCAATTTTTAATGTCAAAATATACAATTATGGCTTATTTATTATTATTATTATTATGACGTCCCAGTTCGTTACTTTGGCCTGTCCAGACTGCAGTATATGTGACTGAGAATCTACATACATAGCCAAGACAAAATTAATAATAAAGCTGAAGATAAAACCAACAAAATGTCGTGCAACACACAGTATAGTAGATACAAATTTCACATCGGTACAGTCACAGTAGTGCCCAATTTATACATGCATTTTATTTCACCATTTTGTGAATTATTATTTATTACAGCAGCATAGAATGAGAAATTTGAGCTAATGCTCACGAGACGCGTGAAAGCCTATAGCAGTTTCGGTTCAGTAGTTCAGCTGAAAACTGGGGTGTTCACGCTAGGTTAATATACAAATACCAAATTCTCTATCTGGATCGCATAATGATAGTAGCATGGCGCCACCTTGTGAATGATATAGACTTGTATCGCAGCCCAAAATCGCCAAAAAATGCATAAAACCCCCTATTTTGGCGTTCAAGGTCACTGAATTCGGCGCCAATTGAGAGTTAGTGTACGACTGACTTCCTATTAGTGATTAATACTAACCTAGGCCTTATCTCGCACCGTTACTGAGATACAGCGACTCATTGGCCAAAAATCGCAAATTTTAACCACCCCCTCTCATTTAGCACCCTCCTTCAGGGTGACCCCCTTCGAATTTATAGAAAAGCTTTATGGTTCCTGAAACTAGTCTTCCAGGCAGCCGACCGTGAAGATTTGGTGATCCTAGCTTGCACCGTTTTTGACTGATCCACCGTGTGACAGACAGACAGACAGAATTGCGATGGCTAAGACGCGCTGAAAGCAGTAGCTGCTTTCACACATAAAAACAAATATACATCCAACACCTATACCATCATAACAAAATGTCTCAAATTACTGTACAGACGAACCTTCAGTAAAATGTTTATTCCTAGCAAGTACGATAATATGCAATAAATATTCACACTGAAAAATAAAACCGATTATGCATTCATCAGAATAATAGATAGTTACATTGCCGTTAAATTTGCATGCAATCCATGTTAGCAGCTAAAAATCCAATAAACTTCTGGCAATGTTTAAGTATAGTGAGACAGGAGCAAAAGAAGAAAACAAGCTGCTGCAAAAAGGGCATTTACAGACAAGCATGGGTTCCTGATAATGAATTAACTACAGGTAACAGTCTGGCCTACATAAAGCCTGCAGTTAGATTGACAGAATTATGTATGCAGTGAAAACAATGGCAATATTACTTAAATTAACAGCAAACAGAAGTGCTCCAAAGAAATGTCGACAAATCATTCAACAAAAAGGCTGTTATATGATCAAATCATGTAGCATCTAACCTAATGCAAAGCGATCTTCGTCACTGTGCTAAAACTGTTAGCAGCAATAATTCGTTAATGCATTACTTAGGCAGATTTAATCAAGCATTAACTGGCTTTTGTTACATCAATGCACGGTTATTCACCTGATTAATGATCATGACCTGCATCAGTGACACAGATGACAGGACAAAATGCACTGTACAGCGTAAACCTAACAATTGATAACAGAGTCCCAAGCATCACATTGAATATGAGGCATTCGGTTCATTGATGCGGTCGATAGCAACGGTAGTGTAACTGAATGAATATTAAAAACAAGCAATCGGTGAATGATTCAGGATTCCTGCTTGTCCAGAAATTCATGAAATCTGAAGCTTCTCCTTCTGTGTCCTAAAAATCTTGCAGAATTATTTCTACAATTCACCCAGCAGAAATAATGACAGATGACATTATTGCACTCAATTACATTTGTAAACCGAGAAGCAGAAATTCTCTCATGTTCAAGAAATGACAATTTCCTATAATTTTAACACCATCTGTCGTTCACTTTTGGAAAATGTTCTCAATTCTGCAGGTTTTTTGGTGACCTGAATGAATTTTTTATAGTGTGGCAGGCCCGTTGACATTCTTGGTTGTTCTGGCAGTGTACCAAACAATACACATTTAAGAGACTGTGACCGACTGACCGTTCATCACATTCAGTTCATTGATACTGAAATACACTATACAAACAGCCAATCAGTGAGTATGCTAGCAGTGGCGTCTGGAAGCAGTTCGATCAGCAGCCTTCCAGCACCTCAATGATACGCTGTATCGACTTGCTGGCATTCATTCCACTGGCATTCTGCACACAACACATTGGATGCAACTACAACAGGGTTGACACAGAGAAAAAATTCTCCGAGTTTTCCAGGCTTTTCCAGAGCCATAAACTTACTTTTCCACAGTTTAATGCAAGAAAAAGTAATTGCAATAATAGTAATCTGGGGAGCACAAATCTCCCGCAGCAGGGTCCAGGGCCAGGGCAGACCGGAAGAGCCCGAGCCACAAACGTATTTTAGAGCATTTTGTAGTCAGAAAACTGCATCTGGTCATGCTATTTTGTTTGTTACAATTTTTACCCGAGATTGCATGGAATTCCCTGATAATTCCCAGAGTTTTCCAGGTTCAGGGAATTTCCTGAGTATTCCAGATTTTCCAGGATTGTGGCCACCCTGTACAACCTTATTATGTCACCAGACCAATTAACCTGCTCAACACATTACAAGTTATTTTGGAGACAAGACTTGCCAGGCAATTCCATGCACTGATACTGACAACAAAAACCAACGTTTAAAAAATCAAACAAACCAACAAAAAACCTAAAAGACAACAGTTATACACGCACAAACATAATATCAACTAACAAAGTATGCACGTACACAGTACATACAAAATCTAGCTAACAATTTCCCAAAGCATACTAAACAACTGGTTTAGGGAGTTTTTTGCGACACCCAGCCACAGAACAAATCAGGCCTATTTTATAGCTCCCGGGAGACACGAGGCAGTATAGGCACACATTATGACATAAGAAAAACACCTGTACAATCGGACAGCATCTGACAGAGTAGAATGACAGTGAAGTGAAGGACAAAACATTGCGTACCGTGAAGTTCATAAAGCCAAGGAACTTGCTCAGCATCTGAACCATCGGCCTGAAGCTGAAGCTGGGCAAAGTCTCACGCACGTCCTCAGCCAGATCCTACCATATCACATAACATCATGGTGTGAGTTCACGTTCAATTGAAAAGAAGGATTATCTTTATTCTAATCCATTTCTCTTAACCCTACATTCGCAACCGAGTCTGGTTAGCATTTTTCTTATGCAAAAAGTGAACTGAAAACCAGTCAGAAAATTTTTATTCCCTAAAGATTAAAAAAATATGTATTCATTTGTGCTGCAGCTGTCTGGTGTTAATCGGCAATGTTTGGACTGGTGAACTCAAGCAGTGTTATCACACATCACATCAGTCGTCAGAAATAAAAACCCACAGTCCAATGCACTTATCATAATGGATCACACTCTCTCAGTCAATCGGTCAGCATGCATGTGGTCTCAAACAGTGAAGAGTAGCCGAAAATATCCTATGAACTAAAAATCTGATTTTTCCGCAAAGCCTGTTCACTATGCAGGCATTTTTTTCAATTACAGTGACAAATGTACAGATTAATTCTGAACTCGTTAAACGGCACAAAAGAGTCTAACCAAGAGGTTTTGAAGCAAATAAACTACTGTAAGAACAACAAATAACCTGTTTGTGTTCAATCAGTGTGCCAATAAGGAGGGCAATATAAGCTGCCATGATACTGTCCTCCATGTGCCGACCAGCCGTATGAAGCACTAGACACACAGAGAAATAAAAATAATGATAACGACAACTTTTATGGTGCTGTCATCATGGCATCGCAACAGCAAAGTTCATCTGGTTCATCTGATACCACTTTTGTAATGTATTAACGGGATGACTCGTATTGCCAAAATGTGAAGCTAACAACAGTCTGAAGTGACAAAACTCTCCCCATGACTTCTGATCAATTCCTGTGTTTCTCAGATAAGGGCCAGCCTGATGTGTACTAGACAACACAAAACAAGAATAGTTCGTCCTGTAAAATCGTTCTTACCACACTGTTTGTACAATTTGTCATATCAGTAAGCTTAGTTGTACGTACGTTTTTAAAAAAATTTTACCTAGTATTTTACATTAATCCAGCTATTGGCTGCAAAACACATAACAGACATTTTAATTCATTCATTCACTAACAAACGGTAACGAACGACTACCTTTGGTATAGTTTTCATCGTTATCTTGTAATTTTTAAAACATAATAAAGAATATTTCATTCACTCATTCACTAACAAACTGTATGAATGAATGACTACCTTTGGTGTAGTTTTCATCATCGTCCTGTGAACTGGTCGTGGTAGTGCCGGCCAGGGCGGCGGCCTGCTGTCGGGCAGCGTGCATCGCAGCAAGGCCATCTGACGAACTGTCCAGCATGCTCGATGTTTCACCTGGTTCCCAGAACATGCCAGACTCGGATTCATGCCAGCCACCGCTGAGCTTACGACCACCGATTCTTGGCGATGAGCCAGTCTGGCATGGGTCAGACGGTGGAGCTGCGATGTCTGCCATGGCCTTACGACGCTGCTGCTCTACCTCTTCTATCTCCGTCTCTTGTTCCTCCTCTATGAGCTTGGCTGCCTCGTAGCGTACACTGAACAGCTGCAGAAACAAACATATAAAGATTAAGATGAAACAAAGATAAGATGCTCTCGCTTGAGTCTATGTCAGAATGAAACCACAAATAGTTACAGAACTTCTCTGTCTCAGTCTCCCATTCTTCATCTATGACCTTGGTTGCCTAACACATAAACATAAATCAGTGAAAATGATCAAATATATCTTCCACTCTCTAGGCCGGGCACAAAAGTCAACAAGCAGGGCTGGGCTTCTGAGAACTGATCCAAAATTACTCAAGAGATGAAAATTTTCTAACTTTCAAGATCACCCTAAAAGTACACTTTAATTAAACAGATGATTTTTTAATCATTTTCACATAGTTCAAGCTGAAGTGTGAGAACGTGCAATGGCTGTGTGTTGTTTGCTTCCCTGGGTATGCATTAGACCAATTAACGCCGGCCTGGCACTGTCTGTCTGTCACGCTGATATGGTGGGGACTATGGATGCACACAGCCCCAAGGTACACACTGCAAGCAGAGATGCCGGCTCAGTGCACACAGCCGCACCGGCACTGAGGTGTGCAGATCCCAAATTTTTTTTATTTCACATCAGTCCCCATTACCGTGGGTATGCCGCAAATTTTGTCACCATCCCCATGGTATTACCATGACTTTTATCCCCGTAAAAAAAGTAAACGTAAAGTCCTTCCCAAGCTTTATGGCTCATAGGGTGGCGCTGATCTCCATTTCCTAAGGCCCTCAGCCAGTCCCAGTTCTTACACTGCGAAACCACGGAAACGGGGGCCAGTGTATTGTGCGGTGTGCCTGTTTACGTCCCAGCGGTGAAGCCGGTACCAAATTATACTGCTTGGTGACAGAGGCACATGTGTGTGAACAACTTGCCTAAGGTCGTTACCCGGCAGTGTCCTGGTGCAGAGTCAAACCTGTGCCTCGGAGTTACCTCAGGATTACAAGTTTGACACGTTACTGTTAGACCACCGAGCCACACATTTATCCCCATTACCGCGGTAATTACTGCAGTTACTGCGGTATTACCACCATCCCCATCCCCATGTCACTCTTTGCTACAGATCCATTAAACCTCTTTCTGACAAGCTGGTAGCGCTGTAACAACAGGCTGCTCACCATGCCCAGTGCCTCAATGCAGTCAATGCTGCCGTCATCAGTCTGTGAGTAGTGGCAGTCATACGGCGGCAGACACTTCTCCTGTATCAGACGCTGACGATTGGCTGCACAGCTTTCCACCAGGTTTGTCAGCAGGCCGACACCCTTGCCACACACAAAGCAAAGACAAATATACACATTCGGATGCAAAGACTAAAAAAGTACTATGCTTGCTTGCCAATGCTTCCATTTGACGACTGCTGGGTTGAATGAAAACCACTACTGGCGATCATTCCATGCATCGCTAAAACGAGACGAAAAGTTATTCGGTAACTTACTGAAACTTACTGAATTCAGAAATAATTGCTCTTAAGAGTAATGTACTGTCACTATCAACTGCCAATACAATATGTGACCAAACACCTAACCTAACTCGGCGACAGGACAAAACAACCGTAACCTTGATCTTCTAAAATGAAAATCAACACACTGTTTCCTCATGCCCTGGGAAACATTCAAACCAATTGTAGTTTTCCAACATTTTTGTTTTTGAACAACATTGGCAAGATGGTACAGGCCAGATGGACTCAAATGCAACCTATTAAGATAGTTGCATAACAAGAATTCTTTCCCTGATAAAATAGTTGAATACAGTGCAAACCTACCAGTATGACAAGGTCAAATCGGCTGACAGTTGGCACATACTGCGGTGAGCGTAGTGTACATGTGAGAATGGTAGACAGCAGTCCGTCCAGCCCACCGATCTCTGCACACGCTGCAGCTGCAACACACAGTAGTGACAGTACAGCATCTTCACAGGCCAAATAAATACTCTCAAACTGTTTGTTACCTATGAAGGATCAGTGTGATACACATACAGAATGGGCTAAAAAAATGAACTACCGCATTTCTGAGTGTTGATAACTTTATGATGGTTAGTGGCAGAAAAGCATATGATGCATCAAAAGTTTCGAATTGTTGCCTAGAAAAAGCACGACACTTCCACATCGGTGCAGTAAAATATTCTTTGCCTAATTCACACAAATCTTCGCTTACTCTGAATTACACTGACTCTGACAATAACACATAGATTTAACTCAGTTTTCATTCAAAGCAAGCGAACATGATACTGACGGTTGTCATGTGTGATGTTAAGCAGAAGCCGGAGTGAGGTGAGAAGGCACGTTGACACTATGCTGCTGATGCTGCTGTTACCGTTGCTGCTGTCACCCGATCCTGCTGTCGGCTTATCAGCATCATCATCATTATCATCATCAAGAATAACGACATCGTCAACGACACAGCTCGGCAGACGACGCACACACAGCTGAACCAGCCTGGCAACACCAATGGCATAAGACACAGCTTTTGACCCAAGGCATAATTTATATCAAATTTAATTTTAATACGACTTTAATAAGCAATCAATCAATTGATAAATCAATCAATCAAAACATAACCACTTACAAAAACGACCAGTGGTTTACAACGTAAGCCAAAAATATCTTACTGAAAATCTTCCTTCATCACTAACTTAGTTAAAGGTATGCATCTTTCTTGTAATTTTTCATTAAGTTTTTCTCACACTTTTTGTAACTGCACTTCTTTCTCGCTTTTTACTCCTCGCGTGCTACGTTCCTAACGTAGCGAAAAGGAGTATATGAGATCAGTGTAATATTGAAGACTGAGCGACGGACCGACTGACAGACCGACCTCTGTTTCTGGAAGAGCCTTCCTGGAAGAACTTCAAACGGCCATATCTTCATAAATCATATCTCCATAACGGTGCTAGATAGATGCATTGTCACTATGGACGACCCATAAAAAGTCGACCCCCGGGAGTCGAATGGTCATGTGACCGATGACGACACGTGAACCCAAAAGGTCAAGATCGTGACCCCATTATGTTTGAGATGCCATATCTCTGTAACGATGCCAGATAGATGCATGCGTTGAGGTATAGCAAGACAAATGGCAACTAGCACCATTGACCATTATTGGATTTTTTCCTCTCAGTTTCTAAAATTGGGCAATATTTTATGAACTTCAAGGAGACAATTTCCACTAACAACCTCGATGTCAGTCACTATTAGTATAATATTAAACGGGTCTCAATTAGACACTGGGTTTCTATAGAAAATGATGTGCGCAAGGAGTAAATTAGATTGGCCACAATCTAATAATATTTCTTGTTTTTATACGAGACTGAATTTTTCCATTTTTTTTGTAAGTCTGAATCACAAGCTTCTGTAAATGGAACTCCGGGTTTCGGGCAAACCACCAATGGTCCTTCCGACTTACTCTGCTCATAGCTTGATGCAGACCTGAAGACTGACAAAAGATCTAACAGAATTTGGCCTAAGAATGTAGAAACTATCAAGAGACCTGTGTAGAGAGTGGATGATGCTGGCAGAGGGAGATGACAGCAAATAGTTCTGATTCTCCGTGTTCATGTATGTCACCTATACACAACACTTAGATAGCCAATCAGAAGATATGCATCAGTACACAATTATTGCCACTAACTAAAATCAGACAACATGTCAATTTGTCAAAAGAGAAACAAACACCTGAGACTGACAGTGAACAGACCAAGTTCCACAGCTTCAAACCAAGCTTTCACTGGCCAGGCCACGTCTCCAATCTGCCATTGTTGTGGTAATGGGAATGAGACAGATGAACATGTACTTCACTTTTGTCCCAGTTAAGCATAAAAAAGTCTCAGACAAGATGTTGTTCACAATAATAAAGATAAACATAATGACGATGATAAGATCTAGTACTCTAGCAATAGGCACATTCAAGTCCACGCTTTGAACTGAATAGTTCACTATGGCCCTCCCCAACAAAGAGAGTTTGGCACCATCACAGCACTTATGATTCACACTGACAATGTGACAATTGTTGGCATTGTATCAAACTGTTCTCAGTTTAGATTAGACAAAATAAACAACCGAATGATGCTGAACACTAGCGTAAAGCATAACGTACTCGTTCCAGCACTCTGGTGCATCGTTCAACGCGCTGCAGCTGATCAGTCAGCAGCGCTGTGCTGATCTGATAAGAATGCACTTTCTCCACGCAACGTTCGACCGTGCTCATGAGCTGGTCAAGTCCTCCGAGCGTACGCAGCGTATCCTTGAACCAGTCTCCAGCCTGCTTCGATGTCAAACTCAACAGCATCTCCATCACCAAGTGACCAGGCTACAGACACACACAAATGACTCATATTAAAGAACAAAGCAGCTACAGAGCCTCACCTGCCATGCAATGTTACCTACCATCAACACAGAAGAACCTTAAGGCCAGCCAAGCAAGCTGTTAATCTACTTACATGTGCCAAAGGAATAGATGGTTGAGTTGTCTATGGTATTGGATGTTGGTTATACATCGTGTCAAATAAAAAACAACCCGTTGCATTATTTATCATATTGTTCCAAACTGATAATTTTTGAAATTCTTTCCCCCCCACAGATTTGAGAGACAATCTGCCAGAAAACTATTATTAAACTTCCCACCACACCTAAAAAGTGTTGCTATACTATCTAATAAATATCCCAAAGTCAAAAACTTTGTGCACAACTGTGTTAGTGTTTATTCTGTAAATGTCAGTATATCATGGCTAACCATACACCCAATTATGACAGAAATGCACTGCAGTGAAATAGCAAATCTGGCTTAATCTCCGGTCAAATATACCTCCCCAAATCCAACCAAATCCACCTTCAACTGGATTTAGAAAAAAACTGAGAAATAATAGAAGACATGACTAGGATCATTAATTTCTCCAAACATATTTCGGCAATCAAATTAGAGACAAACAGTATAAGACAAAGCAGAAAACAAGCAACAGTTGCGCATAAAACTAACCGTCATGTTGTCGAGAGCAACATCGTAGTGAGAACCAGCCTGCTGTACAATGCTGTGGAGTCTGAGCCGAGTTCGACACAACTCATCATCAACAATGGACGATGATTTTAGGGCATCGGCACTGTCGATGCTCAGTAAACGCAGCATCAGTTGCAGGCTGGCCGCATCAATGTGCATTGTGAGATGATCACGCGACATCATGTACATCACCGCCGACGTACACAATGCTAGTTTCTATACACAGACACAGACATCATGCATGTACATTGTAGATCAATGCCGATGTACACAACACTAGTCAATATAATTTATACATGGACACAGACATTGTGCACATCATGCAGGCTAGCTCCATCGATGTGCATTGTGAGATAATCACGAGACATCGTGTGCATAACTGCCGACATACACAACGCTAGTTTTTATACACAGACACATACATCATACATGAACATTGTAGATCAATGCCGATGTACACAACACTAACCTCTATACACAGACACAGATACTGCATACATCACAGCTGATGAACACAGTTCTTGGCTAGTTTCTATGCACACAATATGAAAGGATTAAAAAAACCTATCTCAGAGCTAGCCTCGATCACACAGTGTTACGACATACTGTACTGTATTTTTACTTGTACTGTATTTTTCACACTTCCCAACTGTCAAAATCTAGACTTCTGGCTGCAAAATTCACTTAATGCCCTCAGTTAGGGTGACAGCCAGAGTTCTTCACAGAGCTGGTGGTAAAGACTTTGTGATCTCACTCGTGCTGCTTTTACTTAGTGTCTGCATGTGATAGACAGACGGATGGCCACCCAGACCAAAGCTAATACAAGGCATCTACATAGCAGGCTATGCCGATGCCGTAAAGATGAAAAATAATGATAGCAACGGACCGGATCTTGTGATGCATCATGCAATGCCGATAACATCTTCAACAAAGTGTCATCAGCTCGAATGTGCATTCGAAATGCAGACGTGGAGCATTTGGATGCCAGGCTCACAGCACTGACAAATAAACAGACACCACACACACAGTTACCAATGAACAATCATGCTCGTCAGTTAACAAGGTAAAGTGTCAACACCAAGTGGCAGCATGGCTTATGTAGATTTTTTCATCACGATCTGCAGTCTATTATGCGAATGTAACGAGGCATAATAAGTGTGGAAACGTACTTATATCATGACCATAATTGATGGTGTTCTGTGTGGAATGTGTGTATGATAAACGAATGCATAGCCTAGCCATTATTAAGCCTAGTTTTTAAGCCAGCACCTAAGCCATCCAGTGCTCAATCTGTCACGCATAAGTAGACATAAGAGATTAAGCGTGCAAGCCAAATTTCTTGGTGTTTCTGAATGCAAAGACCCACTGATCATGATGTTTAACTTTTGTAGACTAAAAACTGATGCAACACTTGTGTCGGGTCCAGAAAATATTCAGGCAAATTGCAGCTTTACTGTCCTGTAAGCTTTTAATAAAAAGCCCACAAAAACAGACCAACAAACAAAATGTACAATACAGTTTTTCAGATGGCACATAAACATCATCCAAACATAACAGTACATAACAGTCTATGTGTAAATGACAGAATTTAACACTGTGAGACTGCGAGTCATTATTAACCTGAGACAGCGAGTCGCAGTGGGCTGTGTGTCTGTGAGGCCATCAAGAATATATTCAATGTCATCACAGAACTCCTGAGTTTCACCGTATTCCTGACACTCGTGCGCCTCTTTCACATTACGTACTACTGTGTACAACTGTAACAACAACAACAACAGCAACAATAAGAGCATGCTAACTACTACGACAAGTCAACTAATACAACTTGCCATGACCACTTCTCCATGCATATATCTCCGTGCTAACAGGGACGCCAGATCTAAGTGCTAAAAGGGAGGCTTGACGAGTTGTTTGCATGGCATAACATTAACGTTTAAGGCAAACACAAAAAACCACAGCTGTTGAGCTTCAAAACCATCCAGAGAGGTGCTTACAACTGTGGTGATGGTTTAGACGGTTGCATTCAGTCTTCCGTAAAAACCGTGGCTGTAGTTACAATTTCGATAATCACAACAACACCATCTACTTTGAACACTCTTGTAAACATTCTTAAATGCAGCATACACTTTTTACCTACGTTTAGATGTCATCTAAAAAAATTTACTTCTACTAGCACATTGAATGCATTCGAGGTTATTACAGTTAACAAGTTATATAAATTACTTACTTACTATATAATGCACTAATTAATCTAAATTCAGCTGTCCGTACCATCTTCTGCTCACGGTTGACTTTGATCTTGGCATTGCTACCAGCAGATGACTGGCCGCTGGATGCAGACAGGGATGAGCTCGAGTTGTAATGATGCGATGATGATGATGATAATGACGAATAGATGGGAGGAGTGTGAAGATCAGTATCAATATCATCATAGACTGAAGATGATGCACCACGAGCTGCTGCTGCAGCTGACAGACTAGTGTTAGCTGACGATGATGATGACAATGGCTGTGATGGACTCTGCATAATGCACCAAAGTAGCTTCCACATAATAACTGTCATACTGTGCAGTGAACAACAAATACAGATGAACACTACATGATATCAGGAACAAAAACTAGCCCTTCGATGGTTGAATCCGCACGTCATGTGAGGTCACCTGAGCGATCGAAAATCTGCCCTCGCTGTGACCTGATAAAATACAGATCATACCATGCCTACTACTAATCTAATCTAAAAACAATGTGATATAGTGCCACTGTCACAAAGTTGACTGCAAATCAGAAGCGCTGCGTTGGCAATGAGTACTCTGCCAGTATTTTAATAATCAGCAGTCAGTTGCCAGCTAACAGCATACATTACACCGAGGACAGACATTAGAAATGAGAATTATGTCTAACTATCAAGGTCTTCTGACTGACCTGGATCATGTCATATGGCTGACTGTCATGTACAACTCACTGATCTCTACCAACCAACCAAAGTTCATCTAGATCAAAAGATATTTTTGCGGATGGATGAAAAAACAAAGGTAGCCTACATGCAGAAACCGGCTTTATTACGTTGACTCAGTCATGGAGTCAGCCTAAAAAGTTGAGTTAATTTCAACTGGCTACCTAGTCTACACTACATAAAATAAAGTAAAACAAATAAAAAACCACAGTAATTCAAACACAGTATGCATCATACAGCTAAACAGGAATACTTACAAAATCATCGGAATCATTCCACTGTCGCGGGTTGTACACAGCTTTTGTTCTTAGTGAATTCTGTTAATTGCATACAAAGTTTATAGACTTCTCAGCTTTGTGAATACAACTCTAGCCGAAAATAATGCTAACAAACTCATACAGACAATAGAGACACAAAGCAAACATGAAACTGTCACAAAAATTGCTTCTGACCATCGTCTTTGATAGATTACGTTTTCCCATTCACATACAGCTACAGTAACAGCGGCAGGATGTTATCAACAATTAGTAGCTATGTCTACTTTCCCTCGTTATCTAGTAACAACAATTATGCCTACTAAGGTCCAAATAACATTACTTCAATCGGGGCTCAAAACATAAATTAGAGCTGCCAAAGTTAGCAAGAAAGAACCCAACACTTGCAGTCCTCCAGTAGTTATTATGTACTTGTCATCATGTCCAGAATGAACTAGGTCTCAGACAAGTCTCAGACTTATTGGCCAGAAACAGGTTCTAAGCAATACATGAAATTAAATTTGAAAATAATGTACAACATAACAACAAAACACAGAAACAAATTTCTGCAGTGCCATTAGTGTCAAAATGCAGCTCATGTTTCAATGGCAGTAGAAATGACAAAACAACAGACAATCTTCACTTAATGACTAAGAAGTTTTTCTTGAACATACCACTGTTATACTGCTGTAACTCAAACAACAACAGCAAGCTCAAAATTTATCAATATTCTGAGCAATGTACACTAGAGACATAGACAATACCTTCTGTGAACTGGTCAGCAGTCTGCGAGTTGTAGTACTAGTACTAGTAGCAGTTATAGTAGTCGTAGTGGCAGCAGCAGGTGTTATAGCCGTAGTGGGCTCACTAACTCCAGAGCCAGTGGTCCGCCATCTGTGTGACCTTGATTGACCTGACCTACTTCCAACTAATTCATTCTTACTATTTCCTGAGCCAACAGTGTGCTTCAGTCGGCCAGTGTCTCTGGTGGATATTCTGCTAGTAGTTTTAGTCGGTGATGAATTTCCGCTACTGCTGGTGTCCTGCGAACAGGTTCCTGAGCTTCCTGTACCTGAATTGCCATCGAGTCTGTGTGAGGATCTGGTAGAAGGAAGGGCAATGGAAGATAAAAAAAGCACAACATCATCATCATCTTCGTCGTCATCACTGTGTCGATGCAATTGTTTACTATGATGCAAAGGAGATGACAAACCAGTTTCTATCTTCACTAAACCAACACGTGACACTCTACGCAAATGTGAATTTCCTACATCGATGTCACAATTCTCAGAATTTTTCGACTTCTTAACCGAAGGATCAGGCTCAGCAGAAGACGACTGTGTGCGAACACTAATGTCTGCATCCAGCTGACGGTGTTTACCAGAAGACGAACGTTGGGATGAAAATAACTGAGAAAAGTTGTCGACAAACACTTTTAACTGTTCTGTTGTCTTACACGGTGATGGTCTGACACTGCCGCGTGTGTTCCTACCACTAGTAGGACTACAAGATTTCTTGTCAGAAGTTTCTAGTCCATTAGTCCGACATTTCCTATCATTTGTGTCCAGTGAATCTCCCCTCCCACTCACTGCTGATGCGGACATGTGGTAAACAGATATGCCATTTCTCTCACTATCACCAGACTTGACATCAGGCTGGCATTTTGCCTTCATCTTCTCAATAAACTGCTTAGCATGTCTTTCATCGTGACCACTTGTCAACTTCCGCTTGTCCGCAACACCATCGACAGACGATTTCTCTGTTTTATAGTTCACTGTTCGACTTCGCGACTTTTCTCCTGCGCTGACTTCTCCATCAACAACAGTCTGCTTTCTGGGAGAAATCGTCGTCTGTCGAACATTCTCTTTTCTCGACTTCTTTGCGATGTTGTCATCATCGGAATCAAATAAAAATGGATCATCAGTGTCATGTGTGGAGGAAAGTCTGCGCTTGGGTGATGTACGGGTAACATTAGCAATGCGCTTGAATGATGCACTACCCCACTTCTCAGCTGTAGCAGCAGCACGAGCGGGTGGACGAGACGTGCCGCGGAACACCTCATCAAATGTACGTTCTGCTTTGGAAACAGGATCAGCTTGACGTAAACGACGTCGACTGTAGGTCTTGGTAACCATCTGAGGCAACGCCATTATGCCCACCGCAACCTGCAACATATAACAAATTAAATGTTAAAAACTGGTTAATGATAATGATAATACATAAAACAGCTACAAGCTTAAAGAAAGTCACCTATTATATTCATCTGAAATAATGTAGAATACTATCAATAAAGAGGTAATTTCTTTGTAAACGTAATGAGTGTGACTTTGAAAAACATCATCATCCAATAAATTCAGCTCATTTACAATTTTATTACTGGTGTTGCAATGTCTCTTAATATTCTACCAGCAGTTCTGAACGTTCTAGTTGTTGACAATGACGTTAAGTTGATGATACGTCAACGCCTGTTTTGGATAATATTCAAACAGAAACCGAAGCCGACTTCTTGTCCGTCAACAGTATTTCGTGACTCGCATTACTGTGTACTGCTGCACTGCTTAACAATTTTACATACACCAAAAGAACATTTCATGCAACATAAATTACTCACAAGCTGGTTGTCAATAACTGAGATAAAAGAAACACAAGCGGAATTAAAATATTGTGAAGGCAAATTCACACAAACAACGCAGCCATTTGTAATCTATAATTAGATACTACTAGTTTTTGATGATGGGCAATTTTGTGATTTTAAATCTAAATTATTGTAATTATTTTTTGGTGGCGCTGATTAGAGATTCGATGTTGTTGTCATGGATAGTGTTGTAAACTTCTAGTTGATTGAAAGGTTTCATGGACCAAAAATCTGTTTAAATCAGTGGCCTCTTATGCACAGTTGCGTTTCGGTTTGATGGCCGTGTGGCGTACGATTTTCGCAGCGTAATTTGTTTGCTTAAGGGGATGTCAGACGAACGACAAAGTCGGCCGACTTTTGTGGGTGTGGTTGAGTTGCCTGACAAAGTCGGCCGACAAAATCGGTGAACCATGACACACGGCCGATAGTTTTGTCTGCTCTTCATACGTTATCAGCTAGCACAACAGCCGAATGCAGATCGCAAAATAATACTTGCATCACTTTTTTTCTGCATCTAATGAACGAAAATAATAACAAACACAATAAATAACTAAAATAA
>Ga0056128_1000789_pt1 | contig 31533 bp, 25 predicted proteins | sample WorMetLIZISLAND2_FD_71113 | JGI IMG/M metagenome (GOLD analysis project Ga0056128, IMG submission 71113) | Marine gutless worms symbiont microbial communities from Max Planck institute for Marine Microbiology, Germany - Olavius geniculatus... ...
GGTGGAGGGGGTGGACGAGGAAGGGCTAGTTCGCAACTTCACAGGCAAAAATTTGGCTTTGCACTTACGTGTTGCGGAACACTTCTGGTGGTGGTGGACGATTAATCCTGGTTTTTTCTGTGAATCATTATGCTACCACTAACCGAATCCATGCCTCTGTGAAGTACCTGTACCATTCACTAAACCAAGTTTGTATGTGCCACATACGCATTAGCACCGTTGCTGAGCCTTCAGTGGCTAAAAATAAATGTTAGTTCAGAATTCAAAACTCTGTAAATTAACACTGGCTCAAAGTGGATATTGGCTTACATTCCAAACTGGTGAGGGGACTGAGGACACTCAGCTTCAGCTTTCTTAGGCCCCCTGACTTTATCCACTTTGCAGAGTTGCCTTGCTGATTATGGCGGTATTCATTCACAAACGAACAGCTGTTAGTGTTTGACGTTGAGTGATTGACGGACAGCTGTGTGCCAAACACACTGTTAGCACTCTGTGCCGCTTGTGTTTTGACCTCAGCCGCCAGTTTTTTTTTGTTTTATTAGCGTACCTTTCCTTTTTTCAACGCTATTATGCGGCCGCATTGCGGGTCTTGTCGTCCGTCTGTCTGTACGTCTGTTGTGTCCCGTCTGGACTAACTCAAAAACGATAGTCAGAGTATATAAATCAAAATTAATGTGAGCATGAGAGCTGGAGTAACCGGTGTGGCAATTTTCAGCTTATAACGTCAAAGGTCAGACCGTCAGGGTCATGGTTAGGGTTAGGGTTAGGGTTGCACAATGCAGTGGGCAACTTGGCGAATATGTATTGTACGTGGACAGCCGCATATCATGTTGCCACTAGACCGACATCTTTACTTATTTATTATTAAAATGTTCGAAACTGACAAACACTTTTATCATATATATGGTAATAAATAATTCAGGTCGAGCTTTGTTCAAACAAAAGTGTAAAAGCGTATGTAACATAAACTGGATGCTGCATAAGATTGCTACAGAAATCTACAAAATATTGGACTGCCTTGCATTACGTTGCTAGTCGGAGTAACAGCAGTTGCACTTAATGGTGTGCTGAACATACATTGGAAACATTATCTTCATGCACAGTTTATTATGGCGTCTGGGCATGTGCAGTAAAATACAATAAAGCTGCAACAAAACAACGGGAACCAATCACCATTAAGTCCATTTACCTGGCAGTGAGTTTATCACATAGCAGAACGTGGCACTGTACAGACTGCAGAGAACTATGTTGTTGGGGGGGGGGTTTGCATAATTTCACTTTAACAAAATACATTGTTTTATTTATTTTATTCTATTTTATTGTATTCCATTGCACATGTGGGCGAAGGCCATTAAATGCTTGATACGCTGTGGCCATTCCACAGGTTCTTGAAATTTCTTGAAAATAGTTTTCCATTTTTCCAGGTCCTGGAAAATTCTTGAAAACCAAATTGAGTCTTGAAACATTTCGGAATTTGATGTCAGAAGGTCTTGAAAGTCTTTGAATTTCAGTGGTTGAAAATCGATGTAACTGTGATGTGAAAATTTTTTTCATATGGTGCCAGAAATATTTAATGTGACGTGGTAAAATGTCGCGGGAATGATCTGCAAAAAGTATTTCAAAGTCCTCGATAAGTTCTCGATTTTTTTTGCTCCAAACTGTGGCAGCCACTCTGTATACCAATAGCAGTACCATAGAGTGCAAGTCTGTGCTGTGTGTGTGTTCGTGTCCTGCAGTCGTCTGGGGATAAAGTGACGTCACTGAACGTGGTCTACATTCTGTCTGAACTCATTCTCAACGTCTGTAAGTCACACTAAAGTAGTGCTGTCATCATATTCACCCCTCCTCCCTGCGTTAACTCACACTCACTGCACGGATGTTATTATCCCCAACTTTTTCCCTACACGGTCGGTCTGTATGTAAGGTAAGTGAAAAGAACTCGAACGGATTTTGGTTAATTTTGGATTTTAGTAGTGATCTGGATTTTTTTTCTGGCAAATAAAGATGTCTGTGTGAGGGGAGATAAGGCGTAAACTGAGACTCTGTTGTGTTTGCCAGGTGGCAGCACCGTTCTTACTGGAGGTTTGAGATGTTGGATCGCTTTTAGTTTTATTTTTAGTTGACCATACTTAAGTAACAGTCGAGCTCTTGTCATGGTTGTCGTCTGTCTGTCTCTCGGTCTGTCTGTCTGTAACAGATTATTGTGGCTAAGCTGTAGGGTGTAGGGGAAAACTTTACACAAATATACAGGGTGGGCCAAAAAAACCGGACCTGTTTGAGCATTGATGACTCAGCGATGGTTACCCGGAGAAAAACGTGTTATATGTCAAAAGTTTTAGAATATTGTAGACAAAAAGGGCCGAACTTGCATAGCAAATTATTTGAATATTTTTTGTTTAATTTGCATAAATCTTTATTACCCCTGAAATTAGGCATTTGCCTGCACTCCCATGTGCTTGAGTTCACTAAACTCAAAAACTCACTGCCAAAAAATCTAGATTTAAATTCTGTGAATTATTCAATGTGGGGCATTGCAACAGATAGCATGGTCACAAAATTTCAGTATCTGACCAGCTAAAACGTGTGCTAGTCGAATGCTGGGCTCAGATGATCCTGAACACATTGACTCCAGCAATCGATCAGCGGCCTAAAAAACTGATGACGGTTATGAAGGCAAAAGCTGGGCAACTGCCTATGTCGAATTTAATCTAAACTCAACGTATCTGTTAATGATTGTTGATATTTCACTGTATGCGGAATGACAAAGTTGTACACTTCTGTACACAATTTCGAAACTTTTGGCGTATTACGCGTCTTTCCATCAATGAACATCGCTAAGTTATAAAAGCTCAAATATCCATGTTAAATCCACTTGTTACAGTCAAATTTGGCAGAATTTCGGGGGTGACGAATATTTATGCAAATTAGGCAAAGAATATTTAAATGCTTCACTATGCAAATATGTCGTTTATTCTCTACAGCATTCTGAAACTTTTGACGTATCACACGTCTTTCTACCATTCACCATCGCTGAGTTATCAACGCTCAAACAGGTCCGGTTTTTCTGGCCCACCCTGTATATATAATAATCAGCCACGTGTTTTAAACTTGGGCATGCAGAATATTAGCCATCTACTCCAAGGGGAACATTTTCAAATTGGGGGTTGAATGTATGGGGAGGGTAGGAAAAGTGTGCATTTTTCAACGGAAAACTGGCCATATGTCAGAAACGGTGAGAGATACGGCCTAGGTTACCAGTAATCACTAATAAGAAGTGGCATATGCCCTGTCAGATTAGATGGAAATTATTGACCTTGGATGACCTTGAAGGCCGTTATGCGCTATTGTGGCTGAACAGTGCGAGATAGGACCTAGGTTGCTATTCATCATTGATAGGAAGTCACATATTGGCTTTCAAATGACATGAAAATCACTGACCTTGGATTACCTTGAAGGTTACTGACAACTAGTACGGTGAGCTATCCTGGCGACATCTGGGCTTCTTGTTAGTTTTAGTATTTTGTTTCGAATTTGATTTTTTCTCAGTTTGTGCAGAATTGCTTTTTAGTTTTTATTCCGTGCTAGTTCTGAGAGATTTTAATAATTTTGCATGCATTTTTGTAGCATGTCAGCAGCTTGTTTGCTTTGCTCTACAGAGCCTTGTATTAGCTATTGCCGGCTTGTCTGTCTCTCTGTCTATCCCTCTAGTTGTTTCTTTATGGTGGTTCCCTGAAGGGATGGTGGCATATATATTCATGGTCATCATCTAAGGTCACCAATTTGGTACTATTTGAAAGCATGCAGGTGACTTGATGATAGGAGTCTTATCTTCACAGTCATGCCACCATGATTTATTTCTTCTGACAAATACATTACATTCGTCATTGCAGGTTAGTTTGTGGTCGGTTGTGTTGACATTCAGCGCTGCTGTGGTTTTGTATGTTCGTGCAGCGGGCAGCAAGCGATTGTCATTGTTCACATCTCGCGGTGCTACACAGATCCTGCTGCACGTGCTCGTCTGTGAGTCCAAAGATGATGAGTGTCTCTCGGAGCTGCTAATCGCCGTGCACCAGCTGCTCGCCAAGCTTGGCATTCGAGGTAATCACAGCCAGCAACAGTATCTTGTCTCATCAGTGGCTACCCAGAAGGTAGGGGGCTGGGTCCAGCATGGGCGACTGCTGTAAATGCACATTTGTGCTCTAAAACTAACGAAATTTAAACCTGCTACGTGCGTTTTTAGGATTTTTTTATGCCTTAAATTTCGGGGCGGGGGGGCTTGATGCCCCTCCATAAGAATGACATCCCCACTCTCGTCCTTTGGTTTTGATGTTGGGCCCTGTGGGTTTCGGACCTTGTGTGAACTGCCACTCTCATCTCCCAACTTCTGGTGATGTCTATGTGTCTCATTGTGATTAAACTTTAGATTTCTGTAGCTAATCTTCAATGCGAACCAGCGTCAGAGCTGTGAAGCATCACCTGCCATGTGGGGTCACACAGTGTTACTTGCCATGCTACACAGGTGAATGTACTCTCTATTTTTATGCCACCCAGGCAACCAGGCTGGTAGTTGACTAATCTACATGGGGTGAAGGGGCTAAAGGCTGAGTTGACCCTGGTGGCTGGTAATATACTGAGAATCTTACGTGTCTGCAGTCAGCCACTCATCTTAGTAGTAATCACTTGAGTTCGACTGCGAGTGGAACTCATTATCTGGTGATAGTAAGTGTGACGTCCTACTGTTATGCAGTACAGACTGAGCTGATAGCAAGTCTGTTAGTGAGAGATGACTGCAGGGCCGTCTTTTGTCAGCGTAGTGCCCTTGGCACTGACTTGCCTCTGGCTGCGGGTCTCCTGATACCACATAGTGACCTGTGACCACACTACACCACAAACTGTAGTACGTGTGAGTATTTAAGATTTGCGAAAGGGTGTTGTGGGCATGGCGAGCGTGTGGAGCGCAAGCCTATAATGGGAAGCTAAGGGCAGAGCCCTTGGTGAGGGGGTAAAAGGGGGGAGTTAAGCTCCTTTCCTTGAAGCTGAGATACTTTTAGCTTTTGGACGTTTAATGGAAGCCGCAAATTTGCCCATGATCAATCGATCCATTGTGCGTTGCAGTGATCACCGCCGTAGCACGGGGCCTTTTTGCCTTAGATGACTGGTGTGTATTTTTGTCATAGATGATGATAAATAATGTTACTGCTGCTGTCCATGGTGGTGTCTGTTGCAGATCGCAAGTTTGCAGTGAAGGCGCGCTTATACCAGGCTCTTGGTGTCACTTTGGCCGTCGTCCGTAGCTATTTGCACAGTCCCAAAGTTCTACAGTCTCTCATCTCTGTGCTCAAGCTCTATGCTACCGATGGTCAGCAGACATACCATCACATTACTGTTGTAGTTACAAGTTCTAGGTGTTTTTTATGTGCATACTGTTCATTAAGTTTTTTGTTAATCTCCTTTGCTACTGTCACAAAGCATTATACTGACCAAAGGGCAGTTGATGCTATGTGGCTGGGAAGATAATTGCGAGCATGGCAGAAAGTACTGGCAGGCAACTGCTGCGTTTATGACTATGCAACTCGTGGGTTGACTGCCTAAAGAGTGTGTCATCCCCAACCCCAACACTCATGTTGAGTATATGATACTTCTTTACCTTTTAGAGTACCAATCCAAGTCCGTTATGGGTGGGGGGGCATTATTGATGTACAGTCGGTGTGATGATCTGATTTGCCATATGTGTCACTCACCGTAACGTGTACATCTTGTCATTGATTGGCTGGTTGTCGTTTTTTTAATCAGTCATCTGTTTACTCCATAAATAGAAATAAACAAGATAATGTTCAAACGAACACGGAGTCTGTCCAATGCATCTCGATAGCTTATAGTGTATGGTCACATAAATAAAATCAGTGAGCTGTGTAGATGAGTGGTAAAAATTAAAAAGTTTAATTTTAAATTGTACTGCAGCAATGTTATTGCTGTTATTATAACTAAACAATTAACATTGTCAGTCACGTGACCATTTGATTCGGTGGTGATATAAGTGGTCCATTGTGACCATGCATCTGTTTTCCACTTTATGGATATATGGCATCTCAATAATAATGTGCTTATGTCTTTGACTATTTGGGGTCACTTTTAGCGATTGCAATCTCGGGATCTTGAATCCCGGGATCCCGGCCATTTTTGCCAATCCCGAATCCTGGGATTGGCGGTGTCCCAGTCCCAGTATTACGGGATTACAAAATTAGTTAAAATCGTACTTTTTTCGCATGTTAGATGATAGAAATAAGAATTTTAGCTATCTGGTTAATAAAATATTTATACGTGCTAGAGCCCCACTCTTTGCTGTGCACTGTAATTCGTATTCTGACAGTCATTATCACTCCCTGCAGTTCGGATATATCTTCCATATTGTCCTATACTACATCATATGCATGAAATAAGTCAGTAAAGGATATTAAAATAACGACCAATCTGTAAGCCTAATCCCGAAACAAGATCCCGGGATTCTGGGATTACAAATTTCTCAATTCCGGATCTCAAGATTGAAAATTCAATCCCGGAATTGCAATCACTAGTCACTTTACGTCATCGATCATGTGACCATTTGACTAGCGGTGGGCCATTTCCTGTAAGTGTTCCATTGTGACCATGCATCTATCTTGCACCGTTATGGAGATATGGCGCCTCAAAGATAATGAGGTCATGACCTTGACCTTTTGGGATCACGTGACGTCATGGGTCATGTGACCATTTAACTCGCGGTGGGCGACTTCTTATGGGTGGTCCATTGTGACCATGCATCTATCTTGCACTGTTATGGATATGTGGTGCCTCAAAGGTTGGACGCACAGATGCATGGACGCTCGGGTGATTTTATACCCTATTGGACAGACAATAACCAATAAATATGCATTAACAAAATTTTCAATTAACAAGACATATCAGGCTTATCAACGCAGTTATGGCAGATTTAGATTAAGCAAGTTTTAATATGTAATAGAATTTACTACATGATAAAATATAAATGTGGATAAGGAGGTTGACTTGTTTGCATTTTTAGCTGCAGTCTGTAGTGAAGTAGCTGTTGAGTGAGCTGTCTGCAGTGCTTTAGTTTAGCGTCTGTCTGTGCCTGCTTTAGCTGTGAATGCTTCATATCTGGGCAAGAATGGTGCCGTGACGATCCTGTTCAAAGTCCTTGCTCTGTGTCAGCGCAAACATCTGATTCTGCTCAAACATTCTCTGGACGCACTCGTACATCTCGTCAAGTCTAGTCAGTGTCATGCAGTCTCTTTCAGTCTCACTGTTGTATGCTTATCTGTGTAATTTACTTTTTGTCTGGGCTTGAGTGTTCAGATGACCGAAGACTGATGGAGAACAGATTTTGCAAACTCGTTTTCGTTCTCGCAGGTTTTTGAAAATTGCATTTCTATTTTGGCTGTGTGTGATGAATGAAACTGGCTATTAAGCATCGTTAGATTTGTCTTTGATTGAGAGAGTGTTGCGTGACACGGCGTCACTGATGAGTGATGTGACTGTGCTGGTGTGCAGAGAGTAATGCGGCTCGTGCAGTCGGTCTCGGTGGCGTGCCGGTGTTGCTGAGTATGTTCAGCGAATGGCACAAGTCGGACAATCGCAACCGCCACATTGCGCTCAGAAAGTCCGTGCTGAGTGTGCTGAAGAATCTCACCAACCTCAGTCAGTTTCTGGAACGATTGTTGTTTGTTATCATTGCTGTCAAATTTTGCAGCTTTCTCCATTGCTTTTAATACACACATGTACAGGGTGCGGCAAAAAAAGTAGCCCCGTAAAGTTTTTTCTGTTTTCTTTCAGCAACTGTTTGGAATTTTAATTCAAAATTTTTGCAGCTGCATTTACTAAAGCCTTTCACATCTAACTGCCAAGTAAAATGCGATTCTGTTGAACAAAGTTAAAGTTATAAACTTTTGAACATTTTTAATGCTGAAAAATTGGTGGGCGGTCATGTTAAAAAGTCTATAACTTTGTCGTTTTTTAACAGAATTAAATATTACTTAGCAGTTAGTTGTGAAAGGTTTTAGTAAATAAAGCTGCACAATTTTAAGTTGCACTTCCGAATGGTTGCTGAGAAAACAGAAAAACTTTAGGGGGCTACTTTTTTGCTGCAGCCTGAATTTGCTTGCATCATGTTTGCGCGTGCGTCCGTATTTGTTGACGGAATTTAACCAAACTTTCACCACTAATGGACTTTTGGGCAAGGATGAACATGTCAAATTTTGTAGTTAAAAGGTTAAGGCTCAATGTCACGGTGGGGTCAAATATGCCCAAAAATGCACTTTTTTGCCTTGTAGTTGTCACGTGTTGGCGGAGGCATAGCATTCGACGGAGTCGTAAGTTTTCTTCTGGAATTACTCTGGGTCATGTTACTTTTGGTTAGATCAGTGTGCAAAAGTAAACGTTTGGAAATTGATATGGCAGAACTTCACTAGCTATACTGTTGCCCAGTTAGGATAACAAGTGCATTGTTTTTCTGTGATGGCACTGCTAATGATGCATGATTAGGCTCCAGAGGATGTCGTTTTTGATGAAAAACTGACGAAATGATGAAAATTGGCAGTCGTGACGAAAATATTGATTTTTGACAAAATTTGACGAAATTTACTAAATTTTTACTTTTTGACAAACGAAAAATGGCATTTTGGTGGCAAAATTATTTGGAGCCTATTTATCATAACAAGCACTCAATTTCAGATGGCGAACAAAATGGCGAAATTCGAGATTCTTGACCAAATTTTTAAAACAACTTGCACTTTTTGACAAACAAAATGAAAAGGGGATGCCAAAAGCCTCTAACACTTTGTAAAGTAAGTTAAGAGCACAAAGTAAGTTAACAGCAGTTAAAAGGCCTTATTTTCGGATGGCAAAAAATGGCAAAATTCGGGGTTTTTTCTCAAAATTTTTGACGAAATTTGCATTTTTTGACGAACAAAAAATGGCATTTTTGGTGGCAAAAACCTCTGGAGCCTATGGATGATGCATCTGTGCCTCTTGTCAAGTTGACAACCGTCACCAACCAGGCTTTTTTTCAGTTTTTGGCTTATGGATGTGGAACGGCCTGCCAGATGATGTGATTTCTGCCAAGTTGTTACTTAGTTTAAAGGAGCAACTAAAAACTTACCTGTTCATGACGTTTTTTTGCTGACTTTTTCCTGCTGGACAAACTCTAGCAGTAGTCTGTTTTATTCAGGCGACTTTAAAAATCCTGGATTGATTGTATAGAGTCGGGTCGCAATGCCTTGATGGAAGCCGATGGTATTCACCTGCTGTACAACTCATGCCTTGATACAATCGACTGCCGTGAACTGGAGTCTGTCATCTACTTGGCCAGCATCATTATGCGCAAGTGCTTTCCCAAGAGTCGCCTGCCGATCTCTATGCTGCGTAACCCGCTCATGTTTCCCATTCCCGACAGTGATCTCTATGGTTCAGCCAATGAGGTTGCCGAAGGTATGTCATATTTGCTTATCTTGTATCAGATTTTATTGCCGTTTTCATTTTTCAGAAATATAATCTATAATATTTTGGGGCTCCCAGATTAGACCTTGTTGCTTCTTGATTTTTCTTTGTTGTTTTCCTGCATGTTTGTTGGCTTTGTAATTTTTTTTTATTTTCTAACAAATTTTGTTGCTTTCTCTGACACTTTGGTACGATCTCAATCACTGCCATGATTGAGAGTAATGAATTTATTCAGCTCTGTCAGTTCTACTGTTTTGGCCTGTGAGTATTCAGAGATCATAGTCAGCCCATAGCCAGACATTTCAAAGGGGGGGGGGGTGTTTCAACTCTCACTGCTGGGCTCAAAGCAGCCCTCCGGTAATTCAGCCAAGAGGCCTTGAGAGCTCTGTAAGCTTTCTGTTGCAGTTTAGAGGGTAAAGCATTGTTACGCATTTTGAAGATTGCATATGGTGGTGACGTTTTGGACTATTTTTGTGTAAGTTTTGTTGTTTTCTGAATGATGGGATGAGGCTTCTGTTGAACTCATTGAATTCCTTTTTGCCCGATAGTCATGGTGATCGTCATCGTAGTTGTGTTGCATTGGTGTGTGAGATCAGATGATACAGATTATGAAGGCTCAATTGACAACGATGATGACATTAGCAGTGACGATGATCTTGAGACACGCAAGCTCGACTCTGATGTGAGTCACAGTCGCTGTTGCACTTACACTATCTCAAAAAGAACATCCCACTTTGTGATTGTCCATATTTTTGCCAAACAATTTTTAAAATTTTTCACTGGCACCTTTGCTGGACAATTAGCAATAAAGCGTTTGTTAGATATCCCACTACACCATAACTGTGTCGCTACACTACCTTGTGAAATATATATGCAAGAAAAACTGAAAAAAACTAACAATAATATAGACAAAAAGCATGTTGGAAAATGAAACACACTCCAGATGAAATTTGGGGTAAATGATTTGTATGATGCTACATTGTTACTTATTTGGATATTTGGCATGTTGAATACTGTGTTTGTTTCTGGCCTTTATGGTCTAGTAGGCCTACCAGTTCATCCACAGCAGTCACGTTCTCTTTAGCATGTGCTTGCTTTAGTATACCGGTCTCGTGCCTTTGGTGGGTGCTTAATGTTTTCCATATCATTTTAGTAACATGTCTAGTCTTTCCCTTTTGCTGTTTGTCATAGTAAATTTTTCCAGAGTTCTTCGCAAACTGTATTTTTTGGACTCGTATAAGTTCTTAGCCAGAGCCCTGTCTTCAGTGCAAAATGCCATGTTACGTTACCAGTGCAACAGTCACTGCATTAAAAATTATTATTCACAACAATATCATCCGTTTTTGTTTAAAAGCACAACAAATGTATTAAAAACTAAACATTGTTTATTTTTAATATGAATATTAGTAGAAAATTATTTTAAAATATATTTTACGTGTATATTACCATAATTTTACTAATTTTTGACAATTCAAGTTTTACATGGTAGTGTAGTGACACAGTTAAGGTGCGGTGGGATGTTTAATAAGCGCATCAATGGTAACTGTCCACAGAGTGTGCCAGTGAAAAAATTTTGGAAATCGGACATTATTTGGCAAAGACATAAACAATCACGAAGTGGGACGTTTTTTTGAGACACAATATACAACAGTGTTATGTAGCATTTCTTTGAATACTGGATGGCAGCACTTGTCATTGGTGTAAACCATAGCTATCTAATGTTTTGTAGGCCTAGTACATGTGAATGTAATAATGGGCAGTCAGTTAATTGAGCTGTTGGACTCCTCTGGCAGCCTTTCATTATTCTTGTTTAAATATATCATTATCTGCATGTTGATTGTTTTTTAACGGAGAATAAATTGATGATGATGATACGTAGAGAATCAAAAAATACACGATGTCCCAAAATTAGTGGCACCCCTACAGATAAGTTAGTGTAAAATCGTTAATACCTGACAGATTTTTTACAAAATTTAATTCAGTCATTGAGACAATCATTCTGAACTTGTCTTTCAAGTTTGAGCTTAAAGTGGACACTTTTGGCCTCGATGCAAGCTTTTAGTCTAAGGCGGGTATGCTGCTGCTTGATCCCTTTGTCAACGTATTTTAATGTAAAAAAACTCTGACGTCATAATGACGTTACACTGAGCACACACAGTAAGGTGCATACGTCTCAATGGGTGTGACCATAAGTAGTGTTAAGATAGTGCATTGTACAATATTTTGTTGAAATCCATGAACTGCAAACTGAATTAGGCGTGTTTGAAACAGGGGTGCCGCTAATTTTGGGACACGGTGTACATCCTGGGTGTTAGGACTGGCTGCAACATTTGGAGACTGACGAATGGACAAGTGATCAACTAACCGATCAACTGATTGACTGATTGACTCACGTGTGTGATTGTGTGTGCTTGTGATAGGATGACATGGAATACATCTGACATTAATACCATAAGCATATATGTCATAGTTACTGGTTTACAAGAAATGACAGAGTTAAAATTATAAAGGTGTCGGTCGATTTGCTGTAACCATGCATGGTTATAGCGGAAACTGGTTTTCGTGGTGGATCGATGGCAGAGTTTGTTTCACCAGACCATGCAGTCATGTTTGATGTAAATGGTTAAGCATACGATTAGGTTTGAGTTAGTGATATTGTTAGAAATAAGGAATAACGTATCTTTGACTGTAATGGACTGGAATAGAAGATGAATGGGGTCACGTGACATGGCTTAGCACGGGCAGCTGTTCCTGATAAAATGATTCTGCTGTTTTGAATATGTGGTTTAGTCGCCCTTACACAATACTGTAAACTATTAAGTTTCTTTTTATTTAATTAATGTTAGCGGCCCAATGGGTTTCTGCTAACTGTGGCCATACAATGATTTATTCACACACAGGATGACATGGAATACAGCTGTTTGACTGATTCCAGCTACAAAAGATCCTGGGATGACGTCTGCATGTACAGAGCTTTCTTTACTGAACTCTACGAGTTTGATGTGAGTTGTAGTCATGTTTTCCATGATTACATTTGTACTTATAGTAGTAGTGTGTGAGTTATGGTGTCTGTATGTCGAGATGTCTGGCATGCTTGTGGTAACTTCACCATCAGAGGAGTTTATGATTTTTAGGGGTTTTTTTTGCTTGTCTGTCTACTAAATTAAGTCATGTGTGGATTTTCAGTAAATTGTCCAAAAGGGTGGGGCATGGCTCAAGGTCCAAGTGGCGAGCTTTTGCTGGTGATCTTACCACTAATGTAATCCAGACCGGCTATATCTTTCTACTCATGAGATTTCATTTACTGTTGCTATTTCTGTACTCAGTTGTCAATAAAGCATAGTCGTTGGCAGAGGCTTAAAGTGCCTGAGTGATTTTTGAACAAAGCTTTTTCTCATAGTTGCCATTATCTTTAGCTGATGAAATTGATAAATTACACATAGAATATTTGCACATCAGCGTCTTTGTGCGTGTGTAATTTTGCTAGTCTCAATACAGTGGCAATATGACAGCTCCAAGTTTTTTGTGCAGTAGTACTTTTTGACCAGTGTTGTACAACATAGGCAGTGTTTTACAACACCCTGACATCACTTTTCTTGCCAGCAACAGTTGAACATTTTTCTAAGTTTATTATTCATGGCTTGGTGGCTTCGGGGTTAGAGCATTGGATTCGTACCAAGAAATCTCTGGTTTGACTCACAGCCATTTGCTACCAAGTAACAACTCTGCACAAGTTGTTCACACCTACATGTCTGTGTAGGTGCAACTGCAGGTTTAGTGGTTGGTTTTGACTTGTAACTTTCAGGTTACGGTTCGGCTCCCATCTTGGGTCATTTGCAAGCAACCTTGAGCAAGTTGCTAACTAATTTTGTGCTCACATCAACTCAGCCTTCTATCCTTGGCAGGACAGGAAATGAGTAGTAGCTTATGGTCTATTAGGTGAAAGCCTAGCGTGGTTGATTGTAGTGGTTTGTCTGCTAGCTGCAAACTGCAGGTCGAAGTCTTCGCTTAGGCAGGCAATGGATGGCCGCATACTGTACTGCGTTAGAATTAGCTCATGCCAATCAGCTGCCACTGCTGAGATTGTAAAATTCTTCTGATCGTGAGTGTGATATGGTTTCTGCAGACAGGGGAAGTCAGGGAAAGTCGGAGAATTTCAAGAAATCAGGGAAAATCAGGGAATATAAAAAGTACCATGGTGCAAAAGTTAACAAAGATGCTTGTTTTTGGTGTGACTGCAAGCGATTGAAAACTGATACTGATATTTCATATGAACAAATTAGTCGGGTTAAACGATTCATTTTGTCCTGGAAAGTCAGGGAAAATGAATTCTGCAGAGTAGTAGAAACCATGGTCTGACTTACGTAAGAAGCAGCGCTGTAGCAAGTATCAGACTGTTGCCTTTTTACCTTCAATGTCTGCTATGTGTATGTGTGGTTGTCAGTGTATACTAGAAGACTGCAGCTCATCATCCACATTAAAAACAGCCTCTACTTTATGCGCAGTGCCTACATTAACGTTGACATGCAGCAGCCAGGCTAGCATAACCGATGCAGTGCCACTGACTAATGGCTCCACTACACAGAGACATAACTCGTTGTCCACTAACTTACTGCAGACGATGGACCGCATGACAATCTCTACTAGTAACGTGACGGCGCCAGCCAGCGCAAGCGCTGGTCGTCGCATGTCACTCGGCACTCTGAGAGTTAACTCGTCACAGCATAGGCAGGCCAGTTCATCCGCTCTGATTGTCGACGGATCTAACAGTACGTTGTTACGTCCCGCGGAGCCCGAGACATCACGGCGTCCGGTGGCGTCAGGACGCAGTCCACGGGTTCGTCGCAAGCTCGGCCGATCGGCGGCTAAAAGCGGCCGAGACAAGCAGCGCTCGGTGAAGCTGTCCAAGGTCGTTCTTCAGTCGAAGCTGCCGGTGGTGGACGACTGGCTCAAGTTCGACCTGAGTTCCATGACGTCACCGGCTGGCACGATGGCTGGCGCGACTGCGGAGGTCGGTGTTGGTGATGACGGGAGTGCGGATGAGGATGGAGGCTTGGTGGCTGCAGGAGCAGGCTTCGTTGACCTGACTGATGCTGTCAGTCAACGTGTTGAGAACTCGGAGCTGTATGCAGATCTCGCTCAACTCACCAAGTCTGTCGGCCAATGCACGAAACTGGCTTACCCAGACATGCATGGCCATGTCGTCACGCCATTCAAAGAAGCTTTCTACGAGAAGAGATTCGGAACACAGAGGTAAAAGATATCATTTATCTCTGCACGATAGCTCTTGCACCTTTTTAGTTCCCCCTTCACTACCCGCTGCACCTCAGATTTGGCTGGCCCCTTACCGAAATTGTGCAGTGTATTCTATAAATTTACTTCTTTGCTTACTGGTTGCACTTTTTGTGGCGAATGAGTTTCACTATTCTTCTTGCTCTTGTATTGACTTCACAGTACTTTTACTCATTCACTGCATTGACACTGTGGTTGGTCAAAAAATTATACGTACCGTAGTTAACATATGATATGTGGATGTATTTAAATTCAATGCTCAGGGGGCACCACTGTGATGTAGCCAAAGTAATCATAATTAGTCAGGCCACTGATTGTTAAACAAATACTGTTGTTTTAGTCTGATGAAGTAAACTCACTCTGTTTTCTGTCTGATTCTCTTCATTCACAATTCTTGCAGTTTACCTGGCTGTTTTCTATTGTTCTAGTAAGCATACTACCACTGATCAGTGAATGAAGCAGTCAGCCGCAGGTCCTGTCTTACTATTTGTGATTTTGTGGCTGGTCTGTGTTAACTTAAGATAATAAAGAAAACTTAAAGAAAAGCCAAATGAGCAAGTGAGTGAAGAACGACTACATACAATGAATGTGTAAGGTAACACTGATGCTCTTACTGCATTGTTTGTTTGACATCTATTGCTGTTACTGTGTAGAAACCGCATTCTGCAGGACATTGATCGGTTTATTCACCCTGAGCAAGTAATCAACCGTGTCGTCTACTGCCTTGATGATATTGTCTCAGCCGATGGGTGCACTTACATGCCGGAGAACCCTCCACAGCTCGGCAACTTCGACGAGCAGAAGTTTGTCTACTTTCATATTGCATTACTGTAGGTAGGAATGTATAATGTAGGCATTATTGTATGCTAATATACTACAGACACTTTTAGTATATGTAGACAATAATACAAGTAAAAAACGGCTTTATTTGGAAGAGAGTCTGCTGTAATTCATTTCTCAAATTCAGCTTTTATTATTTACGTATACTGGAGATTTGTCGAAGAACTGCTTGGGGGATACTTTTCTATGCTGAAGAAATCTCAGTCGTTATAACAGCATGGCTTGGCAGCGGTGTGGTTGGCCGAACAGTGTCGCAGTACTTCTGATTGTGGAGTTTTGCTTCAAAAATTGAATTGGAGTGTGCTTGCTTGGAACAGGTTATGGGATGCTGCAGGATGGGCTTCCAGATGATTGTGTTCGATGGCGGGAAAATTATGCAGCATTTTTTGCAGAACCGAAAACTGCTTGCTATGCTGTGGCTATCTGTAATGGTTTGGCCACTATTTGTTATGCAGATTGTAGCTGGAGCTTCAACCTCCAAATTTCTCTTATTTATGGGGCCAGGATCCCTATCTAATATAATAACTCCCGAGAAACTTTGCTACTGGGGCTATAAAGAAAAAAATAGGAATATATCATTTGTTTGTGCAAGTGTCTCTGCGAAATGCCATCTTGTTACATCTAGTGGACACTGCACAGGTGTGACAGCTATGTGGATGGACTGATGGATTTTTTTGCCATAGCTGTCTGCTGATTTATTTAACGATGTCAGCTCGTGATATAGTGCCTCCAGTAAATGTAGCAGTAATAATGTGAAGATCTTTCATGTAATAATAATGTTGTCATTGCGAATATGTATGGCATGCATTTGTAGAGTGCAGACAATGCACAGTCTAGCAGTTGATGGTCCACTACAGTTCAATGCTCAGTTTGAATGTGGCAACCTCCGTAAAGCAATTCAGGTCATTTACATTTTTACGCGTGAAAGCAGCTACTGCTTTCAGCGCATCTTAGCCATCGCAATTCTGTCTGTCCGTCTGTCACACGGGTGGATCGGTCAAAAACAGTGCAAGTTAAGATCACCAAATTTTCACCATCGGCTGCCTGGAAGACTCTAGTTTTAGGAACCATGAAGCTTTTCCATAAATTTGAGAGGAGTCACCCTGAATGAGGGTGCTAAATGAGAGGGGGGTGGGCAAAATTTGCGATTTTTGGCCAATAAGTCGCTGTATCTCAGTAGCAGTGCGAGATAGGATCTAGATTACTACTAATCACTAATAGGAAGTCATACACTGGCTCTCGATTGGCGCCGAATTCAGTGACCTTGAATGACCTTGAACGCCAAAATAGGCGGTTTTATGGATTTTTTGGAGATTTCGGGCTGCGACACAAGTCTATATCATTCAAAAGGTGGCGCCACGCTACTATCGTTATGCAATCCAGATAGAGAATTTGGTATTTGTATATTAACTTAGCATGAACACCCAAATTTTCAGCTAAACTACTGAACCGGAACTGCTATAGGCTTTCACGCGTCTCGTGAGCATTAGCTGAAATTTCTTGTTAGAGGTTACATTGTAATGTGCTTATGTTTTTGCAGTAAATTCAATTTACATTGTTGTATCTGCTAATATTCAAGAGACATTTTTCTGTATAAGTAGAATCTGCTGCTGGTGTCTTTGGTGCACAGATTCGTCAGTACGAGTACGATCTGATACTGAACAGTGACGTCAACACTAATCATCATCACCAATGGTTCTACTTCGAAGTGAGCAACATGGAGGCCGGGCTTCCATACCAGTTCAACATCATCAACTGTGAGAAAGTCAACAGCCAGTTCAACTTTGGTAGTCGACCTTTTATCTGGTGTCTGTTTGCATTGTGTTACGTAGTGAATCTGTATCTCATGTGAGACATTGGCAACAGTACTGGTGGTGTATTTCTTTGCCATATTTCTCAAACCTTGCAGTTCTCAGTCTGAAGGTGCAACTTTGATGCCACTAATGCCTAGCTGGCAGGGTTTGGAAATCGAAATGCGTGAGATTGACTCCAATCCCCTCTTTATCTTCTTCCACCTTTTCCTTTTCTTACTTTTTGGCTCTTTTCGCCTTCTTTGCCGTTCCTCCATTTTCCCTCCCGTTTTTCCCCCTCACATCTTTTGCTTCAAAATCTACCTAAGGGCTTTGCGAAGCACTCTAATCTCCTGACTCCCAGTGGGGTCCGGCCTGAAGCAAAACCCCGACAGCCAAAACATTTTTGTGCATTCTTAGCTCCGAAAATGCACCTAGTGAAAACAATTTTATGTCGCTTTGAGATGGTGTTAATAATTTATGCAAATTATTTCATATTGACACTACTACTGTACAAAACTATGTGTAACAGAAATTGAAAAAAATGCGTTTGTAAAACCCAGGCGGGCAGAAAAGTGTGAGTTGATTGAGTTGACTGAAAACGTGTGAGAGTCACGCTTGATGCATGAGACTTGGTAAAACTGCTAGTGTATGAAATAATAACTAGGGATAGCAGTACTTGGATCGGTTTCTCAAAAAAAAACAATTCTGGAAGATTGTTTGGATTTTTTTTCGTGAATTTCAGATTATTTTCCAGGATTTTTTACTATTAGGAGATAGCAGCTATAGTAAGTTGTTTGAATTCTCCAGGTGGCAAAGGTTTGAGATTTATGATAGCTTCTGGTTGAGCGTGCGTGTATTTGTGTTGTAAGGGATGAGACCGGTGATGTTCTCTGTGTCGGAGGCAATGCAAGGCCGTCCTTACTGGTACCGTGTCGGCACAAGGATCTGTTACTACAAGAACCACTTTGTGCGCAGTGCGCAGACTGCGGGTGGCATGCGCGGAAAAACGTATTACACGGCGTCATTCACGATCACGTTCAAACAGCAGCATGACGTCTGCTACCTGGCATATCACTACCCATACACCTACACCATGCTACACGTGTGTTCCTGTTTGTCTTTCTTCACTACTTTTCCATAGAGCTGTCAAATTAACGCATTAAATTAACGCATTAACGTGTTTATAAATTAATGCACATTAAAAAAATTAATGCGCATATGTAAACTTGCTAATTTCTGTGATGCAGGAGTTTCATTGTTCCATTAAACTGCGGCTATTTGACGATCGAATGAATTCAAGTAATTAAATGATTGTTGCCGATTCATTGCTACTGTTAATAATAATAATAATATTCAGATGATGGGGTGCGATTTGGTTCTTCATTTTCGGTGTATTGCAATTTCCGGTCATTGTTATTTTGTTGTCCGTCATTTTCTGGTCCTGCAAATTCAGTGCCCCCAGCAATATTAATGATGCATTATTAACACACTAATGCATGCGTTAAAAAAATTAATGCAGTGCATTAACAAATTAACGTTTTGACAGCTCTACTTTTCCACTGTTAGGTGATAGGATGTCATCTGCCTGAGTGAACTCATTTGTCAAAACGGTAACCGATGCACAATATGAATTCAAGTTACATCCTTTATTCGCTGGAACAATATCTGTTTGCCACTAGGTGTCGCCTTTATAGCGATCAGTTTGTCACCAATACTCAGTCAAAATCAGTAAATAATGGTTATAATTGGATGAATTTATGCAGCTTACTATGAAAGCCTGTGGGTCTGTAGAAACCACCTGCTGCAGCTGTCTTCAGTGGCTTTCTTTTGTTTTTTTTCCACCAGGATTTGCTCTGCAAAAAATATTCTTCTTAAGTGCAAGTAGTGGTATTAATATTATTAGTACTGCAGTTCTGTTCTATATATCGCTACAAAGTAGCGCTTTTTTTACTTTTTAGTTAGTGTTTACTTGTTCGTGTTTGGTTTTCACTGCAAGAATCATCTTTGGCTCTTTTATGAAGGAAGATATTTCACCAAGTTGTTTTTAAGTACCTGCAGTGTTTTTTTTCTAAAATTAGTTGCAGTGAAACTATTTATAATGAAGTTGTTCGTGACCGTGAGTCAAGAAACCTTTTTCAATTTCATGCCTGGACACTTGGTTCGTTAAATTCTTGTCTGCCAATTTCATTCCCGGACATTTGGTCCATCTATTTCATGTCCGTCAAATTTATGTCCGGCATTTTCAGTCAATCCGTCCATAGTTATCTTTTGTATTTTGGGGCTTTAGTGACGTTTAGTTCACAGGCTGATAGCTACAGTTTGGCTGTTGTATCTGTGTTTAGTATCACCTCTACCAGCTGGAAGCAATGTACGACAGCGCTAACATCTACTACCGCAATCAGACTCTGTGTGAGACTGTCGGTGGCAACTCCGTTCCTCTACTCACTATCACTTCTCATCCAATCACATACGACCGAGATGGTGTCGAACAACTCAGTATGTTGTCTGTTGGTGCAATATTCGTCTGATGATCTGTTTTTTATTATGATTTTTACATCGTGATTTCTACGCTGTTGTTTTTTGTCATATGAGCTGTAGATGAGGTCTCATCTGTTTCCTGGCCATATGGCATAAACTGATGATTAGTTTTTCGTTGTTAGGTACGGTGTACTGTATTGTGTCTGAGACTATTGTTTTGTGTTTGTGTGTAGAGAATCGTCCGTATGTGTTCCTAACATCTCGTGTTCATCCTGGTGAGAGCAATGCCAGCTGGGTCATGAAAGGTCACTGTCAGATCGGTTTTTGTCTGTATTTTCACAAATAAGATTAGGATTGAATCTTCTGCTGGAAATGAAATAAGCAGCTGAGAGGAAGGAGCTTTGTCATTGCATTGATTTATAGTTAACTCATATTTCATGAAGTGAAATATACTGATGCTTCATTTTTTATTATGTATATGAAGGTAAAAGGTAAAGGTAGGTGTACAGGGTGTGGCAAAAAAAAGTAGCCCCTAAAGTTTTTTGCCGTTTTTTCAGCAACCGTTTGAAATTTTTATTTGACATTTTACAGGTTTATTTATGGAAATGTTCTACATCTAACTGCTAAGTGAAATATGATTCTGTTAAAAAACGACAAAATTATAGGTTTCTGAACATGACCGCCTACTGATTTCTTAGCATTAAAAATGTTTAAGCTAAAAATGCTATTTAATTTTCAAAAACCGGTTACCACGTTACTGTCGATGACGTCACAGTGATGCTTTGACAAACAGTAATTTTTTTTGTTTATAAATTATCACTAAATTAACGTTATTTTAATTTTTTAAAGCAATCTCCAGCTGCCCACTGGATTCAGACAGAGCGTGCAGCGCACAGAACTGGCTGTAGGCCAACTGTCCAGATTTCATCACAAAAGATCAATGGCCACAAAAGACCAATGGCCACAAAATTCGCCGAATACAAACCCAGTGGACTATCACGTGTGATGTGCAATGTTGGAAGCTTACTGCAAGCTTAAAACAAAGCCGAAAACAAGCGCTGAACTCAAGGAATCGCCTCAGGTTATCTGGGGCAACCTATCACAAGGACCGATCAACAAGACGATGAAAGACTTCTCAAATTAAGTGACTGAAGGCTTGTGTTGGAGCTTGGAGCTGTCGGTGGACACTTCGAACATACACAGTTTAATGGAAATCTGGCATCTGATCATTAGTTAACTGTGTTGTTTGACGTGTTTCAGCAATGTTATTTAACTAGTGTTGTAGCTTGAACATTTTTTAACGCTGAAAAATCGGTAGGCGGTCATGTTAAAAAGTCTATAACTTCGTCATTTTTCAATGGAATCAAATTTTATTTGGTATTTAGCCTTAGAACAATTCCAGAAATAAATCTGTAAAATTTCAGATTAAAATGCTAAACGGTTGCTGAGAAAACAGCGAAAAACTTTAGGGGGCTACTTTTTTGCCGCATCCTGTATAGCTTTTAAGGAGCGAACCCCTCACAGAGCTACGCAGTGTCACCTGCCATATGGGATCCCACAGTGTTACCTGCCACCTGACAGAGGTGAATGCGCCTCGCTTTAACCCCAGCCAGATAGGCCGGTACTCGATTTACTTACCCCGGAGGGATGGAAGGCTGAGTTGACCTAGGCGGCTGGTTACATACGGAGATGGTTTACCTGCCCACAGGCAATCACCCATCGCATTGCTAAATGGGCCCGGCGTACAGTAACTTTGTTGATTGGGTCAAATGCTTTACCAATACACCATGCCACCAATATATATAGTCAAATGTCCCCATCCATCATGCAGATACTCTCCCCATTAATCAGTGTGGTGCATTGTAGGCAAACGTGTTTTTGAAAATATTTGTTAGTGAGTGCTGTGTGCTGAGTTTTGTTCTTCAAGCCTATGAATGGGAGGCTTACTGGCTTATAATGCAGCATTGCAGTCACATTCTGCCCAAGTCACAATTGATGGCTGATCGTTTTCACTAATATTTATGAGAAGTATGCATCTTGCATAACTTTTGATCTGTGTGTGAAAAAAGTAAACGTATCTTGTTTTCCATTTAACATATTTTGCGTTTTTCAGTGTGAAACGAATTTAAATGTGTTAAATAGTTTTGGCTGTAAATGCAGGTACGTTGGATTTCCTAATGAGTGACAAGCCGCTGGCTCGCACTCTGAGGGAAATGTACATATTCAAGATTGTCCCAATGCTTAATCCAGACGGTGTCATCAACGGAAAGTGAGTAGATCTAGCTGCCCTTGTGCTGTACTCTGTAGGATGTGTTGATGATGATGTTATTATAGTGGATGACAGGCAGTGTACTAATGCCAGACCTTGTTAACAGAAATTCTTTTGAGTGAAGAAAAACAACAATGGTTGTATAAGGGGTTAATCTCTACAAATGCATTTAAAAACTACATATTTTTTAATATTCATATGATAGTTTTTATTTAATAGGATATTTCTGTCTGACTTGGGAGTAAAAGCTGAACAGTGCTGCGTACATGTAGTAGCGATAGCTGCAGCAGCAGCTCTCTACGAAAATTATGACAAATCACGAGATGAAACAGAATAGAAGAGATGCTGTTCGTTTGGCTCAGATCCGTTCAGGACATTGCCATGCTATTAAAGCTTATCACCGTCTGATGGACTCTTCCGTCAACCCAACGTGTCCTGACTGTGGTCAGGCCACCCACACTAAGGAACACTGGCTACTGGAGTGTTCAGCCATGACGGAAGCTCGAACTGACATTTTTGAACGTCCTGACTTGACACTGGACGTTCTGTGCACATCTCCTCAGGAGGTCATCACGCTGGCAGGGCGAACTCTGTTCTGAAGTCCGCTCTGTCGTGCACGTCATTGACAACAACAGCAACAACAACAGCAGCAGCAGCATCTGCCAGAACGATAGTAATACAATGTAGCAATAATAATGATGACAGTGTTTATGGTGGTATATTGTAACAAATTCATCGCAAAAATTTACTTGGTTCATTCAGTTTCCGAAGCTGCTGACTCTTAGACCATGCAAGTCGGAATGAGGTCCAAGTCCATGCCCACCATTGCTATTTTTAGTACTCAGTCCAGCAGTTGATAGTAATTTTCCATCCCACAGAGGACAGGAGGCTGAGTTGATCTAGTGTATGGTGTCTATTTTCAGTCACTGATAGTCATTTTCCCTCTCGTAGAGGAGAGAATGCTGAGTTGACCTAGAATGTGTGCTATCTGCTGTCTAGTCCCATCCAGCAAAGGAGAGGAGGCTGAGTTTACTGGTGTGTGCGCTGTCTGCTTTCAGTCATGGATAATTATCGTCCCATGCTGTGAAGTACAGGACACAGTAGGCTGAGTGAAACTGTTTTGTGCTGTATGTGCTTGCAGTCACCGTTGTTCCTTGGTGACAGAGGATCTGAACCGGCGCTGGTTCCACCCGTGCGTCAAGCGACATCCGACCATCTACCACGCCAAGGGTCTGATGCAGTATTTGCAGCAGGCGGTCGGTCGAGGTCCACTCGTCTTCTGTGACTATCACGGACACTCGCGGCGTAAGAACGTGTTCCTGTATGGCTGCAGTCCCAGTCTGTCGTGGATCAGCGAAGACATCGACAACCCAACACTTCTGTGCAAAGGCATTGAGGACCCCGGATACAAGGTCTGGTCTGCTGTAAATGATCACTTTTTTGTTTTTCTGCTTCTGCACCTTTTACTTTTTAGTCGACTGTACTTAAGTAACGGTCGAGTTATTGTCATTGTTGTCGTCTGTCTGTAACGAATGTACTGTGGCTAACCGGTAAGGCATAGGGGAAAACTTCTTACGTGAGTAATTAGCTATGTGTTTTTAACTTGGACACACAAAATTTCAGCCATCTGCTCCAAGGGGAACATTTTCAAATTGGGGGTTGAATGGAGGAGAATAGGAAAAATGTGCGTTTTCAACGGAAAACTGGCCATATCTCGAAAACATCGGGAGATAGGACCAAGGTTACTATTAATCACCAATAGGAAGTGGCATACGCCCTTTCAAATGAGATGGAAGTCAGTGACCTTGGATTACCTTGAAGGTCACTGACAACAAGTACAGTCGGCTATTCTAGCAACAGCTGAGCTTCTTGTTCAGTTATGAGCTTTATTCGATGGCCAGACAGGTGGACAGGCTTGAGCCGTATTGGGGTCTAATCATATGTTGGCTCAATAACAGCAGTTTAATGATAAAATGCAATAAGTTAGCCAGCCGATGAAACTGAAGTTTTTACTGTGTCAGCAGTGTACAGTGACATTGTGCGTGGTACGTGTGTGTCAGATGTTACCGAAGCTGCTGCACCAGTCTGCGCCGGCATTCTCTCTGGGCAGCTGCAGTTTTGTCGTGGAGAAGTACAAAGAGTCGACGGCTCGTGTTGTGGTCTGGAGGCAGCTTGGTGTCATCCGCAGCTATACGATGGAGAGTTCTTACTGCGGCTGTGATCAGGGACCTTACAAGGCCAGTTTTTTGCCAATTTATGAGTTGCACTGTACTGACAATTACTATTATAATTTTTAGTTACTTGCTGTATGCCAATAATATGATGACAGTCAGTTAAAACTAAAGAATCAGTCCTGAGCCATGCAGATCAGAAGTTGGGTCTCCAAGGACAGTAAGCAAGTAGCATCATTGCTCATAGTGTCATAAGTCATGGAATATTCCTGCACGGCAGTGATTTTCAACTGGGGTTCCGCGGAACCTAAGGGTTCTGCGAGCGTCTGCCAAGGGTTTCGCAGCTGGCCAGTAAAAATAACCCAACGTGCGAAATCATGCCAGACAATGTCGCAGAAATACTCAGCATCGATGTTTTTTGTTTGAAATTGCGTTTCTGCACGTCGTTTTGCGTAGACTTACTGTGTTGAATCATTTTTGTTGTTAGTAAAATTTTGGCATATTTGCATTTCAAGCCTATATTATAACGTACGCTTCCTATCGACATTATTCAACTCCAAGGCATTATCAAAAATAAAAAAAAGAAGAACGTATTGATTAGGGTTATGGTTAAGAAATTGTTCGGCCATTTACTTAGTTAATTTAATTTTTTAAAAACTCTGCTAAGGAAAAGACACGTAAACCTGTCTTTTCAAAGGACGTCTACGTGATAAATTTTCTAGGTTGGTGGCGGGGCTAAGCGGCCGTTGACGACCGCCTCGCCCATCGTGTTTGGTTAAATACAATAGCATACAGCATACAACCAATGCATCGTGCAGTGTGCCTTTTTCCACGAAGGGATGGCCAGACTGAGTTCACCCTGCGTGTGTCCGTGCTTTTAGGGTGAGCACTTGAACACGCAACATCTGGAAGAGATGGGCTGTAAGTTTGGTGAAGCTCTGGCGAAGCTGAAGGCACGGCACATGATGCGTTCACTACCGCTGCAGGGCAGCATGTCAGCTGCTGCTGCTGCTGTCAGCGGTGATAATCTTCTGCCTCGGACTTCATCGTTTACTGACGAAGACTTTGGCAGGTACATTTTGCCAATTGCTGTCTATCTGCTTAGTTCTGTTGTATTGGCGCAGATAGCACTATGATCTCTTATGGCCGGTGATGTTCCATAGCTCTACGATAGATTTCCTGCGATGGGTTGTGGACTTATTTAATCTATTTTTAAACTTCTTGCTGTTGATAACATGCATCCGACCAAAGTCGGTACAGATGTTGCAAAGTAATTAAATTTTTATCTCGAAATTTCCAGGTTTGTGCCTGAAAATGATCCAACTTCCGGAATAGTTTTGGAATTTGGATTCAAAAGTTCTGATACATAGATACGTTTGATCTACTGCCACTGAAATGATGTGCGTGTTATTTTGAATAGCTACTCTGAAGTTTAATTTTGACCCGCTTTTAATTGAAATCTGATCGCTTCAGTCATCGACGTTATGGCATCGTGTCACCTGATGTTGTTCATTAAGTTATCTTCATGATGATTTCATGACTTCTGCACATTGTCCGTCATGACGAAGACAAGATGTATGTGCCAGAGCTGTCAAAGTGTTGATTTTTTGAGCGCGTTAATGCATTGCATTAATTTTTTTAACACGTGTTAACCCGTTAATAACGCATCATTAACATCGCTGGGGGGGACTGAATTTGAAGGACCTGAAAATAACGGATCACAATAAAACAGTGACTGGAAATTGCAATTTTGCAATACCTGGAAAACGGAGAACCAAATTGCATGCCATCATCTGAATATTATTATTATTATTTACAGTAGTGATGGGTCGACAACATCAAATAACCGCAGTTTAACAGAATATCGGAACTCCTGTTTCACAAAATTTAGTAAATTTACGCATGTGCATTAATTTTTTAACACGTCTTAATTCGCATTAAGTTAACCTAACGTGATAATTTGACAGCTCCAGTATGTACATCTCAAGACTGTCTCGAGGCTGCAACGTTGAGACTGAGACCACAGCCGTGTTACAAGCATAGTCTGTCTGTCTGTCCGTCTGTCTGTGTGCAGTGCGGACATGTCAGGGTCGGCTATGGACCTGCTGCGAGTGCCTGGTGACAGTGGAAGCAGTGGAGCAGCCAGCGCTGTGAGTGACGTCGACGCCGACAACGACGACGACGACGACGACCTGGTTGACGACGATGAGTTCTAGCACAGCAGCAGTCTTTCTAGAAATATGTAAATGGGGAACCCGGGGTATTTGCGGCAGAAATATTTTATGTTAGGCCCAGCCATAGACCTCTTACTTTAAGAGGTCTATGGGCCTGGCAGACTTCCCTCTTCGTCAAAGATTATTTTTATCTCTTTTCGTTGATTTTTTTTGTCATTTTTGAAGGGGGCCCAGTTGCAACGTTCTCCAAATACGCCCCTGTCCTAGCCGCAGTCTTCTGTTCTGCTGCTAGGGCATTTGCATACATCTACTCTGAGCTTATGAGCAGATTATCTGTTGTTGTTGCGGTCATGACTGTGTACTGTTAGTGTCTCGAACATGTTGTCTATAGTAGTGTCCGTGCTGCAGTTATTTATGTTATCGCCATGTTTTGTCATTGCATTATGGTTGTTGCAGTAGGCTGGCTGAAACTGCATGCAACGAAACTGCAGGAATTAAAACTCAGACAACAGTTGCTCACTTAGAGAAAATTTATTTCTCATTTAGTCCAGTAGTTTTCTTTCCTGTACACACAGTGTTTTCACTGTTTGCATTTCAGTCGTTGCTTGGAGCTTGCTCCGCTTTTTTACATGCGTTAAATTTGTTATTCTACTAAGCTTGAATGCTTTTGTGATAGACTTTGTTGTTATGTTGGTTATGCTTCATTTGCTCATAGAAATTTTTTGCATTATCGGAGTTCGTTTCTACAGTATCGTCACCTGCCGGTATTATTTACTTACTTTTCTACTAGCGTGATATTTTTTTACTGCATCCCGTACTTGTTGTGTTGCGTGTTGTACCGCTGTTGATTATTTTCTGTTGATCCGTTAATGGGTGTTAGTTGATGCAGGATTTCAACATACAGGGACTGATGCTGTGTGAGATAATGTGTGGCTGTGGTTTGTGACAATGTTTGTCAGTCAGTTCATTGCAAAGACGTTCTATTAATAGCCCGGACTAACAGCTCGGCCTTGCACAGTGGCACCGCCCGGCAACGCCCACAATTCCGTTGTCACATGATTAGCGGAATGTGTATCAGTCCATACAAAATTTTGATACTCGTATATTTCGCCTATATATTAAATTTCACTCCAAGTTATACAGAACTTTGATTATTATCATGTGGTTACTCAAACGATGTTTACCGTGGTCACGTGACTTCTGTGATCAGACGACAGCCTGAAATGAATATGCAAATCCGTGCGACAGCCTAAGTCACGTGAGTATGGAAGCTTCCGGTTTAGGCTGTGAGTGTGCCATCGTCTGACTAAGTGCTAGCCCATAGGCTGCCAGTCCGGGCTATCAATAGAATGTCCTTGGTTCATTGTGTGATTATCTTTTAGTAATCATTCAACAGGCGATCTGCTAATCACTGCTAGTCAGACATACTGTTGCTGGGAATGCAAAAGGGCTTGAGACAGATTTCCTCCCTCTGTCTTTCCTCCACCTCCCTTTTCCTGTTTCTCTTTTTCCCTTTTTTCCTTTTCACCTTTTTTATTTGCCCTTTCCCAAAATCCCGCATGGGATCTTGGAGGCTCTGTAAGTTTTTCACCCAGTGGTGTTTGGGTGGAGCGCATTTTGATGTGTTTTAAGCCCAGAAATTGTGCTTGTTGAAAACGATTTTCCATTGCTGCAGGGAGGAATGTTGAAAATAAAGTCAAATATTTGAGATAATATTTTATCGGGTGGTAAAGTGTGAGTTAGCTGAAAATGTGTGACACTCGTGTGGGATGTGTGTGTGTTTTACTGGTGCACAGTGACTAGGGCACATGCATTGAGAATTGAACATAAGTCCGGAGTACACTTTGCTATCTTTGGCATAATAGACGTTGACTGGATGATGTATTACACTGTGTCTCAAAAAAAACGTCACACTTTGTAATTATCCATATCTTTGACAGATATTAACCAATTTTCAAAATTTGTTACTGGCGCACTTCCTGAGCAATTGGCATTAAAGCAGTTATTGAATATCCTACCACACCGTAGCTGCGTCGTCGTTACACTGCTTTGTGAAAATTAGTGAAAATTTGTTTCAGAAGATATTTTTGCATATGTATTACTTAGATTTTAGTGATGTTTGACAATTTAAGTTTTACATGGTAGTGTAGCGACGCAGTTAAGGTGTGATTGGATCTTTAATAATCCCACTACTGCTACTTTTACACTGAGCGTGCCAGTAAAAAAAATTTGAAAATCGGTCAATACTTGACGAAGGTATGGACTACAACAAAGTTGGACGTTTTTTTTGAGAGACAGTGTATATACAGATCGATGACTGGTCACTGGTGATTGGCGTGTTGTAGAATTTGAAGTATTTGCAGCAGCAGCTTCATATATGTGGCCTCATCAAAATCTTGCTGGCGTCTGGTGCCCAGTTTGCTTCAAAGTGATCATAGCGATTGCTCTCACAGATCTCATAGATTTACTGACTTGCATGTGACACACAGTACTTGATTACTTGACTGGTAGGCCTACAGCTTTCACAGCCTTCGCTCAGAGTCTAGTGCATGTATGCTGAAGCCTGAAGGCGCGTTGCTATTTAGGGTCACTGAACAATGGGCAACTACCCACCTCCCAAATGGATTCTTTGCCATTGCTTAAGAAGAGAACTCCCCTCTTTCTGCAGCTTGTCCCCAGAATTTCAGTCTACCTCAGATTTTCAATCCTAGCCAGGTACTTGATGGTTTCCACTAGTGTCTGAAAGGTTTTGAGTTTATTGGGTGCATTTTTCCTAGTGTGGATGCGTAGGGAGAATGTTGACTTTGATGAGATGTTGTTAATGAAGTTGTCTGAATTGATCCTTCCAGAGTGACTTGCACACGCAGCAGTGTGTCATTGCGATTGTCTAGTGACGCGTGTCGTTACTAAGTCCAGTTAAGCCTTAATTCCATTGCGCCGACTTAGCGATTTGTCGCGAACTATGTCGCAACCATCTCTACATGTCGAGATGATTTCAAGCCAAACGTCCCCGTTTTATGGTTTGTATCGGATTAAGTCGGCGTAATGGAATTTGGGCTTTGGTCATCATTGTATTTTGTCATTTTTATATCCACGGCACTTAACAGTATGTTGGTTGCTACCGGGTGTCGTCGGTTACTAATTGTGCGGAACTCGCTTCGGTCTTGTAATGATTTGCATGACTTTACACTGAAGTTACGTGCGATAAATACTTTTTTCACGGCTTCTTGGCGATTTTTCATTTCGCATAATCATGGTCATTGTCTAAACTGTAACCTGTCGTTTAATTTTATGTGAACGCGTCACACCATTACTGTATACGTGTGCATTTTCCAGGCTGCGTTTAGTAGGTTGAATGATTACAGTTCGCATCAGGGCTAGAAAACGTAGGTTTTTAGGGAAAAAAGTGTTTAGGTTTTAGATTTTTAGTTTTTAGATTTTTTTTACGTTTTAGTGTATTTTGAAGACGCGCCGCGAAGACACAAATTTTTAAGACCAGGAAGAAATTCCTCTCCTGTTTCCATGTTAGACCGTTTTTGTTGAACGGATGACATTCAGTCAGAACTGAAAAAAAATCAACCAAGGCAACCAAGGGACTGTCACCCTCTCTAAACGTGTCGCTACACTACCTTGTGAAATATTGTCCACAAATGAGAATAAGTTACAATTAGAAAAGTGACCTGACTGAATTTTATATTGTGATTCGTGAATCGGACAAAAAGACAAAAATGGCATATTGGTTGCAGTATTGAAAATGAAAGAATGTGCAACGTATATTTAGATCAAACAGTCAAACACAATAAAATGACACTAGCAGTACGGTTGTAACATATAGCAGTCGACTCACAAGTTTGACGTTCGGATACTTTATGACATCAGTCAACATGTAGGCTCTATTCTGTGTCGTATACTGTTTGCCATTTAAAGCACGCAGAAGGATAAGCTTAAGCAGCCCTAAAAAGTACACAGTAGGCCTACAGTGTACGTGTAGCCATTTTTTCAATTTCAAAAATTGGATGCATTCTTTTCGTCTTACCGTCCTATGAATTTGAGTCTGACTTTTAACCCTTTAAACTCTGCTCCGTCTGGTACTCCTGATACATTCCACATGTCTACCAACTTTTAGCTTGCTGAAGCTTACAATTATTATGGCCTAGGTGTACGCACCAGAGTCGTAAATGGGTCATGGGTCACCGGGTCAGCGATTTTGGGTCGAGTCGGGTCACGGTCACTGTTACTCAGGACCGCTCGACCATGGTTAGATCGATGTCCGAGTAGATAGATCGTAGACCAAACCTACAAATCCTCAAGATGTTTAGATGCGTCTGAACGTTCAACGACAGGGTCCGTGGCTTTCCGTTTCCCAACTCTGTGGCAACTACGGTACGAACGATCAGACGGACGTACAGGCAAGCAACGTGCAATCGTAATGCGGCTTTGTACACAGTAAACAAACAACTAACTATTTTAGCATGCACAGTTATTGTATTGTCATCTAGGCCTATATACAGCATTTTAGTATCAGTGTTAACGTTACACTGTTACAGGCCGAGTGAACAGTGTGATACAGGCCTAGTCCTACATTCCTTCCTGGTGTTACTTTATCAGTCACATTCACAAATGTACGAGTATATGGATCTTCGCGAGTTACTCTGTTCGAGGGCTTCTATCCCTATACATGATGGGCGCAGCTTGCGCCCGGTGAAAAATAGGGGGGGTGGATTGTCAAACGTGTATGCAAAATTGCTATGACTAAAAGCACTGCCTTTAACTCAAAATGCACCACAAACTGTTTGGCGACCTGGCTCTGCCCGGATCCGATGGGGGAGCTTACATTGCTCTTACAGACCCCTTAGCTGGACTAAGGGTGTGGGACCCAAGAAAGTAGATGGGAAATGGAATGCGAAGGGAAGGAGAAAAGGGGGAGAGGCGAGGAAAGGGAAAGTAGTAAAGAAAAGGGGGGATAAAGGACAGGGAAGGGAGTGGGGAAAATGAGGCGGTAAAAAAGGGGGAGGGGGAAAGAT
>Ga0056128_1000790_pt1 | contig 31532 bp, 14 predicted proteins | sample WorMetLIZISLAND2_FD_71113 | JGI IMG/M metagenome (GOLD analysis project Ga0056128, IMG submission 71113) | Marine gutless worms symbiont microbial communities from Max Planck institute for Marine Microbiology, Germany - Olavius geniculatus... ...
GCTACAACTAGTAAAAATTTGGTGTAAATTGATTATCATTTGAGTGAATTATGAGAAAAACAAAAAGGGTCCCTTTTTTATGAAACACCTTGTAGTAGTAGTATGTTTAAATTACTTCACTTGGCGGAGATATGCACACTCGCGAGTGCTTTAGTTATGTATGTTTTCTGTTTGTGAGTGTGGAGGTGTGTTCATTTTTTAATAATGTGAACGCATTGGTTAACTAATTTAATTCTGCGTTAAAATGTTGATTGATGCTTTAGATTGACAGGACTGTTTATCAAGGGCAGAATGGCAAATCTTCATTTGAGCATGGCAAAATGTCCTAACTACAAACTACAAAGTTTTTTAAAATGCTACTCAAAAAATATAGCAAGCAGATCTGGGTGTTATTTATCAATAAACTTTACAAGAACATTATAGCCTACATGCTGTGGGAAAAGTCTGAAGAAAGCATCGTGTAGAAAGTTGTTTTCGATTTTTCTTGAAATGCCATCGATAACAGATAGCATGTTTTACCATTCCATCCTCGATATGTTCTAGGTTGTCGTCAGCAAACGACTACAAGTCTTATCTACAAGAGGCGGCTGTGGTCGAACTTGCCAACAAACAATAAATGATGTTATCTATTTTATTAGCGTGTCAACTGAAAATTATTTGGATAGTTATAGAACTGATTGGGGCATTTTTTCTCATCGTTACATCTGAAGAGCCAGAAGGTTTGGGGGCGCTGTAAGCTTCCCCTGTGGGGTCTGGAAGGAGCCCTGGAAAATAACGGGGTTTTCTGCAAATTTGTCAGTCATGATGGGCTTTTCTGACTCTAGTTTTAGGAACTGTAAAGCTTTTCTATAAATTCGAAGGGGGTCACCCCGAACAAAGGCGCTAAATGAGAGGGGGTGGGTAAAATTTGCGATTTTTGGCCAATAAGTCGCTGTATTTCAGTGACGGTGCGAGATAGGGCCAAGGTTACTATTAATCACTAATAGGAAGTCGTACACTGGCTCTCGATTGGCGCCAAATTCAATGACCTTGAACGCCAAAATAGGGGGTTTTATGGATTTTTTTGGCGATTTCGGGCTGCGAGGCACATTTCAAGAGCGAATTGCGCCGAAACCAATTGAGTGATGTAGACATGGACAAGCTGCATATGAAATTTTCAGCATTAAACGTAGATTTTGACGGTCCAAGTCTCGATTTTCTAGATTCAAGGAAACTTGCGCACGAAGGCCACCGTAAAAGTTGTTATTTTACCGTTGTTGTCCATTAAAAGCTATAGGCTTTCGCGCGTCTCGTGAGCATTAGCTCAAATTTCTTGTTTAACTCTACGTACAAATCACATTACAAATGACTTTCGGGCATATCATGCAATACGTTCATGATGCAAAAAAACACTTATTTGTCGTTAGAGACAGAAATTTCAAACACTAAGTTCATTAGATTGTTTTACAGTTAAAAACTTTGAAATGTCCTTAACAGTTTTCAAGTTAATAGTTCATTGACGCAGACGCTACGGAAAGCTGAGGACTGACTTTTTGATCGCTTTGCGGAACCTCGTCATGCGAGATTCCACAAGAAGCGATCAGAAAGGCCTGTCATCGATAATTTGTTTGCAAAGCAGATGATTACTTATGTAATGTGTTGATGCAAAACCATTTAATCGCAATAAATATCTGTCATTATTGTTAAGTTCTCGTTTATATGTCACGTGTACGCAGATTAATTTTTAGCATGTGTTCACAATCTCGCCCAGCTACTAGGCTAGCACGCATAATAGAGTTACAGTCAGTAGCGTTATTCAAACTTTAAACGTTCAGCAGGCGATGGCACAAAAGATCACAGTCAGGTCAACAACGCCAGCAACACTGAGAAAAAGTAATTAGGATTAAAGTAAATCGATCGAACGAACATACTTTCCAGCTTACCATAGGCCCTACTGGAACGAAATTGACGACTAGCATCAACGTTGTTTAATTCTTTGGCTACGTAGCATCGTAGCATGAATGACAAGCTGAAAGGTTGAAGACGCGAGTGTTGATACATCCGCATTAATTTACAGTATTGAACCAAACTAAAACGAAAAACATGAGTAGTGGAGGGAACTAAGGAACAAAAAGAAGTACATATTTGAGGTGCAGTGGCAATATTTTTATCACTAAATGCAAAATGACACATTTATTTGAACTTTTGAAGTGCACAATTGCCAAATGTAGTCTTAGAAATTAAAGTGCACGTTTTTGTGCGACAAGGTATACTACTGATTTTAGTTGTAATGCATATGACCGATATGCATTATCTATTAACACATTTTACTGCATGTTTGTCTCTTGTGTGAAACAGTATCAGAGGAGCGTTGGTGTAAAATGTGACTATATACTTCTTGGTCTTTTGATGCCTGGCCGCGGGCGAATGCTCGCCTACCTGGGTGCGACTAACAAGTGTGCTTCGTTGTTCGTGGTTCGAGCTTTTATTGCCAATAATTACAGCAGTTTGCATCGGGCGGATTGCGGCGAGCGTGTAGTTTACGGCGCAGGTGACAATTTGATTAGAGATCACGCGTGTGTGTCCTTGCAAAACGGCGATAGACTCTTGCTTAGACATGGATATGATATAATGCGGCCGGAGATGACCCCGTGTCCACGTCTCGCCACCGATCTGTTAGTTATAGCGCCGGCCCGTTATCACATTGATCACTCTGTGCTAGTTCCGTAAGTCGTAAATTCTGCGGCCAATACACTTGAGCATTGAGTATTTGAACACAGAACGGCCGTTGTCGCAACAGATGCATCTGGAGTCATATGATAGCTCCGTGTGATAGGCCTATTTCATCGTCGCGGAAATTTTAACATGTTTAAAAATTGACAAGCAGCCCCTGGCTTAGATAGGATACAGTATAGGTCCAAACCGAAATAAACAAATAGCCTACAATACAAAAATGACGTCACTTTGAGAATGCGATACACCGTCCAGTCATCTGTGAAGTGAAATTAGCCCTAATCAACTACAACGTAAGCAGTAGGGCGTAGGCCTACAGTTACTAACTGTGTTGTATTCGATGTAGTAGCCCTATTATGTCAGAGTCATGCACACTGTAGTTTATTAATAGAGTTCATTTTGTCAGCTACAGTTACAGTTTATGAATTCGCTTGCACGAGGTGCTTTTAATGTCGTCCACGTCTTATCATTCATTTATCAACTCTGTTCTTAGACACATTTTACACTGCACGCACTTAAAATACGAGGGTCATTCAAAAAGTTCGTAGACTGATCCAGTTAGGCAAAAGATATTCGGATCGTATTTTGCCACTTTTCAAAATATTACTTTGCAACTGAAATGCACTTGGTTCAGCGTTTTTCCAAAGCTTTCCAAAGGATTCCACTGTAGAAAAAACTTTTGACCTTGGTCTTTCAGCCAGCAATTTCCCATGCAGATTACGAGGGGCATTCAGCAAGTTTGTAGTCTGATATAGATAGGCCTATAAAGGTCAATAACACTGCGTTACTGACTGGTATCATCTAGCACTGCAATATTGCACAACTTTCGTACAAGGCCGAAAATTAGTAACGGATATTTTTTGTTATCGGTATTTAACAGTTAATAACTCCGCTAAGAAATAATATTTCTCAACAAAATTTGGTGCTCTTTTCGTCAATTTATTGGGGTTAGTTAAAGTGTACTAAATTTTATTCAGATTTGTTTGGATTTGACATTTTTATTGTACAGTCTCTAGGGGTTTACTTTTTTTACTGGACACAGTGTAGTACTGGGCTAAAATTAGACGTCATGAAAGTAAACACATTTGTTGACAACGAGGACGTACTCTGTAGGGTAAATTGCTGGCTGAAAGAACAAAGTCAAAAGTTACACTACAGCAAAATCAAAGCAGTGGGGATACACTAGACCAAGTGTGTTTTAGTTCCGAAAAAGTTTGTTAAAATGTAGCAAAATATGATGCATATTTCTTTTGTATAACTATGTTGGTCTGTTTACGAACTTTTTGAACGCTTCGTGAATGTGCTATTCCATGCATCCACAACGTTTTCCGTTGTTGTCGTAGACGGTACTGGAGTTAAAATTTCACTACAATCTACACTGTGTCCCAAAAAGCATCCCCGATATTTTTGACTGTAATTTTAAACGTTGAAACCATTTATCAAATTTTGATAATTTTTGGTACGAATAGGGATTTCTGACACAATTTGCCATCAAATGACCGTTCAGTTTCCTATTTCACCTCAAGCTTTTGCACTACCTATGAAAAGCAGATCAAGCTAAATGTGTTGAAATAAACAGAAAATCTAAAAAACATCCCCAACATTATCGATCTTAACTTAAACAAAGATTAGCAGATTTTAATAATTTTTTGCATAAATATTTTTGACACAACTGGCTACTAAACAAATGTTTTAGTTTCCACCTCACCCAACATCTGTTTTTGCACTACCTGGGGTAAGCAGACCAAGCATAATACGTGATAAAATGAATGAAAAAGCGTCAACAAATTCTATCTATCTTAATCTGTGGACCCCTACAGCCAGTCTGTTACAAAGTTTGACTGCCATGCAGCAGTGTGTCTACTAGATGAAGTTTAGGAATGTTTGTGAAGTCAAGAAGCGACTGGTACAGTCTGGATTGATCTGGAACAAAACATTATCGATACTGCTGTCAATGAATGGAGAAAGCGTGCCTTTGCCTGTGCGCCAACATTTCAAGCAGTTTTACTGCAGGCAGTTTAAAAATGGACAACTGGATGAAATGTCAGTCAAAGTGTCAGAAATGTAAACAAAATGTGTTTTACGCGTTATGTTAATTAAACAATCATACCGCATTGAATAAAAGGTGATATTTTGCTGGTTGTGTTTTCCCCAGGTAGTGCAGAAACAAACACTGGGTGAGGTGGGAAACTAAATAGTCATTTAGTGGCAAGTTGTATGAGAAATATTCGTGCCAAAAGTTATCAAAATCTGATAATTGGTTCTCAAGCTACAGTCGAAAATGTCAGGGATGCTTTTGGGACACAGTGTACATTAGCCACATCACGAACTACAAAAAAGTAGGCTAACCTCTTATAATATGTACATTTTCGTAACTCCAATAAATAATAGGCCTAGGCCCTATTCAATTTTAACAGAATTTTTCACCAACGATGCAACATCTAATTGGAAATAAACATCCAAGTCTTAGTGAAATATGTCAACGCAAACAATAATTAAGCCTTACAGATAGTTTACTGAACAAGACATTTGAACTAATGTTTATGAGACGCGCGAGAGCTTATAGCAGTTCCTGTTCGCAGGTTGTCTTAGTCTATGTCTATCCATTTCGTCGCAGTTCATTCTTCTACAGCCAAAATCACCAAAAAATCACTAAAAACCGATATTTTGGGAATTCAAGGGGGTTCAAGGTCACATCGCTGTCCAACTGTAGGCCTACGTCCGTTCAAATACCATACACGCATAAAGTCTGCGTTCAAAAGGTCTCCGCATGCTCGAATGCAAGCTCGAAGACGTGGGTACTACATACTGCCTGACCGCTTCATCGATAAACGCCTACTGGAAATGTTCCCATGCACTCTTCGATCAGGCGCAACTTCAGCTGGTTGACGTCATGAATCCGGCTGCGGTACACACGCTTCTGCAGCTTCCCTCAAATCTGATACTCATGTTAAATCAATCGCGTTGGGGTCAGAACTCTTGGCTAGCCACAAAACTGGAATGATGCAGTCTGGGATTGCATGATCTGACGCTCTCGGTGGGCAAGCACAATAAACGTTGGCAGAAAATACTTGAAATTAGGTACTCGGTTAGCTGCAGAATTGTCAGTTTCTGCTGAAAATTAGCCCACACATAAAATGTGTATGCTAACAGTAGGCCTACTGTGGTATTTCATTCATGTATATAAGTTTATGCTGGCATGTTTTCAAAGCGGTTACCATTTTTCTCATGTTTTTCCTGGCTTATCGCGAATACGCAAAAATCGCGTCGTCTTTATCTTTTCGTCCGTCGTTTTTTGCTGCTACATAGTTTTAACGAATTTCACCGTGTTTTAATCAACCCGGTGCAGTTATATTCAGGGTGCTCTAATAAAAAGTCCGGTAAAAAAAATTTCACCTCTTCGCTAATGTAGTTGATTTTTTCACTAAGTTAGGCCTATTTACATGTAGTTTACAAAAGTGGATTTTGCCACTTGTTGTCCAGAAAAATTTCGCAGGCTTTAAATAGAATTTTGAAGCAAAATGTGAGAACGGATTATCGGATTCTGACCTCTGACGAACCCTTTGATAGTTATTGAGCCCTTTCTTCTTATCGATTGTTTGCTGCGTGCATGCCCCAACATTGACTGCTTCATCGTCCGCGAGGTGTACAGCCTAGGCCAGATCGCCTGGAAATCTTGTCAGAGGACACTCGGTATATACGATCTGAATCAATCAGCTCAATGTCTTTTTTGTTGCACCGCAGCTGCACTGCAGGATGAGTCTGTAGTTTTGTACAAACTGTACATGGCCAATTTCATCAAAGCCAAATTCACAAATTCGCAAAGTGACAGCACAGAACTGACGATTTGGCCGCAATTTGCAACTGTGTTTTGGCTGGAGTTTGACCGCTAAATATTTTCTCTGCTTTGAGGCTCCATGATCTCCATTTCACACCTTGTGTCATTATAGACCTCACAAGTGTACTTGCCAAATGTCATCCAAATCCGTCGTACGGTTTATGAACAGGGAGTAAATTTTTGACAAATTCACATTTTGCTGACCTCGGATCCACATTAAAACGCGACACTGAATAATGAATATTATACCGGGTGGCGCAAAAAAACGTCCCGAACATTTGCGTGCGTTATTTAGCCGAGTAGTTAAAATGAATCAGCACAAAAGCAATTGTGTAAGGACCAAACATCAACGAATATGTGTAGAAATTTTTGTTTAAAACACTTCTGTATTAGCTGTGATACAAACAAAATAGCGTCACATGGCATAAAGCAATTTTTGCAAGTGCTTCATCATTTGCGTTGCCGCTCGTACGCAAGCTATTCCAAAACGTCACAGTAGGCCGAATCATCAGTAACTAATCAGCAGAAAAATTGCTGAATAGATCCTCCATTCTCTTTTGCCACTGCTGCTAGACGCTTTTTCCACGACTACGGCTTTTCTGATTTTGGTTCTCTGATGGCGACATCATGCCATTTGTCTGAGATAACATTCTGAAGATCTTTGAGTTCGCAAATGGTTCACGTCTTCCTGCACAGAAAAGTTATTGCAATTATCCCAAACTGTGTAATGTAGTGGATTCAAATCTGTTGAATACGGTGTTTATTTCCGTGAACTGACGAAATCGGGCGTGTTGGGTCGAAAACAAATTTTGAGTTGCTCTGATGCGGTGTGATGGAACGATGTCTTAACATAATTGGATTTTTGACTTGCCTTACGTCATTAAGCGACACTCAGTGGTGTCATAAGTGAGGTCAGTGAAATTTATAAGCAAGTAATAATACATATTGCTCTACAAATGTACAAAAGAAAATTTATCTCCATAAAGTATACGTGCCGTTATAGTTACGCAAAACTCGGGACGTTTTTTGCGCCACCCGGTATTAGAATTTGCATAGATGTGGGCCTAGGCCTACTATAAACAGCAAAGCTACAATTTCAGTAGCGTATCGTAGTGTAAAACATCACCGAAGAATTAGACCGAATATGCATCTGCGCGTGTGAATGATGACTTTTAATTTCCCCCGGCTTGAAAAGTTGCATTTTCCCGAGACAACCTATAGCGAGTGTTAACTCTAGCCTCCACATACAACTGCGGGGCTGTTAAGCGTTGCCACTTTTGCATTCTTTTATCGTCGTTGTTAGTGATAAAGAGAAAAAGAAGAAGTTATTCGCAGCATGTGCCGTGGGCTTATATTGGCCAGTCGCGCGACCACAGCGGTTCATACCGTAATCTTTACGATCATCGAAATGCCACGTTCGCGGCTCGCCAGCCATTGACAGCATTGGCCCCGTTATCGATTAGCGACAACAGTCTATACACCACACACACACACACACGCGCGCGCTCAGTCGCCGTATCGCACATAATGACGTTTTATTGGACCACGCAGAGCGTTGTTGCGTCCACACGCCGGCGCAGTAACACCTTGCCGTTTGATATGAGCGCTTCATGTGCGACCGCGGCGCCGGCTAATAAAGGTAAGGTACGTGTCTGTTACTGATGCACATCATGGACCTTAGTGGCTGAAGCAACCGAAATAGCCTCACTCACATCAAACGGACGGGCGTGCTGAGGCTTCTTGATGGTATATAAGCGACTCGTTGTAGGCTCGAAGGTCGTGGTGACTTCGTAAAGTCTATGAGTACACATCTGTCATCGTCTGCTTTAGTGATATAAGCTACAGTTTGCTCAAATCGATATCAACGACTTTTGGACCTCCAGTACGTATTTCCTATTTTATTTTTTTCAGTGAATCAAACATAGGCTAATGCTCGCATGGTTGAAAAAACAGTATATCAAAAAGGTGAAAATCGATCTCCAAAATACCTTTTCGTTCTGTCTCATTGTCTGGAATAACTATAGACAGAGCTTAGCTTCCATGTAGGCCTACTAACTGGGCGTGTAGTCGTTTCAGCCGACCCTACTTAGCTAACGGTCGAGTTATTGGCATGGTTGTTGTCTGTCTGTCCGTCCGTCTGTCTGTCTGTTTGTCGTCTGTCACGGATGTATTGTGGCTTAACTGTAGGTCGTGAGGGAAAACTTTTGTACAGTTAATTAGCCATTTGTGTGAAACTCTGGCGTGCAAAATTTTAGCGATCTAGTCCAAGGGGAACATTTTCAAATTCGGGATTGAATGGACGGGGGTAGGAAAATGTGCGTTTTTAACGAAAAACTGGCCATCGGAAGCGCGAGATACGGCTAAGATAACTATTAATCACTAATAGTAAATGGCAGACGTCCTTTCAAATAAAATAAAAATCATCAACTTTGGATGATCTTGAAGGCCACTGACAATCAGTACGGCGGCAGGTGTATGTGAGCAAAAAAAATACAGTAACTGCACACATTTTTATTCTATAATTTATAAATACAGTACTATAGTGTACTATAAATTATAGAATAAAAATGTGTGCAGTTACTGTATTTTTTGCTCACATAGGCTACACCTGCCGCCTATAAATACAAAAGCCCAGCTGTCGCTAGGATAGTCGACCGTACTGATTGTCAGTGGCCTTTAAGATCATCCAAAGTCGATGATTTTCATAAATTATATGTATGCTATTAATTACAGGTATACTATGACTCCTGCTGATGTAATATACATGTGGAACGGGAAAAATTTGAACCATAAAAGACCTACGAAAATTGGTAGTTTTGTGTTTTTGCTTGACTTGAAGTGTCTGAGGAAGTAAGCTTATGAAAGCAAAGGATCATTCAAGCTTCGTGGTATTTAATGTTTGTAAACGTTGGCGGACTTTGAATTTTCTAGCAAAGCCCTGAAGATGTAAAGAATACGTGTTTGTTTTGTATTCGTAAGCTGTGCCGCGTAGCAAGCGAGGCGAGTAAACTAATTTCATTTAGTTCGGCGTCGGTCGGTCGCGCGAAATCCAAACACGAACGGTGACGCCAGTCCATGCACTTGAAAGTTTCGCGTTAATTGCGAAAATTGACGACGTTATATCTGCCACAATCTGTGATGTCGTTTGATATCGAGGGCAGGGGAGCTTAAAAGACTGTTTACAGTTTTCGCAGCTACGGAGAGACTCCAGAGTCTAGACGGACGATTTCGCGCCTGAAATAATTTAGTCGTTGGGCGGACGGTGTTGAAAATCGGCATGAACGCAACGGGAAAACTAGCCGGGCGACTTGGGACCGCGCTGGAGGCGCACGACGCTGCGGTGTGAAGGCTGGAGATAATCGTGCGAGTTATACTTTGTTTGGTCTCCGTAGGCATCGTGCATGGATTAGGTAATCTCCCGCCGCAAAGCCGGGCTGATCACACCATCAGTTCGCTTGCAATGCTGGTAACTGTCGAAATAACTCTGCTCTCGGTAACTCTTGCCACATTTTGCGAAAACGGCTAACGGTTTGCGCTATCTGACACTTTTCTTTTGAAGCGATATTGCCAGTTCTGCAGCTATACAGCGAAGCCAAATTATCGAACGTATCAAGTAGGGCCTAATAGGCGGCCAAATTATGGCCAAAATCTTGTCAAAATTGCTGTTGTACAATACGGATAGGCCTATGATTTGCAGTAATGAATATCGGCTAAACTTCACTAGTTTGTATACGTGTAACAGCAAGCTCACAATTTACCTATTGATATTACAGTATGCATACGAAACTAAATATGTCTATCGATCCTATGCTTTCCGAAAACTAACGTTTTCAGGTCCTATATATGTTATTTTTTTGCTTTCTAAACAATGCTGTAGTGGAGATTTTCAAAAAAGTTATAAAAAGAGTATCATAGTTTTACTACCGCTAATCAATTTTATTGATCGAGAAAATGAACAGTTAAACGAAAATTGAAAGTGAGGACTTATAAGGTACCGGTTCCGAACCTCCGTATTTTTCGTTTTAACTGAGGAACGATTATTAAGAAAAAAATAAGTAAGCGAAAATACGATGTTGTTGCAACTTGCTACCCGCGAGTGTCGAGTATGTTACAGCGTTCATTTCCTACGACCAAATGCCAGTGACATTCAGATAGAAGGTAAAGTGGAGTGGAAAAAGTGCATCATTTGAAACAGAAGGTTTGGAAATGATTGCACATCAAACATTTAACTATGTAGGCCTTGTGTAGCTCATCTGTATGTACTTGGATGTGCGCTGCTGTTGATTAATGCGAATTTCTGCTACGATATGCGAGCTCATTTCTGCGTTAATTGCCTCGTCGCTTTGAGAAGACACTGCGCAGTCAACATCTCGGAGACCACACGCCGTCAGCCCGCGGGCGTGGGCCTTGCAACCAACCTATACTGCAACGATATACGATCAGAGACTACTACCGAACTGATCGGACGCGGAAAACGGACAGAATTGATCCCTGGAAAAATTCCCACACATAATTCTTTCGGTCAATTCCCCCAAATAGAGTCCCCACTGTTAGGTCGCATTTAGAGGCGTCGGCCCGCCATTGCGAACGGTTAGGGTTAGGAATAAGATTAGGGTTGTAGCTAGGATTAGGATTATGTTAGAGTCAGTGTTAGACTTAAAAAAGGTTTAGCGTTTATTAGTAGTTTCGTCGTTATCTAAAACCGGTTTTTGGCGGCTCTTCGGAATGGCGGACCCGAACCCACCTAGGAGGATAAAGTCACCCCCAGCACTACGGAAGATCACTGTGCCAAATAGCTTAGTATGTAAGTCGACATTTTAGGGGACTTTTGTCCGGAGATTTTTTATCTAAGAGAGGAGGTTATGTCCGGAGGGGGTGGTCGTCCGAAATTCGTCCGACGCCTCGTCGTCGTCGTAATCAGTCTAGTCTACAGGTAGATGGATGACACTCGACCGGGGCCGGGTGTGCGACGTCACCGGCATCTGGCGTAACTTATCTATCAGCAGCGACAGCAGTCGATCATAATCCCCCAGGAACGTACGTACATAGTAGCGTAGTAGGCTAGTACGCGCTTTGCCGCCGGTCGTTTTAATTTCGTCTTCAAATGAACGAAGGTGTTAGCTAGCAGCAACCGGCGCGAAGTGAGTGGTCGGTAGCAGGTTGCGGCCCCCGCGGACTTGAATCGTGAGAGGCATTGCCGTGGCGACGGTCGCTCGGTCTTCTAGGGTTGCTCGCTGGGCATTTTGTGGCTGCCTCTGCCCGTCGTCGTTGGCGCCGCCGTAATCTCCTCGATATTAACAGTTGTTGCTCTTCCCTCCCATTCGTTCCGCCTGCTGCCGGGCCGTGATGGGTCGAGCGAGATCTGTCTACTCTATAGTCTCAGATCTTCTGTGCTCGGTGCGCCTCGTTAGGCTCAACGAGATATACACGGGAAGGCGGCGGCGTGTGTCGAGGAATTTCACGGCTCGCCGATACTTTATCTTCAAGTAACCAGAGTTGAATCCCCGGATGTCGAAGGCAGGTGCGCCCTGCCGTCAGCAACTGATGGTTCCGTCATCTTCGCGCCGCCGCCGCCGTCGTTTCTTATCTCTCTCATGTCGTTCTCTGCCCACTTCTAGATGAGTCTTGTATGTCTGCGGCTGCTGAAACTTTGACCCTTTTATGTTATGCCGCAGTGGGCCACTGTGCCACTCATGGGCTGTCCGACAACTTGACACCAAGTTAATGACAGCAGCTTGGTTAGCAGTGTCAGGATCGAAAATTATGCACAGTTCTTCTCTGTCAACGGACGTCTGTGGCACCGTTGTTAAATATCTCTCAATAAAATCGTGGTTCATTTCTTTGTGTCAAATATTTGTGCCGCAGTTATTATCACAATGTTGGCTTTTGAGGCTGAAGGCTGAGTTGTACTTACACGATATAGCAATTAGAGGAACTGGCAGATTGCTTCCATCAACAAAGTTAGTTTATGTGCAAATTGACAGGCAGCATCCCCTGTGCATGCCGTTTAAGACGTGAATGAAATAATTGGTCTGTATTTTAATAAATCTCTACCTGCCATTCAATTTTTACTTTTTTCTTCGTTGTAATTGATGATGGTGATTTAGATTTCTGGCAGGTAACTGAATCAAATAAATGCTCTGTTCTATACTTTGCACTGACATTTTGTACGAAAATCCTATTAGTATTAAATTAAAAGACAGCACAGTTGGTTATATTGCCTCCAACGTCAAACGTATGACCACGCCACACTCAATGAAGATTGACTTTCACTCGTCGGTTGAATGTTGACGTCACAGTGACGTCATCGCTGGTAACCAGATACAAATCTCTCTGGCAGGTGTCCCGGTAATTATTGTCCCAAAGTCACTTCATTCTTCTTCAAGTATATCCGTTACTCTACATGTCTCATAAAAGTATTTTATCTAATTACCGCATCAGGCGAAGTGAAAAAAGTCACATTGCTATAAGCATGTCTACCTCGTACACTAAGCAATATTATACACAGCCCGCAAAAGTGTTTTCGTCCCAAATATTTTTTTTGGTTTTTAAGCCTACTTTTTCATTTTTGTTTTAACATTTATAGACCTTATTTATTTATACTTTGTGCCACATATTATTGTTTAGCTCTCGAGCTCTTTGCTATTCTCTTTATTCTCAAAAGTGCACAAAGAAAACACTAACACAGTTACAGAGACATACACAAAATTATATAGAAAATATATGCAATCGAAAAAAAGATGTTAACAAAATGGTTTAGCGCTTTGAGTGAATTACGTCTGTCAATGACGGCGATGAGCAATGGAAATTGATTCTGCTTAGTGCTTGCCGTTGCCGTGTAGCCTATAGTCGTAATAATTGACTACACCACGTGTGTGACGTGCATTTGACCTCCGAGTTAATTAGTCTTCTCGGTAAATATCGTTACGCAGTTGCTTGGTAGGTTGGCAGATTATCGAATAGACGGAGCTTAGTTAAGCCCTGACTGAACCGACGAAGGTCTGGTACTCTGGTTGTCCCAGGATCAGACGTTGGCTTGTCTGCCAACGGCTTGGTGTGAACCGATAACCATGCAACGGTCGGCTGGTAGATATAAGCTGGAACTTGGCCGTTCTTAATTCCATTTCCAGACAGTGTGATAATACGGTATTAATTCGGTCTGCTTCCGTCTGAAGGACAAGGTGACTTATGGGGTTTTACACGATCCAGCAAACGTCCAGCAAACTTCCAACAAAACGTGCTAATGCTGGACGTATTACCGGACATGTTCAACCATTATTATATCTGAAAGAAAGCTTTTATTGCACAAGTCCATTATTGGCTCTTTGGTTTATTATGTGGCTTACCCGCGTTATGTCCGTCCGTCTGTCCGTTTGCATGTTTGTATGTTACGTACAGGCTTTTAACTGAAAAGTAAAAGCGTAGAAAACCGGAAAATGTGTGAGCGTTTTTAAAAACATCGATAATAATCCGTGTGTCTTTTTTTCAGTTGAAAATGTATCTCTAAAATTTCAAGAGAATATATCTTGACTTGCGTAATCACATTATGGTGACCTAAGACGCTCGGAAACTGGATGGACGCCCGTATTATAATGTCGACACTCGGCGCCGACATCTTTTCTTGTTAACACAATGACGTGTCGGTGCAATACAATGTAACAAATTTGTTTAGATCGCCCAAATTTTAATACTTGTAATTTTTTAAACTGTTCAAATTTTTCCTTGAAGCTATCAACAAAGAGGAAAGCGGTTTCTATGACCATAAGTCATTTACTCTATAAATTTATTAAATCTGTCCGTCTGCTTGCGTCGAAGTTTTGGATCTGTTCTCATTGCCTATTATTTTGTTAGGCTAAGTTGGTCAACTGTAAGTTTTCCTCGTTACGTCGCAGACACTCGCAGACTCACAGTGTCGTCTTCTTGATCCTATAGGCACAACCCATTTTACCCAACGCAGTCCTGGCGTCAGTCCATCATTCTGTTATTGAAACATGCGTGTGGTTTGTTAATATAAACTGCTTGTAAACTCAGAAACTGCAACGTGTAAACAGCGTTTGTGCATGGATTCTCGTCGCAGCAACACCCACGAACTGATCCACAACAGCAGGTTAATGACAGCGTCATGATGGTGGGTTTAGCTGGAGGAAGGAATATGCAAAACTGGTCGATTGAGTTGACTTGGAGTCGATAGCAAGACAGTCGGACAGAGCAATGGTCTAATGACACATTGGTCGGGCTGATGTTTAACCGCTTGGGACTCGCGCGGAAAATTTACACCCAGTCGCATCTCTCTCTCTAATGACCAGATGCAGTGTCACCCGACGACCCTCGCGCTCAGTTTAGACTGTCCGATCAAACCAAGATATCGCGTCGAAGTTTATCCTAGCCTAGTCCCCAATCTTTCAATCAATCGCCTTTTAACAGTTTTGAACCGAGAACGAGGAAGCTATAGGCTTACGGTCGTATCCCCATCTCTTATTGGCTTACCGTGACTTTGATGGAGTTAAAAAGTTGTTTTTCTATCTTGAGTAAGTAAACTATCATCGTACAAAACATATGTTTTTTTCCCTAGCAGTGGTTTATAGAGCTTTAAAGTGTCGGATGGCCGCAAACGACAAAAATGCGTTGATGTGACGAAAAAATAGTTTGTAAAAAAGTCAGACAAGGCAAGAACCTGAAGCACAAAGCAAGAAATTTTCCTGGGCTGCAAAGTAACGATAAACACGGCACTAGTTTAAATTAATTAATATTTATTATTTTTATTATCAGAAATTCCTATGAATTTTCTCTGCATATTTTAGTCTTTCAGATATTATGCATGGCAGGTATAAAGCCACAAGCATTTCATTTTTTTTCCAGTATGAGAGTGGCACTTGGATATTGAAGTTTTCACAGCTGTGTATTGGTGGAGAGGGAAATGGCAAGCAATAGCATGACGCAGTTTCTTTGTTAGATTAGATCAGCCGGCAACGTCGTAAGACGGCGCAGTTGGTGCAGTCTTGGCCGAGTTGCTGTCTGCGATCGTGTTTTCTTTGAATCGCGTCACTGCGGCGCGGTTCTTGTCACGTGGTGTGTCACGTGTCGCGTCTCTAGCTGGTTCTCGGGCGTCTTGAAACAACAGCAGCGCTGCACGCAGTCTCCGCAACAAGCCAGCCCGCACACTACGGGTTACGTCATGAGCAGCATCAGCGCCGCATCTTAACGCCTGAAAACACACCTTCGACCGCGAGCTAGCATATAGCCTGGACATCATCATACGAATGCGATCGGCTTCAACAGTCTGAAGTTTCGCGATGCTACAGCGTGCAGTTTTTGTATTCTCGTATGATCTCTCTCTGATTGTCATTTGGTAAATGCAAGTTGGAAATGCGTTTTGTCTCAATAGGCTTTTAACCGGATAAAATCAGATTTGTATGACGCCATTGCACGGCTAAGCTTCAGTTTCAGCACAAGACTTTTTTCTGCAACTCTGTCGGGTTGTCGTTGATAAATTGTCTGCGACTGTGACTAAAAGAAAAAGATAAAAGCATCAGAGGAGTCTGTCAAATCTCAAATAATTATCATGAAATGCTTATATACTCTTTCTGTGGTTGTTGTTTTCTTCTTCTTTTTTTCTGTTGTCAGCCAGTCTATCTTTCACATATTTTCTTTGTTCCTGCCACTGTGTTGAATAAGGATCTTGATGCATAGCATTTATTTCAAAGATCAAAATCCACGGAAATGTATTGACACGGGAGAGACCCGCATGATCAGTTCTCGACGGTTTTGTGTCTTGCAAAGCTGCTGTTTCTCGGTTATTCTACAGTACAGTGGCGAGTCGTGCAGTGTACCAGTCAGTCGGCCTGGCCGTGTCGAAACGCCTCGTTCGGAAATCAAACGATCGTCACTTGGAACAATTCATTCGTGAATTGTTCATTCGTTCGTCGTGGTGGAGGTGGTGCAATTATTTCGTTGGCAAATCTCGTCGTTCAGACGCGTCTAGCGATCAAACGCCGGTCCGTGCACTGCAGTCGTGCCGACAGTGGGCGGGCGCGCGCAGTCCACATCACCGGCGTACCTATACGCTCCAGTCATGACGACAAATCGTTTCAGGCAAATCGTTCCGGAGCCTCATCGACTGTACTGTTATAGGTCGATCCAAGCACTTGGCCTTTGATGAGTACTGAGCACTGACTGCCGAGCGTAACAATTTGCCACTTTCTGGGCCCGCCCACGCCGACCTCCCACGCAACCAGCAAGTGCGTTGCCGACCTGCGATCAGACCGATCGTGAGGTGACCTTGACGACTAATAATCTGAACCTGAATGTGATGGTGATGTCGGGCGGGCTGGCCACCGGACGGATGCCCTCCTCCTTGTAGCGCGCGCGTGAAAGAACCTGAATCGAATTAGACATTAATGATCGTCGTTCGACGACAAAGACCCGTCGTCACTGCGTCTGAGAACACAGGTAGCCAAGGTTGACTGAAGTTGAAACGATTGTCGAGTCGTTTGTTTCTGATGTAAGTCAAACAAAATTAACACACACACACAGACAGACAGACAGAAACGGCCGCAAAACCACCCAAGTTACACTAAAACTTATCTGAGCTCTTCTCTCGACCGGATCTGTCCGAGCCTGGCTCGAAACTGAAATTTTTGTTTGCTTTTCTTCCTTTGCATTTGTTGGTACGCGTATTGCCCGTTTGACCATCTGCGCTGAATTACCGCAAAGTCACGATCGTACTGTAGTGCATTGTACTGTGTTGCGTATTAAATTGCCGCACTTTAGTGATGAGCAAATATACAACGCTGCTGACAGCAGGTCGGTGTTTGACTTGATGTGATTATTGACTGTGGGTGGTCAATGGTCAGTCTAACGCACTTGTTGTCTCTCTTGTCAGACAACAAAGAACTGAACGCTGATCAGTTACCGATGGAAGTTCGATGTGCAACGGACGACATGTTTGGTCTTCGTTCAGTCTCCGGTGATAGCGTTAGCAACCAGAGAGATCATCTCAACCCGCGTTCAGGCTCAGCAACCCAACAACATCTTCACGTGAGTTATATACTGTGAGCTATATTTTGTTGCTCCGAGTGGAACATAAGCCACAGACCATTCCTCTCCATCCAGATCTGTTTTGTGCTGCCGCCTGCCGCCTCCATCTTCCTCCAGTTGTAGGGCCTACTTGAAACCTGCTGTCCACATATCTTTTTCCAAATCTCTTCTTCAGATGTCCTTTGGTCTGTTTTTTTTCTGTGGCCTCGTGTTTTTCACTGTAGTGCTTGTTTGGTGACACTTTTCAGCGTGTGTCCGACCAGGTCCATTTTATTTTATTTTCAACTGGTGTTTTACCACGGTTCTTGGTTCTGACACGAATAGCTTTACACAAGCGTCATTTTTTTACCTGGTTCATTGGTGTTTAAGGTCGTGGTTACATCTAAAAAGTTCAAACAGAAAACACTTCCAAAAATATTTAAGAGTCTGAAAGCCTTTTGTATCCCTTTTGGCTCCGTCACAACTCAAAACATTTGAAGAATTTTGTGTCGAGAAAGATCTGTCCTGTAACTGGAGAGAAAGATCAATTACTCTGTGATCGGTGCCCGTGTTGACTACTTTCTTGCCTGCAATGTCATCTAACGGTAATAATTCAATTAGTTCTGTACGGGAGACTTCACTGTAGGGTTTTATTTATCTGCTGGCATATTCAGAATGACGATACTTAAAGGCGTGACTATAGGTCAGTGCCCCTATACAGACCAGGTTACGAAGGACCACCGCTTCAGGCTGACCTCTGGCGGCGGCGGCAGGAAAAGTTAATTTATGGCTTGAGGTGATCTCGCGGCGATCGCGGGGGCACATCTGTAGGGCACGCCCCGACCACTGTCTCTTTTTCCCGGCCAGGTGAGGCTATAGGCCCACCCGCGTCGATTGCTGCTAGTGGCCGAGTAGACCTACGCCCGCCACATTGGGCCTACAAGACGTCGTCGATCGAACCAACTTTTTGTAAGCGCAGAGCAGAGTTAGTCACACAGTGGTTTGTATATATATATATACACCTTTATTCGTCAAATGACAGCCGTGAAAGGAACATAACTAATAACGATAGATAATAATAATAAAAAAAAATAATAATGACAAAAAATACAGTTCATCAAATGTCCATTTCACAACAAGCATGGGTCTATTTTGTACTAACCGATATTGATTTCACTCTTGTGACAAAGTGCTTGTCGCTTGAAAACAGTGCACAATAAATTTTCAGAACAAATAAATCGGTCAAGAAAACGAGAAGTACGAATAGCGATACGTTGGCTCACAGGCAATTTAGTACAGAGTATCTTCATAAAAACACGCGTAACTGTGAAGTCCAATGAATGTTTGTGACGCGATGTAACCGGGCACGCCTCGATCTCGTACAGCATTGGAGCTATAGATGTACATTTTGTGTCTTAACAGATTTACAGCCACCTCCTCGGAGGCGAAACGTTGCACGAAAAAGTTGCAGTTTTCTGACAGACAGCTGCAAACTTTGGCAGAAGATTATGGATGCTCAGAATTTTAATTTGGTCTTGAACTAACCCAGACATTTGTGGATTTTTACATGTGGATATTGTATTTGTGAAAGAAAAATTTACACCAAAAACATTTTCCGACAGGATGAAATTTCGGGATGGGGCAATTGCCCTCGATGCCCCCCTCCCCGTGCAACGACGCCATTGATGCAGAGGGTAAAGGATGATCGTCAGATTGGTGAAACGCAAAAAAGGGCAACCCCTGACAAAATGTGTTGCATTTCCGCCATTGCAAGACACGGCCTAACGGTCCCATAGAATGACCCGTCGGCAGAATGCATCGCCGAATTCACTAAACAAACGATACTCTAAACAACGGGACAGAGTCCTGCTTGTGTGGATCAACGCAGTTTGGCAGCAGGTTATTCGGGTTAACTTATAGCCCCCAGGCACTGTTTTAAAGTGACACCGTGGCAAGGGGACTAACAAAGGGGCAACTGCCCTATCCCACCTAGATTTCAGCTTGTCCGAAAATTTTGTTCCAAAGTACAAAATTTGGGGAGGGGTAAACGGTACATTTTGGTGAAATTTACGAAAAAAAATTTAAATTTTGAGCACCCGTAATCCCCTCTGTCGAAAATTTTCGGCTGTCTGTCGGAAAATTGCAACTTCCTGCCCCTTAGTTCCTTAACCCACGACGCCGTTGATAAGGGGACACGGATTTTCGACATGAACCATAGTCTGTAGTTCTCCGTGACTTGTGACATGGTTGGCTGGCGTGACAAATGAAACTATCCACCGCCGCGAGAACCGGTGCTGCAAAGACGCGGACAGGTCGTTTGTCGGCATGACGATCGTTTTATTGCGCGAAGAGCGAGATCAGCCTGATGAACTCGTTAGATTAACACCGGTAGCGGTTGTTGCGAGGAATGGCTCGGCAGTACTCGGCTGGTCGAATGAGATCGTTTGATTGTCGGCCGCTGGAGTTAATCAGCGTATAGTGCGTGCGTGTAGTTCGTAACGATTTACAGGACGTCTGGTCCTTGTCACGCTGCAGAGCTTCGCCGGCTCGATCGTTCCTATAACACTGCGGACCTTATCGGCCGACTTAATCCGCTGACGAACTGTTCGAATTGTCGACTTATCGGAACCGAACACATGTAGTAGGCCTATATAGTACTTTCTATCATTAGTGTGTTCGTCACGCTTTGTACCAGCAATTTATACAGGGCTTGCAGCCAATCTGCTGAGGACAGCCTACGGGCTGCACCTTACAGCTACAAATATACTGGTAACTACTCGTGCAAAACAACCATTAAATTTCACTTCTTTAGCCTATACTTTGCTATACATTATGTTCTATCTATCGGTTTATGTCAGACACACAGACAGCTTTCAGACGACATCTGGAAACATTTTTCTGTGATGCTTTTAACATTGTTTTATGATTGGCTATGACTGTTTTTAATCGGCTGAACTTCATACGTACTCCATGTCTGTGATGCACTCATGATTTTTTATTATGTAATGAGGGCACCATAAACTTAACCGGATTACAGTCTACACATCAGTGAAAAGTAGCAACAGTAAGCTATTGCATTGGAACAGAATTCTGCAGCAGTCTGTAAAGACTTGTGTGCAACCAGTAAGTAAGTAAGAATGTAAGTGATAGTGAACGACATCGGAGCGGGATGAGATATTGCAATCGGTCGACGAACGTGTCATAAAAACAATGGCCAACAATGACCGGGTTTGGTTGTAAATGTCCCCATTCGGCCAGCTAATGTCCATTAAGCCGAACGGACTGACCACCTGTCCAGTATGTAGGGGCCTACGCCTAGTGGCGACGCGTGTAAAATGCAGCGCAGCAGTCGCTAGAGCACCTGCCTGAACGTGAATGTTCAGTCGCAGTTTATAGCCTCTGATCGTTGGGCTGATTTTTAGCCGTTCGCTTCTGACTTTCGTGGCGTTGTGCTGCTTGCACGGACAAATTCGCAAGTTCTGCGCGAGTTTTACTTGTGGCAACAGTGGCAATTAATTTCTGTAGCTGAATTAGATCAAAGTCGGCGTAAATGGTGCAAACGCACGTGAAAGTCCAGTTTAGTTGCAGAAAAGTAAGAAAGGTGGACTTTTTTCTGATTTTGCTTCTAGTTGTGTCGAAACTGCGAATTTGGAAGGCGGCGAAAATTTGAATCCCCATTGCGAAATCGTGCGTACGTTACTGTCGTGAAACACATTGATATCTCATTGCTGTTATTACGTCTAATTAATTGGCTACCGATTGCTATATACAACCGATGAATACGGCGTAAACGAGTGTATAGAACGAACGGACGGGCAGGAAAACAATTTCACGCAGAGCGGTTGAAGTGACGTAAACCGACGAATCAGCCGCGGGTCAAGTTTGATTAAAACCGATGCCAACACACGTGTCAGTTTGTGCAAACCCACGACACCCGCACACGCTGTGCTAATGCTGCACCTGTCAAGTGAATTTGTCGTGTCCAGCGAACGTGATGACTGAATACCTGCGACAGAATCGCCATCGGTGGTCGGTTACAAATAGCTTAAATCTCAATCAAGCAACCATGCACATACGTCACGCGCCGGCGCGTGCCATATCACCGGCTGCAGTGTCTGTCGTAGCGACAGGTGTACTGTACATGTCTGCCCACCGGCGCGCCGCTAAGCCCAACCAATACAGGTAGGTATCCATCCACAGGACGAATTGTCATGCAGAGCCAGCAGGACTAATTACGTTGTCGCGAGAGAAGATAATTCGGCCAGTTTGTGAAGGAATGCGACGACGCCGCCATCTGTCGTCAGCTCGGCGAGTTGACATCACATCGACGGCTTGGCCCAGCGGCAAGCAAGCAGTCAGGCCGCACCCGGGCAGGCAGGCAGGCGCACTGTGTTCGCTCGCTCGTGTTTGTACTTGCTGTCCGCAGGCACTTGCTCTGGACAGTGGTCAGTTTGATTGATGGCCGGACATCGGCTGGACACCGGCTGACCAATCGCAGGCCGTTGCACACAGCGCGGTGGCCAACTCATCTTAAAAGGCTTTGCGTCTGACTGCATTTCTCCACACGCAGTGCTTTCTCTAGTCTGCTCAGTTGTCTAAGTAACGTTTCATCGACTGTGAAGATCTGTTTGCTACGTTCTTCGTACGACGGACTGACGGCTCATTCGTTCTCGAGACTGGCGGAACTTCAAATACGTACAGACTCTTCAGTGCTGCTTGGCGCGATGTTATGGACAGACTCGTAAGTTTCTTCTTAATACATTATACTTTAAAATTGTTCGACCTGTTGAATACAGTCTGGTCTTTGTGATTTTAACTTGGGTTTACTCGGCCTACAACCGTACAGCAAGACGTTTGGTTTACGATACTGTGCAAATTGCAATAGAAGATTACTAAACGGAATTATCAACTGTTTACTAACTTTGCAACTGCTCATGTATCTCATTGAGATTAACTTTGCAAATTCTGTTTGCATCGGCGTTTACTGTTTGCCGTATAATGAAAAAGAAGAATGTGAGTTATTGCATTTGCTTTGGTAACAAATAACATTGATGTACCGATTGTCGAGACACAAACGCTAGACAGCGAGCGCTCGTTCACAAGTAACAGTATAGTTCGTTGATTTAGACCTAAAATTAGGCCTATCGGTCGAGGATACAAACCGACGTTTGCCCGCGTAATGCCAAGTAAAACCACAAGCCACGGTTAATTAGCAGAACGTGGAGACGCAAGCATCAAACTATAGAAACTCACGTTCGCGCCACCAAATTTTACCAACGAAGCGTATAAGGAGCGAAACTATGCTCAAAGAGGAGTGTTTTGCAGCGTTATGGCGAACCGTTTTGGAGTCGTGCTGCAGCGTAGGCCTAATCTAGTGCAGAGAAACCCGTGTGAAGCCCGAACCGGTTTCTGGATATGTTTTGCAAATCGATTACGCCCCTCGCGACGGTCCACGGTGGCGTTGGATCTTCTTCTTCTCTCGGTCAAAGTCCAGCGCTGTCTGTCCGGCGGCCTGGTGGTCATCTGCCGTGCTGTTAGCGGTCAGTTCAGTCTGCTAGTAGTTAGAGATGACCAGATGACCAGTTGACGGACGGACACTCGTGAGTCGCCGAGAATTTCTGTCGCGCGCTCGTCTGGTACACGCGGAGACCAGGACAGACTCCGCCCGGGCGGATCACCGGATGTAGCGGCTATCGGCTTCCGTTAGCCCAGCCGCCCGGCCAATAATTGGTTGAAATATATTGTTACTGACCTACGGACAATCCCTCAGATCATTCTAGAGAGAGAAAGTGCCGTGTGGCTGCAGGCAGACTGGCAGTCGCGTTGTCTTGGTGGCATGTACGCACGTCTTTCAGCCGAGCCGGCGACTTACACATGCTGACTACTGTTGAGATATTTATAGTGCGTGCCCTGTCACAGTTGGTTTCCTGTCTCGAAGACCTAGGTATCTAGCTGTTTGCGCCTTGCAATGTCGCGTTTGTAGCTGTTGATCGGCGAGAAAAAGAAAAATATGCCAAAGAATAAATAATTAGTTAGACGCACTTTGAGCTGCAGCGCAGACTGTTGTTTTAATTAAAACATATCAAAATTGTTCTTGCTGTGACTGAAAGTTTAATTGTATAATTTTTCAAGGTTAGGCGGCTTTATGCAATGACGTCAGAATTGCTGATTAGAAACTAATTGAGATTTTATGTTCCTTTTAGATGTTTTATCAACAGTTTTACTTTAAATTATGTTCTTGCGTAGCAGCAGTTAGTAAGTTATATTTTATCAAAACTGAACATAACATGAATAATTAGTTTGCAATGGCGACTATTGCAACAAAATCATCGTGTCGTGGTCTCTCAGTCCTTTTCCGTCTGCATGCCTGTCATACTTTTGCTACCTGCTAAAACTGTTGAACGGAAAGAGATGACACGCACGTGACCCCAGGTAATATTGTGTTCGACAGAGAACTATCTCCCACGGTAAGGGAGATGGTTAAAAAACGTAAAACGTAACGGAACGTTAATCAACATAAAAGACCGTATTTTGTAGCCAACGTTTTGTATCGGTGTTAGACGGAAGAATGGCCACCGGCGACAGCGTTATCCCGTCCGTATGGACGGAAAAGTGCATGCCTAAACGCTATTTTCAGTCATAGGCTGCGCTAGGAATCTGAAGCTGGGGGGGGGCAACGGAGGGCAAGGGCCAGGGCCAGGGCGCAGGGGAGCAATATTCTTTGGCGCGCGGGCTTTATTTAGTTGTTGTGCGCATCGAAAAAATGTAGCGGGGTCCAGGGGCAGAGCGCCTAGGTCGGGGGGTCAGACCCTGAAGCTAAAGCACTTTTAACTTTTGGACATACAATGAAAGCCGCAAATTTTTCTGCTTTTTTAGTATTTTATATTTATTTTATTTTATTATTTTATTTTATTTTTTATTTTATTTATTTATTTTATATTTTATATTATTATTTTTTGTAATATTTTAATTACTTTAATATATTGCAAAGATCACAGATATGTGTGTTGTCTTGCAAAAATGATGTTTAATAAGTCACATTTTGGCATGTGTATGGTTACCACAGGGCACTATTACCATCAAAATTTTTCGTGAGAGCAGCGGGGGGCAGGAGCAAGGGCACGGGGCATCTGCCCTGCCCCACCTCTGACGCCGCCTATGTTTTCCGTCCCTAGAGACGTAGGAGTGATCAGCTAAACCACTGTGTGTGTCCCTATTTATAGCAGAAAGGCTTTACCATCGTCCATAGGCACGGAAATTATTCAATCGATATCACAAACGAGTACTCAGAACCTAGCACCAATCAGGAGCACCAACCACAGAGTCATTTGCCTACTTACATAAAGAACAGAAAAACACCCCTCTGGGCCTCCTCTGGATGCCCATGCAGGCATAGTGCAGCCATCGTAGGCACCGGTCGCTCTGGACACTGTACCCCAATCTGATCCCCAGTACTGTTATACAGATGACACTTCCACTGAATGTGATCAGGCACTAGGTGCACACAAGGTGTGGAAAGCATCTCCCACGCTGCAGCGTGTTAAAGTACTTTGACAAAGTGATTTTACGTTTTTACCCGTTTGCAATTTTACTTTTTACGTTGTACGCTTTTTACCAACAACCCACGGTAAGAGGAGATTTGGATGTTACAGCCAAGCCGTTACAGACAGTGGAAGGATTATAGCAACTTAGCAAGATAGCAACTCCGTTGTAACTTTATATACCCAAACCTCTGGACTTTGCTATTTACGGCTTTTTTCGTCCTTCCTGGACAGTGCGCCCATTGCAACATGTTAGCGACCGTTTACGCTACAGCATTTCACTGTCACTGTCATAGACCAAGACAGCAGTTCCGCTGAGCATCGTCGTTAATTATGTCAGTAATTAATTGAAGGAAGGACTGATGCCTAGCATCGCCTGCTTGGCTGCACAGCTGAAATTCTTATCATGACCAGAAAAAATATTAGGTCAAGCTCATACATGACGTTTATGCCGTTTCCTTTTTATAGTTCATACCATAAGCGCTGAGTTTAAAAAGTAAAAATGTACTTGATTAAAGACGGCAACTGAGTAATACTATGTCTAGTTTCACTAGTTTATTAACTGGCTAAAGGCGAACGAAACACGATATCTTATAATATTTCTGAAAAGTTTGTTAGCCGTGGGCGTTGTCGCTTATTATAATTATCATCAGCAGAAACACGAGCAGCATCAAATCAGATCTCATGTCTCACCGCATTTCAAACCTGACTGGACATTTGTGGCATGAGGGATGACAGCTCTGGTAATTAGCGGATGATATACTCGCCAGGTGTCTTGTCTTAACGTCGCTGCAAATTTCTGTCCCATCAGCTCAGAACAAGTGACCAGTCATATAGGCGTGAACGATACCAAGAAGCAGTGGTGGGGGCACTGGACGCGTCCCTCTGGAGTTGGGGAACACAGTAGTATAACTACCGGTCCCAATTGCTGTGTTTTTTTGCGATTTTATGCTATTTCGTGCAAAAGATTCAATTGCAATTTTAAGTCGTTTTTGTTTTGGCTATTTTATAGTTGTTTTGACTATTTTCGATCATCTTTTTTGGCTATTTGTACTCATCTTCTCTTATTCGAAGTAATACGACGAATCACTTTAACTCATCTTTGATCGCAGAACACAGATCTGCTTGCGTGTTTCGTAGATTTCTCGCCAGGTTTGCGCCCTTCTGTCCTGGTGGACACTGACAAAACTAGGGGCCTAGACAGGTTATCACTTGACCAGAGAGACCACCCAGCTTCCAAGGTGCGCTCGCCCGCTCCTCTCACTCGGTGGCGTGAATCTGTAATTGAATCAGAAGTGCGGCGGGCGCCAAAACGCCCTTTTAATTGCCGCCACGTCAATTTCGACTGATTGCAAGTCGGATCCATATTCTCTTCGCGTGCGTCTTTCACTATTGACTGAGCAGAATTTGTCACTCGATATCATGCTGATACTGACTACTAATAAGCGAATAATGGGGGGGGGTGTAAGCGAACAGAGCTTAACGTGCTACTCGACACAGAATACCTGGTACAGCCTATAGATATTGGGAGCGAGTCTTTACCGTCACGGGATATAGGCTGCCACTGAGTGACACGGTGATAAGGCTAATAAACCCATGATTGCATGCAGTTGTCGCTCGCCACTGCGGCATTGCGTGAAAGGAGGTGTTGCATTGTAATGTACACTGTGTATAGACTATACCTTCTGTAAATTAAATGTCTGACAAGTGGATGGCACAAAACATGTAGGCGTAAGCTTATATTCTATTAACGTAATTACCTCGCACCGTGTTATATGATCGTCACGTGCGTTATAGCGCCGTATAGCGGTCTGGTTACAGTTTACATTATTCGGTGGAATCGTTTTTGCAGCGGAAGCGATTTCGCCTATTCTTACGCATTTCTCCGTAGCGTGGTCTGTCTGTCTGTTTGTCGTCTGTCTCATTTGTCTACCTTGTTGAACCTTTCGACGGATTAGATGCCATTTGGCGCATACACTTGCTGGTCTGATGACACATTGTGGTTAGATGGGAGTTCCTGACCCCCTAGGGGAAAGGGAGATTTGGGGGTTGAGTCCCCAGTCTAAACGTGCAGCTTTAAATTGCAGCTTTTACGCTGTCACCTGGTGAACGCAAACGCGGAGCGGCGTGGTCAGCGATTCCGCCGTTTGTCAAATTGCTTTGGTCCTAGAAACACCCGGAGAACACACACCTCTGGCGAGACTTATTCAAGTTCATTTCCGGATCGTCTGCGGAATCTTATCGATATGTTTTATTGGCCACACATTACCTTCCAAAACTTTGGAAAAATATTTATATCTGAGTAATTTCGCGAACAAACAGACTTACGCGAAAACATCACTCCGGTGATGTACAGACATACCCCACGGTAAAATCTTCTTCGACAAAACCTACGCAGTAAGTGATTAAGTAAGTAAAACGCAAGTATACGAGTATGTCGCATAACGTTAACAATGACCTCTAATGTTGTTGAGCGACATCGATTTTACGACAGAAAGATTTTTACCCCCCCCCTCCCCCACCGTGAAACGTGTGACACAACATCAACAGTATATGTGTGACGTCTGAATACCCTTGCGAGCTATACCGGATCGGGCTGCTATGGCAATCCGCTCATTATGCGCCCAGCCGTCAGTCGTGTGAATCGACTTACTCCGCCGTCCTGCGTCAGTCATTATACCCGCACGTTCTATTGCTTCCGTTGTTGTTGCGCAACGCCGAGTCTTATCCATGCATAGACTACTGTTCTCCGACACCCTGCTTACTTACACGGCCATATGCATGACATTGTATCCGTGGCGTCGTAGGTATAGCTAGGGACAGTGAGGATTAAGGGTCTTATGTTGCGGATTGCGTGATTGCGTCATTATCCGTTGCGTCCTGGAATCAAATGTCTGCATGGTTTGTCGCCAGCGCTTTAACAGTGAGACGTCGGGGTCGGGAGACGTGATAACAACTTAACACATCCAGTATGCAATGGCGTCGATTCGTCGTCAATATTGGCTGGAATTAAGGCCCTGACTCCACTGCAGCCAACGAAACGCCGCACCCGATGGGTGGAAAAGGGAATTGGAATGTTATTTTTCCCGGCCGATATACAGGGTCTGGAGAGCGTCGTAAGTTTACCCACAGGCTCAGGGACGAAGCTCCGACTGAAAATAAATTTGGACCATTTTTGACCTTACAGAATATATCTGGTGTAACGATAGCGTAGTGAGCAAATACAAGTTTTTTCTCTGCTTTTCTTCTTGACTCTGGGATATAATTTTCAGTGAAAAATGGAGACATTCTTTTGCTATAGTTACCTTGGCTTCTGAACAAGATGCCTTTATGGAGTAAAGAACATTTTGCGTGGTGTCCCACCGGGCTGTGGATGTGGTAGTATCCTGCCTTTCAAGTTAACCAAATATATCAGAGAAGTTTATAATCCTGAACAGTTTTTTTTCATAATCTCGACAAACGTTAATCACTACGACATTTTGTAATACCTTGTAAGTTATAATATTTTACAAGAATAATTATTAATAATAATTGTATAATTAATTGTTATGTTATTTCAGAGCAAAATAATTTTAATTTGTGTAAAATTTGCATGCAAAATTTAAAAAAAACTGTATAATGTAAAATACTAGTCAATAATTTCTAAATGATAATTCAGAATATTCACATTTTTATGAACCAGACATAGTTTTCGAACCATTGTCGTCTGAAAGTAGATATATTCCCCACATCATCACACAATACCCGCACAATCCCGGCACATTGTATTTTCGTCGTCAACGTGTGCGGCCGCTGTTAGCGGCAATGCTTGATTGCGTAATAACTCGCGCGAGTGGCGTACCGTATAACCGCAGCTGGCAGCCAGCTTGCCAAGCATTGGTCGCTTGTCGCCCGCTGCCCACGGATAGGCCTACTGGTTTAACGCTTTGTAAGTTGTACAGAAACACGACCGATTAGACATTTATATGTTGATTTCAAGTATGCGTGGTGTTGCATTTCAAACTGCTGCGCAGTCTCACGAGCATTATGCTGCGTTTGATTTTTAAATGAAAATTCCACGGGGCTGTGTAAGTCGAATCCGAACTCACTCCCAGTTGAAACTTCTCGTTAAATACGAAAATATGCGCAGAAGCAATATCACTACCGAAATCCTGTTAACTCTGTGTATGTAAATTCAATAGGTTTATAATTTACTTCAGAAAGTGGCATTTAATGTGATAATGGAATATATTGCTCCATTTTACAGCTTAATGGCGTTAGTGTGCAGTAACTGCAGTACAAGCAGTGTTTGCCGTCATATTCGGTCAAATGCGAAAACATATTTATAGTTATCTTGTGTTTAAGGAGTTATTTTATCTAGACGAAGTAACATATTTTGTGCGTTTGTCTGTTTCGCAGGTGGATTTGGTAGCGGAAAGCGTACAACTGCGTCAGCACGTCGACATCATGGCGTCTCGCTGCGTTCATCTGATCCCGGAAGTTGCTGGCTCGGTCGGGCGCGATTCCACTTCCGGTTGTGACGTGTTTCTGGCGGCGACTGGTCGTAACGTCATCAGGAAACCGCCACGACGACGGAGGCGCGAGGGTTTGACCGCGTCGGAGTCGAGAACCACCGGACGACGCAACAAGGCGGGCGACGTCAACTACGACGTCGACGACGAAGACAAGGAGAACACTCCTACTCGAGTCGCACGTTGCGACGATCTTACGACACTTCAGAGAACGGTCGCAAGTCCGTCGTCGCTGTCGTCGCCCACGACTCGTTCTAAGCACGACGATCTGCTTTACCAGCAGTGTCTGGGCTCAGTGATCGCGTCCTACCTCAGCCCGCTGAGTGGAGGAGGAGGTCAGGCGATAACTCGCTCACGCCTCGAGCACGCGCGTCGCTTCTTCGACACTCTGACGACCTCGCCCGGCCCGGGCGACACGACGACGACGACACCCGTCGTCGCGAGACTGTCGTGCGATGACGACAACAACAATAACAACAACAATACCAACACGTCGGTGTGGCCGAGCGACAGCAGCATGCTACCGGATGTCAACAGCACCAGCAGTTCAGGCGTCGAGACGGCGACCTCGTCGGGCCCAGCGGAAGGTCTAGACGGCGGCGACGACGACGTCATCAGACCGTCGAAGCCCTCATCGTCGGCGGCGGTAGCACTGTGTGACGTCAGTCGAATCAGTGTGGTCTCGTCGACGAGCCATGTACCACGCGAGCAGCTGTCCAGTCTCGCCGGCGCCGGTGGTTGTGGTCCTTCGTCAGGGGCGTTTCACAGCACGTTCAATTATCCACTACACAGCACGCTGCGCGACGCCACCAGCGTACAGCGTCCTGCGTCGCCCGTACCCCCCGAATCACCGCCGGTCAGCCGTCGCCCAGTGCTGCCGCCCAGATACAGAGACCTGCCCCGACCGCTGTCGCCATCCAGCAGCGATAGGTAATAGTTGCAACATTTCAGAGCAAAGTGATTAATTGGACTTCACACTTCGCAAAAAGTTACAGCAGAATCAATTCGTACTAGATTCAGCTTTTCCCGTCATTAGTTGAGTGGAATTAGAATTAGATGATGCTAATTAATTAGAATTAGACATAGGTTAAATCGGCACAAGTGATGTCGGTAAATATACAGTGATACGTGACTTTCCCACATTTGCAATTCGCCATTGTTACAGTGAATGACTTAACTTGTGTATAAGCCGCATAATAGATGACTAAATGACTACGTAATAAAAAAGTGACTTTCACTGTCAGTCAGTTTAGTGAAATTCAGTTAGAATTAGCTTGTCTGTCTTACTATAATGCGCGGAAAGTCTGTCTGTCTGTCAGCCCCCTCTAGAACCTTCCCTGTTGCACGGTCGCGAACCCCGACCGCGGCGTTTGAGTCCTTGGGCCTTAAGTACGTGCTCCCACCTTGCCTCCCACCTGCCCCCACGGGCAGCTTGAGGGGGCGGGGGTTGAGTTGCCGGGTCTTCTTTCCCCGCTGATTCTGTCAAGTTCGTCAGTACTGCTCAGCTTCGTGGCGACATCTGGTGAATGACGGCCACTTAAAGGTCCCAGCCTAAGGCCGGCCATGAATTTCATAGTCTCTGCGACGTGTGTCGGTGTCACAAAATAGCATAGCACCCTTTAAAATGTCGCCCCCTTGGTAAGATAGAATCATCCCGGGAGCGAGGTTTGCCGCGAAAAAAACATCGCCTCCCTGATTAAATCGACCCCCCCCTGCATTTTGCTTTCAAGTCTAATTGCGCACACAAACAGCAAGTACGTTATGAGACAATTAACCATGCAGGTTTTGGATGTTTAATGATGCTGAAATGTGAAACGACTTTATGGCGCTGGCAGCCGTCAGATGAAGCTCATTACGTAGTCGTCGGCGGTCGTGTTACCTTGGCGCGCAGTAGTGACCAAACTCTTGCGTGCA
>Ga0056128_1000794_pt1 | contig 31513 bp, 25 predicted proteins | sample WorMetLIZISLAND2_FD_71113 | JGI IMG/M metagenome (GOLD analysis project Ga0056128, IMG submission 71113) | Marine gutless worms symbiont microbial communities from Max Planck institute for Marine Microbiology, Germany - Olavius geniculatus... ...
AGACTTGAAAACAAAATCTGTCACAATTGCAAAAATTACAGAATTTATTTACTCTAGTGAGTATCGATAAAATAAATTTAATACCAATCAATATTTAAATAAGTTGAGACAAAAAGCTTAAAGGTTGCTTTTTATTAAACTACTTTGTATAGGTTTAGTAAATTGAGCTGTCCGCACAGCCGCAGCCGGCCAGTGCTGTCATTCACGACTCTCGACTGAATTGCATGGAAATAGATGAAACACACAGATCAGTGAATAGACAGGAAAACAAGCGTCAACAGAACGGCATAGCGACACGCAACGGAAATACACCGCATTACCAGTAAGTACAACTGATTTGAAACTGTTTTAGTGTATTATAGTGTTTTATAACAATACTGATAGACGATTCCTTAAAAGTAAAATACCGTACAATACACTGTAATTTTGTTACACACTTTGCGCCATGGTTTGACTTGTTTTGTTTGTCTACGCTGATCTGCTTTTCTTCTTGAAGCTCAGTCGCGAATTTATTGAAGCAATAAGCCATGTAAAATCCTAAATATTCGCATTTATTCGCAGGCGTTGACGATTTACCTATCAGACTAAATTCGGAAAACACATGTACATAATACCATGCCCAGTTTACAAATTGCTAGAAAATAAAACAGACTACCTCTGCCATTGGAGCACCGGTTTTCACTCGATCGGTATTGTAATATGGTAGCTGTACGTTGGTAGCATAACGTAGCGGTAACTCGTTACGTTCTTTTTAAGAAGTTGATTTACAACGGGTCGGTTTAGTATTTGGATAGGTGACTGTCTGCGGGCAGGTAAAACATCTTGGTATGTAACCAGATGCTTAGGTCAACTCAGCCTTTTATCCCTTCGGGGTAGGTAAATCGAGCTCCGGCCTATCACCTTGCTCGTGATTTGTTGCACAAAGCAGTACCATATTTTTACATTTTAAATATATTTGATTGGTTTTTAATAAAAATCGTTTGTGACTCTAGTCCGTAACCATCTACTCGCTATGTTTTGCAGCACAGCGTAAGTTTTATAGCGCTTTTCCGGCTATAGACGTTTACGCATGCGATTGACCTAAACAAATATAAAACAAAATTGCATGCGAAGCCTACAACTCGAAACAGTCATGTCTACGTATGCGACAAAATCAAAACAAATATTCGCATGCGATTCAGTTTACTTTAGTTTTAGTCATTTTATCACATGCCTATATTCTGCGTTACTTTTGACGCAGTGCCGCCATTAGGCTACTCGCTGGGATACCAATATTAAAAAACTAAACTTGCGACAAGTGCTGAATCTCAACATTTGAAGATACTATGCGTAAGAACTTAAATATTCTGTTGTCAGATATTAGTCATGTACGGCTTCGATGACACTGGCTAACACTTTGCAAGTTTAAATGACTCGATTGACAGATCGATAAAACACGCACCTGACTGCGATAGTTCGATATTTCTGCAGGATTTCAATCGATCGTTGCCACGGAATCAATGCACTCTTTAGACCCCGCTTAATGTCGATTCACACAATATTCTCTGTGACGCTCAGTAACGTGCGTTGCAGGCAGCACGTTTTGAGAAAAGTAAAAATTATATTTTTGAATGCTTGTAGTAACTCGCTATTTAGTGATTTCGTTTATAGACAAACCTCCACAACGCACGTGTTCAGCCGAACACAAAGCCGAACACAAAATTTACCTACCCCGAAAGGATAGAAGGCTGAGTTGACTTATCCAAGTATGAGTCCCAACCACTTAATAATTATTTGATCGGGAGTTGAACCCTCGACCTTCTGATCGTACGTCCGACGCCCTATCTCGCGCTACCAAACAATAGTGCTGTTGACACATATCGACGGCGACGTGGGTTAAAAAAGTAAGATGCGATTTTCCGACAAACACAGCAAATTTGTGACATAATTCCGACGAAAAACTGCAAATTTTCGACAGAAGAGATGAGTGCTCAAAATTTTAATTTTGCCCTTACATTTTCTCAAAATAGAGATGTTTATTCCCAAATTTTTCATTTTTGGAAAAAAAAATGTTTTTCGACAGCAAAAATACTTTTCGACAATTGTCGACATTCCAAAATTTGGGGCCCAATCTCTGCCCCACGACCTTTCCGGCCACGAAGCCACTGACACCACTGACGACATAAGTTTTGCTATCCGATTTTCTGCGTTAAAACCCATAAAGCTTTTACTCGTTATGGTTATTAGCCATGTAAGCTAAGCTTATTATGAAATTATATTGAAGCCAGCTGAGATAGTGTGGGCGTGACTAACGGCATGCGCATCTTTCAGGTCGAAATTTATAACGGCGATTTGCCCCTTAGCAACGCTACAGCGTCGACGTTGACAACTCACCCCGTGCGGTAAGGTTTTGCGGAAACGAGCATAATAACGCGATATTGACTGTCAGAACAGCGTCACTGCACGCGAATATCGATTAACGACAATGTCAGTCATAATGCGTAGCCTATACTTGGCGTACCAGCCAAAAATAGCGCTGACGAAAAAGACACGCAATTACTTTCTTCTAAATTTGTAATACTGTATATCATCGTACCTTCCTATAAACGGCGTGTGAAAAGCATTGCCGCTTTTGTCAGCTAACGTGAATCGTCTGTTTCGATTGTAAGCTTATTATAAATTGATTTATTTTAAAAGTTAACCAATTCATAATGACGACAAATTAACATCGTGGACAAACAGAGAGACGATCAAACGGACAGACAATTTAACGTAGCATAAAAAGCGCGCTAATGCTCGTGGTATCTGCAACGCGCGATAAAGCCCAAACTCTACTTAAGTCCGTTCGATTACTGTCCAGCAAGTCTAAAACAAATCGAAGTAGTAGAGTTTAAGCGAAAGAACGTCACGCCAATTGCATGCCCGTAGTGTTGGAACGATTTTAGCATTACGGGGCCGGCAGGGAGCAAAATTTTCCCGAAATTAAAAACATCAATTCTAAACTGTTGTGTCCGTTATTGCACTTTACCGCTGTGTCGCTTACTTTTCAGATTTCGAGTTAAAATGGCATATTGGTTACTTTTTGTCTTTTTTTCTTTTCGTACGTTTAAGTTTCGTGTTTCGCCAACCGTACTTAAGTAACGGTCGAACTATTGGCACGGTTGTCGTCCGTCCGTCTGTCTGTCTGTCACGCATTTATTGTGGCTGAATAGTGCGAGATAGGGCCTAGGTTGTTATTGATCACTAATAGGAAATCGCATATTGGCTTTCAAATGACATAAAAATCGATGACCTTGGATGACTTCAAAGGGTCATGACGCACTATGGTATGCCAATGGTGCGGTATTGTGGCTAAACGGTAAGCCGCAGGGGGTCGGCGACGGTACCATCGGATAGGGCAGTGGCAACGTTCTATAGGCTGTCAATAGTAACCATGTTTCCATCTACAAGGATTTAGTCGCAATTTGTAATGAAAAATTTCAATCTATAAATGGCTGTATCTCGAAAACGGTGAGAGATAAAGCCATGGTTACAATTAATCACTAATAGAAAGTGGCACACGCCCTTTGAGATGAGATTTAAAAAATCATCGACTTTAGATGGCTTTGAAGGTCACTGACAACCAGTACGGTAGGCTATCCTAGCGACAGCTGGGCTTCTTGTTGAGCTAAAAGCCCGCACGGGACAGACGGACAGACGGACGAGACCTGTAATGCGGCCTAATAGGACGGTCGCATAATAACTTGCAGCCAAAAAAAACAATCCATTACGCTGCAGGCCTGATTTATTATTACGCTATTGTTGTTGTTACGAGCCTGTACTCCGCTCGTTAGTTACGTCACGGTGTACGTAACAATGACGTGTTTACGTTGGTGATGTTTGTTTCTGGTTCAGACACAGCTGCTGCTGCTGTTGCTGATTCGTCTTTTATTGCTACCAATGCATCCGTTTTAAATAGTTGGTTAATTAGCTAATTGCATGTTTTGCCGGTGCATTTTAGGTTTATTCATTTCTGCATGTGGCAAACAGTTTAATCTATACCCGAGCGCAAATTATCGTCATTTTTGCGTTAACCGTTAGACGTCAAAAAGTCTAATAAAGCAAAAAAACTTATAATCGCGTTAGTGCAAAAACGGGAAAAACGTTTTTAAACGCTTATTAGTTGCCGTTATTTGACAGAGTCGCAGTGATGGATTAAAGACAATGGCACGATTGTCAAGAGAGTCATTATCCGGACATTATCATTCATATGAACATTCTGTTACTTTTAACATTGAAGTAGTTTAGCTGTGCTGCTAAAACAACTCTGAATGGTTGATCGTCAGTGATTGACTAACTGATTGATTGAGCTAACTGAAAATGTTTACGTCGTGTTTCAGCGGCTAGTCTTTTTCTGCATCGTTCAACGATTCGGCGACAATATTATGAAAGCCGAGCTGATTCCAGCTGGATCGTTCATCCCGAACACTCCGCCACCAACGACTTCCAGCACAGCAGCTCGGCGTCACAGTGTGGCAGTGGCAACGAAACCGTCGCGTCGAACCACACCTGCGGCAGCCCAGCAGGTACCCACGACGGTTCAAGATGACGCCAAGGGAAGCGAGGTGAATGAGCGGCAGAGGCGGGCGAAGAGACCGAGCTCTGCGTGGAAAAGTCGTCACCGGAGACCGCGCTTCACCGATAACTTTGACGCCTTCGACGACTACGAGCACCAAATTGTCGACCTTGATGTCGAGCATCTACACCTAAACGACCGAAGAACTGACGCTCAGCCAGCAACCCGCGACAACAACAACTCGTCGTCGGATGTTCCGAAAACAGGCTTAGATGTCGTCGTCGTCAAATCAGAGAAAGACTTGTCTTTAAACAGACTGACCGGCTGAAGCGGTATATGTGTTATACGTGAAATTCGTCGGTCGGATAGTTGTTCCGAAGAAAGAAAGCAGCAGCGGTTGCATGCCGAAACGTGAACACAAATATTAAAAATAAAAGTTTCATTTTGATGAACGGAGAAAGACTTGTCGCAGACTCCGCGCGCCTGGCAGGACGACGACAGCACGAACGCCACCAGTGCCTCGAAGTCTAGCGGACATCTGCTGAGCATGCTGACCAGACCGGAGGGAAATGTCGTCACGATGTCAGAGCCCCACAGAGACGCTAGTGCACATAATAATCCATGCAGGGGGAGCACAAGTAGCGAGAATAACTGGACGAGTAGTGACGAGACGCCGAAGAGAGGAGACAGCGTCGTCGTCGAGTTGGCACCGGACTTTCAGATGTCGCACATCCGCGCCCGCGTCCTGGAGAAGTACCGCAGCGTATCGGGTATAGTTGACCTTGAAAATCTCAATGTCAAAGTCATTAATTAACTTGCCGTCTCTCATTGATACAATGCAAACGTCGTTGATGAGCATGCCACGCGTTGTTCGAATATCCCCAGTGGCGACTAGTTGTCGACCTCAATGTCAACGTCAATAACCTTCGACTGATTATACCTGATCTCTAGTACAAAAAGTCTCAATACGTCAAAATGTATATATGACGTCTCAAAGGCGAGATTTTTGACCTTCAGAATCTTGATGTCAAAGTCATGACCGAATGATAATAAACTGGAGAAGTATCGCAGAATAGCAACGGCGACGACGCCGCATGCAGTTAGTCGACCGAGATCAACGCATTCCAGGTCTACTCTGATCGGCTTTAAGATTCCGACGAGGACGACAGCGGACACTGACGACGTTAGTAGCGGCACGGTGCTCCATCTACATCGACGCAGTGCCACCCCGCAGCGCCGACTGACGCCCATCGACAAGCGGCACAAAAACCGAGGCGTGACAACAACGAATAAACGGCGTTCTCGGCGACCGGAAGCGACCGAAGTGTCGCCGCAATATGGCGACCAAGATGGCGTCATCGCGACCGGCTGCAGCGGCGGAGGTCCGAAATATCGGGTGACATCCGGCGGAAAGCGAGCAAGTCGACTTCGACCACTGCTGAGTCGACGGGCGCGATTCGAGCTGGCTGAAATGATGTTGATGACGGCGAGTACAACTCCGGCGGTTCCACCCGTGGTCAAAGTGCCGCCGAAAAACTCCGGGAAAACAGATAATCGCCTGGAAGTCCTGGAACGTGGAACGACGTTCACGTCGTCTGTAGTAATGTCGGCGGAAGGCTACGATCCGCCGTCGCCGTTCCAGCTACACCATCTACCGCTGACTCTATTTCTGTCAATCATTATTGGTTGTAGGTAGCCAGCTAAGATAAACTTTTTTGGCAGCCTGCCGTTGTTTGAATTTGTGACTGCAATTTGTTGTTTGAGTGATATGGCAAATGAAGTTCTTTTTTTCTTTCCAGCTGCACCATCTGTCGCTGAGTCCTTCCGTTTCCGCCAGCGACTCTGACGCCCAGCTGCGCAGTCCCTCTTCGAAGTCCAGTGAGGCAGGAACACACTACATGTACATTTCACCGTCACTGCTTTTTCACGGCAACCAGAAACAAACATGAGATTGAAACTCGGCTCACGGACTTTGTCGGATTTGAAAGACAGGCTTATAAAACGGGGATAAGTAAATCACGCTGTTTTTCGAAGTTCAGTGAGACAACAACGCTACATTTCACAGTCGCTCCAATATTCGGCGACAGTCTAAAAATTACGAGACTGGAAAAAGGTGTAAAGAAGATACTGGACAGGTAAATCAGAGACAAGTATATCATGCTTACGTACGAAGTCTAGTGACAGAAAAACGTTACGTTTTACTAGGCCTACCACTACCCTTCCGTGACAGAGAAATTACAAGAATACAGTAATACAAAAACTAATAGATATGGACCGCCGGTAAACCAGCGCAGTCAAATAACTTTGAAGTCCAGTGAGACAGAGACGACGCATTCCAACGCGTCAATTCCGCCCCTGGCTCTGAGTAGTCGGCGAAACAGCGACACTCTGACCGACACCAAATCCACCCCTGACAGTAGCCAGTCCACTCCGGGTGACGACGTACCAAAACTTCGCCGGGCTTTGACGAGGGACGCTTGTAGTCCCCTGCTCCAGTCGGTGGTAGAGAACGAGCCGAAGAACCATCCAGACGAACCGACGGTGAACAATGATGCTGTTGCTGAAAACGGCGATATAGCTATGAGTTTGCAGAGATCCAGCGACGTGGCTCGACTGTCTTACGTAAATGATTCGCTGCCGTACGGCGAAGACGCGAATCTACACGAGTTCTCAGTGTTTACCGGTGGCGTCAGCGACGGCGGGCTTGTTACGCCAGAACAGCATCACAGGCAGCATCATCATCATCATCATCATCATCATCAGAAGCAGCAACAGTTCAGTCGTATTCCACGGCTGACGGCTAACGGCTCCAGGCGCGCCTCACTTGTCACATCATTCGATCCATCTCTTCTACGTTCCGTCACACCCTTCACAGCTCTTCCGCTCAGCTCTGACCACGAACCAGATATCCTGATGTCCCCGTCACCGCCACCGCCGTACTACCAAGCCGCCGTGCCCACGACCCTATCAAATCCATCTATTTCAGTGACGACGAAGACGTACTCCACCACAAAACCGGCGCCAGGACTGGAGACAGCTGTAGCTGTGGCGGCAGAGGCAGAGGCGTCTGGAAGACCTTCGAGGTCCTCGCATCGGCGTTCGGCGTCGACCTGGGAGACTCGCCAGACCCTCGCCGACTTGTGGACTGAATTTCAGAATCCTACCTCACTTTTCACATCGTAAACGGGCTTTTCCTAACTCTACAACAGCAGAAACGTGATAAAATAACAATATTGCTGCGAACGTTCCCCGGCTAAGGCGGCATCACGACCAGTGGAGTCGTGGGTCGTAGCTGAGGAACTGAGGGAGGGGAAAGCATAAAAAAGGCAACTGCCCCCCGCCCCTAAATTTTGGGCTGACGGAAAATTGTCCGCCAAATCTGTTTCTTGTCGGAAAATGCTCTTTTTAATTTTGGTGGAAATTAAGGGGCAAAATTGAAATTAAAATTTTTAGCTAATTGTCGGAAATTTGCAGTCTGTGGGAAAATGCAGCTTTTTGCTTCGCCTACTTTTTTAACCCTTTTTTAACGCCGCTGGTCACGACTTACGGGTGCAATGCTACGGATTTTTTTTAGTTGAAAAGGTCAACGTCGACGGATGCCAGGAACCTCAAAAAACTAGGACTAACATATTTACACCTTCGCCGATTATTGACCACTGGCACACCTTGCAGACAATTTGCAATAAAGAAATTATTATTATATCCCACCACACGTTAAATGTGTTTCTACACTACCTTGCAAAAATATAAATGTAAGCAAAAACTAACCATAATAACAAAAATTTAGGTAAATGAAAAAAACACTTCAAATCAACATTGCGTGCATAGTGTTCCAGAGTATGACACTAGACTGTGTTATACCCACACAGTTTGGTGTCATACAGATAGGGCCTAATTCACTGCATGTTGGCCTGAAGTGTTTTTTCAATTTTACCAAAATGTTTGTTATTATCGTTATGTATGCATATTTGATTGATATTTCACAAGGTAGTGTAGAGACGCATTCACGGTGTGGTGGGATATGTAATAATCACGTTATCGCAAATTGTCTGCATAATGTTCCAGTGAAAGAATTTTAAAATCTATCAATAATTGGCGAAGATATGGACAAAAGTAAAGTGCCACGTTTTTTGGCTTACTTTGTATGCTCGTGCAATCACGGCCTGCGCGGTGACTTAATCTACTGTCAACGCCTGCGACATTTACCCTATGCAAACAAATCTCTCATCATCATCGTCGTCGTCATCGTCGTCGTTTTGTCGTCAACTCCGTGACTGACACGGCTATTGAGACGCGAACAGAGCGACGTAACTGAACTGAACTGACACGGTTTAGTTTTTGACGAACCGTCCAATGGGCAAGCAGGGCGAGCTCACTGGTTATTGGTTGACGCGTACGTGACCGTAGTCACGTAAGCTACTGACGTCGTTGGACGATGCCTACTGTAGGGCATCACTGCTTGCCCAATGCCCATTGGTCAGTTCTTCAAAAACTAAACCATGTCATTTCAGTTCAGTTCAGTTACGTCGCTCTGTACGCGCCTTTATACTCCGTATACCGATACTGCTACGTGCTTACAGATGAGTGAAATAATAAGGGCACTCAGTTATCGTGTTGGTTTTTTATCTGCAGTAAACCTATAAAACAAAACTTTACGCTTAGTCTGGTCGACAGCGCGTCTAATCAACCATTCCTCTTGATCTGAAGGGCTACGCCTACATAATGTTTTCCACTGTGTCGTATGAATTTTGTACCGCTGGTCAGTAATGGCCACATAACTTAAAGGGAAAACGCGTGAGAAGATTTGTAAAAACCTAACAATAAACTGCAGTTTCTCTGCCTACTACCGTTAATGATAATGTTTATTTTAACCACTCCATTACCCAGACATTCCACGTCAGGTGGAGTGCTCTAAAATTATAGACTTAATAATGTTGGTTGCCTTACCAGAAGAAATTTCTGCGAAGTTTCCTGAGTATTGACTACTGCTACTGATATATAGTGTGGTTAATAATAATAAACAAACAGTGATTATACTGGCACAGGAACGCCCAGATATCATGCTGTTTGCAGCGATATTTGCACAGAAACAGAAAAAATAATTATTTCAAACTAAACGCAACTATAATCTATAATCCTGCCATTCATACAAGCATCGGTTTCAAAGCTCAGGCATAGTGAACAGAAAACGACCTACGAAAACACAGCAGCACGTGTTACAAAGCCACGCAAGCGGGGATGATTCTACAGGGTGATCCAAACAGCAAGTCCTGTCAAATAATTACACACGGGCTCAAAGCAGTCTGTTTTGCATATCACTTAATCGACAGTTACTGCAACGTTAATGTCATCGGTAACTAAGACAATAGAGATTATTTTATACATCATATATAATAGTATGGAAAATATAAATGAAAATTAATGGATACTATCAATTAGTCAATCAATAGTAGAGAGATGCTTTTACAGTTAACAAAAAAGAAAAAAAACTAATGGTAACAATTACATGCACACAAAACGACACAACCAGCTATGAGACTCCACCGTCATATTATTTACAAGCAAATAAAATTTAAAAAGTGCATAAATGTCAGTAATGGTGAGAGCAACTCGGTGTCCACAAGACACATTCTGCTGAAAACAATGTCGTCAGATCGCATTGTCCTCAAAAACTAAATCTAAATACGCAGCAAAAGCCGCTGAATGGTTGTTGGTCGTTTCCATAGCAACTGTAATAAACTGCACAGCAGCTGCAACCCGTTACTAGGATACTGGACGTAAACAAACGCCATCTTGTCAAAGTCAAACCGACGCATTCGTACACTACGACTGCATTAAATAAAGAACACTATTATGCAGCCGTCCTAATAGGCACTGTTACGGGTCTTGCCTGTCTGTCCATCTGTCAGTTCCACACAGGCTCTAATTTGTAAACAAAAATAATGCATGGAAGAACAAAAATTGATGCAAACGTTCCCCAGTGCACAAATAGCCAAACAAGAAATTTGAGCTAATGCTCACGAGACGCGCGAAAGCCTATAGCATGCACATGCTTATCTGCAACTGTGTTTCACGAAAGACTGGCCAACATCAGAAAAACAGCAACTTTTACGGGGGTACTGCTCTTTGATGCCCTCGTGTGCTAATTTCCTTGAACCTAGAAAATCGAGAGTTGGGCCATCGAAATCTACGTTCAGTGCTGAAAATTTCATATGCAGCTTCTCCATGTCTATCTCAATTGATTTTGGTGCAAATCGCTCTTGAAATGTGTCCCGCAGCCCGAAATCACCAAAAAATCCATAAAAACCCCTATTTTAGTGTTCAAGGTCATCCAAGGTCATTGAATTCAGTGGCAATCAAAAGCCAGTTCGACTACCTATTAGTGATTAATAGTAACCTAGGCCCTATCTCGCACCGTTACTGAGAGTGAGATACAGCGACTTATTGGCTAAAAATCACAAATTTTTCCCACCCCCTCTCATTTAGCGCCCTCGTTCGGGGTGACCCCCTTCAAATTCACGAAAAAGCTTTACGGTTCCTGAAACTAGAGTCTTCCAGGCAGCCGACGGTGAAGATTTTGTGATCCTAGCTTGCACCGTTTTTGACTGATCCACCCGTGTGCGGGACGGACAGACGGACGGACAGAAATGCGATGGCTAAGACGCGCTGAAAGCAGTAGCTGCTTTTGCGCAAAAAAAGTGAACTCCTTAATTCAGTTCAAAGGTCAAAGGTCAAAGTTAAAGTTAAGATTGCAGACGGCGAGTACATATAGCTAGGTGGACGGCCACATATCATCTCAGCACAGGATTGACATCTTTGCTCGTTCATAGTATTACAATAAATGTGGCTACAGTTCATGTAAATATCTGCAAAATTCCCAGAAAAATCAGTGCCGGGAATTTACGGTGAATTTCTGTCCGCCGACGACGAGATCATCGTAGTCATCCATCTGTTACAAAACATGACAAAATAGCACCATTCAACACATCCATTCGTGTAATTAACTACTCTACAGCAATACTAAACATTAAAAGTCATTATTACATAAAAGCAATCTGTGCCTAAGATGATGTCCAGAAACAGAAGGAAAAATTCACTCAGTATTAGCAGTAGTTGTTTGGCCTGTTTCCAACAGAAACTTGTTAATTATTTCATCCACTGTTAGCTGATAAACGTACAACGTTGCTAAACAAACAAACACACATTTTCACGTACAATTAACCACTCTTAGCTTTAACCAAAATTTTTTAAAATTATTATTTTTTGAAAAGCTAACTACTGAAAATTTTTAATGCAGCATCGCTGTCCAGTGGCCAGCCAACTCCTCGTTTGTATAAGCCGGATGGCAGCACAGGACAGATGTTTGGCAATTTGTCTGGGGTTTGACAATTTGACCCCCAAATATGTGAAACTGCTTGTGTCATAAGAGCGAATCTGTCTACTCTAGAAGCTACTTAGTAACGTTATGCACTGGCGTGCCATATACTGACATCGTCTGAGTCTTCTGAGGCAGAGTCCAGGACGTAGTCGTCAGAATGCTGTCCAGCGACAGCCTTCAGTCGCCGAACCAACTCGTAGTGACACAACTTGTCGGCAATGTCAACGGCCGTCAGTCGACTGTAGGTGGTCGCGTTCACGTTCAGTGACGGGACTTGCAGCAAGTAAGTAAACAGCTCGACGTCGTTGTGTTTTACGGCCAGGTGAAGCAGCGAGTAGCCGCTCTTACTCTCCTGTAATCACGTACAAGGATACATATAAAGTTGTTAATATAAGACATCTTTTACCATCTACAGGGTGGGCTATTTGCAAAAACAGATGTTGCGTGAGGTGGGAACTTGAAAAACTATTTGACGGCCAGTTGTATGAAGAACATTCGTACCAAGAATTATTAAAATTGGATAATCCATCTTTAAGTTAAAATCAATAATGTAAGTTGGTGTCATTTAATTTGACCCACCCTGTACAGTTAGTTTTTCTTCTATTACTTTAGTGTTAATATGATATAAAACGTTCCAATATCCTAGTACAGAACGTTCAAAATGCAGGAAGTAGGAAACAAGTGCAATGGTGACGATAGATAAACTAAATACCCAGGTATCTCGCATTTGGGAATTTAGGTTAAAATGCATACGAGGACGCTCGAATAACCTGACACATCATTCCAAGAATGCAGGAAGTAGGAAGCTGATACAAGCATAAGTTACCAAACGTCAGCCAGAAAAAGTTACCAACCTGAATGTTGACATCTGCAGCACAATTGTGAAGCAGGAAGTCAATGACTGGTACTCTCTGAGCTGACAGCTGCGGATCGGATTTCCACGATTCTACCATGTGCAAACAGCTCCAGCCTGCGCAGCAGATATACACAAAGAAGTCACAATTAGAATAAAAAAACCATACAATTTTGCTTCTGCCACCTGGCACAATATGCTGCTAACAATTACTACTTCCATATGTCAACAACAAAAGTATTATTCTAACAAATTAGTTTCAGCTTTTGCTTAAACTGACTTATTAGGCCAGTCCCAAAAGTAGATAACTGCTTTAGTGCAAAATATTTTTCTGCTAAATTTACCGATAAAACAATTTTTAGAATAAAACAGTAGTCAGTAAAATTACAAAAAAAATCTAACAATAAATACTGCATAGTATTGTGTAGTAGCATTAGTAGTAACAGTATTAGTAGTAGATTGGGTCGTTGGTCCTTGATTCATCCCGCATCCAATTGGACACGTTGGGCCACACTTCGATGCCATCCGTGTCTGTCAAGAGCTGCCACCTCTGCTTCTTCCCAGGTGAACCCCATCTTTTGTAAGTCTTTGTTGACTGTGCTCCTCCAGTTCGCTGTTGCTGTTGTTTGCGGTCGCAATAGATTGGGTGTTACAGAGGACCACGGACAACAGTACTGGAGGAATCAAGTGGTCTAAAGACGAGTCATTGTGTGACTTAGATTTCGCCGATGACATAGCACTAAGTAGTAGATTACAAGCATGTAATCACAAAGTTGCAGCTAGCCCCTAATACATATCATCAAATGCGTCACATATGGTATGATTAAATATTTCTGAGCTTTTTTTGGTTCAAGCAAAATCCACCTTGGCTCAACTCAAACATTCTGCAGCTCAGCTGTGCTATGTCAATAGCAATGTATGTGACCAAATTTTGACATTTAGTTTTTTGGCCTTTTCATATAAAATCTCCAAACACGTTATGCACCTTCATAGTCGACAGCATGAGCATTCGGCAGGTGGAAAGCCGGTAGCAGGTTGGCGGGTGTCGGAAGGCCAGCAGTTTGACAGTACTGTTCCAGACGTGAGCATTCCTCAGTCGTGAATTCTCTCACCATCTCGACAACGCACTGGACGAGACCGCGGCTGCATGCTAGGTGCAGTGCCGTGTTGCCGCGCTGGTCGCGTACATCGCTCGATGCACCGCAGTTGACAAGCAACCTCACGACAGAAGGCTGGTTGGTGATGACGGCAAGGTGAAGCGCTGTCTGGCGGAACTCGTAGTTCTGTAGGTCCAGCAGGGACATGACGCCACAGCTCAGTGTCGCCATTACCAGGTACATGACGGCATCCACGTTCTGACTGATCACCGCCAGGTGCAACTTCCTGTCAACCAGCCAATCAATCATATAAAAAAGCCTAAACCATTAATTGACAAACAATTAAACATTCTGATAGATAAAGTTGAAATAAGAACCAAATGAGGTCTGGATATGATTTCCTGCATAGGCTTGATTTAAGACGTTGGCGTAAGGTCAAAAGCGACTGAGATGTTGTTATTTCCTTCTGCAGTGTTCCAGACATGAGGCTCAGCAACTGTGAAAGTGAACACCATAGGCCTAGTAAGCAAATACAACTGCATAAACACAACGGGAAATTCCCAGTCAAGTTTATCGAACTGCCTTAACTCACGTAAGTTTCAGATCAATCTTTTTGGGAGTTGGGACTTGCAGTATTCATTTTAAAATTCTTTTTAGCCATTTTTTCCATTATCAGTATCACCATTATTAAGTAGCTCAGTATTATGTATGATCAAATCACATTTACATCCAAGGTCTTAGATCAGCCAAATAGGCCTATACTTCGTGAAAACTTCTTTTCAAGCCCAAGAACACTATTATACTCCCTGCCAAGTAGCATTACTGTTGCTGTTACTGTAACAATGTAAAACGTGAACAAGAAACTACACAAATGTTTAACTGGTTGTACACTCACGTATCTCCATCGACATCTGGCGTGAAGCACAGCTGTAGTTGATCGATTAATAACTTTCTCTGATCCAGGACGTCTGTTGACTGGCGAGGAGCAGTCTTGGTGGTCGTACTGGTAGTTGTGGTAGTGGGCTCACATGCAATGGAAAGACCCTCCATCTGTCCTTCCAGTGTGGAATCCACCCGCAAGGCATCTTCCGGTCCGCTGAATGACGTATAGCCAACCGATACGCAGGTTTGTTGGTCGACTGTATGAGCTTCGTAGGGCTCCGGGACGTCAAAACTTGGCAGCAAATCACATCCGAAAGACGTAAGGCACACGCCAGAATCGCAGACGTCCATGCCGGTGGCCAAGCCGCGCGCCAGTAAGCTCTGCTGGCTCGCCAGATGAGATGCAGCGGTAGCCCCTTGGTAGAAAGGGCAACCATCGTCTTCTTCGAGGGATGAACGCTTGGGCGCAATCCCATCCGTATGGTCCGCCATCTTAGCTGCTGTAATGAAAGCTACGATCGTGAACGAGACAAGACAAAATACCGTAGTAATGATATTTGCAACAAACGACTGCTTTCGTACGTTCGATTCTACACTCAGAAGTAAAGTTCCGTCTGATGTTTTCGCACTACAAGGAAAACAAAACGGCAAATCGCACGGTGGATGACAATTAAACTGCGTCAATTTCTGCCTTACCACATCGAAAACTACGAGCTCGAACAAAAATTCAACACACTGCTGTAAATTTGACTGGGAAAACCACGCGTCACTTGCGACGGCAAGATTTGAGGGGGCATCGGGCCATAAACCTCATGAGTATTAATGAGGTTTGCCCGTGAGCTAGCCTGTGGCCTATGCATGTGGACCTGTGCACGCGACGAAAACGAAACTAATTTTCCGACGGAATTTTTACCGTGGGAAATTCAAAGCCGGCGTAATATCGTAAAATTACACAGATACTTCCGTGAATTTGCTTGGTTACAGCAGCTCTTTTCCTTGCTGAAAGCAAATCGTAAAGTATGATAAACTTGAAATCAGATAATGTCGTTTTCCTTTAAAAGCTTGCAATTTGCCCGTAACTTTTTGTACGCCGGTACGTCGATCAGATGTTACAAATCTTACGCCGTTTGTATGATGATGCGTTATGACAGTTTTGACTTTTAAAACAGATATAGGCCTATAAATAATGTTATTAACTTAGTAGTTTAAAAAGCAATTAACGGCACGGTAATAACGAAAATTTGGCAATAACTCTGCAATAAGCAGCCATGTCACGGCGCATAAACCACACTGTAGGAATGGCCTTGGACTGGGTATACACCGCAAAATTCCAAAACCTTTATGCACAGGTGTTTTTTTTATTTCTAAAGGCTTAGTTATAACAAAAGTATATTCGGTCAGCGAGAATACCGGCCTGATAATAATCTAATCCGCATTATAGATTTTTTAATCTGTCCGCAAAACGGAGTTTTCTGGAAATTAGCGAAGACAGAAGTTTACGCAATAGTTGATCACCTAAATTTTTGCTGCGGTTTTCCCAAGAACACCAGTGTCTGATGAGGGTGTGAGGTGAACAACCGTCACGAGATTGTTATCGCTGTCCGCTTGCAGTTTATCGGTTGGCTGCTTCAGTAAAATGGGCGTAGTTAAAATGAATGAATAATAGTTGTTTACGTTCCTGCCCTGATATATGCATAAAAGACAAAGTTGTTATAGGTATATTCAGCGGCGACGAAGGGGCGTCAAATTTTAATGTCGTTTTCTCAAGTATCATAAACTTACACAACAAAGTACTGCTATCGACATCACATGAGTGGCTTTATGTAGCCTACAGTACATTCATTGTTTAGGCCTACAAAATATTTACATCTACATATACAACAGCGCCTACTGTTGTAGGCTCGATCAACCGACTGCGCGATGCTTTTGCTTACAGGCCTAAATGTTTACAGAAGGCCTATAATCATGACTGAAGGTAACGTTGCATTTATAAACAAGTAACTCTAATAAAAACAGTAAAACAATAAATAGTAGGGAGTAACTATAAGATTTGTGAGATTTTTCAGGTTTTTTCCCTGTTTGATGTTGTTGTCTCTATAGTTGTTTGCTCAACATGACAATTCTCCGAGTCTAACCCTATATTGTTGTTTTTATGTTTTTTTGTTTAATTTTTGTCTACCAATGTTTGTTTGGTGAAATAAAGATTATCATAAATTACATCAATGTTACTAAAAGCGCGTACAGAGCGACGTAACTGAACTGAATAAAAATAAACTGACATTGATCAGTTTTTGACAAACTGATTGCAATGCTCAAGCAGTAATGCATTACAGTAGGCAACGTCTAACGTCGTCGGTGGACTCTACGTGACTGCGCGCACGTAAGCGTCAAGCAATGACCAGTGGCCTCGCCCTGCTTGCCCATTGGTCAGTTCGTCAAAACTAAACAGTGTCAGTTCGGTTCGGTTCAGTTACGTCGCTCTGTATGTGCCTTAACAGACGGACGGACGGACGGGCAATTTGGGGTGCATGCAATGATCGCGCTTGGCTTTGCATCGCACGGTAAAAATGTAAGCACACCAATAGATGTTTGATCAACTTGGCTTCAATAACCATTAAATTACCTAAGTAGTGACTCGTGAGACCTATACACACAGTCTATAAACTATAGGCGACCTACACCGGTGTATAAATAGGCCCTTATGCCGTGGCTACACGCACTGATTTCCTCGTCCGAGGTGCTGTTCGAGCTCAGACGAGGAAATCGGACACGTCGAAAGACGCGTCCGCTTTTCTCGGACGAGGTTTTTAACCTCGGAAAGCTTGGCGACGTCGGACAACACCTCAGACGAGAAAATCGTTGCGTGTATAGCCACGACATACGACCAGGTAAATTCCTTGTTGGTGGTTTTTGACACAGCCCGGCGCCGCGCCTCCGGGGCCGGTCACGGTCTGCACTCTGCACGGCTCTACATGGGCCGAACGTGATTTCCTCTGGCGTGAATTAACTGCGCTGCAGAATGACTTCGTCAACAAACGCAGTGTACACTTAGGTCCCGACATACTTATTTTATGACCGGATTCCAAAGAATTTGCAGTAGGCCTATAGCTTATAGTGCCAGGCTACCGTGAAAAAACGACGCATGAGTTGTAGAAAATTTTAACTGACGGAAAAGTTAGGCTACTGTTACCGTGTTACGTCAATTTTTCGACATATTGCACTATTAATTAAGCGTCTTCAAACAAAAAATACCGGGAAGATAAAGGGTAACGAAACGTGCACGGCAAATTTATCACCCGCTTTTTACGCGCCAGAGCTAGCATATTAGCTAGCGTAATAGCTACGGTAATTCTGTCCGTCCGTCCGTCTGTCCTGGTGTCACGTCCCGGTACCGTTCCAAGCCCAGGTGAGATAGAGACTTCGGGATTTCATCTATGATAGCCTAGATCCTCTAGCATTTCGTGACAAAATCTCATGCTACTGGGTGAAGGAGGTCTATGCGAACGAGGGAGCGAAAGAGGGGCACCCCCTTTAAAAAGACGTTATTTTACCGGCATTGGGTCGTATGGTTGCAGATAGGCACAGACATGCTGCGTATCATAACAAGCACTGGCGAGGAGCTTCTTAGGAATGTCAACATCGATGACCTAGAACTCCTAAAATAAAGGGTTTTAGTGGATTTTTCGCGATTTCGAGCTGCGACACGCATTTCAAGAGTGAATTGCGCCGAAATGACTGGAGACAGACCAAGACAATCTGCGTATGAAATTTTCAGCATTACATGTAGATTTTAGCAGTCCAAGTCCAAAAGCTCTAAATTCAAGGATGCCTGAGCACGCGGGTGTCAAAGAGGGGTACCACTCTAAAAAGTGGTTATTTATCCGCTGTTGGCTTGTATATCGTGAAAACGGTTGCAGATAGACACAGACATGTTGCTTACCATAACAAGCACCAGTGGCGTGCTTTTTAATGGTAAGCCTATCAACAATGATGACCTTAAACCCTAAAATAGGGGTTTTTAGTGACTTTTTGCAATTTTCGGCTACAAAAGAGTGAATTGCGGCGAAACGGGTGGATATAGACCAAGATTACCTGCGAACAGGAACTGCTATAAGCTCTGGCGCGTTTCATGAACATTAGCTCAGATTTCTTGTTATTACAATAAAAGAAGAGCAAACGTCAAAGGTAGGCTATTGAATGCGTAGAAATGAAATCCGATTAACTAAGTATAATTAAGCCTACAAGTTCATTTAGCCTATTTGGTCAAACCACCATCACGGTACAATGCAACATATGTCAATACTTAATACATGAAGCAATAAAAACAACATGTAATAAATACTGTTTATACTGATTAACTATACAGATTACTGTCTGAATACAAAAGTAAAACGAAAATGTAATGTAAGAAATCATTTAATACGACTATTACAAATTGAATCATTGATAATAATGCATCACGGGCAAAAAAATAAGAAATTAGAGAGATTCACACCCACCAGTAAAAGACTAAAAGGTAATTAAAATAATAAAAATCAACATGGGCGTCCATCCACCTCAGCGCCAGGAGGCAATCTTTCCCAAACTCAGACGCCATCCCCTTCACCTCCTCCCCTTTCCTTCCTCCCCTTCCCCTTTTTGCCCGTTTGCCTAAATTTAGTGCAGTTTAAACAATATAGGCAATAAGGGCGGCGTGGCACCAAAAATTTTAAAGTATGGGGTACAAGTAACCTGCTAGCGACGTGAGCAGAAAAAAATTGGTGCTGTTGTACGCAGAAGTGTCACATTTTGCGCCAGGCGTTTCTAGGCAATTTGCCACCAAAAAATATCCCCCAGTTTTTTAATTTTTTTTTACTTCTCCCAACGTTTTCCAAAAGACATTTGCCTCCACCTGTCAATGGAGTAGACGCCCGTGACAACCAATAGAAAGCACACAAGGCAAACAAAATACAGCCATAACTCAAACTGTCCCCATTCGCAAAATTACGAAAAACACTCAACAGTAAGACTGAACCTAAATCCACAAACCCAAATACAGCCGTAAGAACTGCTAATATGAGTGTAAGCTTACTCATAATTACTCAACAGTTATAGTGGAACTATAAGCCTGAGTTCGTTATTCACAAAGTGAATACATACCAAAAATAAATACAAGAATAATGCAGTAAAGTAAATGCAATAATCACAACATTATAAAGCGAATATGAAGCTGTGACTGGCTGTGTCATACTGAACTGTACGGATGTAATGTCTGACCAAAAACAATGGAAAAACTCAAAACCCAACACATATACATCATCAGCAATTACAGAGCTTAATAATCATTATGACATTAGTATGTGTAGGCAATTTTAGTTTGGTTTTATTACCTGAGTGTTACATGTTATTTCACTACAATGTAAATTTCATAGTTTCTAGACTACATTCATCAACAGGCACATGTTAAATTGAGTGTAGTGTAGTGTAGTTGAGTTTATATTCAGTGTTTGTTTCTATTGGTGTATTCTTGTAGTGTTATAAATTTGTATTGCTCGTAGCAGTGTTTGATGCAAGTTTGATGCGTCTCATTAAACCAGTCATTCATTCATTCATTCATTCCAGGTTGGCCAATCGGTGGTCACACTTTAAAGGCACTTTGAAATAGCTCTGATTACGTAGTAAAATGGAAGGTGTAATTGGAATGTGACTAAACCATAAAATGACACCTAGAGAAAAAACGTACAAAAACAAAACGTGTAATTAAAACTCCAATGTTTGTGACTTACAATGACTTGCCTTGGAATGTTTTTATAGCAGAATATAAGCAGGAGATAAACACCAAAAAACATTTTTAAAAACAACAAACCAAACCAACCAAATACAGTCACTTCAAGAACATCTGGCCCGGAAACAAACTGAATCAACTAAAAATGAAATTTTAAAAAACCGAAGTCCACACTTATACACTGTGAGGCATAAAAACACACCAAATTTTTTTTACCATAACTTAAAGAAGGGTTATCCAATTTTAATAATTTTTCGTACACTTATTCCTGACACAACTGGCCATTAAATGACCATTTCGTTTCCCACCTCACCCAACGTCTGCTTCTGCACTACCTGGGAAAACAGAACAGACAAAATCTGCATTAAAATCAACAAAAAAACTATAAAATTTTATCTTTCCAGATATGTGGTCACCAACAGCCAATCAATTACAAAATCTGACTGTTGTGCAGCAGCACATCTATTAAATAGGCCTAACATTTTAAAATATTGACGAATTCAAGAAGCGACTGGTAAAGTCTGAATTGGTCTGGAGCAGAACGTTATCGACACTGCTATCAATGAATGGAGAAAGTGTCTTCAAGCCGAGCCCAGGTTTGTGGGCCAACACTTTAAACATTTTTGTAGGCAGTTAAAAAATGGACAATTAGATAAATTATTAGCTAAATCGATAAAAATGTGGACAAAATATGTTTTGTGTGTTGTTTTGATTAAGCAATAATACTAAAATAGTTAAAAATGCAATATTTTGTTCGTTTTCTTTTCCCAGATAGTGCAGAAAAGTCATTGTCTGAGGTGTAGAACTTAACATTCATTTGATGGCCAGTGGTATCAGGAATCTTCTTACCAAAACTTATTACAATTGGGTCATTTTTCTTCAAGTTATGATAAAAAATTGGTGTGTTTTTCTGCCTCACAGTGTATACAAAACCATCAAAAATTGTACTGACCCCCCCCAACAGAAAATGTATGAGAACTGAAAGCAAGTTCTAAGATGAAAATTACTAGTTTACATTAAAACCAAAATGACCTTTAAACTGCTACAAACTCACAAACTGGCCTGTGGTGCAAAAATCTCTGATATTCGTTAAAAATCAATTAAATGCCCCAGCTATAACAGCAAAGCACACACTGCTATTATGAAGCACTAAAACACACTCTACTCCATTACAATCCATGATCATCCATTTTGTGAAATGTTCACATAGTTTGGTATGTACTAGTTCAAACTATAGTAATAACAAATAAAAACTGTACCAGAACTGGCAAAAATCAGACATTATTTCTGATTGCAAACCACCATACAATAATAAACTATTTCCACTGATATCTTGTGCAAAACATAAGCTTGTTCCACAGTAGTCCATACAATAGAGTGCACCAATAAAAACTATTCCCGAAAAACTTCTGTTTGTCGGCAATAGTAGGACTAGATTGAGTCGAACTTTAGCGCTTTATACAATAGTATTCACAGTCACACGACATATCCTGCTAATTTCACTAAACCAACTAATATGCATCAGCAGACATAGCAGTTTAAGTATCAGAATTTGCTCTTTCAAATAAGCATAATAGTTGCACCCTGAATATACACGAAAAACGAATCAAACCTTGTAGAACTTTTCATCAAACGTTTCTGAAACGTGCACACGCTCTGATATTTGATCTGCAATGCCAGGATAACTTGCTACTGTTGCTTCAGCCCAAAGTCGTTGCATGCAAAGTGTTTGAATGTATAGAATTTTCCCCAAAAGACTGTTTTTTATCAGCACACCCTGTTCACCAAATACAAATTAAAACTGTGACAAAGCAGGCAAAACCTGACATATTCCTAGATAATTCCTAGATATTAAAACACCGTATAACAGTTAAATAAGTCTGTGAATAAACACATAATTTGAAATGATATATAATTATACGTAATTCATCAAAATACAACCTTTATTTTATTTCAGTGAACCGAGATGAGTGGTTTTACCAATTTCCACACATCTATGGCTAACAGTCGTTCCGAACAAGGCAGCAGCGGTTGCCAAAACGTCAACAAGAACAACAAATTAAAGGCTGTATTTTGATGAATTACGTATAATAAAGTAGTTGAATAACTTACAGCGCATAAGGCCCAAACTCCACTACATTGATTTATTGTGGATTTGTGGAAAAACAAGTCACACAGCAAGCTGTACAACATCTTTTTGACATGTCAAGATGTTGCAGATTTGCTGTGTTGTGAGTCTTCAGTTTATGTGGGATGAGAAATGAGTATAGAAGTTTACGGGCTAGTGTGGATGATAGGGGCGGTGGTATGTCTGCTGGCTGCAGTGCGGTTCCAACTGTTCACTGACGTGGGCAATGGACGGCCACATAGTGCGCTGCGATGTCATTAGCTCATGTCAAGAGTTATTTCATGCACAGAATGCAGTAGGCCCCTAGTGGCAGATGTTGGGAGTGACTGTGACTGCTGTGACTGTCAAAATGCAGATTACAGAGCACTACACAGCAAGCAGTCTCGAATGAATAATTCCTTTGACGCAGCTAAATTTGTTATTTTATCATATAATACTCAAAAAAGTACTGTTTTAATGTTTTAGTGTTTTTGCAGTCCAAAAATTGTGGAATTGGAATTGGCTAAAACGGCCAGGATCCCAGAATCCAAGATACCAATGTTGCAATTATCCCTATCCACAACAAATTACACTCTGGAGTACCGGTAATCGGCCTGCCTCTGTGTCTACGATGGTGCCGGGCCGAGCATATTCTCAGGTCGTACGACCTTGTCGAAGTCGTCCATGGACAGCAGTCCGAGACTGTGTGCCGACTGACGCAGGGTCAGGTGCTCGCGGTGCGCATGCTTTGCTATGCGGGTCGCTGCATCGTAGCCAATCACAGGGTTCAGAGCCGTCACGAGCATCAAGGATTCATTGAGGTGGCGTGCTATCCGACGATGGTTCACCGAAATGCCTGCAACAATATCACCAACAGCAAAAAGTTACAGTTGTGTAGTATAGCTGTTTTACTCTAACAGAGCTACGGAGCGTCACCTGCCATGTGGAATCACACAGTGTCATTTCCACACTTATTATGACCGCACCTTAGCACGTGTGCTCATTGTGACGTCATTATGATGACGCTGCAGTTTGTTTACATTACGGTTACAATGTCTTACAATGTCTTAAAAACGTTTTAGTGTTAAAGATTAGAACTAAGATAAAATTTTTAAGGCAAAGCAAAAATCATGGACGCCACTTTCAGCACAAACTTTTAAAACTACTTCATAATGCCTAACTCCATAAACGTTTAATATTTTATAAAAAATTTGCCAGATATTAACGACTTCAGACTAACTTCTTTGTAGGGTTATTATTAATATATGCTGTGTCCGGTAAAAAACTGACCCCCTTGACATCATGCAATAATAATGTCAAATCTGAACGAATTTGAATATAGTTCCGTACACTTCATCCCCAATAAATTCCTAAAGCGATTGTTAAATTTCGTTGAAAAAAAATTATTTCTCACCACAATTATTAATTGTTGAATATCCATAACAAAATATACCCATTACCAATATGGTGTTACATAAGTAAACTCCTGTGTACATTTGCGTAACTTTAACAAACAACATCTGATTGTGGCAAAATTTTACATCAACAATGAGTCATCTGTTGGCAGTCAAACTGCCAAATTTCAGTTAAATCTATCTACACAAACAATAGTTACAGCAGCTTTTGTGAGGTCGCCTCAAAACGTGAAGTGTCCAATATTAGGCAACCGTTTGTTTAATCCTGACAGTGTCCACGGCTTGCTGGGAAATTCTGCGATAAACTTTATAGCACCATACCCTTTCTTTTGTCTCAACGGTTTAATTAAAACATGATCATCTGCAGAAAACACCATTTTGTTATTGTTTACGTTATTTTGATTGCATCAACAAACGTCACTTCCGCTTGAACGATTGCAGTATGTAACGTCATATTGGTAATGAAGATATTTTGTTATCGATATTCAACATTTGATAATTTTGGTAACAAATAAAATTTTTCAACAAAATTTGGCAAATGTGTCAGAAATTTATTGGGGATTGAGTGTGTGACTGTATGCAACTTCATTCAAATTCGTTTAGATTTAACATTTTTATTGCATGATGTCTAGGGGGTCAGTTTTTTACCGGACACAGTGTAGATACATGGTATAGATCTCCACCATTGGAAAGTACCACTTCAACATCATAAATTTGAACTATCTAAATAGTCAGTTGAGCACTTTCTAACTATTACAATAATACTTAGATAGACTATTTCTGTAGTAACAACAATGCATGCCTGTGTTGGCCATTTAGCCAGTATCTTCTTATTTGTTTGGTACTCTCCTGCTACCATACTACATTATGCTGGCGGACAAATAAAGTAAATAAGTAAATGCCTGTGATGCAGTGATCGGCGAATGACTGTGAGACGTCACCCAGGAGTCGAGCAGATTGAAGCACACAGTTAATGATGACTGGTTTGAAGACGTTTAGTTCAAACTGACCACTGCTTCCCGAGATACCCACCGTCACATGATTACCCATCACCTGGGCTGCCACCATTGTGACTGCTTCACACTGTGTGGGGTTCACCTTGCCTGTACAAAACAACGACTACAATTACTACTACAACTGCTGCAACTGCTACTCAACTGACATTTCACATTGACATTGTCACCAACTACCGTGTGGGGTTTATAAGCACGGAAAAACGTGTTCCAGGCCATACTGTAGCAATTTATGGCCAAAGAACTGAGATTGTTTTAAACGACAATGAAATGAGATAAATGGAACAATTGCTGTAAAAATGTGAATGTGAAAAAGATCAGAAACCAAGATACGGACAACTATGAAAAAACATAAAAGGCTAAGATCGAAAAAGTAAAAAAAATACCAAGAACTGAAACGAGAAAAAACTTACACGAAAAACTGCAAATGACAAGAACTACAACCACACTAACGTAACATAAACAATAACCACGACAGCAACTACAACAACTGCAACCACTATTACTACTACAACTACAACTATTATTACTACCATTTGGTGATTCGGTGGCATAACAGTTTGGACTTATAATCAATAGGTCATGAGTTCGATTCTAGTTGAATGGCTATCAAGTGGTCCATTACTACTAAGACGGGTAACTGCAGACAGATGAACCATCTCAGTAGTTTATAACAAACTACAAAAGTCAACTCAGCTTACCATCTATCTGGGGTAGGTGAATCGAGTACCATCTTGTCTGGCTGGGGTTAAAGTGGGGAGCGTTCACCTGTGTCGAGTAGCTGGTAACACTGTGTGATCCCATATGGCAGGTAACGCTCCACAGCTCATTGATGGGTTTGCAGTAAAAAGCTATCTAGCCCTATAATCTTTTAATACCAACAACTAGTAAAGCACCAAACAGCGTTGTCATAATGCTGGAACAACTACAACTACAAAGACAACAACAACAACAACAATTATTACTACTACTACTACTACTACCACTACCACTACAACTACTGCTACATCTAAAGCATGGTAAAACACTCTCAGACCACCAAGGACTATAATAGATCCCAGTTTATTCTCGGCCAATATGAGTTCTCAACAACTACCACCATCACCACAACAACAACAACAACAACCATTACTACTACTACTACTACACATAAATCACAGTAGAGCGTCGTCAGACCACCAGGCATTATGCTGGAACCCGGTTCATTCTCGGGCAGAATGAGTTCTCCCAGTCCACAGCGCGGTCCTGAGCCCAGCAGTCGTAGATCGTTCGCAATCTTCATCAGACTGCAGGCGAGCGTATTGAGTGCACCGCTCACTTGAACCAACGCATCATTGCTCGCCAGCGCCTCGAACTTGTTGGGTGCCGTCACAAATGGTAAACCTAACATCACCATGCACAGACCGTATAACGTAAAATTTCAAATTGAAGCCGGGTCCCAGTTACAAGCAGTGGCGTCATTTCAGCAAATCATTGGGGGGGTCTCAGTAATCTTTGGGGGTCTCAGTCTACATAACGTATTGTTCTTGGAGCAGTAACACTGTTTCAAAAATATGATTTACCAAAAAAACTAAAATCGTTAACCCCCTAAATGACATCCCTGTTTACAAGCTGGGTCCTAAATACAGGCCGAGAATATAATACCAATCAGTAGAGAAGCAGGCAGAGTATTGCTCTAATATGAAAGTTGTTTGGTACTCTTTGGCCAACAGATATTAAATATTTTTCTGAGGCAGTTATTCTAAGCAAGGTTAAACGTATGCAGTAGCTTCTGCATGCTAACGCATCGGCTGCAAAAAATTAATGACTTCGACATAGTTTGGTAGAAAATGGGTACCATCTAAACTCCAGATTCCAGATACAAATTGGAGGCCAAAACAAATTCTCCTAATAATAGCCGTTACACGTCACTTTAGTCACAAGTTATACGGCTAATCCATAGTTCTCTCTCAAGAAATCAAACACTTCACGACGTTTTCACCACATTCGTGTAATACAAAACTGTCACTCAAAGATAATATATGACTTAAAACTGTCACTCAAAAACAGGCAGGCAAACTAAAAAAACTAAATGCATAAATGTAAAACATCTTGAAACATCCAAGTAATGGCAGACAAATGAGTTTTACTGTGAAAAGAAATGACTTCAAATAAAAAACTAAATGATAACTAAAAGAAAAGCAAAACTGAAACGAAAGACCGTCGTAAGTACAGAAAATCCAGTAACTATCCAATGATCAACATAATCAGTCTGAAAAATTCCACAAGCAGTAGAACGTCAGATATGAGAACAACAATTTCAGCTTAATTCACCTGTGAATTCAGCTACTTTAGCAGCCACCTTCTCCGCAAATCCGACTCGTGTGTTGATGCCTGTACCAACAGCCGTTCCACCTACATGTATGACACAGTCAATACTGTAGGGAGTGCTAAAGTGCTAAGCAGAAATAACTGTGTAGAGAAAGAATCAAGTCCGTGTGACTGTCCAAGACAAACTAGCATTCAACTCGCGACAGTAAAACATAAAGACACAACATGAACGTCTGAGAATCAGTATTTGTTGGGCACAACAAAAATAGCCGCTTACATAGCATAAACAGCATACAGGTAAAGCAAGCAACCAACAAACACTTGACCAATATGAAACATACTGCCAAAAGTAGTTGTAGATATCCAAATAAATCATTGCAATATGGCGAAAACGGATACAAAAGTTCCCAGGATTGAAAAACTGATGAAAATCAAAAAAAATAACACAAGGTACTGACCACCATCTCAATGACAGCATGCAGGAAGACAACAAACTACATGTATGTAAGCTCTCTAACACTTAAAACTAGCACATTTTTATCATTGAAGCCAAAGTAAAGATTGTGTTTTCTAGTCTGTACAGCTAGTCTGATCTTTCAATGCAATGTTATGCAGTACTTTATCACACTGTAAATGCACTCTGGAGCTCCAATTGGCATCTGTTGTAAATTTGTGTTCACGCTTTTTCATCTTCCCTCTTTTCTCTTGATGCATTAGGTTATGTGTGTATATGGGCAATGAAATGATTGCTTGATCAATTAGTTGGGCTACTCATTTGTCCATTAAATTTCTTAGAATGTCATAAACAGATTCTGAAAAATTTTGTTACAGGGATGGCTGTGGGTCAAATTTTTTTCCTGCATTTGTCACTGACAAAACAAACCCATAAAATTTTTGAGAGCGGTAAATTCTGACATAACATCAACACCAGTTTTAATAAATCAAAACAAAAATCACACTGCTAAACAGCACTGCCAGCAGATCAAGTAGTTAGTATGCTATTAGTAGTATGGTAATAACATAGCTATACCAGCGGCAAGTTTGTAGAGCCAAGGCAGTGCAGCCTCAATGTGTCGAGTGGCGTTCACGATCTGCTGACTGTAGCCACTGAACTCCTGACCCAGAGTCAATGGTGTCGCGTCCTGTCACAACAACAGCAAGGACTGCAACTGCAGCAGCACAACAGTGATAAGCAGCGGTGCTGAAAATCAAAGTCCAACGCTATGAAAGAAAAGCTAAACACAAAAAAAACTAACATCAGGTTTAAAAAAACTTGAAAAATAAACACACAATCCAAAAGCGCAAACTTGAAAAACACCCAACTGGTACAGCCCCCTCCCCAGACCCCTTTCCTGGCTCCTCAATACCTACCCCACAGGTCCCCCCTTACTTCCAGATCCCGGCTACCATGCTACGCCACTGTAAACGTCACAGTGCTTCATCCAAGACACACTTGTAAAATTGCTACGCAAGTTCTCGTGCAGTAAACACAAAATCTAACTTGTGGATATCGCATGACTAAAAACGTGTAAAAAGTGACAGAAATAAACTAAACTAAAATCTCTGTACATGTCTTTACGTTTCCAGCACACCTGGACGTGGGTTCTTCCTACTTTGATGATGTCGGTAAATTCCTGGGACTTGGCATCGAGAGCACGGTGGAGTTTGTGTAGTCCTGGCATCAAACGGTCACGGATGAGTAGTGCTACGGCAATGTGCATTGCTGACGGAAACGCATCATTTGTACTCTGTACAGCAATCATTCAACAATGACAAGCTACTTACTACGGCTGCATTTAACTTTTTCATACTGTAAAAAGCGTAAAGTCCTTCTCGAGCCACAAGCCCATACAGGGTGGCAATGAACTATGTTTAAGCCCAAATTCCATTATGCCCAGTGGCGTATTTAGGGGGAAGGCCACGGTGCGATGCCCCCCCTTTAGCCCGACCATGAAAATTTTTTAAGGCGACTTTATACGAAAAGGTGCGTTTTTTGCCGTTTTTTCAGCAATAATTGCAAAATTCAACAATGTTTGATGGTCTTTTTTATACCGATACAATATGCGATTAAAATCGCCATGTGAAATTGCATCTGATATGACGCTGTGATTTTCTACGTTTCCGAATTTCAGAAGAAAATGGGCGAATTTGCGGCTTCCATTGAACGTTCAAAAGCAAAAAGCGTTTCACCTTCAGGGGGGCTTCACGAAGTTCACGGACTTTGTCGCGAACTTTCCCCGTGCACTGTAATGGACTAAATTCTATTAGAGCAACAGAAATGGGCGACAGCAAATGTTAATCATTATAACCCCAAGAGCAGCCATCATGTTTTGGTACACTGTAAGCATTTTGGTTAACCTGCGGATAAATTTCTGACTGATAATTTTTCTCCTCGGCTTATTGACTGTATTGTCATCAGCCAAAAAGTAGTACAATTCTACAGTCGTGCAGCCTGTTTACTTGACTGATTACGCTTAAAACATATTGTGTCATACACAGCGTTGGACATCTTCTGTTCTAGCAAGATAGATATTGCAGTGTCTAGTTTGCACAAAGACGGTATAATATTTGCTTTCTTTTTTCTACTTCATTATAATAAATAATTTGAAAAAAATACATCTATTCCTGTAACTCATGTACAGTGCAGAAATGATAAAAATGCTAACTACAAGCACCAAAATAATTTACTAACAGATAAAATCACTTGTCATTTGCGTTCACCAGTTTTGGCTGCATGTTTTGACTGCAGTTTCGATCCCCAAGTCTCACATTCCCCTCGTGTCAGGAACCCCCATCTAACACAATGTGTCACTGGACACCACCAGTGTACCTGCTAAATGGCATCTGAATCCACTGAGCATGTGACAGGTAGATGACAGATAGACCACACGACGAAGAAATGTGCAGCTATAGGCGGAATTGCTTATGCTAAAGTGATTCCACTTAACAACTAGAAGGCGCTCGTAAGAGTGCATATCTCCGCCAAGTGAAGTAATTTAAACATTACAATAACAACTACTACTACTAATACATTGTGACCATGCGTCTATCTGGCACCGTTATGGAGAAATGGCGCCTCAAAAATAATGGGGTCATGACCTTGACCTTTCGGGGTCAAGTGACGTCAGCGGTCACGTGACCATTCGACTCGCGGTAATTGACTTCCTATGGGTGGTCCATTGTGACCATGCATCTATCTGGCACTGTTATATGGCGCCATAAAGTACATGTACACAAACAAACAGACATATTGAACGACGGACAGAATGACCAATCTCTTAATCTCCTCCAACGTTCATTACGTTCACTTGGCAGAGATAAATAATCATTAAAACCTGGCTCATGTTGACATGATCGTTAGGATGTACAGGGGTCTTAGAGCCGAGCTCTCCTCCAAGCATCTCAATGGCACGGTTAGCTATCACTTCATTAATATTCATGTTGGTTTGGGTGCCAGAGCCCGTCTGCCATATCACCAGTGGAAAGTGATCATCCAGCTTCCCACAAGCCACCTGTGACAACAGACACGTGCAAGGCAAATACAGGGCTGAGTGCTGCAAGCTCAAAGACTTTTCATCAAATCTGATTCTGAGTCAAATTACAGACATCGTTTTTCAGCCCAACATTAACCCCTATTACGTGGTATTTATGAAATCAAATGACAAGTCGTGAAACATCATATCTACATTTGTGTAAGACATTTAAGTCTTAACTACAAATTACAATGTTGTTCAAAATGTTGTTCAAAATGCTATTTACATATTTAACTACAAAGTAAAATACGTAAAAAATTGTTATATTATTTATTAACAAACTTTACAAAAAACATTTAAAAAACTGTGAAAAAATTTTTTTAATGCATCATGTAGAAAGTTGTTTCTCGATTTCCTTAAAATGTCATCAACAACAGATAGAACGTTTTGTTATTTTACCTCCATAATGTGGCAGACATGTTTTTTAAACTCATGAGTGGTTTGGAAAAAAAATAAATAAAGAAATTATGGAGAAGCAGCAGCAGCAGCAAATCATTCACTCACACATTTAACACACCACTTACCAGCACAAGTACACACAAAATACAGTAAAAAAAGTCTAATGCTAAAAGAAAATTTAAAAACACAAACATAAAACATAAAATTTAAGAACTACTAGTACTTACC
>Ga0056128_1000796_pt1 | contig 31501 bp, 10 predicted proteins | sample WorMetLIZISLAND2_FD_71113 | JGI IMG/M metagenome (GOLD analysis project Ga0056128, IMG submission 71113) | Marine gutless worms symbiont microbial communities from Max Planck institute for Marine Microbiology, Germany - Olavius geniculatus... ...
CGCAGGCTACGCCAAAACGTCACAGTAGGCCGAATCATCAGTCAACTAATTAGCTGAAAATGTGCTGAATAGGTTCGCCGTTCTCCTTTGCTACTGCTGCTAGACGCTTTTTCCACTGCTATATGGCTTTTCTGATTCTGGTTGTCTGACGTCGAAATCATGCCATTTGTCTCTGATAACATTCTGAAGATCTTTGAGGTTTGAAAAACGGTTTACGCATTCGTTGACAGACATAGACAAGTTCTTGCCAGGTATCCAAAACTAAATAATAAGTGGGGATTCAAATCTGTTAAATGCGGTGTACATTTTTGTGAGCTGATGAAATCGGGCGTCTTGTGTCGAAGGAAATTTGAATTGCTTTGATGCAGCATGATAAAACGCTGTCTTTACATAATTGGATTTTTTAAACTCGTCTTACGTCATTAAGCGGCATTCAGTGGTGTCATTAGTGAAGTCATTAAAATTTATAAGTAAGTAAGAGTACATATTGGTCTTCAAATGTGCGAAAGGAAATTTATCCTTATAAAGTATACGCGCCCTTATAGTTACGCAAATTTCGGGACGTTTTTTGCGTCACTTGGTATATGTCGTAGTTGTCAGACGAAAAAGACGAGCGGATAAGATGCAGCGATTAGCCTACTCATACCGACTCAGTATCGCTGTACATTTCAATGATTCTTTTTCTTTGTTTGATCCGCTTCTCAATACTTGTTTTTCTCTCTTACATGTAATCCTTTTAAGGCGTCCCAGAAAAGGCTGTAACCCGTAAACTTCCCATAGCGGGCCCAAGCACATCCCGGCCACGGTGGCCGGCAATCGAGCGCATTTTAAGCACTTAAGTAAAAATAACTTATTTTATAGTACAAAACACGCAGTACACACTAAGCCTTTACCTTATTCGTTAGAGCGCTAAACATAAATAGCCTATACGTGTCTTACAATGTAGACTTATACTGTAGTACTAGGCTATAATAATTGTTGTGAAAACAATTCTATCAACAACTGGCAGTTAACCCTTTCCAATAAGTTCGATTCTCAAAACCCCATTCTGTAGATTCTGAAGCCCTAGTCGACAGAGATGACAGCGCACCGACGTCGTGCATCGTTAATCCTCTGTAGTCCAGTCCTCTAAATCAACTGCGGCCGTAATCCACACCGCTGAATTCAGTCTTTAATGGTTAGTACATGTAGTGGCTTTGCGACCAGCACGCAGGCAGAACGTGTCGTTGCTAGGTTCGCAACCTGCCGCAGTGCACAACGCATTCGTCAGGATAACACCGAAGCGAGTCTACCGGTGTCTTTAATGTGACACCATATAGGCTACGATCAATCACAGCTAAACCGCTGCTATCGTCACTATCATCCCGGCCGCACCCCGCTCTCCTTCCGTCATCATCTCCTCAATCTGGCTCTGTAACCAGCGTCCACACGCAGCCGCCGTAATCCTCCAAGTACGTAATTTATCGTCATCATCATCATCGTCGTCGTCGTCGCTGGATGGGACTCCATCCGCTCAAAACTCGTCGGCCGGTCGGTCGGTCAACTCCGTTGCAGCCAGCCCATGCAGTGCTTAATCTTGCGACACAGCGGCGACGGCTGCCGTCCGTCCGGCCACTAGCTAGCTCTACTCTGTATTCCTGTCGGCAGTCGCCTTCAAAAGATGCTCGACGCCGCTTCTTACCCGTTCGCCGTCTCTCGCTGTTGCTGTATCGGACGAGACGCTTAATGTACGTTTGGCGTTAGGAAGACTAAGAACGATGGGTCTATGCCTTTTCCTGTCTGCGTCCGCCGACCGTCTGTCTTTTACAGATGTGAATGTCAGTTGTCAGTAGAGTGATCATCATAGACTGAGATAAAGTGCCGCAGCAGACGTTAAGTTAGGAAAAGTATAGAGACTATTTCCGACAATTACGGAATCCTTGTGAAACGTCCACAACTCCCAAGTTTGCGTCATAAAAAAGCCTCATCGAAAACATTTTGGTTTGTCGTATGTCTGTACTTTAAAAAATACAAGCGGACAGAATACAAGCCTCAACTCGGCCTGCGGCCTCGATTTCGGCCTGCGGCCTTAATGTTCTTGCACCGCCCCGGCTTTTCTTTGTAACAGCTCAGCTCCAACTGTGGAGCCTTAATACCTATTCTAAAGTTCGCTAGTCTCTATTATCCTGGCAATTTCAGTTGTCTTTCTTTTAATAACATTATAAGTTTTAATATCCATAACCCACTTTTTGATATTTTTGTTTTCATTTGGTCTTTTCATGATTAATGATTCTCGTTAAAACCCATGACGAACTGCTTATATAAACTGTGTCCGGTAAAAAAGTAAATCCCTAGACATTCTAGAATAGAAATGTTAAATCTGAACTAATCTCAACAAAATTTTGTACGCTTAATTTACAATAAATTGCTAAAACGATTCCCAAGTTTTGTTAAAAAATATTATTGTTTCTTAGCGGAGTTATTAACTGTTGAATATCGACAACAAAATACTTCCGTTACCAATATGGCGTTACATAGTCTACTGCAGTCGCTCGATCATAAGTGACGTTTGTTGACGCAATCAACGTAAACAATAACAAAATGATATTCTCTGTAGAAATCGTGTTTTAATTAAACTGCTGAGAAAAAATAGAGGGTATGGTGCTAAAAAGTTCATCAAGATATTTCCCAGCAAACCGTAGACACTGTCAGAATTAAACAAACTGCCCGTACAGTTGTTTAATACAGTAATACTGGACACTTTACGTTTTGGAGGTGACCTTACAAAAACACTGTAACTATAGTTTGCATCAACAAATTTAACTGCAATTTGGCAAGCTGATTGTCAAAAAATGATGCGTTGTTGACGTCTAATTTTGCCAGAATCAAATGTTGCTTGTTAGAGTTACGCAAATGTACAGACTACAGTAAAATTTGCTTATGTAACGTCATATTGGTAATGGAGTATTTGTTATCGATATTCAACAACTAATGAAGCTGTAAAAAAATAGTTTTTTTCAACGAAATTTAGTGGTCGCTTCAACAATTTATTATGGATTAAATGTGTAATATTTTATTTAAATTCGTTAAGATTTGACATTTTTATTGTACACTGTCTAGAGGCTTAGTTTTTTACCGGACATAGTGTAGTAGCCTAGTTACGGTATCTGAGTTAATTCTTTGTAGCTGTCACAAATCTGCACCATTTGTCTCTACGATTCTTAAGAAAAAATTGTATTTGTGTTATTTGGAAAAGATGCCACTAAAACTGCGGGAAAGCGTTGTTGCTTCGACTGCTCCATGCTGGCTTTACTGCTGTCAGCGACGACTACATAGCGATAACACTACGTTATTCGACACAGTAGCCGATCGAGTCACGTCTGTTTCTCGTTAATTAATTAATCTAAATCAGTCGATTCGCAGCGTGTACTATGACTGACTTTATCCACTATTCGCTTTGGTGTATGGTTTCAAGCAAGCACATTTGGGCTAGTTTATTAGCAAATATTCCTGATTTCATCGTGAAGCATGCTAAGCCATATGTGCGGAGTGTCAGCTGCTTATTAAACTCAGTTGATTAGTTTTCCGACGTTATTATTAAAACAGCAAATATGTCTCATTTCGTACACAGCTACTGATTATTTTACAAAGACACAGTTGCATAGTTAGGCCTACACAACAAATGATTGTTTTAGATGTATCATTTTGAGATTATTTTTTAAAATTTTACTTGTTTTAATTCAGTCACATTCTACTTTCAAAAGCTAAATTAGGCTGCCGTCGGTGCGTGATATTTTTAATGCTTTTACTCCTTGAACAACGTCCCGCAGCTCAGTTTGCAACTCTGCACCACTGAAAATTTCCATCCAGATTTGGTCGTAGCCGTTTTATGACTTTGTCTGGGAATGACTAGAGCACAATGCACGAAGTGTAGCCGCAGCCAAGCAAAAACTGAAAAATTTCTAAATTATTTTAAAAATTTATCAAAAGTTCAAAAGATTGACCAATTGTAAACACTGATTTATTTTAAAATGACAGGACAAAAAATTTTCAACAGTAATAAGAGTACACCGTGTGTCAATAAAAGTGCCACTTTTATTTTTTTAAATAACTCTGTGAAACATTGGCCGATTTTGTTAATTTTTGTCACGCAACATCACGAAAAAACTTAACGTAAACGCTGTAGTTTAGCCCATATCGCCTTAATACTGTTGCTACACTACCTTGTAAAATTCATAAGTCATAATTTGGCCTTTTACAACAATGAATTCATGCTGAGTAGCGCATGCGTCGGCTAACGCCATCGGCCAACAGCACGTTCAATAACGCACGACCCAGAGCAGCTCACTCGCTGTTGATGCGCCATTTCATTTCGTCGAAGTACGATCCTAAAGTGATTACGATATGTGTTAAATATGTTACAGATTTTTAATGATCTTGAGGTCTCAGTGATTTTTGCGTTGACGCCTGCTACCCGTGCATTGTTGTAAACGGCCAAACTACGACTTCTGCATTTCACAGCGTAGTGTAGAGACAGAATTAAAGTGAGGTGGGCAAAATTACAGTTGTTTGTGTCAAGTTTTTCACTAATGCCGCACGCCAAAAATTATCAAAATCGGCCAATGTTTCACGGAGTTATTCCAAAAAACAAAAATGGCACGTCTTTTATTGAGAAACGGTACAGTATTGCACATAAGGTAGAAAACATTGTCAAAACGCTGATTCGGGTTTCTTCGCTCTTGCGATTCGAGACGTGCAGCTAAGCTTACTTGTACACTCGCATTCGTTTCGTTTCCCTCTTATTTCGATGCAAATCTTTATCGTTTATCGCAGCTAACGAGAAGTGAAACAAAATAGTCTGTGTCCGTATGGAAGCGAAAATGTATATAAATGGGCGCATTAGCGCGCCGCCGGTCTCGCATCTAATCGCGTTAATTCTAAGTCCGGCTAATAAATTGTGAGGCGCTTTTAGCCGAAAGTGGTCAAAATGCAGGCCGAGCGGCGGCGCAATTGCACGGGATCGGACGGTTGGCCGGACACCTCCGGAAACCACCGGCCGTAAATTGGCGGCCGTTCGGTCGACCGGACGGTCGGATGGGTAGTGGCGGTCGTATGGCGATACCGACGGGTCGGTCGGGCAGCGCGGAGCTAGGACAGTTGGATGCACATAGCCGGCCACGGGCAACGACACAATCAGCGTGCATAATAATCCGCCGACGATGAGCATTAATTCCAGCCAGGCAGCTTCCACGTCACCGACGCCCGGCGTGGCCAGTGGATTAAGCGTCAGCGCGCTATTTACGACCGACGCGCACCTACAGCTGTCGGTCATCATCAATGATCCGTATATACGTCAGCCGCTGAAACCAGCAGGCTGCTAAAACTCGTGTCATCCCGCATCAGTCTGTCTTCTGCCGTCTATCTTCATAGCACAGTGTAGTGCTTTTCTGAGTGATGTACGAGCTGTGACGCAGTAGCGTTATCGGTGTTGGTACCCGGCAATACTCTATAGATAGCGCCAGCGATAGCGGCGGACAGAGAGCACTGGTCCAAACGGAAATATTGCTCCTCCCCTAAAAAGTCTGTTTAGATTTTACTTCGTTACGACATGATTTAGAATGGCAGCAATTTTCGGCAGTTTACAATATCGGTATAAAACTGTCAGCAATCACTAAATCGGACACGATGCATTCTTCTGGTTATGTGAGTAAAGAGGTCAGTCCGACTCGGTCAGTATCAAACGATAGGCGGCAGGCTATATCGGTAAGCCTTAATAGAAATGTGCAAAAAGGTTTTCAGTATTCTCAATTACTCCCATTTTCATTACGTCATTCCCGCTTCCGTGGGAATGTTCTTTTTATTCCAGTTCCTACGGAATACCACGAAAATCCTCTTCTCATGGGAATCCAATTCCCATGCACATCTCTTACCGGTAGGCGTAGGTTTATTCGACGCAGCATCTTAGCGTCATCTATATGCCTACAGTGCACATTGCGGCATTCGACGATGCTGCTAATTATGGTCGTTATGTACCGACGTCGTCGAATCTCTAGCTTTGTCCGCCGCTACCACTACGACACGACCGTCGTACGACAAGGGCCAAGTTGAGCACCAGCCGCTCATACACTGCGTCACGATCGATAGCTACAGAGCACACGTACCGTAGACTCCGTACTCAAATGTATAGGGATCCAGAAAACCAAATGCAGTTATTCAACGTTATAAAACGGAACAAGTTAAAGCAAGTCTCATACAAGAAACGGGAATATGGAAGACACTGTTCAGGACGATGCCGACGAAATTAATAGAACGTTTTAAAACGCTTTAAAATTCAAAGTTCAAACAGCATGACACAAAAGACAGAGTGATGCGTATGATTATCGAAATAAGCTATAAAAATTTTACAAATAAAATTTTACGAAAGAAAAAGACGCTAAACTTTAACAGTAGGATAAAAAGTAGGAAAATATAAACATGCCACATTTTCATTCTTTTAAAAGAAGATTGAAATGAGAGAAAAAGAAACGACCACGGGGAAAATAAACAAAAATACAAAAACAAAACAAAAATATAAATAACAACAAAACTAAGAAAAAATAAAAATTAATAGCGTTCAACAAAAAACAGTACCCAACAATAAAGTAACGTCCAATATTGTCATTGGAAGTATGACGACCGTATTCGCTTTAAATTAGTTTTCCTGCACTGTAATCAGTCACCGTTTTGTCGTTGTTTCAGTGACGGCTGCTCAGTATTCAGTCTATATCCATTGATCTTAGCTGCATCAAAGCAAGCAGTCTTTGAAACCTGGAGACCTTAATGGTGGTGTAAGGCTAATGATGCTATGCGATGTTCTAGGTTCCTCCGTTCTGTCCATTTTCAGCCGCGCCTCAGTAGCGCTCTATTTTATTACAACGCGGGGTATTTTGTTTGGGCAAAGCAATATGTTACGCTTCTTCTAATTATTTTATCGGCACTAAAAAAATTGGAATTGAGACTCACAGCGAAGGACTCATCTCTCTCGGATGTAGAATAATCAAACCTACAAATCACGGTGAAGATATACCTGTTTAATACTTCTACTTGCTGGCAGGTCGATGTATTAGACGATAATTTTAATGCGCATAGTACAATAGAAGTTTGCGTGTTTACCGTGATATGTTTGTGCTAAAAAATTTTATTAATAAAACCGCTGGCGAAAACATAGAACATCAAGATACATGAAAACAACATGAGTATAAACGTTGACAATACTGCTGTAAAATGGTGCAGTAATTTTTATAAACACTGCATAGTAATTACGATAGATCGTACACGTAGAGTTTGAGACCCCTGTCGTTCAGAGTATTTCTGAGACAGCCGGATATAGCTGGTAACTGACTGACAGCAGATGTACATATAGCTTATCCCAAACTTCAACAGTTCGATTCGTTGTCGTAGACTGCAGCTTGTCGTGCAACGTGTTGTACAACAATTTCGTGACAAATCGTAGCTACCGGGCCTGATCCCATCACTTGTTGCATGCGTTCTGTGTCGCCGGTTCGATTCTCGCACTGATGTACGCCTGCGAGGCACAGGAAAGACGACAGGCGTAATTCGTGAAGATCCAGTGCCGGTGGGCGTTGCAGCGAACGCCTACAGTTAGTCGTGCGTTATTGGCATTCAGCTCATCGCTCTGAGGTCGTCGATTCTGCGAAAGCGAATTTGACGTCGTCGGCTATATGCGGCGCCGTGTCGTCGTAATCGTGGTTAGTGTACGTCGTCCGCACGCTAAGTCAGCGTTCGTACAAAGCCCGGTCGCCGCTGCTGTGGCACCAACGGGGTAGGCCAGAAACGTGACAGCCTTGTGGCTTTCGAGTTTCCTGCCCTGTTTCATGCATTATATTCACAGTTTTTGTTTACTCGCCTACAGTTCTCATTTAATGGCATCGTTTTTGTCTGCCGATGTAAACAAGTTCTGTTTTATGCTAATAGACTGTAATTTCGTCACGGTGGTTAGACTAACTGACGACGAACGCTGTTTGATTACAATTTCATGAAAAGATACGCTGTTTGGGTTCAAAACAAATTAGCAAATGTTTTTTGGGGGGATAAGCGCATTAAACACTGCCTGAATAATTAGTAGCAACTGTTAAAATTGTTCAAACAATATTATATAGCTGATGTTTTGCAGCTTACATGGTTTTATATTGATGTAATTGAAAGGGGTGTCACTTTTTGGCCCACCCGGTACGTCGCGCAACAAAAATACAGCGCAGCCGCAACAGCAGCGGCAGTCATCAGTCACTGCACAGTGCAATCGTCGCAATGCAGCCTTGTTTAGCCGACGCTGTCGTCATATGTCTTTGTCGTGGCTCGATCGTGACTCCTTGACGATGCGCTGCAGTAACACGAGGCACAAAAATCGTGTTACGCTGCGCATCGTCTTAAAACCGTTCTCAGGTCAAATCAATCAAATCAAATATGAGACGTATTCAACCGACAAACCGCAACTGCAAAATATACAGAATGTGAAAGAATGTCATGTCATGTCAAGTTGTCGTTGTACAACTCTTCAATATATTCGTCCCATATGTCCTGGATGTTTTTCTGATCAATCAACACACTTCCATTCTTTGCTTTTACACAATGTCCTGATGCTATTTTCTTCTTGTACACAATGTATTTTATTTTCTGGTGTATATTTCTTGGATTGACTTTTATTTCATCGCATTGTTTGTTAAACCACTTTTCTCCAACCTGCTTGCACATCTTTCTGACTTCTTTGTTTAACTTACGGTATAAATCCATATCCATTAACTTTGCTTTTCTGCGTTCTTCCATCCGATCCAAAATTTTCTGCTTTATCCACGACTGCTTTGCAGTCCTTCGCATCCTCGGCAGAACTTCCTTTGCGGAAATCACCAGTGCCTGCTGCTGAAAGTACTCCATTTCTGTTCCAGACTATCCAGTGCGTCAATGTCTTGGAATGTTATCCACTGCCACCGCATATTCGGCTCGTATGTCGATATCCGATTCTAAAGCTTGCCAGTCATACCGAACGACCGACCGCGCCTTTCTCAACACTTTTAGTGGGAGGCAGTAACATGAAATAAAAAACAAGTCAAAACTCAAAACATCACACGTATAGTAAAATTAAAATGAGCAAGATAAGATATGCGGGTCATAAGTTGCCTGCGATGCCTCCTGTTTCTTAAAATCGTATTTTTATCTATAAAGAGGCAGTAAAAATGTTCGAAAAACGTGTTGTTGGTTCACTAAATTTTTCCGAACAATTATCCACGCTTTTGGTTTTATGATAACACTTTCAGATTTACACTCCATCGTATAAACTTTTCTGCAGTTTAAAGTTAAAACATTTCGCGTATATGTGCTCAAATTTTTTCTTATAGCGTACACTTTCTGCAGGCGACTGAACAAAAAACAATGTTAAGCTTGTTCTTCAATGCACGCGGGCACTGTTTGCTTTGTTGTATTGACTTGGCGCCAGCAGCCAATACTTCTATGTTATCACGGCATTTTGTGTTGCATCAGTCAATAAAATACTGTGTGCGCGGGACATAGTGCTTGCTGTCACTCGGCGATGTCCTGCGTAGTGATGCATCAGCCATCGCGTTCTTTTTCGGAAGAGGATTCGTCAATATTTTATTGTCAATATTTCGTCGACGAGGAAAACAAATGACAGACTACGCATGCAGGTGCAGACGCTCTAACATCACACTAATGACACGTTCTAATCGAGACTGTGTCAGTGCAAAATATATAGAAATGTCTAAATCAAGCCAAACCACTTCAGCATTTTTTCATGTTGCAACATCCGTGGCAACAGTTCTGTTAAATATCATCGAAAATCGGTTTGGGATAAAACAAGTTATGGTTATAGCGCAAAGAAAAAAGGATATTTTTTAAAACACTGTAGTCTGTGGTTGTTAAAGCCAAGAACAGCTAACTGTTATCAGTAAAGTTGTTTTTAAAAAGTTCTTTTATGTTTTAATTTGAAAATTATGGTGTATTTCTTGACAAAAGTGTAAATAATTATGAAAAATAGAACTGCTTATATACCTTTCCGTCTTTAATGCGCTTGGCGTCGTAAATCTTCCAGACATGCTGCTGGCCTGCGCTGGCGACCTGCCGAACCAGGTGAAAATGTTGCGTAATGGGGTTGGCTCCGTCGGCGACGATATGATGCTTCAACATCGAGAACATTTCCATCTTCAACGCGATCTTCCGACCTCAGGTGCCACGAGCGAACGACCTCGATTCTCCAAGTCTCGCAGTCTTTCTGCGTCTACGTTGCGTGAACTGCAGAAACTGTGTATCATCGTAACGTGCGGATGACGTACGCTGTTCAGATGCAGGCGAGATCGCAGCGGACGCAACGGATGTGACGGGTCGACGACATTTTATATACGCGCCAACGCGCGCGCACGATTTGCAACTTAATCCGAGGACCAGCCTAGCCACCGCGTTGTCGTCGTTACTTACGCCAGTCGTCGCCCAGACAACGTAATTTTGTGTCGACGAGCAACAAACGAGATCGCGACGACAAATCACGTTGTTGCGAAAACGCGGACACACGCAAACGCAGACGGTGGCTAGCGTCGAGAACTGAGACCAAGTGACGGGCACTGAGTAATAGCGGGCAGTAAGTGACTAGCTGCTGCACTGTACTACACCACAGCGACCGGACGTGAATGATGCTTCGTGCCACAAGCCGAACGACGTCACTGACATCAGCAGCAGCAGCAGCAGCAGCAGCAGCGGTCGGCGCTACAGGTGACGGCACGCGACCGCATAGTAGCACGTGTCGAGCTCGACATGCCACGACGAGACCGGTCAATGCCGGTAATCAACAACCAACCCTATGAGCTTTGCGTGTATCTGGTATTTGACGTTCTCTACTCTCTCAGTAAGTAACTAAGTAAGAGTTTAGTGCATATGATAGCAAACGCGCATGCATACGTAAAACAGTTTCCAAATCACGTCACAATATAGCATACAAGGAGACAGTAATTAAAAGCAAATACTGAATTATCAAGCACAAACTAGAGAAACCACAAGTACATTGCTGCAGGGTCGCCAATAAACTGTCTATATTGTTAGCTCCTTTAAATACTCGTACTTTTGACCGTAGTCGTGTAATAACTTTTATTCGCCGTAAAAGTCTGATGCATGCGTATAGAAATACAAATACGGCAACCATTAGCATACAGAGACAACCAAGTCAAACCTAAAGTATAGCGTAACACGACTTTTTCACTTGTTACGCGCGAAAGCAGCTACTGCTTTCAGCGCGTCTTAGCCATCGCAGTTCTGTCCGTCTGCACACGGGTGGATCAGTCAAAAACGGTGCAAGCTAGGATCACCAAATTTTTACCATCGGCTGCCTGAAAGACTCTAGTTTCAGGAACCGTAAAGCTTTTCCATAAATTTGAAAGGAGTCACCCCGAACAAGGGCGCTAAATTAGAGGGGGTGGGCAAAATTCGCGATTTTTGGCCAATAAGTCGCTGTATCTCAGTAACGGTGCGAGAGAGGGCTTAGGTTACTATTAATCACTAATAGGAAGTCGTATACTGGCTATCGATTGGCGCCGAATTCAATGACTTTGAATGACCTTGAATGCCAAAATAGGGGGTTTTATGGATTTTTTGGCGATTTCGAGCTGCGACACAAGTCTATATCATTCACGAGGTGGCGCCACGAAACTATCGTTAGGCCTATGCGATCCAAATAGAGAATTTAATATTTGTATATTAACTTAGCGTGAACACCCCAATTATCAGCTAAACTATTAAACCGGAACTGCTATATGCTTTCGCGCGTCTCGTGAGCATTAGCTCAAATTTCTGGTACTTTTGCAGTCTAACAATAATACAGCCAGGACCAAAAATGTGAAAAATGTCCATTCATGTTTTTTTATACAAATAAACCCTGTGCTCGATAATAATAATGTATTGTCTGCACTTACACGAGCGTAGCTTGCAGCAGATAAAAGTAAACTTATCAAATCTGAACGTAACAGTTCTTGGTAAAATTTGCGACATTACTTAAGTGCGCAAGATGATTCAAGAGTGACAGCCACCTATCGAGTGTATATATTTTAAGCTTACTCAAAAGCATCTAAGCAGATTTAAAAATGCAAAATTAATGTTTATCGAAGCTTTTACTTTTTTGACGTCAGCAGTCGATAGTAGCACTTTATATGGACACAGTTTAGCAAACGTTTTTTTACCAGCGGGGAACAACGGAAGTTTAGCAAATCCTGTGCAGACGAACTAATACGTCAGTCGGATGCAGCTCATAAATATCAACAAGCTCAGCTGTCGCGGAGAAATCGCGCCAAGATCCATGGGATTTAGAAATGGTTTACGCACAAAACGACCGAAAACTGGTCACTCACTTAACAATTTATGCTTTTTGTTAGTAGCCTATTGTGCATTTTTTGCGCAAAATGTTGTTGCTGCTTACGTGCTTTTTTTGTTACAATGCACATTGCAATTAGTTTTTTTGGCGGTGTTCTTAAATTTTTAAGTGTCCTTAAATGATTTTCACGATAATAAAAATTGTCGATAAAATTTTTTACTCGTGAAAAAATAATTATTAGCATGTAATGTACATTTTTAAATAATGCATTTAAAATATAAATGCGCTTTAAAGCCCACTAAAATTACCACATGGCGTTATTCTATACGGCGTTATACGACTTCTGGGCCGCATTTATGAAAATAACGTAGGCGTGCGTGATAGTGTCGTGATAGTGTCGCTTCGTCCAAAGTCCACCATGCTAGCAAGTCAGAAGACAGAAGACTTGTTCGCGTCCATGAACCCCATTGACCTGACCTGAGCAGTGTGACCTTTTCGTCCTCTGACGAATTTAATTCGGTGCTTCACACACTAAATTTTTTCTGTACTGCATTAATTTAATTTTTATTTTTGACAATAATATCTATCAAATTTTGTTCTATTATTATGTAATATACTAATATTACTACTGAAAACGATTCGCAGCGTGCCGCATGCAAGAAATGACGTAATTGACGACTTTCACACAGTTTCATAACACTAAATAAGTTAATTACTGTATCAAAGAAGTGTCGAACAGGTTCGTAGTCTGTCGTTTCCTAAAGTCCATCTGGCTAGCACGTCAAAACACAGCGAACTTGTCGCGAACTTGTCGCGAACCTGCTAGCACTATCACGACATGTCGTGATAGCGCTATCTTGTCCGAGACAGGTTTTTCGAGCTGAAAAAGTCGTCAGCCTGTGCAGACACCAGCGAACTTGTCCGAAACCTGTCCGAGACCTGTTCGCTAGCACGTGCTAGCGGACAGGATAGCATAATAGATTTTGGGCTTTATTATTTTTAGCTAATAAATGGTACATTTGGCCGAGACATTAAAAAGATAATAAAAATACATTATAAAAATGATCTTTAGCGCTATTCGATATCGTAGGTAATAGCGCTATAACAAAAGCATATATGACTTTCTATTGTATCAACGCTAACGTCTATACTATGTCTTAATAAGAAGTGCATTGAACTAAAACTGCCAATTAGTTAATGCCTAATGGTTTAGTTAATTTGAAAGGAGTACAGAAAATTAGGCGTAAAAGTAGTAAATCAAATAATTAATCACACAAACCATTGACTCAATACCCAAACTGGAATTTTGAACACCGTCAGCGAGTCAGTTGATTACATTAAGAAATATGTCACATACGAAACAGAGTCCATAGCGTTTTGTTTTTAAAAAATGCTGTGTTGTGTACAGTCATTCCATGTAAACGAGAGTGTAACGAACGGTGAAGTAACGGAACTGTAATTGAGAGATAGAACAGGGGTTGTGTGTATATTTAATCAGCACAGCTTAAGCTTCGAGTTTCACTGGGACATATACACTTGCGTGCCGTCCATCTGCCACGCAAACCCAACATTACCCTAGCGCCGTTTATCCCCACTGGCAGTCCTGCGACACCGATGGTAAACTTGCACAGTCCAAGCGGGGCTTGTAAACACATGCACTATGGCGGTCCTATTTGTTTTTTTATCAGAGTCAGCTCCATTAGCCTATAAGTTTTTTGAACCAAGTACTTTGGTCGTAAATACTAGGCCTTCGTTCTCTGAATCAAACAAATTGGTTGACTGGATGATTGATTGATCAATTTTGAATGATTGGTTATCGCACAAACAACAAAAAGTCGAAGCTCTTACACGCGAATTAGTCTAGTTTTGTGGAGAAGCCTCGATCTGGCAGTGTGTACTCTGCCGAAGACAGAAACGATAGCAGAGTTCTGTATGATGACTTGACGATGTGACGAAAATTCAATTCAAGCAAACTTCGCGCGTGAGCGATGCTGGCAGCTGACTCGGTCGGCACGGCAGTCAATGTTTAGGCGCTCGCGTGATGAAGATTATGTCCACAGGGCGTTGAGCACGCCGCTCATTCCGGCACATTGTGCACTGATCGAACCTGCGCGTTGCTTCAGTTCAGAGCAAACGAAATCTTCGACAACTACAGAGGCTAGCTGGAAGCAAGCTGCTGACAAGTCCGCTCAGCCGTGCTGGTGTGCACCAGCTGCCGGCTTGATTAGAATCCGCTGGCCGGGAGACCACGGCGTCGATCGAAAATGGTAACTAATTTGATTCTGGAATAGCTCGGACGACGGACGACCCACAGAGAGTGTCACAGGTGATGCCAGACGCATACCAAGTGCATCCAACTGCTAGCAAATACACAGTCACTACGCACTCGGCGCCACAACGGCTTCACAGTAACCTACAAACCCCGAGTAACGAAATTTGCCAACGTCTGAAGAGATGTCCAGAAAAAAGCACTAAACAGAACAGAGGTGCGAGATATTCACCGTTTCTGAACATAGTAAATTAAATTTTATTATTTCTGCAAGTTAAGCGATTTGTTCTCTAATAAACCGTGAAGCTTAATATCTGTTTCAAGTAACAGTTTTATTCGTAACTGATCATATCATTCATACTTCGTAAGTTTTCTTTTAAGTTTATAAGTTCAATAACGTTTTTAAAAAATACGTGTCTGTCGTAGTCGTTGCTATATTCGGAAACAGGCGATAATGTGACGCAACGTTTAGCACACATGATTGATGTTCGTATATCAGGAAGCTAAATAACGAGAAACTGGCAGTGGTACTCTTGCGCAGTCGTTGATCAGCTATACTGGAGCTAGACGACGGCAACCAACGAGCGCAAGTTCCGACAGCCGCTCAATCAACCTTCTGACATCTACGCTGGCAGGTGTGATCACCAGTTAAACGAGACTTACAGCCAATCAAACTGTCGACCAAACTCTACTTGCTTCAACAGTTGTTGAAAATTTGCTGAACAACACGCTGTACAACAAATCCATAACAAACTAGAAAGCAGTCGAAGCCCGCAGGTACCTCCGCCAAGGCAATGTTATTTGCCAGGTGGCGTCACCATATTCACTTTGCCAGCGGTTCCCTTATGCCCCCTTTAACGCAGTGGTAACGAAAATCTCAAAGTGATCCAGAATCCAGGATTCCTGCCGGATCATCCCCAAAATCAAACCACTGGTAGCTTGTGCCATGCCGAACATACCCTCAAAATTTCAGAAAGATCCGTCTATAACGTTTTGAGTTATCTTGCTAACAGACAGACAAACAAACAGACAAACAAAAACTGGCAAAAACATTACCTCCTTGGCGGAAGTAATCAAACTAAAAAAGATTAAATTGTTGTACAGCTGTTTATGGGAAATCCATTGCAGAGCTGCGGACCTACACCTGCCATATGGGACACACAGTGTCATCTACCACTTGACACAGGTGAACGCTCCCCATTTTAACCCTAGCCAAACAGGCCCGGTACTCGATTTACCCATAGATGAATTTACCTGCTTCGGAGAAAAGAAAGGCTGAGTGCTGTTGTTGACCTTGTTGTTAGTTATATGCCGAGATGGTTTACCTATCCTCGGACAGTCACTCATTTAAGTAGTAACCGCTTGATAGCAGGCCGACCGGAAGTCGAACCCACACCTTTTGATCGTGAGTCCAGCGTCCCAACCGTTACGTCACCAAGCTGTAGAGTTAGGCGCCCGCGCACACATACACTGTATCGTACAGGCCGTATACGTCGGCGGCTCAATCGCTTGCAAGCCACTGACCGTCGGTCGTGGGTCTATGTGTCAGCAACCCTTCGGCGTGTCGTCAGATTAAGCACGAATTTCGGCGACGTTGACCGACAGCGAATTACAGCGAATCTATCCGAGCCGCATTACCACCTGCGGCTTTGCCGACCGACGCCGCTAAATACATGACGCCTCGTGTAGACGCTACATCGCTGCTAGAGCAGAGCAAGTTTACGTCACGCAATGTACGAACGAGTACACACACACTTCAGTCATGCGACTCCACCATTTGCAAGTCGAACATCACTATTTCACACTCCGTAGCATACATCTTTTTATTAATATCACGTTTGTGTAACACGTTCGATATTCACGAATGTTTAGTTTTGCCCATCTCTCACTTTTTCATAATGACATTTTCGACAATAAGATATGACAGTACACCGTGTCTCAATAAAAAATGTGCCACGGTTATTTTCTGAATAACTTTGTGAAACACTGGCGGATCTTGATAATTTTTGGCATGCAGCATCAAGAAAAAACCTGACGTAAATGACTGTAGTTTAGCTTGTCTCATTTTAATACTGTCACTACACTACCTTGGCCGTTTACAACAATGAATTCATTCTGGGGAGCGCATGCATCAACTCAAAAAAAATCACCGAGACAACAAAATTATTGAAAATTTGTTATATATCTAACACTAATCATATTTATTTTAAAATCTTACGTCGACGAACTGAATTGACGCATCAACAACGACTTAGCCGCTCTGGGTCGCGCGTTACTAAAGGTGCTGTTGGTGAGTCGCGTCAACGTCTACCCGCTTGCGTTCGTGCTGGAGAAAAACATTTTGAGAAAATGCAAAAATAAAAATGATGTGATGTAACACGTAAAAACTTTCAGAAAGATAATAACTGTTACTCCTGTTTGTCGCTATTCGGTGAATCATTTCTGAGCCGACGCATGCGCTACCCAGTACGAATTCATTGTTGTAAACGGCCAAAATACGACTTCTGCATTTCACAAGGTAGTGTAGCAACAGTATTACGCTGAGATAAGCTAAACTACAGTTACTTGTGTCAAGCTTTTTCACGATGTTGCTTGCTAAAAATTAACAAAATCGGTCAATGTTTTACGGAGTTATTAAAAAAAATGAAAGTGGCACGTTTTTATTGAGACACGGTGTATATTAAAGCGTTCAATGTACGCAACAAGAATATCTAAACAGATGGGCTTGGGCTTCCGCACTCTTGTTTATATTTTCACCATTATACACAATTTAAAAATTAATGGCACACTTTCGGTATTGATGCAACCAGCAAGAAATTTGCAGTGCAAATTTTTTTGTCGTTAGCAAATTTGTCATTTTGTATGAATTTCAACTATAGCTAAATACCGTGATAAATTGTCACCTTGTGCATACTGTCAAATGGTACAAACTAGTGACACTATGTCGATGGCATTTGTAAGGTTTGTCTATATCAGAGTACAATTTTTAATGTCCCTCGTAACCTACATGGCAGATTTTTGGAGACCAAGACCAGCTGGACTAAACTAAGTGCATTTCAGTTGGAGGAAACTATTTTCGACAATAGATAAAATAAGCCTACGATGTATACATCTTTTGCTTAGTTGTGTCAGGCTACGAATTTATTAAATGCCTCTTTTATAAAAAAGGTTCTATGCAGAGTGCGATCTCGGTGTCTGCAGACTGCAGCGCGAAGCCCTGTTTACAACGAACGAACTGAATTGAACTTGCTGCGAACTCTGATTGTTTGAACCTATTTGACGGACGCACGACTTCGTCAAAAACAAAATTCGTTTCCACGCTGTATGTCAATCTGCAGTTCAGTTCTATTCCGTTGCGTTGCACGGCTTGTAGAAAAACAGTTCGGTTCAGTTCAGTTCAGTCCTATCGCTTTGTACACTACTTAAGGGCTAGGTGGGTCGTCCTTGCCGCATGCTGTTGACGATCAGCGATGAGCACATCCGTGCGTCAGAATTTCATTACACATCTTCGCCGCGTTTTTGATCAGAGAGCCTCGTGCGTTGACTGACAAGACCGATGACCGTGATAATGTAGTTAGCAAAGAAAAACAACCGGACGTGACTGTGTATAGGCAACGTGGAGTGCTATACGTACTTTTAGCCTTTTGCAAAAATTACATTATTGCAGGCTTAAACCTATTGCACGGCTTGCTTCTATTAGCTTGCGTGAATAAATTTTCAAAGTCCGTTAGTCTAGATATGTTGTAACGTTGTGAAGACGGTAAACTTGAAGTGCGTACAGTGTATCATCTGCTGCTTTGCATATTCTTCGAATGAAAACAAATTGTTTGGGACAATTTAGAAGCTGTGACCTACAAGAAGAAGTTTACAACATCCCAACATGTCGAAACGCTGTACATTTTGTACGAATTGTTGTCCAACAAATCCACAGAAGAGCGAAGTAGTAGAGTTGGCTGGCGAACCACAAAAAGCCGCTCACGTTCGTCCTAGCCTTGAACCAAGGACAGACCACTGACGCGCAGATCTGTGGGCCGGAAATGAGCTTAACGCCATGCACGTGTAAAGTGAAACACAAAAACTAGACTAGACGGTCGTCGCTTTATTTTACCGTTAGTCCGCTCGGCCGATCAGCGCACGCGGGTTTGGCATTTTCTCCGCCTTAGTCTGGCGACATTTTATCGTTTCTTTCTAGTTCAGCATTCTTAGCGCAATACGGATATAATTAGAGACGACGGCGTAGATGAATATCTATGTGTGGAGGCGGTGAATGAATGCCGTCAGCAGCGGGCATTAGCGACGTACGCAGACTTCGCCATTAACTAATGGTAGCAGTACCAAACACATCGTCAGCAACATGCCCACTGTGTAAGCTGAAAAATTACTGTCATAAATGACACATAAAGCGTTACGCTGTAGGCGTGTTAAATGGCATTGTGTATTGGAGATGTCAACTTCAACGTTTTGTGGTAATCGTACGGATAATAGGCCTACTGGATGACCTTTTAAGATCGTCGTACGTTAAAGCAAATGACATGTTCCCGAATTGTTCCTTATATTGTTTCGTATTATGGGCTAAGTTTGGTTCAAATGAACGAATTTATGAGATATATTTTGACATATTTTTTTGTAAATTGACTTATCTTCTTAAGGTCATCGTAGGTTGTGACAAAGTGCTCTGGATAACCAGGCTAACAACGTGTTTCTATTAGCAATCAACAGTAACCAGAGTTTTAAATTAGCAGTTTTTCGATCTGCATATTATAATGTTACATGACCTTGAAGACTGATCTACTGAGTCCTCGAGGGCAACCTGGGCATCGTGTTTGTAACGTTGGTAAAGATGTAATCTGATATTTCGCTATAATTTCTTATCCGTCGACTGTAATCGACTGTCCAAGTTGCAAGGTGTCTCGATATTAAGCATTTGATATGCCAACAGGAAATCTGAGCTAATGCTCATGAGACTTACGACGCAGACACGGTACAAATCGCAATAAACTAGACATAGGCTATCTTGTGATAAAAACCTTGAGTCCTTATTTCACTTGGGCTTGAATCAGTACCGGGTCGTGATAGACAGACAGACAGATCTTACGACAGCTAATACGCGCTTAGCGCACAGTGCGTCGCGCGTTAAAAATTAACGATAGACTGATGGACCTTTTGGCGTCGGCAAGCTATAGGCTTAGGCCTATGTATTTTTCTATTATTAGTCAGTAGCGAATAGCGACCGTAACTCTATAGTAAATGAGTTACATGCAGTGAAAATGGTAAAAATGAAAAAGTGAAATGGAAAAGTGAAACTGAATGGGTAACAGTGGAAACAACTATTATAAAAGAAGTCGGGTGACGCATAAGCAGTCCATGTCACAGTGTGACAATCTATGACAAACGAGACAACAAGGCAGTCGAGCAGAGTCCAATTAGCACGGATGCGTAGGTTTGAGTGATTATGACATGCGGATTATAGACGATGTTTTTGCTCTGACGACGTTGAGATGTTCTTCTTATTGTAATTTATACGCAGAATGCAGGCAAAATCGCATGCGCAGCTCGACTTAATGAAGCGCGTACATCATTAACTCGGAAAATGATGTTTGCTGTTGACAAATCTCACAGCTTTCAGCCTTTCACTACACACCTACGTGTTTACCTCCTGTATTTTTGCCGCAAATTAAGCACACGAAGAGCAGCATAGACGATAACTTTATCAGCCTATAACAATTCCAGTTCCCAAGTTGCCTGGTCTATGTCCAGCTTATTTGGCGTAATTTACTACTTTGGGGTTCAAGGTCGTTTAAGGTCATCAACGTTGATACTCTTGAAAAGCCCATCAGTATTGGTCCATGCGGGGCGATTGAAAATGCGAAACTGGAAAATGGAGCACAGAAATGTTATTGGTTGATATGCGTAGTTCTTCACTGTCCGGAAAAAGTAACCTCCTAGATACTTTACAATAAAAATATCAAATATCAATTTATTACAAGATAAACGTAAAAGTGTTTTGCACATTCGTTCATATTCGTCATTTATATTGTACGCTGTCTAGGGACTTATTTTTTCGGACACAGTGTATAAGCGCTATAAAAGCAATCAGCCGAATTCCAACGACACTTGTCGGTTAGTAGGCCTTGTGGTCAGTTGATGGCACCAACTGAAAACTGCCAACAGTAGTGAGGTCATGTCTAAAATCCGGCCGACGTCTCGTGGCTCAATGTTCAAAGCTGGCCAGTATAATAGGATGTTTACACGATCCAGCAAACGTCCAGCAAACTTCCAGCAAATGTATTCAAAATACACGTGCTAATGCTGGACGTTTGCAGGACGTTTGCTGGATCGTGTAAACACCTTATAAGACACTTACAGTAACTGTTTACCACTGCGTATGAAAAGATGTGTCCAATGACGGACAGTCGTCCGACAGTGACGACTCTGACAACGATGCTCCATTTTCCAGTCTCGCATTTTCAGTCGCCCCTTCAAACGTTTTAGTCATTTTGATAAAAACAGTTTTAGTTGATTTTTTTTGCATTCAGTCGTATCGTTAGAATCGTTCGAAATTATGTTTTGCCTTCGTAATATAAAAAGTGTTGACAGTAGGCTAACCGAAGTTTTGATATGTGACAGGCCTATTTGCATAACTGTAATAACAGTATAGGGCCTACTGTATGTGACATTTATTAAAATCAGGAAATTGTGTGTTTTTTAACGAAACAGTTTTACATGTTTTTGCATGCAGTCGTAGCCTTAAATGCATATTTCATTTTTGTAACTACATTAGCCACACACGTAGCCCCTAGTTTGTTTTTTTCTGGCATTTTCCGGCCCTGCTATTCTGGTGCTCCATTTTTCAGTCTTGTAATTTCCACCCCCTGCATTTTTGACCACGTCTGTGCTGCAAATTCCAGTCTCGCATTTTTAGCTTCAGCGCTTTCGTCCATGCTTTTTATGACTGCAGCCTATCTGCAACGGTTTTCATGCTAGACAAGCCAATAGCGCTAAAATAACGACTTCTTACGGGGGTACCTTTGTTTGACACCCCCGTTCGAGGGGAACCTCCGTACCCATCGGCACTAAATATTGTCACGCAAACTAGTGAGTCCGATCGATTATACGGTGAAAATGACAGTCTCTATCTTTCCTGGGCTTGAATTAGTACAGGCACGTAACACAATAACAGACGAACGGACGAACAGAATTACGATATGTAATACGCACTATAGCATTACACAGACCTATGCTGTCGCACGTAAAAATCGAATCTCGAAAGCAACCAGTTTTCCTATATACTCAAATGCGCTGAAAGCAAGTATACTCAATAAAAAGTTGTTTTTTTAAAATTTAGCATATCTACTGAAACTACCTGCAAGCTCGGTTCGCTTTTTTATCATTTCTTGTTACTGCGGTGCTGCGCATCTCGTTGCAAGGGCGCGAGGTTGGACGCTGTCGTCTATTTACAGTTCGCTCATGAATGCTGATCAGCAGACCCAGCTTCAGAGTCAGGCTTGGACTATCTATGGCCAGCATGTCGTCAGCATGCATGGCATTGTAGTGTTGACCGCCTGCCCTTGACATCGCGATAAACCGATCTCTAACTAGAGTTTTCAACAGACAGTCGTTACAACAGTTTGACTTGTTCGCATCGCACTGCGTCATTCCCACGCTCAGAGGCCAGGCGATTCTATCTCTTCAAAGGCGATGACACAATTCCTTCGCCTTTCCAGGCTTTTGAAACTTTTGCCCCTTCTCCACCACGTCAGAATTACGTCACCAGTAACTATGAATATTTGACTATAACGTCGATGGATACCTAATTCATCCTAAACATTCCATAAAACTGGGAAATAGCTTACAAGAAAAAAACGTGCGTGAACGTGTTTTTTTCTGAGGACAGTGTAGACCACGAAACATTGTGTCCCAACACAAAATTTGACAGCGACGTGACGACGTTCACTAATACGACTAGAGCATTAGATGCTATTTTTAACGCTATAGGCTGTATAAGTTTTACGTTTTACTTACTTATTTATTTAACGTTTCGCGACACAACGAGTTGGCAGAGGACGTTGACAAAAGCACTGGCTAAAATAATGAAATTAGCATTGAACAATGGCTCCTCCACACGATGTCTGTTACTTACTTCAAGCGCCGCTGCCCATCGCTTGACTGCGTCGCAATGCACACGGACAGTGCTAACTGAATCAAGTGAGTCGTCTAAATTTTCCAATCTACAGCAAAGCTGAGCAAACCTCGAATAATGCAGTAAACATTTCGAAAGTCACTACACTCTAGCACCGACCTATTCGCTATCAGCGAATATTTTGCGATGGTGTTCTCGGCCAAATTATTGTCTGTCTAATGCAATGCATAGCATTGGACAGAGTATAAAATCACCTTTGTGTCCGTGCGTCAGTGCGTCCAACATTTCTTAAGGTATCTTTCTTCCACCTTTCCTTTCCCTTCCCCTTTCCCTTCCCCTTCTCCTTCCCCTTTTCCTTTCCCTTTCCCTTTCCCTTTCCCTTGCCCTTTCCTCTTTTTTTTCCTTTTTTCTCTCTTTTTTCCCTTCCTTTTTTCCTTCACCTATCCCTTCCCCTTTTCCTTCTCTTTCCCCTTTCCTTTACCCTTCTACCTTTTACTCTTTCTTATCCTTTCCCTGTCCCTTCCCTTTTCCTTTCCCCTTTTTTCCTTCCTCTTTCCATTCCCCTTTCCCTTCTCTTTACTTTTCATTCCGTTTCTCCTTCCTCTTTCCCTTCCTTTTTCTTTTATATTTTCTTTTTCTTTTCCCTTTCCCTCCCCTTCCTCTTTTTCTTTCCATTCTTCCGTCTTTCTTTTTGTGTCCAGGTCCGTGCGTCCAATATTTGAGGCGCTATATCTCCATAACGGTGCAAGATAGATACATGGTCACTATGGACCAATCATAGGAATTCGGCCCCCGGAAGTCAAATGGTCACGTGACAGATGACGTCACGTGACCCCCAAAGGTCAAACTCGTGACCCCATTATTTTTGAAGCGCCATATCTCCGTAACGGTGTCAGATGGACGCATGGTCACCATGGATTACGGATACGAAGTCGACCCTTGGAAGTCGAATGATCACGTGAACGATGACGTCACGTGACCCCAAAAGGTCAAACTCGTGACCCCATTATTTTTGAGGCGCCATATCTCCGTAACTGTGTCAGATGGACGCATGGTGACCATGGACCACGCATGGTCACTATGGACCACCCATAGAAACTCGGCTCTCGGGAGTCGAATGGTTACGTAACCGATGACGTCACGTGACTACAAAAAGTCAAATGCGTGACCCCATTATCTTTGAGGCGCTATATCTCCATAACAGTGCAAAATGAACGCATGGTGACTATGGACCATTTATAGTGAATCGAATAGTCTCGTGACTGACAATGTCTATTGTTTAGTTAAAATAATAGAGAAGGATGAAAGGATCATTGCTGCTGTTCAATTTGAAATTAAACTGTTTGATTTTTTTCTACCAGTCTAAACAGCACACTAATTATATTTATACGGACATATACTGTAAACTATCAAAATGCATTGGACAGACTCCGTGTTCGTATGAACATTATCTTGTCGTTATGAAAATTTTCGACAGAGAAAGACAACGGCACTGTAAAACATAAAGGTTCGGGGAGACAGGTAGTTGCAATTTACCGACAGCTCAAGAGATACGACATAAGAAACAGATCTCTCTATAACCAGTCGTCAGCGACAACAGTTTGATTTGTTTGCTGTGTCATTTTCACGTTATTCGTTAAAGCTTTATTACTGTTTCCTAAACAAAAAAATGTCGATGCGACGTCGAGCCCTGACACAGTATGCGGTCGTTTATCCAGTTGTTTAGTTGTTGTTAGTTACACCTTAATTCATCTAAAATTGAATATTTTCAGCCCCAAATTTCTGCTATTCGGCAATTTTTCTCACTAGGAGAAGATTTTCTTAAGTAGAATTATATAACGTTGTGGGCAGTTGGTTTTCTCACTAGTGCGAAAGAACGTTGTGAACGCGGCGGCGTGCACGCATGCGCGCTGTCAAGACCGGATCTTCATTGATTAGAGATAAATGGTGCTCGTCGTCGGTGACGTGTGAGATGACGTCACAGCAAGATGCGTGCGCGCGTGTGTGGTCTCTGCACTGGGCGCCGGGTGCAGATGAGACGAGCGTTTACCGACCACCCACCGACTCTATCTAGCTCTACGGTTAACGATCGTCGTTGGTCGACGACTGCTACGGAACATCGCAAAGCTACGCATGGCGCTGGACGGTCAGTACGATAGTATGACATCTTGGGTGGCATTACGTCGCCCTGTGCATGGACACCTTGGGTGGCGGATCTTCACTTCGTAACGGTAGCCATTAATCGAAATTGAATGTTAGCTGACGAGAATAGTCAACACTTAGACAACAGCGTTCAAACTGGTGCAGCCAAAACCGTTTTCAAAGCATCAAACATTTTAGAGCTTAAACTAACTGTTCATAACCAACTAATCAACAGTAGCGACGTCGGTATAAACACGCCCATGCCTATTAACGCACGCCGTCGGTGCCCCTCCAAAATATCACCCAAGGTTTCCGCACCCAAGGAACAACGGAAACCACCCAAGCTGCAGTCAAGTTAACTACGGTTTCTTGGCGCGCGATGTAATCATTGACGACTCACGTCAAGCGGCGCATGCGCACATGTCGTTCGCTCGTACTACATCCGGAAACACGTCGTCCGTGTACGTCGGTGAAATACGGCGTCAGAATGATTGCGTCAACACAATAGATACGACGATCGCTCACCGGTCGACTCAGTGATCTATGGCAAGCGGATATTTACCGGTAAAACTTCGCCCGGCAGATTGCAGCACTCAACCGGTGCCCAGTAATGAGACCGCTTGGTTAATCTCGCTACAATATTTGTACCGGTACGACATGACACAGATCTAACTGCTAACACTCGCAGACAGTCACTGAATATTTCGATCGGCATCGTTCAGAGAGCGATTCCGCCTATTGCGACACATTTCTGGGTATTGTGGTCTGTCTGTTGCCTGTCGTCTGTCACATTCGTGCATCTTGCTTAAATCGTTCGACGGATTTGCATGCCAGTCGAGAGATTTAATGACACAGTGTGTTAATTAGATGGGGTCTCTAATACAGCAAAGAAAGGGGAGTTTTGGGGGGTCAAAATTCCAGCTGCAGCATGCAGTTTCTTCTGACTTACGAAAAAAGATGACTGGTGATTCACGATGCCGCGAGATCATCTAGCGATGCCGCATTTTACCAAATGACTTCAATTCTTGTTTATTTTCACAGTGCCTATAGTGTGTCCAGCGCACTATGAGGTTAGTTAGGAGAATGCGCTATATAAACTGGCATTCGCCAATGGTCAGAGACTAGAAAAGTATAGGTCTTAACGGTTAGCCAACCGTACGGAATGGCACAGAAAATTAACAAATAAAAGAGCCACAAAGGAAAAGCGGCGAGCATAAAAATCCAATAAGCAGTCTAATAAACCGTGAAGACAGTCCGGGTGGCAGCAGGAGGCTGTGGCTAGAAAAGCGGAGCGAAAAGCACGAAAGCTTTCAACGCGTTGACGGATGAGCCAGGAAAATGCTGATTAAGATTACCGATTCAACTGCGACTTCCTTTAGAGCTTTCGCTAGTTAATGGCCAAGCATATACATGTATACCTTTATTGTAAAAAAATTCTGAAAATGTTAGTAATTAGAACAAACAAAACAATGCCATTAGTAAAGGCACTGGCTCTGAAGTCGCGATCTGAATGTCGATAGAGACTGAGTCGGAACAGAACAAGGACAAACACAAAAAATATTTTCTAGATCTTACTATGTTACATACTAAATACAGTCCAATTACTGTTCTTCGCTATTAGTGTTAATTCTTACGAAGCAAGATGTCCTTATCGCCAGATCAAAAGAAGCTGACACAATGTCTCGTCCGAAGCGTTGAATGGATGCTGGAAAAAGTCGCCGGACTGGAGACTAAACTTTAGAGGAAATGAAGCATCCATGCATCGCTGCACCGGAACTTGACCGACGATATCCATGAACTGATCAACTGTCCGTCATGTACAGCTGTACAGTGACGCAAGAATAAACACGTAAAGGTTTTTTATCGCATCACATTGCTGTCAAATTTAGGGGCAAAATTATAGCCTACAAGCCGAAATAATGCGGATGCAGAACTGAATATAACAACAACACTCGGACTTAGGCCTATTGCTATTGAAGAAAAGCAAGGAAAGTACTATATTACCGTAAAACTGCTAATAGAAGCCCCCGGCTTCTTTTAGAACATTTGACTGAGACCCCCGGCTTGTATTTGAGACCCAGCTTCTGTTAAAACATTGTCAGCCTGGCATACCAAGGTAATACACTTTTTTCTAGTTAGTGTGCGCAGCAATACTATTATTACAATAGAATTTAGAGCGAGTGTAACTGCACATACAACTAAATACTACTACTAGCCTACTACTACAACTGCTAGTACACTTACAACAACGACTTGAATGTCCAGCTTATGTTGGAGACCTGGATTATATTAGGGACCCGGCTATTATTTGAGACCCGGCTTGTATTAGCAGTTTTACGGTATGTGTAGTCACAGTCTGTTGCGTGGAAACTCGTCCGTTCCGTGACACTTTGACAGACCTCAGAAACAATTAAACCCAAGGCCAGTTTAGCCTACGTCCGACTATAGATAGCATTTACTGTTAATTACCAACGTCGTTAATGGACCGGACAGGCGGGCCAGATCAGTATGCCAGCAGTCCGCGCTACGCGGAATTTACCGTTTTAGTACTGCACTGTGAAACAAAAAGTGTTCTACCGAGTTTTCGTTGTAACGCTATCAAATGTTATACTAGGCCTATAATGCGCGAAAAGTTTGTCTGTTTGTCTGTCATAGGGTCCTACCCCTCTGACGCCTTCTGTGTTGCACTGTCATTTTTGTGAGTGGTTATTTTTTGATTGATTAACTGATTCAATGAAATGTTATGACTTACTTAGTATGAGCTTTACACTTAATGCTTGTTGAGAACGAAACTGCCAGACTGTGTCGCGAACGTATAACAAAATGTTCGCGTTAAGTTTCACAACTCGTAGGCCTAAGACTTGCTATAAGGCGGTTGTGATCAAAATCAAATACAGCATTTAGGCATGGTATTTATAATACTATAGTCAGAAATCGTATGTTTGAAGAATGCATATAGGTTTATGTCCATGATTCGCTGTATTAAATACTCATTGATTTAAACATACTGGTATTTTGCCGAACTTGTTCTAAATCTAATACCGTCGTACAACGCTAAGCATGCCAGTACATTAAAACACTGCCTAGGCCTACCGGTAACTTACATGTCACATAGATGTGAAAACTCGCCTCGGGGAATGCAGGTAAGAACATAATACACGCGAGAACGTAATTACGTCGATAAACTGGGCGACTGCAGCGAACGTGACGTGATGCTCGCGTGTCTAAAATATTACTGTGCTACAGATAAAGAGTAAAGGCGAGACACGGAAGGGAAATTGGTGGCGTGCAGTTTTGAATTTCGTTAGAACTCCAATACCAATACCAATACCAATACCAATAGCTACATATACTTGCACGCTATTGGTGTTACATAGACATGATTACATGGTAGGCCTAGTCATCTATTATGTACAGTATCAATACAAGAGTATCGTGGACAAAGAAAACACAAAACAACACAGAAAACATCACTTCAATTAGTACACACTACAAAAATAAACAGTAGGCTATAATGGCAAATAAAGGAATGTGCGACATTCTGGTGCTAAAAATATGAATCAAACACGACAGCAAAGTCTGCATAAACAAAAGCTACATAATTAGGCGTATCAGTAATGATGATGCGTCTGCAAAATGTGGGTTTACTAGTTGTTGTTATGAACAAACAACACTGGATTGGCAGTTAGGCGTGCAAACACGTACATGTAATTCACAATACACGATAGGTTTTTACCTTATAGCCTATAGCCAAAACTGAGTAACATCTTAAGAATAGGAGACTAAGTTGATTTGAGTACATTGTGGATAAGCTGTAGGCATATTTGTTCAAAATTGCTTGCAGTAGACATAGGATAGTCATTTTAATGCTGTTTTATACTGGGGCCTAGACTACTGTATCACAACACCAAAGACGTGCGTGGTCTGTAGGCCTGTCATGAGTTGACAAAGTGTTGGCTTGGCTTAGTAGCGCATTGATCTTCTCGATCGTCGTAACTAGCCACTAGGGTCAACTCAGCCTGGCCGTCCTTCAGTGGGTAAGCGTGCAATGAAAACCAGCGAAAGGCTATACAATATGCCAAGTCCCTTAGCCGCGACCGCATCCACAATTTTTTAGCAGTAAGATAGTATGTATATAAGAACGGTAGGTCTACCATGGTCTACGAAATAGTTGTTCCTTTAGGTTAGTTAAGAAACCGCTTGCTACTCATAAATTAGCAGTATATGCCTAATTTAATAAGAGTAGTTGCATTATTCAGCAACGTATTTGTATCGCCTATAAGCAATATGCACTACTGGCTAATAGACGTAAAAGGAAAAGCAAGTAGAAGCAACGTGTAGTTGAATTGACAGAAAGAGTTATTCTTATAACTACTGTAGTAGGCCTATATCAGCTGTAGCAAAACTAGGCCTATCTAAATCAGAAGTAGGCCTACAGTATCAGTAAGTAAAACAAATCAACAGTTTTTTGATAGAATGATATCAAACGCCCACATGATCAGCAGTTTTTTTTTAAAAATTTGTTAGCCTACACGGAAATTATATGAACGATTTATTTCTGATAAAAGATTTCAACTCGGCTCCAACTCCAATATTCCTCGGCTTCGGCTCAAATAAAATCTGGCTTGGCTCGGTTGAGTATGCTCGCCTCAAACATTTTGCGGTTTCGGTTCTTAACGTCAAGTCTAAACAGATCGTGAGAAGGGTGTGCGATGCATTAGCATAAAGGTCTATCAGTAGTAAAGGCTATAGAAACGGAGGTCAACTGTTTTTTGTTAAGTTAAATTTTTAAAGATTGTTAGGAAAAAAATTAAAGTAAAAGTTTGAGTAAAGGTTTTCTGTTAGAAAAAGTTATAGGCCTAGCTTGTAATAATTATTGCTAACGTGGCTCAGAAAGTAGTTTATAATATGAGAGAAAAGCGACGCTAAGTGACCGAGTTGGCTCGAGAAATAATTAGATTTGCTCACAATCGTCTATGTCAAGCTAAAGTCTACTAGCGCATGGAGTCCGTCAACCGTTACATTTTTGGAGTGGACGCTAGACACTCATCAACGATATTGGACGTTGTTTGTCCTCGACCGTATTGACAACGCCCCGCGGCGCAATCGTACGCATCACAATGAGATGAAACGACTGAGACCATCTAGGCCTACATGTACGTTATATTGCAATACTGCATGCCGTAAGTTTATCGCCAGTGAATAATCAAACAAGTCAGGGGCTAAGTGTATTGGACGTTCATTTTGCTCTGGAGTTCGGTGACTCCATTTTAGTTGTTCTACGGTGGAGTTTCTCGTTTGTTTAAAGCCGTTACGTAATGTAATACATATATTGTTATTTCAATAATGCATCTTGAGACAACGGTTCCGTGATATTTGCAAAATGTCGGCTTGGCGATAAAAATATTATTTTGATACACAACGGCATGGAAAAATTTAGATCGAAAGCAGGTCATTCGTTGTTTTTTCACACATTATTTGTGTTCTGTGCAAAGACTGCTATTGCTATACATACTGAAACCTTCAATAATGAAGCCGTATTATCATCAGTAGCGAAACCAGATAATTTTCCCGAGTGAGCAAATTAGTGGCAGGTGGCAGTGCCGAAAATGACACGTTAAGACCAGCAGATTAACTTTTATATCGAAATCCCGAAACTGTTATAATCGTGTATTATCTATAGGCCCCTAAACCGAGACGTGATTTTTAGCTCTGTACGAAGGACGTCAAGAGCCACGGCGGGGCCCTGGGAACGGGGCTCGTCTGGGGATAGCATTTTTAAATTTTGATTTTTGAAATGGCGCATTTTGGTGTACTTTATATTTTTAAGCGACGGGGGCCCCCAAACGTCGCGGGGCCCGGGGATAACTTTTCCCTACCTCTCCTTTTTCGACGAAAGTAGGCCTATCCCTTTTCGCTTTCCACAAATACAGTCGTAGTCATTTTGTGATTATTGCCTTTTTATTCGAAATATACGCCACATGGTCAAAAACAACACGAAGCAGCCTAAATGTCAAGTTAAAAGTAAAAGGAGTCAAGCCTGGGGGAGCCGAGCGGATCCCCACTATTTAAACATATGTAGCCACGGTAGCCAAAGTGAATGTTCTTATCCTTTACTAAAAATTATATCAGGAAGAAAGCACCAACTTTCGTCGTTTGCTTGCTACATATCGTTTTACCAAAAAGGCTGAAATGCGCCGAATTCATTTTTGATCTAAGACTTCGCCAAGTCTCCAAGGAAACGTGCGACGTTCCCCAAACCCCTAATCAGATACCTCCTCCCAATATTATCCACCCCACTCGACACCTGCAGCGTCTCGTTGGCACTTAGATCTTTGACCCCCTTTAATATTCACATTGGTTTGACCCTACTAAAAAAGGTCAAGCTTAGTAAACTGAGTTTTATTGAAGCAAACAGACTCAAAGCCCAAACAACATATCAAAGACACTGTAGTACGTGAATTATGCCTATACATTCATGCGTCGGTATGCCCACTTTAACTACATGTATACGGCTCTGATAGTACGCTAACCAGCAAAATCTGCGTTTTCAATACTCGTATAGTCAACTTAATTCGCCATAAAATGGTAGCACAGACAAAAAAAA
>Ga0056128_1000802_pt1 | contig 31416 bp, 15 predicted proteins | sample WorMetLIZISLAND2_FD_71113 | JGI IMG/M metagenome (GOLD analysis project Ga0056128, IMG submission 71113) | Marine gutless worms symbiont microbial communities from Max Planck institute for Marine Microbiology, Germany - Olavius geniculatus... ...
CATTTTTCTTTTAAACAATTCAGTTCTTTTTAGTTTATGTGCTAGATTAAACTGACAGTGTGTTTGTCAGTTTTTGAGTGCAAATTTTTCATTGTATTGTATTGTATATTGTATTGTATACTATAGCCGTCATATTTATACTTAGATGTTGAGGCAAGGCAAGGCAATTCACTAACTGAGTTTTGCCCCAGCCACGCGGTAATAACTTTAACTGCAGTTCACTGCCTAAATCTCCTTTTTCAACAAAACACACGAAATTAAAATGGCAAGACATTAATACACAGTTATAAGAAAATGTTTTACTGTCGTTTGGAAAGCTGTGACTGAAAGTAGGCTATACTGCTTTAGTGGCTGTTGGACACTAGGCTGCATAGTTTAATGCCTAAATGTTGTATAATATAATTGCTGCTAAAAGCAACGACAGAAAATAAAATCGACCCAACCTCAAGCATCCGTCGATCGTTTATTCGTTACTGACTAACATGCAATTTGCAACGACTACTGCGGATTTACCTTAAGATACTGCCGACAGGCATAGGCTAAAATAGAGACTTTCCTTTCTTTTGTTGCTTCCGCGCAATCTGCCTGTCCATGGAACGGGCGAATACGTCTGCCGCGGCGGCGCGAGAAAACAGAAACCTTGGCATCCAAAAATATCATCATCCTTGTTGCACACCTGCTGCTGGCCCAACAATGATCTCACGCGCCACGTGACCCCAGCCACTCGCGTAAGACATATACAGTGTATGTTGTGCAATACCGGACTGGCCGCATTTTCCTTTTTTTATCTCGGCGGCAAAAACGCACGAAATTGAAAAGACAGAAAAACACACACATTACACACTATAGAAAAGAATCGCTTTCGGTCGTTTAAAAAGCTGTGACTGAAAGTACAGTTGCTGCAAGAACAAACGCAGTGCAGTGCTTCACATGAATTCTACAAATGACTACTCAACATAAAGAAATCTTCTATAGGGATATGCAGCGCAGTGATTCCAATAGATCAATAGGCTAATACGTGTAATCTCGGGAGCTCGGCCAGCACCTAATTCGTATACATTGAGTGGCGCAGTCAATCGGATTTTCTCAGCAAATCGCTAGATATTGCCATCGGCTGCAATGCCCGAGCGTCCTATGCCATGGACAAGATTATGCCCATGCAGCAATCTAATCTAACAGCTACAGTACCCGATGGTGTTCGTATTCTGAGCCTATAATTCTCTCGCATGCGGCCCATTTCTGCATGCGTCTTCCTGCTTCATTAATACACGGGTCATTAATTCTTCGTTCATTTTATCCAACCAGCCGGGCTTGACTCCAGCGCTTAATGCAATACCGTCGGTATAATGGGCGCATGTGTCGACAGCTGAGCTATAGTTAATGGGAGTGAGCGCTCCGAATCAGTGTCCGAAGATACGCGTACGCTGAATTAGAATGCGTTAAAATAGGTGGGTATTTTCCAAAATATTTTCCTGTTGTTTACGACCACTAAAATAAAGTACGTTAAAATACGAAGGCCTGCGTAGTTAAAGAGAATAGAATAAATTCGTCCAAATAGGCCTAAAGCTAACGTGTACAGCAGGCCAAGATTATTATGCGCTGCAGTTTTAGTATGGCGTTAACCAACTTTTGTTGACAAAATCATAATCACTAAGCTTCTAGCATGCTAGGCTTAGTTTGGTGATGTTAAAATAAATACATGTCTGCTAAATTATTACACTGCAAATCTGGAGAAAATTAGCAACCCCCCCCCCGATGCAGGGAAGGGGCGTATTACGTCCGTTGCATTTGCCAGGTGAGGTGGCAGCATTATTCTCGGCAAACGTTTGAGATCGCAAATCGCTTTCAGCTTAAAAACAAATAGCCTATCAAGTAAAAGTTCTTCACTGACCTGCGTCTGTCGGCGTCATCGTAAGGTCGACGGAACACTGGCCGATGGATTCCACAGATGATGACGTACACGCATCATGTGACGCTGGTGTCGGGTCTAGATCACGCGGTACATCACGTGGTAGATCTAACGTGCTCGTCTCTGCAGGGATCGTGCTGTTGTCGACGCGACTGTCAGTCGTTCCAGACGTACTACTGCCCGCGGTATCTCGGTGAGTCGCCGCCGATTTGCTTATGATATCAGTCATGCCGCAATTCGACGACGTAAAAGTCACCTGCACATTGGTCGTGACGTCAAAGCCGACACCGCTCGTCTCCTGCACAGATAAAAAACGTTACAGAAAAAAAAATTTAAAAAACGTTAACGAACGTGGAAAACGTGGCATGAAAAAACAAGTAATTTATTTCAGCAAAGCTCACGTAACGCGCGACAGCACTGGCGCTGCCACCTGGGAAATCAGTGTACAACGTGCAATAAAATAATGATGCGTTCTGAAAAACCACCCAAATTTGACGCCTCTTAGAAAGGATTCCTCAAACGTTGAGACTTAGACTATAAAAATATACGTTTTATGCTACACACAACTTGCGATCGAAGCGCTTCAAAAAATCTTTTTTTAATTGCGTATGGTACGGGGAAACTATGTTTCAAATTTGGTGAAGATCGGTCCTCAACGGACGTCACAATCTTGTACACAGACGACGGACGGATATATGCTCAAGCGATTTTATGTTCTATCCAATGCTGTGCATTAGTAGATGACTGTTGTATGTTTCCAGCCACTTCCGGTCCCGTTTATTAGACATATGGAGTCATAGTACAGATTGATGGCCTGACCATGCCTATCTGCAACCGTTTTCACGAAAGACTGGACAACAATGCTAAAATAACGACTCTTACGGGGGTATCGCTCTTTGATTCCCTTGTGCGCAGGTTTCCTTGAAACTAGAAAATCGAGATTGGACCGTCGAAATCTACGTTCAGCGCTGAAAATTTCGTTCGCAGCTTTTCCATGTCTATCTCAATTGATTTCGGTGCAATTCACACTTGAAATTTGTCTCGAAGCCCGAAATCGCAAAAAAATCTATAAAAACCTCTATTTTAGCGTTCAAGGTCATCTAAGGTCATTGAATTCGGTGGCAATCGAGAGCCAGTGTACGACTTCCTATTAGTGATTAATAGTAACCTATGCCCTATCTCGCACCGTTATTGGATACAGCGACTTATCGGCTAAAAATCGCAAATTTTCCCCACCCCCTCTTATTTAGCGCTCTCGTTCGGGGTGACCCCCTTCGCATTTATAGAAAAGCTTTACGGTTCCTAAAACCAGAATCTTTCAGGCAGCCGAAGGTAAAGATTTTGTAATCTTAGCATGGCCCTCTAAATAGAACTAATCTAGAGGGCTGTGAATCTTAGCTTGCACTGTTTTTGAATGATCCACCCGTGTGACAGACAGACAGACATAGACAGACGGACAGACGGACGGACGGACAGAATTGCGGCGGCTAAGACGTAGCTGCTTTCGCGCGTAAAAACGTACAAAAATTCATTAAATCTGTGGTCACCTGCACATCGTTCGTGAGGTCAGAGCTGACAACTCTCGTCGAACTAGAAACACTCGAGTTTGACCGACTGCCGCTGGTCCTACGGGTAGCGCTGCCATCACCAAAGTTCGAAGCTTTTGTTTTTGAGGTGACGTCGTCACTTCTGCCGCGATCGTGATGTCTGGATTTATCGTGCCGTCGAACTCGTCCAAACCAGCGCAGTAGCGGCGATCGGATGGCTATCGGCGACGATTCTTTCGACGGAGCTTTGAAGTAAGTTAGAACTGGGGTCTCGGGCGCGGGCCGGCGGCCGAACGGTGACGAACTGGCAGCAGCCGAACGTCGACGACCACAAGGATGACTTCGGTCCGCAGCAGTAGCTGCGAAGAATCGACCGATCGACTTGATCGACACGCGCCGGAAGAACTTGGCTACGCTGCCGTGACGATGTGACCGGGGGCGCTTGTGAGCGACGTCGGCACCACTTGGAGACTTAGGCGAAAGGATTTTGAACGACTGGAGCTGTGCTGAGACCTCTGCTGAAAACGCCGCCTTTGAGCGAGATGACGAAGTGGCGCCGAACGAAGACGACTACAACTCACAACGAACCACGTACAAATGTGAAACACGTTAAATGTAACGGAAAAGGTAAGAAAACTTTTCGAGTTGAATAAAAACACTAAACGTAAAACGTGAGCGTTCAACTGCGAGTCTACGACAACGCGCAATAAGTCAGAGGGGTCACTGTCCGTGATGGCATAATCAAAACACTGATGATACTACATTGTAGGCCTACACACAATGAAGAAAAGGCTCAAAGCAATTTGCCACCGAGAACTGCAGCATACTTTGCGCTGCATGCTTTTTACAACACAAACGTACAAAAATTTAAAAACAGAAACACCAAAAACATGTCTTATGATAACATAAAATAACATTTTGAAAACATTTTTAACACATACGCAACGAAGCACCTCAGACGCGTTTTTCCGGTTTAGTTCTGAGACGGATGACGTCAAGGAGGCAACATCGACGGTTGGAGCGGTTCCAGACATCAACACGCCACGTTCAACGCGTCTTTGCCCTTCGTGCTTCGCCGTCGGAGCACGGCAACTTCCCGTATTATGATCCACGACGTACTCGCAAACATCACGTTCATCGCTGCAGAGTCTGTCTGACGTCTTGGAGTCGATCAATTTCTTCGTGGCTACGTCGTCGGCAAAGCTCCAATAATGTGTCGGATTATCGATTACATCAACGGTTGGCGTCGTTCCAGCAACTCTGTTTCCAGATGTCATAGTGTCGCTGAGCAAACGGCCGGCGTCGTGGTCAAAGCTAGAATATTGGTTGAAAAAACTAGGCTTTTAGGTTTTAAAAAAACATAAACACCTCGATAGTCCAAACTTTAGGCTTGTTTCAAGGTTTTTCCTTGCTGGGCAATTTGTAATAGAAATAAAATTTAATTTCATATTTCAATCGTGATTTTAAGTTCTGACCACAGGCCATTCACTCAACAAAAATGATGTGCGTGACACGGAGAACTACTGGGTCTTATAATCTGTTTCCCATCTTCTTTGTCACTAAAACCTAAAAAAACTTTTTTAAATATTACAAAATCTGTTATAAATTTTAAAAAAATGTAAAAACGTTTCCCAAAACTAAGTTTTTTTGCCTTGTCTTGGTTTTTAAATTCATGTTCCGTCTTTTTTATACACTAAAACTGGAAAACCTTACAAAAAATCTGTAAAGCTTTAAAAACCTAACATTCTAAACTTTGCTGCAAAACACCTAGATGTTTTCCAGCCCTGATCGCGGTGTCGACGGGTGCCGCTCGGGACGGGCAACGGCAGCGGGCGGATGCATCCTGGCGCCGTGGTACGCGGAGTTCCACCGAGCAGGTTGATCGGCGGCGGCCAGCAGCTGTTCCAGGGAATCCAGTAAGGTTGACGCAATCTCACCAGGGCGTCGGCGTCACCGCTGACTGCTGGGCAGTGCGCCGTCATTGCAAAGTTTGCCTGCAGCGTCTGTCCTCGGTTATATGATCGCAAACTAAAACCGAAACTGAAAGTTTGTGACGTCAACGTCTGTCTAGACTTCTCCAAGCCGCAGTCGTTATACGTTTGACCAGTATTGTGGCGTCATCTGATCCGTTCCTGTAATAGAAAAAAACGCGCATACGATATTAATCCATAAAAATTGACTGTTGTTAGCTACGGATAATACAATCACCGGGGCAATTTTTACTCACAAAATATCTGATGACAAATCTGATGACAATGTCTGAGCCCCTAGTCCTGTTCCAAAACGAGAACACAATGTCCGAGCCATTGGACCATAACTCGAGAAGCAGAACACTTCCATTTTTCTACGACTTTTCGTTAATTAAGTCGATATAGCTCATGATAGGTCAACTTGCAACAACGCCTCAAAAACCTGCATAAGCTTAGGACGCGTAAACAATAAACATGTGTTGTTTCAAAGTAGCCCTACCAGACAAATTTTTTTATTGCGTAAGAGTGTCGGGCAATGTTTTATACTGTATTTTGATCTAGAAAAACGTTCCCGACTCCCCGGTCCCCAATGTGTAGACACGCATGCACGATTAAAAACAATTAATTGGCGAAGTCTGATATGGAAGGATGCAGGCGCAGCACGCCCAGCTGTCGCTAGGATAGCCGACCGTACTGGTTGTTAGTGACTTTCAAGGTCATTCAAGGTCGATAATTTGCAGATAAATTGAAAGCCAATATGCGATTTCTTATTCGTGATCAGTAGCAACCTAGGCCCTATCTTGCTCCGTTGAGCCACAGTACATACGTGACGGACAGAGAGACAGACAAACGGACGAACGGACGGACGGACGACAACCATGACAACAGCTTGACCATTACTAAAGTACGGTCGGTTAATAATTTTGATGATTATCCTATTCGTCTGGGGTGCAGCAGCATATCATTTTTAGCCAGAAATTTGTTTGTGGAGATATGCCTGTATCATTTTGTGAAGGCATAAAATAAGATCATTGTTGAAAATAAACTTTTTGCCTATCGTAGACTAATATTTAAACATTCTTGCTATTATTAGCTATAGTTCCAGCTTACCTTAAAACAGGCAAATTAAACGATTTTTATCGATACGAGTTTTTGTTCATATTTGATGTTAGCCTATAGAAGCTAGACGTAGGCTATAACCGGACTTGTTGGCAAATTCGTTCTCTCCATACTGATAAAACGAAAAAACGAAACATAACTGATGTTGCCCCACCAAGACCATCCTGTGCCGCATCACGGCATGGCCTGATTATTACGTCATAGTTCTTTTCACCGGGCGCCATATACAACAGTTACAGTCAAATTCTATGATAGACTAATTTCGCGAGTAAAAAACCTCGTTATCTACAATCTACATGCAGTACATCGACATGTGGCCTCTATAGTGACATCTCAGCAAGTCTAACAAGAAGTTCAACTGTCGCTAGGATAGCCGAACGTACTGGTTGTCAGTGACCTTAAACGTCATCCAAAGTCGATGATTGCCATCTTATCTGAAAGGGCGCATGCCACTAGTAACCTTGGCCCTGCTCTCACAGTTTCCTAGTTATTGCCACTTACAGCTTAAAACTTCCCACTGAAAATTGCGACCAAACCGCTGCAGATGAAGACATGGTTACTATTGTCCGCCTATAAAAATTCGCCAACGCCCTATCCGATGATACCATCGTCGACTCCCTACGACCTACCGTTTAGCTACAATACGGGACAATTGGCATACCAAAATGCGTTATGACCCTTCAAGGTCATTCAAGGTCAATGATTTACATGTTATTTGAAAACTAATATGCGACTTCATATTAGTGAATTTAGTGATCAATAGGCCTAAGTACGGTCGGCTTAAACGCGTGTAGAGGGACGTAGGCCTAACTAAACTGATCTGAACTGGCGTGGTTTAGTTTTTGACGAACTGACCGATGGGCGAGCCCGATGATCATTGGTTGACGTGTAGGCCTACGTGCGTATAGTCGACGCCGTTAAACGATGCCTACTGTAATGCACTACTGCTTGCGCATTGGTCAGTTCGTCAAAAACTAAACCACGTCAGTTCAGTTCAGTTCAGTCACGTCGCTCTGCCTTAACGTACTTTGCTAGTAGGCCTACTTCATTCTGTTCAGAGTTCAGACAGCCTTGCAGCATAACCTAAGCCTACCCTGAGGACACAACAAACGCGAAGTGAGACTGGTGTGAAATTTCGCACCTCAGAACTCCCTACCCATATTGTTCAGTGCATGGCTGCATTAGTGACGTAACGGTCATGGCGTCGGACGTGCGATCAAGCAGTCTTGGGTTCGACGCGGGGTCGGGTCGCTACCAAGTGGTGACGCAAGTATAATCTAGCCTACGTGGTACTGTGGTAGAATATCGAACTAGAGACCTTAAGGTTGCGGTTCTAATTTCGCGTCATTTGCGAACAACCTTGAGTAATCTGCTAAGCTACTGCGTGGAGCGCGGCGTGTGTGATTGCTCAGGTTAACTCAGCCTCCTACCCTCAGCGGGATGGGAAGTCAATAGTAGCGTACGCGCTACGGGGCGATTGCCTGTTGTGTTAGTAGGATCATGCTCAACCACAGGTCCCGGTTGCTGGCGCGGGCAATGACGGACAGCTGCATATAATGTGATGTGGTGTCATTAGCTCATGCATGCCAACCTACTACCACTAACGAGATAGCGAAACGTAAGCAGCGCGATACCAAAAACGGGACCAGACCTTTTAATTTGTTGCTTTATTAGTCGGCGCTAAGTGGCAGGTTTCCGCTATTATAATCAGCAGATGGGTTCTTTGTTAGCAAGCTTAAATGCACCGAATTTTACTCCGACTCACTAGCGTAGCCATAGGGGGGACACTAGGGGCATCTCCCCCCTAAAAGCCTAATCAGTTACTCATAACAGTGCAAAAAAAATCACCAAAACGCTTTATTTTGGTACCAAAAAAATCGAAAAATGTTGGCACCACACCCCAACCCTCAAGTGTCCGGTGTCCCCCTGCATCCAGATCCTGGCTATGCCTGTGCTCCGACTTAACTTCACTGTAGACCCCACTGCATCGTAGCTGACAAGAGCCAACTCAGATCTCTAGCTAGCTCCAGAGTCTGTGTAAGGGCAAGAAAAGACAAAATACAGCAAAAATAGGAGCAAAAGGAACCCCCTACGCCTATCCATTTGTTAGTCCGCTGAGGATCCAAGACTGAGCCAGTAAGTTTTATTTCCAGCTTCTTCTATAATTCATCTCAGAATGCAACAGTGCAAATATTATTAAAATATGACTACATCTGCCAAAGTTATGACAAAATTACTTGGACATGATGTAGTTCAGAAGCAAAAATGGCAAATCCAAAACTAGATGTACTGCTATTGATAATTTTTGTCACTATTTTGCAAACAAAGAGTAATATGTGCCTGAAGATTCCATATTAAATATCAGTTCTGTTTGTGCTCTACAAGAGTTTTAAAAAATTACTAGAGATCACCACAGAATTTATACACATATCAGCTAAACACAGCATGATTTATTATCTAAATTAATACAACAGACTGCACACCACTGTCACAAACATTCCAGAATGACAAGAATTCACAATCAAAATGAATCAAATTATCAAAGGAAAACAAAGAACAAAATATGGAAGAAATGGAATAGAAGCAAAACAGGTTCCAAAATAAGAACGTCTTTGTAACACATCAATGAGCAAACACTGAACACAAACTAAGCAAAGTGTACTGAAAGCACACGTAAAAAAATTCTTTTCACTAAATATACCATCAAATGTTACTACGAATACTACACGTTAAACCTTACATTATTGGCATCTCATTAATGGGATTATGTTACATAAACATTTATACGAAATATAACTGTTACTTATCTAGGCAATTCATAACAAACAAAAACACAGTCATCGGTGATCTACAGGGTGGGCCAAAAATGGCACCATTTTTTGTACACCTTATAATTTCACCAAATATTAACCAATTTTCAAAACTTATTTACTGTCAAAATCAGGAGACAATTTATAATAAAACTATAACTACAGATCTGACCAATCCTCAAGTATGTCGCTACACTACCTTGTGAAATGTCAGACCATGCACTCAAGCCGGCGATACCACTGATCAACACTGATCCAGACATGGCAGGTGGCCCCAAACAGCCGGAACTTAAATCTGGTTAATTATGCTGTTTGCGATGTTCTTCAACAGACGGTCTATCAATGTTAACCATTCACGACAGTCAACCAGCTGAAGCAGGCGATCATCACTGAGAGGGGCAAACTGCCGCAGCATTTGATTAATTGCGCACACTGATCAGTAGCGTCGCCTCTTAGATGCGTCGTGCAGCAGCAAGGCGGACACGTTAAACAATTGATGTAAAAACTGTGAGACGTGACTTTTTAGACAATAACTAAGACAACAAACACGTTGTTCCTTTGTTAATTTTTAAAAATATATTGTTGCAGAAGTTGTCTTGTTCTCAATTGCTACTCCTAAGACACTGACATTACACAAGTTAGTGAAGTGACACACTTGAGGGTGTGGTGGGATCTGTAGTGATAATCTTATTACAAATTGTCTCCTGATTCTGACAGTAAAGAATTTTAAAAATTGGTTAATATTTGGCAAAATTATAAGATGTACAAAAATGGTGCCATTTTTGGACCACCCTGTAGATACCTACAAAAAGCTGACTGGACAGACACACACAAGACTAGACAAAGACATTACAATGGAAAAGGCTAGCAATAAATGTACCTGAATTATATAAAATCTTCCAAATTCACCTTCTGACAGACCTAAGACTGTATTAGTTGCTATTATAATCAACTAAATATATTTTAATTTAGCCGTCCATATCTCTGTGACTTAAGACAAATAAAGCCTCACGAACATAAACAGTCAACAAACAGCATACGTCGTAACCAAAAGACATGGTTTAACAACATCTGACATCTTCGTCTGAAGGCTAGAATACATTTTATGCGAGACTTTCTGGTGTTTGGAAGCAATGACCGATCAATCAATCAATCAGAACTCATTTATATGGCGCTATGCGGTGCAAACAAATCAGTTTCATTAGGTTGAATGTACTGTGCCAAAAAAATTCATCAAATATGACCAAAAACATTCCGAAATGTCAAAAAATACTTTGATAAATTTTTTTCACCAAGCAAATCAGTTCTTCTACCTTGTACCACATATGAGTATTTTGAGTAACAGAAATAGCCTCTGAGCCACCACCGCTGCATCATGATATCATTAAATCATGATAAGCTAAAAGACAAAATTACACAACAAATGTGACGCAATAGTGTTTCAACGCCAACAAAATGACCACATATAATGTAGTAAATATACTCATAATTCACAGCAATACATTCATAGCAATTACTGCCTTTAAAACTAATCATGATCATCATTGCACACATACTGTACATAACAGAGTTCTTGCCTAGAGCTACTAAGTGTTTTGTAACCTATTGGTTTTGTGACCATAAAATTATTCACGTTCTTTACAAAGAAACAAATAAATGGTAGAAAATTTTAAACTGATTAAGTTAACATAACTAAAACTTTTCTCCACAATAAATAAATAAACTCTGAGAACCTAACAGTCATCTACTACAACAACTTTGGCTTCTGTGGAACTCCCACAACGGCTCTGCCCTCAGACCTTAAAAGAAAACAAGGTTCCTTTTGATCCAAGCTTCTTTCTACTTTGTCCCACTGAAGAAACAAATGCATATATCCTCTGCACGGTGATGCATGGCACAAATGCTACCCATTAATCAAGAACTCTGCATTAGACTGAGTTCAACTTCACTAAAAAGCACAGTACAAACACACAAAAACACAAAGATGCTTCTGTAATCTGCTGATTGGTTAAGTGACTTAAGACTTTGGGTTGAAAGCATGAGTATGGAATGGCATAGGTAAAACAGAAAAACAGCATACTTGTACATCATAAACAATGTGCAAACTTGAGCTGTTAAGATACCGAATCTGCAAAAGATACAAACCATGTAACCACATTAAACTGGTACAATGACAAAGCGTGCCGGGCACAGCTGGTTATTAATAAACTACATGCTATAAAGCAATCTCTCTACAGTTAGGAACCAAAGTCTATGGGCCAATCACTGTGATGTGCGTAAACTAAACAAGTGCATTTGGCACTGATCAACAAAGACTCACTCACACCTAACAGTAGCACTCAATACAACACTTTGGCACAAAGAACCCAACACTGAGATGAAATGACAACGTGAAGATGTTGGCCCAGTGCTGACACAATACGCGGCCGTCTGCATAACTACGCATACCCACTCACTGCACTACAGCCTAACCCTGACTCAATGTTTGAGCTCCAAATTAGCACACAAGTGACATGTGCACTGCGGAACATTCACACCAACTGTGACTTATCTTGGCTTTTAGTTCTTGAGTTTAGAGCTCATCTGGTATTGACAGATAGATAATGCATCCTAACAGCAGGTGAGTAGGGTTCAACGTCTCACATTTCAGAATTTCAGAGACAGCCTTTCCAAGCAGGATTGCACATACATGTAATAATGTAACAGAAAGTTAACTTTTACAATAATGAAACAAAAAGTTTAACCATTACAGATAGGGCCTCCAATACCAGTATACCGAATACTGATATACCGGGATATTGGCCTAAATGTCACTAGTATTGATACCGGTATTGCACTGTCCAATACCGGGGTTTTCGCTATCGGCAATTCTAGTAGTTATCAGCGTGACGCACTGTACAATCTGTGACCATTTGTTTAGCCAGTGACTGTAGGCGCCACAGCTGTATGATGTAGGCCTACGGGTCGCTGTCCTTGCATCACGTAGGCTGTACTCAGAGGGCAGAATGCTTGCTGCATGCTGCTAAGGACGCGTGGGCAGTTGAGAACTTGGGATACTGGATAAAGTTGCAGTGTCGCCGCACTAACCGATGTCCGGTCCGCCTAGCGAGAAGGGCTGCAAGTAGCAAGGGCCACAGAGTCACAATCATTTTGCGCCAGTCACAAGCTTACCGTTTGACTACCTAGGCCTACTTAGTGACCTTCAGAACAACATCCGTAGAAGCAGAAAAAGCATTCACAGCTAAGGGATTTTGTGCTCTAAACTACGCTTGTCGCTGTGAGATAACAATCTTAACATATGTTTTTTAGGTCAGTCACTAACTTTCTTCTATAATGCTTAATAACAGATACATCATTAATGACTTCAATAGGGAGGTATAGGCAAGTATTTGTACAATAAAAGATGCACTACAGAGTAATTGTTTGCAACTACTGATTGCCTGTCTTCTGCCAGTCAGATTAAGATTTTCTCATTAACACCGTCATTGAACAAAATATTGATATCAATACCGGTGTACCGGTACTGTCTTTCTTGAATACCAAAATACTGGTATTGTCAAACAGCATCGGTATTTGAGGCCCTAATTACAGAAAAAAAACCTGATTATGAACACAAAAACATAAAAAATGACCTAAACCTAACATAATAAGAACTCACCATCAAAGTGTGCATATGCAACAGTAATGGCAATTCTAATAATCCTCCTTCTTATCTCCCAGACAGTCATCAATCTAAGAATGCTGTCTATGGGAGAATAAGGGGAGAACAGCTATTAGAATAACCACAAAATAATGTCTATAATATTATCAGAGCATTAGTAAGGAGTATACAATCCAGCAGTGCCCAAAAATTATACACAGTGCAAAAACGATTTACATTAACAGCACAAAAGAGTAACATTTTGTCCACAAATCTGGTAAACAGCCACACTGAAAAGTCTTTACATACAGTGACATAATGGTGATATTATAATTATATGCCACCTGAGATCATACATGATTTCAATCGTTACATGATGTGTTGATGACTATCTTGAAATAAGACAGTACATCCCCAAGCACAGATCTGCAAAGCCATGATTTAATGCAGTTACTAATAACCCAGCTGTATTAAGCCAGCAACATCTGATACAAAAAAATGCAAATCAATACCGTTCACAAATGTCGAGAAAAAATCACACTTCAACACTGCTGACATGGGCCCAAAGCAAGTCAGAACAGACCAAGACGATATATAGTAAATTTGTAGCTAAGCAATATGGCATGGCAGTGGTAGAAAATCGAATGACGGCAAAAACGGGTGAGTGGCAAATTAGTGCCGGTGGCACTTTTAACCAGCAAACAATTCCTGTACGTGAGTCATGTAGTATCCGGCTTCGAGCAGCATGGCCTTGGCGTAGACGCGCATCATGTAGAATAGAGACACAAAGTCCAGCGTACTAAACAGAGTGTCGGCAGCTGCAAAACCAAGCGTCGATGGAAGGAAGCCGCGACCATACTCCACAGTCCAAGTACCGGCTTTGAAGTGTACCGCAGCAACACTGCCCCACTCGTGGTATACCACTGCTCCTGTTTCACAAATATCATAAAATACAACTGCATCAGAGGCTCCTTCCAGAGGGCAGGTAAGCAACTACCACGTGCCTACATCTTAATCTACAGGTCCAAAAATTTTCTCCTCATCAAAAAATTTTCTTCCAAAGAAAGCTCAAACTCAACCCATTTTGCAAAAAATTAACAGACAACACTGATGTTTGGAACTCCTATCTAGTACTCTTGTGGAAATTCTTGCGCCATATCATACTTTTGAACAAAAGAGCAGAATGACACTGTTGAGTAAATAAGTAAATAAATCTAAATACACATAAACAAAAAGAGACGCACATAACACAACCGACCATAACCATTTTCCATGGTTGTTTGCAATTATGTTACTCCAAGTTAGGTCAGTACTAAAACAAAAAACTTCTGGAAATTGTTGTGGCAAAAATATAACACACAAAATGCCCATCCCAACCCTTGAAGTCAAAGCACTAAAAATACCATAGAACCTATCATGAACACAAATGATTAAATTGTGTAGGTCTTAACGGAAAACCCATCTCAGAACTTCGAAGCATCAGTGCATCAACTGCCATATGGGATCACACAGTGTTGGTCATATACTCACATGGTTTAGCTGTGCAGACAGTCACCCATGAAGGGCCATGATAGTACTAATCATTGTAATCAACTGATAACAATCCAACTGAGAGTCAATCCAACGACCTCATGATTACATGTCCAATGTCCTAACTGTTACACTACTGAGTCACAAAAACACGGGTAGACTATTCAAACGACAATTTTCGAGAGAAACTTCAAGTGGACAAGTGCTGGGTGCTTCAGTGCAACCAACATTTTTACCACGTCTGCCCAGAGTGCAAGAATCAATCCACATAAGCCACACATTCTCAAAATGTCACAAAATCATTTGACCACAGAGAGACAGCAGACCTGGCTTGTGAACAAGTGTAGTCAGTTCTCCCTCTTTCCACTGCTGGTATTCTCCCGTCAACAGCGTGTTTGATATGTTTGCCCAATAACGACCTGCCATAATAATAACACAGTAATAAAGTGTATCATATTCATATTAGCACGATTTCCATCTTGCATGTAATGTAAAACTGTGCAAAAAACAATTCGGTATAGCATCGTGAATCAGAATCAATGCGTTGGCACTGATCTGCTGCAGGTGCAGTGTATAGGCTGAGAATCAGAGTTAAAAAAAATAGTTTAAAATTTTTTTTTAGATTTTAAGTTTCTGAAATTTGTTTAAAGTTTTTTGGAGTTTATCTAATTTAGTATAAAATATCACTGTACACAAAACTACGACCCTGGAAAAACATCTTATCCACCCTCTTATGTAGTGTTGTTACGGTTTCACACTGACTGAGGTAGGTTTGCTTCGATTCGGTTTTGGCCTGTTTCGGTTTCGGTTTTTTGACCAGCACCAAAACTAGCTGAGAACGTCTAGTGATAACGCGCCCGCCTGGTGCTAAACACAAACTACATGGCTGGTCAGGCAACGATGCGCTGCTGATGGGGAGAGGGAGAGACAGAGCAGACAAGACAGATCCATGGTGCCCACTAATGATTAGTTCAAGTGCGTGGAGGCACTGCTGCAGATACCGTTGTTATGGTTTCACGCTTGCCAGTCTGCCGTGGTCAGTTGGTCGATCGATTTGAATGATGTGACGAAACAGGCAGACAGCGTAGCATGAGGCAAACTTGCATTATTACTCCTCAGAAAAGTGAGCTAAGTGTTCATCAACCAGAGAGAGGTAGACAGACAGACAGACAGAGAAAGAAAGGGAGATCAAACAACATGTGCAGAAACATACACACATGGTCGCTGGTCGATCACAATGACGTCGATGTCCAGCCGTCGATTAGGCATACAAACAAGTAGTCTCTGCTCAAACCTGTTAGTAATTAACTCTGTTTGTGCTGCAGGCCAGTAGACAGGACTTCAGTTTACAACAGCACTGCATACTAGTGACTAAGTAACTGCACTCACTGCTGCCACCATCACTCACCCCTGTTGCAATAAATATTACGTAAACGCCGTCTCATCCCGCATCATTAGTACCTCTGCACTGTAAATGCAACTTCACTGTCTGACGTTAATTAGTAACGCTTGACTGCTTTTCCACACTGCTCCATTCAATCGTTCTAAGCCTCCCCTTCTCCCTCATACACTAGATGCAGTGCCGCAGGAATCTCAGTTTAATCTGGGCGATAATGCCCGCAGCCAGAGAAGCAAGCAAGGTGAGTCATCTCGCTGCGGCATGCTGTTTAACATTCACGGCACAATCAAGATGCTAGAACTGCAACGTTTGGAAATCGAAAAACCGTAACCGTCAATAGAAAGCACAAAACCGTGGTTTCTGTATGGTTCGATATTGCTAAAAAACGACGGTTCCGGTACTGATTTTTGATAACCCGAACAACACTACTCTTATGAGTAAACGACATAATGACGCAATTGACATCATAATTCAAAAATCACAATTAAAATATGAAATAAAATATCATATGTAACAAATATGCCAACAAACAAAAAGCATGCAAGATGTAAAAAAAATGGACCTGAGTGACCGGAAGTGTCCAAAGCTGTTCCAAAGAACAGGACATATTCAGTGAGAGAAGCATGAACGACACAAATAGATCCCATCCACCCGCCAGCATTCACAAAGATCCACTGCAGGTCAGACGCTGGCAAAATGTGTCCGGGATATCTTGCACTCAGGTCTCGATGCACGTTCTGAAATGCCTTTTTTACATCGTACGAAGCTGTGGAATCTGCAAATCAGGACAAAGAATCAACCATTATAAATACACATACACATTTAAAGGTATTACAATAAAATTTACACGCTATATGCATTTCATTATACATTATATTGGACATTAAATTAACATCTCAACATCATTCAAAGAATAAAACCAAAAATAAACAAGGATAACAAACTACAACAGTACAATGAATCCCGTAACTTGTTTCACGTCTAATTCAATCAAAAAAATTATATAAATTTTGGTCATGAGAGAACTATATATTATGGTGAACTATTAAGCTAGCTGGTATCTTAAACAGCACATACAGTTTCCAACCTCTGGAGACGGCGTACTTCGTGGCGACCGATGCCACCGACTTGTGCGTGAACAGATACGACTTATACGTTATCCAACCGTGGATAAGCACAATACAAACTGCAATTACGAACAATGCAATTAAGCAGCGTTTACAACACGATAATGCCGACATCGTAACGTACTTCTGTTATGATAATGCGGCAAAATAATAAACAACAAACTCGATGACCGCCAAGAATAATTAACCACTCCGTGAGCACTGCACCGGGTAGTCACCGGGTGCAGCTGCAGCTGGTTATTTGCTGATGAAAATACTGAAAACAGATTCTTCTGACAAGTCGTGCAGCCATGGACTTGGAGAACATTAGTCCATAAAAAAGTCTATCTGACAGTTTCTCAACTTTTCAAGGTGGTTCTTGAAGGAATTTATGCTCGGTGCATCGACTGTGAGTCTGTGCGGCGAATATTATTGCAAATTAACACGCAGACGTTTAACTATAGATTACTGTTAATTTTACTGTTATAGTTACTATTACAAGAAAACATCTGTTTTATTATTTGCAGATTTTGCAGCAAATTTGATAATCTTAACCTACGTCCCTACATCCGTCTTTTGTTATTTCGCAATATTTTTGTTAGCGTCACGTGCCGTCTGCCATTTTGCATTGGATTATTTTGTGGTGTAAAAATTTGGCGAAAGTGGGTGAAAATTATTCGTATTTCGACTTTTCGGGCTATTTTGCTGTAGAAACGTTGCAGAAAGATATTTGTCATGTCAGAGGATGTACAGAAGACGATCGAGAGTGCAGAAGCAAATCTAAAGGTGCATTCGATTTGTTCGGTTTTATCAGGCTGCAGAGTGCATGCAGACCGTGGGGCGTGCCTGTGTTGAGATGTAGAAAGTAATTGTATATAGACAAATGCTGGTCAACGCTGCTTGTGTTTGAATGTTGCATTTTGCTGTTTCTGTTATTTATGAGGACGCGTACGAATACTGCTCATTTTTTTGCATTGATTTTGGCGTTCTTTGTTAACGCGAATTCTTATTTCAACATCATCGTCATCAACGAATAGTCGGAAGCAGGCCAAAGGCCTCTACCGTAAAACTTTTAATAAAAACCTCTGGCGTTTATTGTACATTTGACAACCCCCCCCCGGGCGTTTAATAAAGACCCGGCGCTTATTGGAGATCCGGCGTTTATTTCTAGTTCTGTAAATTCTAGGATGAGATCAGCGATCTCAACGTAGTCATATTGCTAGCTTGAGATCAGCTGTTTTGTTAGTTGTCATTACCCCTACAGAGTAATAGACTGCTGAATGATACCACAGCCCAGAAAAGTATTGCCCACTACCCAATGCTAGCAAATATTGGGCAATACGACAATGTTTTGTCATTTTATATAAAAGTTTGGTTAGACCACATGTGGAATATGCCAGTACTGTTTGGGCTCCTAGAAGAATGTGCGATATAAAAAAAATTGAAACGTTCAAATGAGGGCAACAAAATTAATTAGGGGTCTTTCTAGTTGTTCTTATCAAGAAAGATTACGTGCTTTGGAATTACCAACTTTACATTATAGGCAATTAAGAGGGGATATGATTCAATTATATAAATATGTAAATAACAAGTATGATACCAATTTCTTGGTACAGTTGTAGTATAAATCTGTGTTAGAAAAAAGATATGATACTAGGGGTCATAGATACAAATTAGTGCCTCAGTTATGTAAATGTGATCTTCGTAAACATTTTTTTGTAAATAGATTAGTTAAGATATAAAACTCATTACCTGATGATGTTGTATCAGCATGCAGTGTTAATAGTTTTAAGAGACGTTTTGATTTGATTTGGCGCAGTTTTAGTTTGCATTATGACTATAAATCCGACATCTAGTACCGGAAGTCAATGTGAAAACAGTATTAGTTTAGTTTTGATTGATATTTGTGTAAATGTTATCTACTTCGGGTAGAAATAGAGGCCTCTGGCCTGCTTCCGGATATTCATTGATGATGGTGATGAATACCCCAATGCTAGTATTGCTCTAACCCTAGTCTGGAGGTATCAGTGTCGTGCAGCTCAGCGCCTGACAGTTACAGTTGCAGGACATCAGCGGCCCAGCGGCATCAGGTGTTACGTGTTTTCCTCGAACTGAAAGTAGTAATTTTTGCGCTGCTTTTATCAGTTCGCCGAACTGAAAATAGAATTAACGTTATTTCTATCTTGTACTAATGGCAAAATACAGGTAACCTTCAGTCAGGGAAATTACTGCTTGTAACTCTATGACTTCACCCAAAAACTTATCAACGGGCAACAGCATTCATTTTTGCGTGCCTATTGAATTTCCATTAAACTAATCACCCAGTATCGTCACCATGCACATGACAGTAAGTTATCCGTTTATTCCAAGCTCCAACTTTGATGGCTGTATTGGTTTGTTTTGTAAGTTAGCATGCAGTACTTTACGCGCGACAGCAGGTACTGCTATAGCATGTCTTAGCCATCGCAATTCTGTCCGTAACTTGTCTGTCTGTCTGTCCGTCACATGGTGGATCAGTCAAAAACGATGCAAGCTAGGATCACCAAATCTTTACTGTTGGCTGCCCGGAAGACTCTAGTTTCAGGAACCATAAACCTTTTCCATAAATTCAAAGGGGGTCACTTTGAACAAGTGTGCTAAATGAGAGGGGGATGGGAAAAATTTGCGATTTTTAGCCAATAAGTCGCTGTATCTCAGAAGTGGTGCGAGTTAGGGCCTACTGGTAGGTTACTATTAATCCCTAATAGGAGGTAATACACTGGGTCTCGATTGCCACCGAATTTAATGAATGCAGCAATAGGAGTTTTTATGGATTTTTTTGCAATTTTCTGCCGATGGTGGAATTCATGCATTGGACGTGGCGTGCAGTACTGAAATTCATGCATGGATATGGCGCTAGGCGTCATCCGCTGTCGAATCTAAATGAAATGTCGTTGTGAACTTAGATTTCGTTCGCACCTGGCCTTCACACATGCATCGCTGTCATGGGTCGCGCGTTCCCCTTTGCGTTAGCTGGGCTTTTCTTGTATCTTTTGATATGTGACTGATGATTGTTTTTTTTCTGTTTACAGGAAATTATCCAAAGAACCGGCTATTCACATGAAGTAACCCCAGGGCAGAGAAAGTATGGAGGACCTCCTCCAAATTGGGATGGTCCAGCCCCAGGACCTGGTCATGAGGTAATGCTGCCAGTTGGCAACTCAAATTCATTGCCATAGTTAACCATTTTACCAGCTTATGTGCTATGGTATTTAGCATTTTGTGTGTTTGTTTAATCTTTTGGGATTGTATTTTTATCATTATTGTTGTGCAAACTTGTGTGCTGAAAGACCAAACGGTTTGTTAATATATCTGCATTTTTATAATCTTCTAGTCAAGAGATGGCTAGATTGTGGTAATTATTTAAAATGTCCCTTGAGATCATTGTTTTTTAGTCATTTCTCCTGTTTAGTTGGCTGTGGTGTAATAACAGTCATTGATCTGCACTGTGCAGAGATAGGTCATGGTCAAAACAAGTTCTGTGCACTTGCATGCTAATCTATGGTGTATATATGAATGAATGAATGAAGCATTTTTATGGTGTATTGCAGCTGATACTGGACTAAAGCAAAAAGCAGTATTAAGCTAAAAGCAAAAAAAATGTAAAAAAAATGCATGCTATTTAGTCAAATCAGATACAAAATATGGTACCGGTACAAAGGATGGTAAGTAAATTGTCATTACTGGATGATGGTGTAATAGACAGTTTTTATGGAGCATTTAACACCATTATTTCCAGAGTTTGCGCTGTTGCTTTAAATTATGTTATTGGCAGGTGTTCTGCGGAAAGATACCAAAAGATGTTCTCGAAGATGAGCTGATACCACTTTTCGAAAACTGTGGCACACTGTGGGATCTACGCTTGATGATGGACCCTGTGACAAAGCAGTGTCGTAGTTTCTGCTTTGTCACGTTCATTGATAAGTCAGGTGTCGATGCCGCAGTGAAGCAGGTAAAAAACCAGTGTTTTTATGTCATTTCTGTTACATCTTTGTGACACTGTGTGCCATTCAGTTATTACTGTTACTGGTATACAAAATTGATTGAAGAACTAGTTAAGGATACAGACATAGTTTTGAATCTTACATGAATTTCTAAGTTGTTTCATGATTTTGTGTTTTGTGGTTTTTATATATGAGTGATTGACATTTATTTTAACTAGTTAGGGTGGTTTTTGATGTAAACTCTGAGGTTTGTGTTGATTTTGCTAGATGTGAGGTTTTTATTTGCATATACCTGTCCCCTGTCTTTTTGTATTTCTTTGGACGAATAACCATGTGCATAAACTTGTCAGACTTGTTTTTATTATAGTAGTCAGTCTGTAGTCATATAATGCTGGCTGTCTGTTCCTGAAATAAGCTATGTGTTTGTTATAAGTTTCTTCCCATTAGTCGAAATCAAATGCAGTAGCAGTAGAAGCTGACCTACTAGTACTAGTAGTAGTAGTAGAAGTCGCAGTAACAACACAGTTTTGCCAAACTCGGGGAATTTCGGGTACTGTGTTTGGTCTAGGAGACACGTTACTCTTTTTTTGTTTTGCATCATTTTAAAATTCTGTTTGCTGTCTGATTGATACCCTGTTTGCTTGTGTTAACAGCTGGATGGCTACCAGATCCGTCCGGGCAAAAAACTGAAGGTGAACCCTTCGATACCAAACAGCCGTCTTTTTGTGGGTAACATCCCCAAGAGCAAGACCAAGGACGACATTATGCAAGAATTTGCCAAAGTGGTCGGTGAGTGACATAATGTTTTGCTACAGCTGTGTTGCGTTTCCACTTTCCGGTTATGTGTAATTTCTGGCATGTATTTTTGTCACATTATCTGTTTGTTTGTCACTCGTTTGCTGTTTTTGTTTGTTTTGCCGTGTATTTTGGTAAATTCCCATATGACAAAAAATAAATTTGCAGAGCGTGGAAGGATCCATTGAGATGTTTTGCTTGTATCAAGTGCGAACATTATTTCTGCTAATCGTCCGAGATGTGTATACATGCTGGCACTGATTTGATAGACAGATGTAATCAGAAGACATGTTTGAGTAATACTGCGTGAAATAGTCTCACATGTGGTGTAAAAACCTTTTGACCAGTCCCAGGAGAATGTATTAGGCACAGGTTTAGGCAAGATGGTAAAGGGAAGTCAGAAGGACAACTGCCAGCTCCATTTTACCTAGAAAAATGGTCTATGTTTTTTGTCAACTGTTCTGCTTATTCAGCAGGTTTGTGACTATCTCTTCTTGATGTTCACTGAATGCTGCTAACCTCAGCTGATTTCTTTCCTTCATTCTGAATCATTTGCTGTCAGATCATGTCTCAAGACTGCTGTCTCTATCTGTCTTTTTCTCTAGTTTTTTCTTCTGTTTAATGCATGTTATACTACAACATAGTATTTTTTAATATGTCTTACACATGACCCAACTATTTGTATTTGTGATTTGATACTCTGTCCAGTATTACAATGACACATTTAAATGGTATTTCTGTTGCTGTTGTGTGTGCGGCGTGTTCAGATGGCCTGCAGGATGTCATAATCTACAACGTTCCCGACGACCCAAAGAAGAAGAACCGCGGCTTCACGTTCCTCGACTTTGACTGTCACAAGACGGCGGCGGCAGCAAAGAAACGACTTGGCACGTGCCGTGTGTTTGGCTGTGACATCATCGTTGACTGGGCTGACCCACTCGAGGAACCAGACGCCGAGACTATGTCAAAGGTCACTGCTTATGATCAATATCACTTTATATGAACTATGGAGTAGCTTTTTATACATTGTAAACTGTATAGCGTATGCATGTGCCCTGTTGTGCAGTCCAGCCCTTTTGGCTGCAACAGTAATACACTATAATATAGTTCATTCATCATTACTTATGACATGGTTGGCTAGAGATCACTCACCAGAGTAATGCACTGATGGTGTAAATAAAACCAAAGTGTCAAGACCATAGACTGCAGACTTTGAGACCAAGATCAGGGACTCGAGCAATTCTGATTGAGATCAGTACTGACTATTCCATACTTCAGTGTCATTAAGTCGTAGTGTCATGCGTTGATAAGATTTGCGTGTCCATTAATAGTAGTAAGTTTCGACTTACATGACTTAAGCTGCATTGATTAAAATTTAAGACAGTACTTGGACAAAAAGTGCAAGGTCAAGGCCATGCCATGCGGATGAATCTTCAGAAAACTCACACAGAAATACTGTATGATTGACGACTGATCGAAGCTACTGATGCCAACAAAGCTGATGCCTGCTTAGTTTGGGTTTAGGTTGCTGGTTGCATTTCAGTCATGATGTGTGAGATTCAGACACGGGCTGTCTTTTGTTTTGTAGAACTTAAGTTTTATGAAGTGGCTCAGTGGCTGATTGTATGTTATGTTTGTTGCATTTTCAAATGGCTTCAGCAATCCCCATTCAATATCAACAAATTTTGGCACAAAGAGTAGTCGCTTAGTCAGCACTTGTTTTTTCGATATTGAACCAGGATTGTTGGAGTTATTTGAAAATGCACCGTTTTTTACACACTGTATAGTAATGCTGTCATGTTGTTTGACAGGTGAAGGTACTCTATGTGCGCAACTTGAAGTCCGATGTAACTGAGGTGATGCTTCGCTCGGCGTTTGAAGCCCACGGTGCTGTGGAGAAAGTGAAGAAAGTCAAAGACTACGGCTTTGTACATTTCACCGAGCGCGAGTCTGCGCTTGCCGCACTGGATGCTCTCAATGGAACGGTAATGACTGGCATGCATTTTCTACTTTCATCGTTCGTGTAATTTCCATAGAATAGACATTTTATGAATTTCTGTTTGTAGCGATCATGCCTTTAGCACTCGGACTCTTTCGCGTGTTCCTGAAACAATCTAGTGTGTGTCGAGCAAAATAGGGCATACAACTCTTTGCACTCATCACAACACTGTTGGTTGGACATGATGAATGACATCTGTCTCATGAAGCGTTTTGCGGCAGTTAGGCGATGTGGTGTATGCTGTGAATTGTTGATCGTTGTTATTGGCAAGTGCTGTAAAATTAGCTAACTAGTTGAAGCAAAACTGAGCATATACATATATATATACCGGGTATTAAATTCTTTGTTCTTTTGTTTGTTTTTTTACGCGCGACAGCAGGTACTGCTATAGCGCGTCTTAGCCATCGCAATTCTGTCCGTCCGTCCGTCACACTTGTGGATCAGACAAAAACGGTGCAAGCTAGGATCACCAAATCTTTACCGTCGGCTTCCTGGACGACTCTAGTTTCAGGAACCGTAAAGCTTCTCCATAAATTCGAAAGTGGTCACCCCTAGTGAGGGCGCAAAATGAGAGGGGGTAGGAAAATTTTGCGATTTTGAGCCAATAAATCACTGTATCTCAGAAACAGTGCAAGTACTAACAGGAAGTCGTACACGGGCTTTTGATTGCTACCCAGAGCATTGACCTTGGATGACCTTGAACTCCAAAATAGGGGTTTTTATGGATTTTTTGGCAATTTGGGCTGCGTCACAACTCTATGGCGTTTGCAAGGTGTCGCCACGCAACTAACTCGTTATGCAATGCAGATGGATTTTGATATTTGTATATTAACTTAGCGTGAACACCCCTGTGGGCAGTAGGTTTTCACACATGCACTGCTGTTGCGTGTTCCCTTTGTGTTAGCTAGGCTTTCTTTTTTCTAGAGGTTTTTTTGTGTCTGACAACATTCCATATACCATACCGATGCTTTACATATTGATCTACAGTAGTAATGTAGAATTGCGGTCATTTTTGGGTGGCAGACAGATGTTTCTGGCACAGAGCTAAAACATTTTGTGATGTGTGTTGTAGGTGATCGGGGATTCGGAGATGCAGGTGTCGCTGGCGAAGCCTCCGACAGATTCAAAAGTGAAGGAGAAGCGGAAGCTTCAGCACATGTTACTGCTTGGTCGAGGGTAATATATCGATAGAGATGCTTTGTCAGAGTCAGGGTCAATCTGATTAACAGTTGTTCTTCATTATCCAGACCTAAGTTAGTTATAACAGGATGATGATGATGATGATATTGGTATCTACTGACATCATCAGTCCAAGTAATGACAAATCGAGCAGTCATTAACATAAATGCATTATTTGTCTGGAAAAAAACAATGCCAGCAATAGCTGTTCAAGTATAAATAGTGGACTTGTTAAGAACTGAGAACAAACTTATCACGTCCAGCTGGAGCCGAGGCTTTGCAGTGTCAAATCGGGCTCTAATAGGGTGACTGACTATTATACCTATAGAGTAGTGATTTTTTGTCCATTGTCTTGGAAAGTACAACAATGCTTTTGGACTTGGCATTTTTTCCAGGAAATCTATGAATGTCAAGAATTTTGTTATTTGTGTTGCTTATGCATGGTCATAACATTATTGACTACAAGTAATCTTCTCTTTTGACACAAAAGTAAGTTAATTAACACATGGTTAGTTTGGACTTAAGCCGGATATTTTCAGCTTGTAATCGAACTTGTTGCTGATGCTCATCTTCTGATCTCAGACTAAGCAACTTTGCTCGTAATATTCGTCGTCGTTATGAGAGTAGTGAGATCTGCTGCAGTTGATCGTGTTTGGACCCAGCATGTGTGTTATCACTGGGGTGGGCCCACAGCATTAAGCGGGCTGTGGCATTTCGAGCAGAGCCGGAATTTTGATACATCCGCAGAATTTCACAAAAGTTGAGAAATGACTATTGAGTAGTATGATCGTTGGCTTGTGCAATTTTGTCACGGAATGTGATGGAAAAATTCAAACTTGAACTGCTTAAAACTGCGGGCCCTACTAATAGCTATCGCAACACGGCAAAATTGTGTGAAGCAAACACAACACAACTTGACAGACTGCACTTTTAAAAGCTGATAATTTTTTGTATGTTGCTAGCATAACTGAGCACATTGACAGTCTTAAATAACAGAAGTTTCTGAACAAAATAAAGCTCAGTTTACTCGCAAACAGAAGGCCGCGGTGAGCCGCGGAATTTGGATGATTTTGCCATAGTAAGCTGCGGAATTTTGCAAAGTGGCTTACGGAAAACCGGTCCCTAGTTATCACTAAGTTTGTGTGGGGGAAGTCATGGTGAGTTAACTAATTATTATTGGTGAAGAGTTGTTGGCAGACGGGCTGTGGCACTAGTGATGTGGTGAGATCAGTTACATAATACATGTTTCGACAGGGCACATGCTGCGATGTTGTGCAGATTCAACCAGTATGCAGGTTGGCCGATGATGCCTGGCAGAATGATGTCGCAGAGAGGTGGTCCTCGTGGCCGAATGCCTCCACACGCTGGTCGCGGTGGCTACTATGGTGGTACGTTGATTTCCAGTACACACTGCCGCTGGTACGGATTGCAATTCCAGAGTCTTTTTTTCGATTCTGGGATCACAGTCCCCAGCTTTTTGCAGTTTATACGTTTTGAATCTATTTGAAGATGTTTATTTTTTAGTTTTATGTACTTTGCGATTATTGTCTGTCTACTGTCAGACTTGAGTTCATCTGTTGTTAAGTAACTTAAGTATAATTATGATCTTAGTGACTTACCAGGCAATCTGCAAGATTAACTATGTATCCATGTATCCTGTAATGTAATTGGTCTAGTAATGTACACGTATAAAACGTTTCACAAGTTGAACTTTGACTCGATTAAATTAAAATGGTCGTGGAAAATGAACATAAAAGGTCCTGGAGACTCCAGGAAAACTTGCCCCAAAAAGGTCCCACCCAGAAAGTTGTGTGAAACTTTTTTCACTGTCAGATGTGGGCACTCTATCTGTATTCTGTGCTTTACAGATCTGTGTACATTTGCTATTTGTTCGAACGTGCTGATTATAGTATCACCCTTAGTGTCTGGTGACGTAGCTTTGGTGTGTGTGTGTGTTGCTGTAGCAATGCCGCCACGGTACATGGATTACTATGGTGGAGGCAGTGCCTATGGCTACGGTGGTGGTGGTGGATATGGCTATGATGACTACTACTGTAACTATGGTGGTGCCGGTGCCGGGTACGAGGACTACGGATATGAAGAGTATGACTTCTATTCACCAATGCCGTATGGCATGTCGGCAGCAAGGGGTGCCGGTCGATTCATGTATCCCGTATGTATTTCATTACTTTATGTACTGGGTGCCAGCACACAAAAATGATGTACGTAGATTGAGCAGTTGGGCCGTTTTGGAAACAGTTATCATTGATCGTTTTAGTGAAGGGCGGTCATGTTGAATAATGTGTTTAGTGTTCAACGTGACTCGCCTCTCTTCATTTCAGTGTTCGCTGTTTAATTATAATCATTTGTGAAACTGTTTAACAGCTCGATCCATGTAATTTTGTCAAGCATAGATATTCCATTTTTCTGCGCCATCTTGTACATTTTATTAGGCACTAATCATATTTGGCAACTGTGTGATTGGAACAGCATATACTATGTCATATATGAAATTTGTAGCAGTAACTGCAGTAATTGCAGTGTTGTATTGTTTGTTACATATATGGCATATGGAAGGTCTTTCCCATTGGCAATTCCTAACTCGTGGAAGTAGCCTACTTAAGCAAACCGAACGTTGGCAGCCTGCTATCGACTTGTCTTCTATCAGTTTAGGACCTTGGTCTGTTAAGTGGCCAGTGTAAGTTATATATGATATTATATAACTCATGAACTGCTGCACTTAGCTTGATGGAATTTTGCATGGACATGTGCCTCGACAGCCTCTAGAACGCTGTTGAATTTCAAGGTCATAGATCAAGGTCACGTGCGTTTTTGCGTGCATGATACTACTTGAACCAGTTGGGCTGGATTCACAAAACATCATCTGCAACATGGCGCTACTTCATTACTGCCCACGTGGGGGGGGAAGCCTTGAACAAGGCTTGACAATCTTGTTGTGTTTGTGATGCTAATAGGGTCGAGGTCGAGCTGATTTCGGCTATCATCAGTTCTCGTCCGGTGCCATGGGCCATGGTGGGCGTGGCCAGAGATCATTCGGCACTGGGGCGGCTGGCATGCGCGGTGCCAAGCGAAAGGCGATGGCTTCTGCAGCCGAGGTAGCGCCAATGGTCGACAGCACGAAGAAAACGAATCCAGCCGATGCGTGGACCAGTCCGCCCATTGCACAGCAGCCGCTCGGCAACCAAGTGCTGAACCTAATGGACGGCATGGGCGATGGCGATGGCTGGTACCACGACACGTACCCTGGCGACATTGCGTATAACAGTGGACAGCACTGGTAGACTGATTGGATCAATGATCGATCAGCGCCAGTTGTATCTCTCTTTGTCTCTTTATCCATGCGGCGCAATAGCTGAAGCACTGACCGACCGACTGATTGTTTCGTCGGCGGGCGCAAATTAGTAGTGATTAAAAGCAGCTTTTTACTGGTGGCACAACCAACGTATGTTACATCGTTCTTGCATTTCTTCGGAAGAAGGCATTGTTGTTTCCATGTTTGAAAAGCAAAAGCGAAACTATTCCGTTACTATTAGCCAACTTATCTTAACGTTAGGGATTTTTTCTGCGAGCGAGCAAGCATGTATCTGCTGATGAGTTTTTGATTTCATTTTTTTTGTTTGGAATTTTAAACGATGCTATCGCTGTACTATGGCGCAAAATTTAGCAGTGATTATTACTGATGATGTGTGTGAACTACAGTGACAGCATCAGTGGACGTTGCATGAGTGAGAGATTGATGGATTGATTGAACGATTGATGACACATTACGTTTTTGTTCAATAATTACGGATGTAGTTATAACCACTAGATTGCTGGTGACGAGAATTGCATGTTGATAAAATGGTTGCTGTTTTTCGTTAAGTCTTGGGCAATGAACTTTGACCATTGCTGAATGGCGGTTCTAGTGTTGCATTGGGGAGATGTTGAAGCGTCTTTTTAGTTATAATTTTAAACCTGTTATGATTTAATAAAATTGTAATCACTGTTGTGTGGAATTTTTATTTACACCTCCATAAGCACATTTCGTCACATCGAAACAGTATGGCTGGGTGTGCGTTTGCATTCAAGCGAATGCAAGCTAATCTAATTGAAGATTGCAGTTTTGCGTGATGCTTTAGTTGTTCTGAAATTACAAATAATGACTTTAGTCCAGAGATGTTGCATAACGTTAACGTGTATCAATGCAAATAATACTGGTTATTTGTCGACAAAGTTATAGCAAGAAATTGCTCTGTACTAATGATGTAGTCCTCGATGCCAAAGTCTTGGGTCTCGAGATGCTTCGAACAAAAAAATAGTCTAGGTTTTTGGTCTTAGTCTTGACGACAGTTTTAAGAATTTTGTAACTGCTAGTTATTTTCCTTAAATATTTTGACAGTTGATTAGCTATCGAATCAAATGGTTATCTTATTGTGGTCTTGTTTACCTTCGATCAGCATTTAGTAGCATTTTTTGAACCTTGACACCAGTCAAGATGCGCTATACAAATTGACTACCTTTACCAGTGGAGCGAGTCCTAAGTCTTGGGAGTTTTCGTCAGACCCCAGTACTTGTTAGTATGAGATACTGTCGTGTGATCTTATGTAGGCAAAATTCCACTTGGTAATATTCAGTGCACATACGAGGAGCATTCTAAAAGTTTTGCCAGTCGATATGTTAGACTGAAGAACTTTTTAAATTTTTAGATACCAGTAAAACTTATTTTTCTTCCGAACACGTATGAGCCTGAAGCGGATGTGACGTCATTATAATATATGACGTCATAGACCGTTAAACGAGTACGATTTGAAGTGCTAGCGCAAATAGCGTAAAATTAGGCTCACTGATGCACGCCATTTATCCAGCCTACAGCTAGATTTCCCAATATGCGGCCTTGCAACATGCAATTTGATGAAAGCCCTGACAATTACGTCCATGAATTTCTCATCTGTAATTAGAAATATTTAGTAGCCAAAATCTGTGCCAGCCGTAAGTAAAAACGCTTACGTCAATTATGATGCCACATCACATCAGGATTCGACATTGTCAGAAAATTTTATTAAAGGATAAAAGTTAGTGCTGTCCGTCGTATTTGTAAAAGGTTAAACAAAGTTTGCAACGTAGGCCTATGACTACGAGCTGAGAGGCCTTGGTATGCGGGGGCCTGGGAGCGAGTCTCGCAGATCTTCCCCTAAATCTGGAACTTCAATCCAGTCTCGATACAAGTGACAATTACCCAGCAAGCTGTTTATTTCTCTAGCTTCGTACAATAAGATCACCCTACATACAGCAGAGATCCGACTGACAGTAACTATTATTTTTTCTAAATTTGAAAAATTTTCTTCGTGGTGTTTGCTATTCAAACAATAAATAACTCAAGTCTGTGGAAGAAGCCTGGCTGGAAGGACAGAGGTAAAACGCTTTATGACGTCGTAAGTTACAATGACGTCGCATCCGCTTTAAGCTCACATGAGTTCGGGAGAAATATATGCGTTTTATTGATGCATAGATTTTGATAAGTTTTTCAGTCTAACAAATCGACATGCAAAACTTTTTGAACGCCCCTAGTAGTTTATGACTTAAATAAAAATTATTTATCCCTGCTTCTAACCGGAGTGATGTAACTGCAAATTGACATTCACTGACAGTCTCTGACACTAATGTGTTTTAGAATTTTCAACTTTGGTTACTGCAGATTCAAATTGCTACCAGTTGACTAGAGATTGCAATCCCGCAGATCTTCCTCTATAGTTAAATCTGGAACTTAAGACAATCCAGTCTCGATTCGGGGTCCATCCCGGACGTTTTCGCCAATCCCGAATCCCGGGATTGGCAGCGTTTCAATCCCGGTATTTCGGGATTACAAAATTAGCTAAAATTGTACTTATTTACGTATTAAATGACAGAAATAAAAAATTTTCGCCGTCTGGTAAATAAAATATTTTATAAGCGCTATAGTGGTAACTATAACGGAATTTAGCACACCGTACGTCTGTACCACAGACATCACACCTTTCTGGTTGTATATCTGTGGGTCCATAGTTCGTGGACTCCGTACTGTACTACGTAGTACCTAATACCCGCAGGCGCTTATACAGTATTTGGTACTTGGTAGTACATTCACCTGCCATAGCCCTATAATTATTTAGATAGGGCTATGCCACATGCAATTCAAAGTCGTAAATAGAAAGGCTGTTACGTTACGTGACGTTGGATTGGTATTTGGTTATTACCGGAAGTTTACGATGAAAACAAGGGTGGATAAAATATATTTGAGTTTTGGAGAATAAATTATTGACACTGAAGTAACTTTATGAAACCACTTGGTAGTAATAAGAATAGCGTATTTTAGTAGTTTATATGTTGTGAATGTGAATGCAAATACCGTAATATAATGGCTGGCATTTCAGCTGTTGTTATGGGATAGTCC